>Ga0116219_10000342_pt1 | contig 49441 bp, 35 predicted proteins | sample Sb_taG_4_FD_91019 | JGI IMG/M metagenome (GOLD analysis project Ga0116219, IMG submission 91019) | Peat soil microbial communities from Weissenstadt, Germany - Sb_50d_6_BS metaG | ecosystem: Environmental > Terrestrial > Soil > Wetlands > Peat | place: Germany: Weissenstadt | collected 2010-09-21 | reverse complement strand
GTTCAATACCGGGCGGTTTCGGGTGACAGTGGCTGTGGCGGCACGTTTCCAACGTGCCGTATCCCACCGGCACGTTGGAAACGTGCCGCCACAGCCACTGTCACCCCGATTTGAACCAGGCCCCCCGGTTGCCCTCCGCACGTCCCGAATTCCTGGGCCCGACGATGAACCTACGCAAAGGACTGCGACTGCTGGGCAGCGTGGCGCTGCTGGGCTGGCTGGCCTGGCGGACGGACTGGCGGCAGGTGGCCGAGGCGTTCGCCACCCTCCGCTGGGCGCTGTGGGCGGCGGCCCTGGGCGTCTACGCGCTGGCCCAACTGGTCAGCGCCGTGCGCTGGGGTCTGCTGGCCCGGCCGCTCGGCTTCCACCGGCCGGCCTGGCAGTATGTCGGCTTCTACTTCATCGGCATGTTCTTCGGCCTGTTCCTGCCGACCTCGGTCGGCGGCGACGTGGTGCGCGGCTGGTATCTCGACGGCGGCTCGGGGCGGCGCCGCTCGGCCCTGTTCAGCGTCTTCGTCGATCGCGCCAGCGGATTGTTGGTGCTGATGGGGGTGGCGGCCGTGGCCCTGGTCCTGTGCCCGGTCGAGGTGCCCGTCTGGGTCAGTCGCGGGGTCTGGGGGATGCTCGCCGCCGGCCTGGCCGGCCTGGCCCTATTGCCGCTGCTGGCGCGGCGCGTCCACCGCTTCGAGGCCGTCCGCCGCTCGGTCGAGGCCGCCCGGCTGTACCTGCGCCGCCCGTCCCTCCTGGCGGGAACGACGGCGCTGTCGCTGGCCGTGCAGGCGGGCCACGTCGCCGTCGTCTGGCTGATCGGCCTGGCGCTGGGGCTGTCGGTGCCGGCCGGCTACTACGCGGTCGTGGTGCCGGTCGTGTCGCTGCTCACGCTGCTGCCGGTGAGCATCAACGGCGTCGGCGTGCGCGAGGCGGGGATGGTGACACTGCTGGGGATGGCCGGCGTGAGTCCGGGCGGCGCGCTCAGCCTGGCCTTCCTCTGGTTCCTGGCCTTCACCGTCGCCAGCCTCGGCGGCCTGGGCTTTTCCCTCTTTGGACATTTTCCCCGTCCCGACGCGGCCGCCGCCCACTCCGCGACTCAAGGGCCGCCCGCGCGGTCCGCGGCCTGACCTTGTCCCCTAGTTTATCTCTTTCGGGGCCGTCAACTCCAGAAGGGAACGCTGACCAGGTCCTGGGCGCCGCCGAAGACGCTGAAGTAGGCATCGTTCGCCTGCTGCGCCTGCGGTCCGAGACCCACGTCCGCCGCGTTGTGGCCCTGGGTTGCCGGTTGCGGCACTCCGGCGAGGGAGTCGCCTGTCAGGGCCGGGACAGCCCCGGCGCACTGCGCGGGGGGGCTACCGGGGGCCTGTTGGTGGTCGCCGGTGAAGGGGCCCTGTGCGCCGTCCGGCAGGCTGAGCAGGGCCTGGGCGATCAGGAACTCCCCGGGGCCGAACTCCTCGGCGACGGTGATCCCCTTCGGGACGGCGGGCGGGTTGGCAGTCGCCTTGTTCGGAATGGCCATTTCGCGCTCTTCCAAGGACCGAATCATGGCGGCCCTCATGGCGAGACAGGCGGGGCAGTTGCACATCAGGGGCGGGAGATCCAAACCGGTCCCCGCGGGCGCGACGGGGCCAGGCATCATGTTGCCCGAGTTGCCGTTCTGCCCCTGGCCGTTGCCGGTCAGCCACTGGCCGAGGCCGTTTAGCCGGCTCGGGTCGAGCGGCACGCCGCCGCCGGAGGTCAACGGGTTGCCGTTGGCGACCTGGGTGTTCGGCAGGGGGACGCTCGGGTCGGCACCCGTGCCGAGGTTCAGGGTCAGGGCGTAGTGGCCCGTGCCGAAAGCGGTCGTGTCGGCCCCCTGGACCTTGACGTAATACGTGGCGCCCGGCGTGAGCCCCAGGCCGTCGAGGGTCAGCGTCGTCCCGTACTGCCCCAGGCCGTTGGCGCTGCCGAGGACCGTCCTCTGGTCGGCGGCGTACACCGTCACCTTCGGCGCCAGCAGGCTCAGGCCGCTCGACTGCACGTCGAGGTTCATCGTCGCGGCGCTGTTGCTCGGCGCCGTGAAGGTGAAGTACTCCGCCTGCCCCGCCGTCGTGATGTCGAGGTTGTTGATGTCCGCCGTGAGGGCGGTGGGGTCGAGGGTCGAGGTGAGGTTGCTCGCCGTGGCGAAGGTGCCGTCGCTGCCGCCGGTGTTGTAGGCGTCGTGGGCCCGCGCGCTGCCGTTGCTGTAAATGGCCCGGATGCCGGCGATATCGTCGTTGGCCAGGCCGAGGTGTACGCTGGTGTAGAACCCGTACATGACGGAGTTTGACGAGCTTGAATGGGCCATGCCCAGTGCGTGGCCGATCTCGTGCAGGGCCACCGTGTACACGTCGTAGGTCGTGCTGATGGCGAAGCTCTGGGCCGTGTTGAAATCGACGTCGCCGGCGACCGAGTAGTTGTTGGCGGAGGGCGGGTAAAAGGTGGTGGCCAGGGCGCCATTCGCGAAGGCGTAGCCGCCGATGCGGATGTCGCCCATGGTGGGGTCACCCTGCTGGTAGCTCCCCGAGCCGGAGTCGGCGCCGCTATCGGGGATCACGCTGAAGTTGATGTTGGTCTGGACGGCCCAGGTCTGCGCGGCCTTGAGGATGAGGTCCTGCCAGCCGGTCGTGTTGTTGTTAAACAGCCCGTTGAAGGTGCTGAACAGGTTGCTGGTGATCGGGCCGTTGGGGCCCTGGGCGACGACGGTGCCGTCGGGCACGAAGCTGATCGTGATCAGCTGCGGGTTGGGCCAGGCGTTGCCCGAGAGGGCGTAAGGAACCAGGCGTGACTCGAGCGCCTCGACCGAGGGTCGGGCGCTGGGGCGGGAGGAAGGGCGAACGGCGCGGCGCTTGGACCGGGACCGGAATAACATGGGTCTTTCCTCTCCTCGAAGGCGGATATTGACACGGGGCGGCGCGCGGGGGCGCCCGCCGGAGTCATCCCTTCGGCAGCCTGGCAACCGTGGCGGCCCGGGCGGGACCGCGGCAGGCCCATGGCTTTGCGTCGCCGCCTTTCGGCGGGTTTGCCCGTTCGAGGATCGGGGAGATTTCTCAGGCGACGGGAGGGGATTTGCAAGCACTCAACCGTAGCTCGCCCCGCGGCCCGAGGCAAGCGAGCGCCGCGAAAAAAGTCAGAAGATTTCAGCGGCGGCCGCGGTGGGCATTCCCGCGCGGATCGGGTATCAATAACGGGGGTGGGGCGCGCGGGGCGCCGACGAGGAGGAGGAGACGCCGATGGTCGTCATAGCGCCGTCGATCCTGGCCGCCGACTTCGCGCGGCTGGGCGAGCAGGTCGTCGAGAGCGAGCAGGGCGGCGCCGGCCGCGTTCACATCGACGTCATGGACGGCCACTTCGTGCCGAACCTGAGCATGGGACCGGCCATCGTCGCCTCGCTGCGCCGCGTCACCCGCCTGCCGCTCGAAATCCACCTCATGGTCGAAGAGCCGGAGCGCTTCCTCGACGCCTTCCTGTCGAAGGGGGCCGACAGCCTCATCGCCCACCTCGAAGTCCTGCCCGACCCGCGGCCGTTCCTCCGCCGCCTGCACGACGCGGGGAAGAGGGCCGGCCTCGCCGTCCGCCCCGACACGCCGGTCGAGGCCCTGGAACCTTTCCTCGGCGCGATCGACCTGGCCCTGTGCATGACGGTGCATCCGGGCTTCAGCGGTCAAGCGTTCCTGTCGGAGAGCTCCGGCCGCATCGGGCGCTTGCGCGAGCTGATCAATTCTGGCAATCCCAGGTGCGAATTGGAAGTGGACGGCGGCATCGGCCCGGAAACCGGGCGGGCGTCGGTGCGGGCCGGGGCCAACGTCCTCGTCGCCGCCACCGCCATTTTCGCCGACCACGACGGCCCCGCCGCCGCCGTGCGCCGCCTCCTCGCCGCCGCCACCGGGTAGGTCCCGCTTGCCGAGCGGGACCCTCCTCTGGTCCCGCTCGGCAAGCGGGACCTACCCGCCGCCTGACAGGTCGTTCGATTCCCATACGGGAACGGCGCTGCCCACTTGTACGCGCGGCCGTGCGCGGCTAGGATACCATTCACTTAACTCAAGCGTGTCGGTACGACGTCCTGGTTCTTCCTCCCAGGTCGGGGTGGGACGTCGGACCGATCCATCGGGCTTTCGACGGCCTGTCTCTGGCTACCAGCCCAAGGTTGTGCGGGGGCCAGACGTTCGACCTCGCCCCGCTTCTCGGGGCATGTCGCCGAGCCTGTCCTTCTGGGAACGGGCTCGCACTTTCCCAAAAGGACGAACGATGGCGCGCACTTTGCAAACTCATCCCGAGCCTGCCACCACCCCACGCGCGAACGAGGCTTTGGCGGAGAACGGGCTCATGCAGCGGCGCATCCTGATCGTCGAAGACAAGGAAGCGGAGCGACAACTCCTCAAGGGGCAGCTCGAAGGCCCCGCCCTCGTCGTCGATACCGTCGGGGAGGGAGTCGAGGCGCTGGACCGGCTCGATTCGCGCAGCTACAGCATCGTCATCACCGACCTGAAGATGCCGCGCCTCAGCGGCATGCAACTGATCGAAGAGGTGCAGAAACGCCGCCTGCCCGTGACGGTGATCGTCACCACCGGCTTCGGCGGCGTCGATGAGGCGGTCCAGGCCATGCGCCTTGGCGCTTACGAGTTCCTCACCAAGCCCATCGACGTCGAGCGGCTGCGCCTGGTGGTGCAGCGCGCCCTGCGCGAGCGCGGCTTGCAGGACGAGGTGGCCGCCCTCCGCGAGCAGATGCGCGACAAGTACTCGTTCCACAACATCCTGAGCAAGAACCCGCGCATGCACCAGGTCTTCGACCTGATCAACCACGTGGCCAGCACGACGACCACGGTGCTCATCGAGGGGGAGACCGGCACGGGCAAGGAACAGGTGGCGCGGGCCATCCACATCGCCTCCGCTCCGGTGCGCAACGGGCCGATCATCGCCATCAACTGCGCCGCCCTGCCGGAGAACCTGCTGGAGAGCGAGCTGTTCGGCCACGAGAAGGGCGCCTTCACCAGTGCCGTCACCCAGCGGCGCGGCCGCTTCGAGCTGGCCGACGGCGGCACGCTGTTCCTCGACGAGGTCGGCGACATCCCGGCGGCGATGCAGGCCAAGCTGCTGCGCGTGCTCCAGGACCGCCGCTTCGAGCGCGTCGGCGGCACCGAGAGCCTCGAAGTAGACGTGCGCGTCATCGGCGCCACCAACCGCTCGCTGCTGAAGCTGGTCAAGGACGGCACGTTCCGCGAAGACCTGTATTACCGACTGAACGTGGTCAAAATCGACCTGCCGCCGCTGCGCGACCGGCCGGAGGACGTCCCGCTGTTGGCGACGCACTTCACGCAGAAGTTCGTCCGGCCCGGCGAGCCGCCGAAGTTGATCGCGCCGGAGACGATGGAGGTGCTGCTGAGTTACCGCTGGCCGGGCAACATCCGTGAACTGGAGAACGCCATCGAGCGGGCCAGCGTCACCTGCCGCGGCGACTGCATCCGCCCGACCGACCTGCCGCCGGACGTCCTGACGCCGAACGCCCCGAAGCAGCCGTTCGTCATCGACCTGGAGACGCCGCTGCCGCAGCTGCTGCGCGACGTGTCGGCCGACATCGAGCAGCAGTACATCCGCAAGGCGCTCAAGAAGAGCCACGGCAACATCGGTCGCTGCGCCACGATCTGCGGGCTGTCGCGGCGCAGCATCTCGGCCAAGATCGCCGAATATCAGATCAACAAGACGATGTTCAAGGAGGTGTAAAGCCGCTTGCGGCTTCGCAGGGCATGCGAAGCCGCAAGCGGCTGTCGCTCAGTCGTTGGGCGGCGGGGTCATGTGGATGATCTTCTTCGGCACCCACTTGGCCGCGAAGTTCCAGTGGACGTCGTTCTCCTCGTCGTGGCACTCCCGGCACATCCCCTCGATCCTCCCCATCCGCTGCCCCTTCTGCGCCGGCGTCTCGTCTTTCGGCGCCTTCCACGGGTTGATGAGGGCGTAGAGCGCCGCGTTGTTCGGGTTCTTCTTGTGGATGTCGCACGGCCCGTGGCAGCTCTCGCAGCCAACGTCCTTCAACTTCGGCGTGGCCTTCTCATTCGCGAAGCCGTCCTGGTAGCGGAAGCCGACCGTGTGGCAGACGATGCACTCGGCGTCGTACTCGCGCAGCGACGGGTTTTTCGCCGTGACCAACGTGTTGTAGGCCACGTGGTGTTTCGAGTCCTTCCAGACGTCATAGGCGTGGGGGTGGCACTGCCGGCACGAGTCCGAGCCGGCGTACCCCGCCTTTGCGCCGGCAAACCCGGGCATCCCCTTGAGGGCGGCCTGCGTGGCGTGCGGAACCTTGCCGTACATCGCGAGGTAATCGTCCCTCTTCAGCTCCTTGGTGTAGTTTTCCATCAGGGCGACGATGGGATGGTCCTTCACCTTTGCCGCCGGCGTGGCGTACTTCGGGCCCATCGACTCGAGATGGTAGTGCATCTCAAAGGGGTTGCCGGGCTTGCCCGTGGCGTAGACGCCGACGAGGCCGACGTATTTCCCCTTGTGGCCGACGCGGACGATGAACGTCTCGCGGCCCCCCGGGTGGTTGACGACGATTTGCCGCTGGGGGGGCTCGTCTACGTCCACGCACAGGATGACGTTGAACTGGGGGGCGACCTGAGCCAACACCTTCGCCAACTCGGGCGGCCCCTGGTAGAGGAGGACGCGGAAGTCGGGCTTCTTGACTCCCATTGCCGCCAAGCCGGCGGGGACTGCCTTGTTGGCCCCCTCGAACTTGAACCGGGAGTCGATGCGGGTGATTTCCCCGCCCACGCTCGTCGGAATGTTGACGTTGGCGGGAAGCAGCCCCTTCTTGATGAGATCGTCAATGGCCTCGGGGTCGTGGGTGCCGATGATCCCCGTGGCGCCCACGTTGATCCCCCCGGGCGTCGCAGTCACCTGCCAGGAGCCGACGTAGCTCTTGCCCCATTCCGGCGCCGTGCGGGCGGGGTCGGAGAAGTCTTTGTCCTTGCCGAGGAGGTTCGCGGCGAGGACCACGGGCTCCTTGTTGTTGAGGGCGTATTCGTCCATGGCGGCGGTGAGCGGCAGGGCGGCCTCGTACTCGCCGAAGCTGACCGCGCTGTAGCCGATCAGCTTCATGGCGTCCATCGCGTAGCGGTACTTGATGAGCCCCTGGATGTTGGGGAGCTTGGCCGGGCCCTGGATCTGCGGCACGTCGCCGAGGTCGTAGGCGACCACGTCCCAGCCGCGCGCCTTGAGCGACTCGACGAAGTTGTAGCGCCGGACCAGGCCGCCATATTGCGGGTCGGAGCAGCCGCAGGGCAGCAGGTAGCCGTGCTGCTGCCCCGACAGGACCAGGACGAAGGCCGGCTTCCCCTTCGGCCAGCCCTGGAAGTGGCCTTCGTCCGTCTCCGGCGACGTTTCAGACGAGGTCGGGGGGGGTGGGTTGTCCCCGTCGCGCGGGGCGCGGAACCAGCAGGCGGCGCCGATCACCAGGCAGAGGGTGGCCAGCAGCAGCGCCGCCACCTTGACCGCCGTCCCGCGCGCCGAACCGGACTTCCTGCCCGCTGGCGTCGCGCTCTCCGGCCCCACGTTCGTCTGCGAGTCATTCATCGCTCTCGGCCCTTCCGTTGGGTTCTGGGTTGAACAGGGGGCGCCGCCCTCCGGGCGGCTCGCCGTCACCGTTGAATCGCGTTACCGCTGACGGGGATGCGGACCCCGCGGCCGTTGGCCTTCAGGTAAATCGTCGTGTCGCCCGCCGGGTCGGCCGGGCCACCAAACGGCCCGCTCACCGCGTTCGCGGGGATGGATACCGTCAGGGTCCAGGTCTTGCGCCTGGCCGCCCCTGGCGAATCGTCCTTCAATTCTGCCTTGAGGAACTCCGGCGCCTTCTCCTTGTCGATCACGACGTTGACGCCCGGGTCGGCCTCCACCGTGACCGTCTTGATGGCGCCGATGCTCCGCGGGAAGGCGCCAAAGGCGATGCGGTCCTTGTTGGCGTCGCCCTCGCCTGACACCACCGTCACCGGGCCGCGCACCACACCACTGACGGTCAAGCCGATGTCGTCGGGCAGGGCGTCGCTCTTCAGCGCGACGGTGGTGCGGAACGGCCCGAGGTCGTGCTCGCGGCCCTCCAACCGCTCCCACACCGTCACTTCCACCCTGTATGCGCAGAGGATGTCGGTTCTGTGCTCCTTCTCCAGGGTTCGGCACTGCTCGTCGGTCAGGGCGGTCGGCTGGCCGCAGGTGACAAAGGGGTGCCGGGCCTGCTGCGCCTTCTCCGACTCCGGCTGCAGTGTGAAGCTGCGGCGCGTCGAGGAGTAGACGGTAAACTTGGCGACGCGCGGCCTGGGGTCGCCGCTGAGCAGGGCATCCACGGGCACCTCCTTCGTCGGCGGCAGCACCTGAACCGGATCGACGAAGTGGACCAGGGCCTCCAGGTGGATGGGCGCGGCCCGGCCGGCCGAGGAAGCCGTCCGCAGGTCGGCCGAGAGCCGCTTGCCGCCGGCCTGCTGGTCCTTCCAGCCGAGGCGCATCCACCCCTTGGCCTTCGGCGGCACCGTGCTACTTTTCGGGCCGTCGCTCTTGCCCTCCTCCAGCTCGAGCGCTGCCCAGGTGACGTCTGGCCCGGGGGCGGGCGTTTGTGACGCGGCCTGCGCCGCCGCCCCGAGGCCCGCGAGCGGCCCCAGTCCCACGGCCGGCCCCAGCCCCACGGCCGCCGCCGGCTGTGCCTCCTGCCAACCCTCCGGGGCCAGGCCGATCTTCAAACTGACGCAGGCGTTGCAACTGACCTTCGTCAGGAAGACTTCCACCGGAACCTCGTTCTCATTGGTGAACCAAAAGTCGCAGTGCCCCTCGCTCTTGGCTTCCTGCTCGGGCGGGCGCTCGGGATCGCTGCGCCCCGGCGGCCCTTCCGTGCTGGCGAATTTCAGGTGCGGCTTGCCCGGGTCGGGGGGCGGCTTCACCTGGGGCTCACGGCCACCCAGGCCGAACTTGAGCAGCGTGACGATCACGACCAGGGCCACGACCATCGCGGTCAGCATGGCCATCTGCTTCGCACTCATGGCAGCCACTCGCGCCGAGGAGAAAATCAAAGGGGAAGAGTGAAGGCCGCACCGGCCCCATTATCAATACGAAGGCGGAAGGGGTCAAGGCCGACGGACGGGCCAGCCGCTTGCGGCTTCGCACGGCCTGCGAAGCCGCAAGCGGCGTGATGAGTCCTTATTTCTTCGGCGGCGGCAGCCTGGTCAGCGGCTTGCCGTCCGCATCGACGGCGCCGGCGGCCACCAGCACCATGTGCGCCGGGTCGAGGTACTTCTTCGCCACCGCCTGCACGTCGGCCGGCGTCACGGCCTCCACCCCCTTGACGTACTCCTCGAAGAAGTCGAGACCCAGGTGGTTGCGCTCGATGAACAGCAGTTGCAAGGCGATGGCGGCGTCGCTGGTGAAGCGGAACGGTAGGCTATGGATCAGGTACAGCTTGGCGTCCTCGACCTCGCTCTTCGTCGGCTCCTCGTCGCGGATCCGATTCAGCTCTTCAAGGAACTGCGTTTTCACCTTGTGGAAGTTCTTGGGGTCGGTGCCGATGTAGCAGGTGAACAGGCCCGGTTGCTCCTCCGCCGTATCGGTAATGTTGGCGCTGACCGTGTACGCCAGCCCCTGCCGGTCGCGCAGCCGAGCCGAGAGCCGGTCGGTGAAGCCGGGGCCGGTGCCCAGGACGTAGTCCATCACGCGCAGCTTGTAATAGTTCGAGTCGTCGCGGCGGATGCCGACGTGGCCCATGTAGAAGTGGAGCTGCTGCGCCTGCGGCATCGAGAGGATTTTCTGGGTGAACTTCGCCGGCTTCTCGACCGCCGGCGCCTCCACCTTCGGGAGGTCCGCCTTCTTCCAGTCCTTCGTCAGCTCCTTGATCTCCTCGACAACGGCCTTGGCGTCGAAGTCGCCGACGACGGCCACGAGGGTGTTGTTCGGCACGAAGACCTTGCGGTAGAACGTCAGGCAGTCGGTCCGCGACAGCTTGGCGATGTTGCCCTTCTCGTTGAGCAGCGAACGGCCGAAGGGGTGCTTGCCGTAGGCCAACTCGCGGTAAAGCGAGCTGGCGCGCTCCTCCGGTTGCCTCTCCTGGTCCTCGATGGTGCCCAGCATCTGCTTGCGGACGCGCTCGAGGGAGTCCCTGGGGCAGTCAGACTGCGACAGGCACTCGAAGAGGACGCCGAGCCCGACCTTGCGGTCCGGCGACAGCACCTTGACACTGCCGCCCGAGCCGGTCATCGCCAGCACGCCGCCGACGTCCTCGATCATCTCGGCGATCTCCGGCCCGCTGTGCTCCTTCGTGCCCTCCTGGAGCATGTTGGCGAGGAGGTTGGCGACGCCGGCCTTGTCCTCGGGCTCCAGCATGGCCACGTTGCGAACGTAGGCCTCGGCGACGACGATGGGCAGCCGGTGCCGCTCGTACAGGAGCAGCGTCAGGCCGTTGGGCAACTCGACGCGCTGTGTGTCCTTGAGGGAAAGGTCCGAGGCCGCAGCCCTGTCCGCGCGGGGCGCGGGCCGCCGGGCGTTGAGCGTAACGGGTCGCGCTCCGTTGCCACCCCTTCGCGCTTCCGGCTTTTCCGGCTTGGGCAGCGACCAGACGACGACGCGCTCGTCGGCGCGGAGGTACTTGCCGGCGACGCGCTGGACGTCCTCGGTGCTGACGCCCATGATCCGCGCCAGGTAACCCTTCAGCTGGTCGAGGTCGCCAACGGTCACGCCGCGGGCGATGCTGTCGGCGAGTCCGTGGCTGCTTTCGCGGCTGAAAATGTAGTCGGCCAGCACAGACTGCTTGGCGCGCTTCAACTCGGCGGCCGCAGCCGGGTCGTCGGCGAGCTTCTTCAGTTCCTTCAGGACCGTCTTCTCGACCGCCGCCCGGTCCTTGGGCGCGAGGAGTGCCACCTGGATACTGAACCAACCGGGGTAGCGACCGGGGGAGTTACTGGAATCTACGGTGTCCGCGATCTCGTCGCCCTCGACCAGCTTCTTGTACAACCGGCCGGTGCGGCCCCCGGTGAGCAGGGCCTGGATCACGTCCAGCACCACGTGATCCGGCTCGCCCCAGCGGACCGTGCCGAAGCCCATGAGCATCCGCGGTTGGTCGAACTTCGACTCCATCACCAGCTCCGCCGGCCGCTTCGGCAATTCCTTCGGCAGCGGCTTGCGCTCCGGCAGCTTGGCGGAAGGGATGGCCCCGAGGTGCTTCTTCACGAGTTTCAGGGCCTCGTCGGCGTCTATACCGCCGGCGATGACGAGCGCGGCGTTGTTGGGGTGATACCATTTGTCGTAGTGGGCCTTGATGACCTCGGCGGTGGCGTCCTGGACGTGTTCGCGCTCGCCGATGACTGGATGGCCGTACGGCCCGGTCTTGCCGAAGAGCAGCGGCAAGATGGCCTTTTGCTCCAGGTCCCACGGCTGGTCCTCGTTGCGGGCCAACTCGTTGATGACGGCCCCCTTCTCTTTGTCGAATTCGTGCTCCTTGTCGATGCGGAGGTTGCGCATGCGGTCGGCCTCGATCTCCAGGGCGACCGGCCAGCGCTCCTTGTCGAAGTCGAAATGGAAGATCGTGTAATCTTCTGAAGTGTAAGCGTTGTTGGCGCCGCCGTTGCGCAGGGTGAGGCGGTCGATGTCGCCGGGCTTGATATTGGCGGTGCCCTTGAACATCAGGTGCTCGAGGTAGTGCGACAGCCCGGTGGCGCTGAGGTCCTCGTCGGAGGAGCCGACCTTGTAGGCGACCATGACGGTGACGGTGGGCGAGTCGGCGACCGGCTTGAGAAAGACGCGCAGGCCGTTGTCGAGCGTCTCGGCGCGGATGCCCTCGTAGAAGGCGGTGGCCGCCTTGAGGGCGGCACTCTTGTCCTTCTCGTCGGCGGCGCCGGCGCGCGACACGAACGCGGCGAGGCAAAGCAGCAGGGCGAAACTCGGGCGCAGGAAGAAGCGCGAAAGCATGTCGCATCCTCGACAAGAAGACGGGCGGCGAGCGGCGGCCAAGACACCGCCCCGAACGGTTACTTTTACAAGAGACGCGCGCGGGCGACCAGAACGCCGGCGGGAAGCGAGGGGTCGGGGACGACTGCTCCGGCTGGGGGGGCGTGGAAAAATAGTTTCGATCTGTTGCAAAAATGGAGAACACCGTACACAATGCTAGGACACGGACGAAGGGCAAGGAGGCGCTCGATCGGGCACGTTGCGGGGTGAGTCGCGTGCCGGCGAGGGAAACACTTTCCCGACAGCGGGCGTGGAGCGGAAATGAAAATCAAGCTGCGCATTGTCCAGGGACGGCCCCAGGGGAAGAAGATGGTGTTCCCGCGCGGCGAATACGTCTTCGGCCGGGGGGCGGAGTGCCACGTCCGGCCGAACAGCGACTGGGTGTCGCGCCAGCACTGTCTGCTGCGCGTCACCGCCGACGAGGCGTTCCTGCGCGACCTCGGCAGCCGCAACGGCACCCTCATCAACGGCACCCGCCTCGTCGAGGAGCGCCCTCTCAAGCACGGGGATCAGGTGCAGATCGGCCCGCTCGTCTTCGAGGTGCTGCTCGAGGAGGCCGTCACCGACCCCATCCCGACGCCGACCGGCCTGCCGCAACTGGAACAGCCCGCCGCCCCCGCACCCGTCACCGGGGATACCGTGGTGCGCGCACTGGACACCACGGAACTGCAGGCGCTGGACGGCGCGCCTCCGCCGACGCGCGAGGAACCAACCGGTCAGGCGCCCACCGTGTCCGGATTTCGGGCGGTTCAGAAGCGCTGAGCCGGTGGGGAATACCGTCGCCGCCGCTTGCGGCTTCGCATGCCCTGCGAAGCCGCAAGCGGCGGCGACGGTCTGCTCCCCGGGTTCAGTTCCACACCCCTGCCAGGTCGCGCTCGGGCAGTGACGGCCGGGCCGCCTCAAGGGCCTGCTCGAACGCCCAGCGATACAGCCCTTGCTGGGCCGCGTTCAGTTCCATCGGCAGCGCCGAGCAGAGCAGGAAGCTGCCGGGCGCGACGGGCGGCGCGGGCGGGCGCGGCAGGCGAATCGACTCGTTGGCGAAAGGCATTCGATTGCGGCTCATTCAGACACCTCCCCTGTCCGTCAACGACGGACCATGTGCATTCTTCGAGCCATCATCGGTTGGCGCCGGCCGTCGCGCGTAGCGCTCTTGAGCGAGTCGGCGAAAAAAATTCTGGGCGGCCCAGGTAAAATCGTTGCAATCGGTACGGGCGTCTGCCTATAATCCCCCCCACCGGTGTCAGGCCCGAGGGAGGGGCCGCCGGAATCAACTCTCCAGCACGTGTCCGAGAAAGGAGTTCGGAGATGACCAGCACGATGATGGTGGAACGGACGGCGACGGGGTTGCCGGGCGTGGGGTACCCGGGAACGGGGGGCATGCCGTACGGTACGCCGACGGCCCAAGGCGCGAGCTACCTGATGGTGCCGCGCTGCACCCTGCGCTTCGAGAAGTGCCAGGGTGGCCTCAAGGTGCATTGCACCAGCGAGGACCGCACGGCCTGCGGCGTGGTGCAGAACCTGTGCGCGGCCCTGGCGGGCGGCCTGGTCAGCTGCTGCGCCCAGTTCAACGGCCTGACGGTCTACACCTGCAACTTCGTGACCGGCCTGTGCCGCTGCGAGACGACCGAGGACGGCGTTTGCCTCAGCTGTACCAGTGGCGACGCCAAGTGCGGTGAGATCCTGCAGGCCTTCTGCGACTGCCTGAGCTGCCTGATCGAGGCCGGTTGCACCTGCAGTGTGTTGATCAACAACACCCCAGTCTGCTGCGGCGGCGGCGAGCCGTCGAAGACCGGCAGCAAGCCCAAGCGCTAACCACCCGAAGGGGGCGCGGCCTCACCCCGCTGTCGGGGCCGCGCCCCATTCCCGGACCCCCCATGCCCCGGCCACCGCAAACCTCACCCCTGGTCGTCACGCAGTTCGAGTCGGTCCTCCTCGGCCGCTTCGCGCAGCCCATCATCCTCAGCGGGGTGGTCGCCGAAGCCGTCGCCCACCACCTCGACCAACTCACCGACGCCGGTCCGACGCGGATCGTCCTCAACTGCGCCAACGTGCAGAGCCTGACCAGCCTGATCATCGGCAAGCTCCTGAGCCTCGACAAGAAGGTCAGCGCCGCCGGCGGCACCCTGGCGCTGTGCGAGGTGCGCCCGGAAGTCCGCGAGATCTTCGACGTGGTGGGGCTGCTGAAAATCCTCCGCTTCTATCCCACCGAGGAGGCGGCAAGGGACGACCTCGCCGGGTAAAACGGGACCGAGGCGCCATCGGGTCCCCGGTGGACGTGAGGATTCCGTTGACTCCGCCGGCGCTTCCCGTCATTCTGGAAAGAGTCGCCCATTCCTCGTCCGACTCCGAGAGCCGACCCCCATGTACTCCCGAGCCGCGATCCTCTGCGCCGCGCTCCTGGCCGTATCGGCCGTCCTCGCCGCCGACGACAAGCCCGCGCCCGACAAACCGGCGCCGGAAAAGCCCGTCCCGGACAAGCCAGCGCCGGAAAAGCCCAAGGCCGTTCTCAAGGAGGGTGCCGACCTCCCGGGATCGTTCCGGCCGTACAACGTCGCCAACGGCAAGTACGAGAAGAAGTTCCACTCCGTCACCAACGAGCACGGCCTCAACCCCGGTGTGCTGATCTTCGCCCAAAATCCCAAGATCGACGACCAGGACCAGCGCCTTCCGCAGCTGCTGCGGGAACTGGACAAGTACATCGTCGATAGGCCGAAGACGCGGCTGAGGGCGTTTGCCGTCTTCCTCTACAACGACCTGGCCGACGTCGTGAAGGACGATGACGTGCGCGAGAGCCACCTCGATGCGCTGGGGAAGCTGAAAAGCGACGAGAAACAGCCGTTGCACGAGGTCGTGCTGTGCCTCGACAGCGCCCCCGCCCTGCAAAAAGCGGGCTACGAAATCGACCCGCAATGGCAGGTCGTCGTCGTGCTCTACGACAAGCTGAAGGTGACGAAGATCTACCGCTACTCCGAAGAGGCGAAGTCCGAGGAGGCGAAGCGCGACGTCGAGGCGATCATGACCGAGGTCAGGACGAACCTGGCGCCGTTCAAGAAGTAGTTTTGAAACGGTAACACAAATGACTTCGCCGCTTGCGGCTTCGCAGGGCATGCGAAGCCGCAAGCGGCAAGAGGGTTGTCGATACCGTTTCTAAACGCGATCAGGGTCGCACCACCTCCTGCCCGTGTTTCAGCGTCGCGGCCTTCTCCGCAATTTCCTCTCGTCCCGTGACGTCTTCCCACGTCCCTGGTTTCGTCTGCTTGTTCAGCACCTCGACGAGTCCGCCGCCGCTGAGCCCGGTCTGCAGCGGCGTCTGCAGCACCCGGGTGCCCTCGACGCGGAAGCAGTACGTCCCTTCGGTCCCCGTGACGACGGCCGACGCGGGCAGGGTGAAAACGCCTTCGCGCTTCGCCGTCAGGGTGGCGTAGGCGTAGCTGCCGGGCAACAGTGTGCCGTCCTTGTTGGGCAGGTCGATCTCGGTGCGCAGCGTCCGCGTCCTGGGATCGAGGACGCCGCTGGTGCGCGTTACGCTGCCGTCGAACTCGCGGCCCTTGAGCGCCTGCACGCGCACCTTCGCCTCCATGCCGTCGCGGACCAGTCCGGCGTCGGTCTCGGGCACGTCCACGAAGACGCGCACGGTGTCGGCGCTCACCACGACGAAGAGGGGCTCGCCCTTGTTGCCGGCCGCCGCCGGCTGCAGGAAGTGGCGGGTATCGACGTTGCGCGCCGACACCTTCCCCTTGAAGGGCGCCGTGATGCGGGCGTAGCCGAACATGGCCTTCGCCTCGTCGCGGTCGGCCTCGGCCACCTTCAGGTTGGCCTGCGCCACGGCGATGTCGGCGATCGCCTTGTCGCGCTTGGCCATCGCCTCGTCGCGCGCCGCCTCCGCGGCCTTCACCTTCGCGTCCACCTGCGCCTGCGCCGCCCGGGCTGCCTCGACGCCGTAGCGGGCGGCGCTGAGCGCTTCCTTGTCGATGGCCCCGCCGCTCTTGACCAACTGCTCGTGCTGCGACTGCGCCCGGTCGAACTCCGCCTGCGCCCGCAGCCGGCCCGACTCCTCCGCCTTGACCATCGCCTCGGCGCTCTGCACGTTCTTCTCGGCAGCGTCGCGCAGCCTCTTCGCCTGGGTGACCTCGGCCTCCTTCTGAAGGACCGTCGCTTCCTTCTTGTTGACCTGCTGCTCCACCTCCGGCACCCACAGGTCGGCGAGCAGGTCGCCTTCCTTGACCTCAGCGCCGATATCGACGTAGAACTTGTTCACGTACCCCGCGATCTTGGAGTAAATCGGCGTCTGCTCGAACGCCTCGACGCGCCCCGGCTGATCGATGGTACGGCGGACGGTGTCCTTCTTCGGCGCAATGACCGTCACCGCGGGGGCGGCGGGGGAGGGCGCCGATCCGGATTGGTCGGGTGTCTGGCCGCAGCCCGCCAGCGGCAGCAGCAGCGCCAGCGCCAGCAGGGCGATGCCCGGCGAGCGGGGGGCGTAAGCCCCCCGGTTCGGCTCCGTCACCGGGGGGCTTACGCCCCCGGCTCGCCCATTGGCATCGTAGTGCGGGCTCTCACTGTCGTCGGGGTCGAGCGACACGGACTGCGTGCCGCTGCGGCCCTGGACCACGGCGAACAGCGACGGCAGCACGAACAACGTGGTGAGGGTGGCGGCGATCAACCCGCCGATGACGGCGCGGGCCAACGGCGCCGTCTGCTGGCCGCCCTCGCCCAGGGCCAGGGCCATCGGCACCATGCCGGCGATCATGGCGCAGCTCGTCATCAGGATGGGGCGCAGGCGTTGCCGTCCTCCTTCCACCGCCGCGTCAACCGCACTGCTGCCGCCGCGGCGGGCGCGCTCCGCAAAGGTCACCAGAAGAATGCTGTTCGCGACCGCCACGCCGATGGCCATGATCGCCCCCATGAAGGATTGAATGTTGAGCGTTGTCCGCGTCAGCAGCAGGGCCAGGGCGACGCCCGCCACCACCGCCGGCACCGTCAGCAGCACCGCCAGCGCCAGACGGAACGACTGGAAGTAGGCGAACAACAGCAGGAAAATCACCACGACCGAGACGAGCAGGCCGAGCCCCAGCCCGCTGAACATCTGCCGCATCGGCTCGACCTGCCCGCGCACCTCGACGCGCACCCCGGCCGGCGGCTCGCCGGCCCGGGCGATCGCTCGTTGGATGCGCCCCGCCGCCGACCCCAGGTCCTCACCCTCGACGTTCGCCGTCAGGCTAACGACGCGGCGCATGTTGTAGCGGTCGTACTCGCCGGGCACTTGGCCCTCGGTCACGTCGGCCACGTCGCGCAGCAGCAACTGCCCCTGCCGGACGCCCAGCACCGGCATCAGCTCCAGTTGCTTCGCCGAGTCCATCTTCGCCGGCGGGATTTGCACCTGCACCTGGTAGCCGATGCCGGTGTCCGGGTCGGCCCAGAAGACCGGCACCACGAAGCGGCTCGACGACGTGGCCGTCACCACCGAGTTCGCCACGTCCTTCGCCGTGACCCCGCTGAGGCCGGCGCGCTCGCGGTCGATCTTCACGCCCACGGTCGGGTAGTCGAACGGCGGCAGCATCTGCACGTCGCGCAGCGACCGCACCGCCAGCAGCTCGTCGCGGATTTTCTCGGCGTGGGCGCGGTCGGCGGCGAGCTTCGTCCCGCTGACGGCGACTTCGACGGGCGTCGGCGAGCCGAAGCTCATGACTTCGTTCACGATGTCGGCCGGCTCGAACGACAGCCGCAGGCCGCGCAACCGCTCCTCGACCTTCGCGGGCGGCAGCCCGTCGGCGACGAGCTTCGGCCGCAGCCATTCTTCCAGCCGCTGCGGCAGTTTGCTGCGGAGTTTCTCCTTGAGGGCCTCGACGCTGACACCGCTGCCACGCTTCAGGGCGACGCGCATGACCGCCTCTTCGGGGCCGCTCGTCCACAGGAAGATGGTGTTGATCGGGTAGCTCGACGGGATGACGCCGACGTAGCCGATGGAAATAGCAACATTCTCGGGACCGACCTCCTCCTTGATGATGTCGAGCGCTTGCTGGGCGATCTCCTCGGTGCGCTCGATGCGCGTGCCGGTCGGCGCCTTGAGGCGCAGCTGGAACATGCCGGTATCGACATTGGGGAAGATTTCCGTGCCGACGAGGAGGACGCACAGCAGGATGACGACCGCCGCCCCCGCGAGGTAGCCGGGGGCGAGGAGCCAGCGCAGCCGCGTCACCGCCGCCAGGGCGCGGCCGTAGCGGTCGCGCAGCCGCTTGAAGAAGCCGGGCGCCTCAGAGGCGGCGCCCTCGTGGTGCCGTAGCAGCCACACCGACATCACCGGCACGAACGTGCTGGAAAGGATGTACGAGGCGATCATCGCGAAGCCGACGGCCAGGGCCAGCGGCACGAAGAGGTTGCGGATCGCTCCCTCCATGAAGAAGGCCGCGAGGAACACCGCCAGGATGCACAGCATCGCCAGCAGGCGCGGCACGGCGGTTTCCGAGTTGCCCAGGCGCACCGCCCGCGCGATGTTCCCGGCGCGGCCCATTTGCGTGTGGATGTTTTCTACCTCGACGGTCGCCTCATCCACGAGGATGCCGACCGCCAGCGCCAGCCCGCCGAGCGTCATCAGGTTGATGGTGGCGCCCGTCAGCCACAGGGCAACGACCGACGCCAGCAGCGCCAGCGGGATGTTCAGCACCACGACGATCACGCTGCGCCAGTCGCGCAGGAACAGCAGCACCATCAGGCCGGTGAGGACGGCGCCCAGCAGGGCCTCGATAGCGACCCCCCACATGGCGCGCGTGACGTAGGGCGACTGGTCGAACTCGAAACGCACGTCGATGTCCGGCGGAATCCCCTTCTTGAACTCGGGCAGGTTCTTCTTGACCTCGTTGACGACGGCCAGCGTCGAGGCGTCGGCGCGCTTGGTCACGACGATGTAGACGGCTCGCCGGCCGTTGACCAGGGCGTAACCGGTTGGGATGTCGGTGCTGTCGGCGACGGTGGCGACGTTGCGCAGGTAGACGTTCTCGCCGAGGCGGAGCGGAATGTTCTCCAACTCCTTCGGGTCCTTCACCAGGGCGTTGACGGGCACGATAGGCATCTGGTCCTTGATGCGCACGTTGCCGGACGGGCTGATGGCGTTGCCCTGAGTCAGGGCCGTTACCACGTCGTCGGGCGACAGGTTGTAGGAGCGCAGCTTGTCCGGATCGACGTCAATGACGATGGTGCGCTGGTTGCCGCCGAACGGCGGCGGTGCCGACACGCCCGGCAGGCTGGCGAACATCGGCCGCACCTTGAACAGCGCCTCGTTCTGGATTTCGCCGAGCGATTTCGTCTCGCTGCTGAAGACGAGGTAGCCGACCGGGACGCTGCCGGTGTCGAAGCGCATGACGAACGGCGGCACGGTGCCGACGGGCATGAAGGCGCGCGAGCGGTTGACGTAGCCGATGGTCTCGGCCATCGCCTGGGCCATGTCGGTGCCGGGGTGGAAGTAGAGCTTCATGAGGGCGACGCCCTGGATGTTCTTCGACTCGACGTGGTGGATGCCGCCGATGTAGAGGAAGTGGTACTCGTAGTAGTTGGTGATGAGCCCTTCCATCTGGGCGGGGTCCATGCCGCCGTAGGGCTGGGCCACGTAGACGACCGGCAGGTTGAGGGCGGGGAAGATGTCCACCTTCATGCCCTTCACGGCGAAGGCGCCGCCGACGAGCAGACCGGCGAGCGCGACCATGACGGTGATGGGGTGGCGCAGCGCGAAGACGATCGGGTTCATGGGGGGCCTCGCCGGGCGCAACCTCTTCGGGGATGGGGCGACATCGAGGCACCATTATGACAAAGACTCTCGGGGGCGACGAAGGCGGTTTGATTAAAAAGGGCTCATCCAATGAATCGTGATGCCCGAATCTCCCGTCCGAGGCGCAGCCGCGGGGCCCAGCGCGTCGCCGAGGTGACCTTCGCACGGGGGCTCGCAGGGGTTGAACGACCCAGGGACCTGCGGGCGTTGCTGGAATCGCAACTGTACAAACCGGAATACCCGAACGTCGTGTGATGTCCCCGCCAAGCCGCAAGCGGTAGAACAGACGCTGGCCGTTTGCGGCTTAGCGGATCTCCTTGTCGGAGGGAAGCCATGACAGAAAACGCACAGAAACAACAGGTTCGTGTCGAAGAAGACGCCCTGGGTAACGTCGAGGTTCCCGCGGATCACCTGTGGGGTGCCCAGACCGAGCGCTCGCGCCGCAACGTCCCCATCGGCAGGGAGCGCTACCGCTGGGGCCGGCCCGTGATCCGGGCCCTCGGCATCCTCAAGAAGTGCGCCGCCCTGGCCAACGGGGAACTCGGCCAGCTTCCCCGGATGAAGGTTGATCTGATCGTCCGGGCCGCCCAGGAGGTGATCGACGGCAAGCTCGATGGCGAGTTCCCGCTCGTGGTGTTCCAGACCGGGTCGGGGACCCAGACCAACATGAACGCCAATGAGGTGATCGCCAACCGGGCCATCCACCTCGCCGGCGGAGTGGTCGGGTCGAAGCAGCCGATCCATCCCAACGACGACGTCAACCACAGCCAGTCCTCCAATGACACGTTCCCAACCGTGATGCACATCGCCACGGTCGAGCAACTGGAGGGCGTGCTCAGCCCGGCAGTCCGCGCGCTGCGGGACACGCTGGACGCCAAGGCCAGGGCGTTTTCCCGGGTGGTGATGGTGGGCCGGACGCACCTCCAGGACGCAACGCCTGTGACCCTCGGCCAGGTGATTTCGGGCTGGGTGGCCCAGCTGGACCAGGCGCTGGAGGGGGTCGGCCATGCCCTGCCTGGCGTTTACGCCCTGGCGATCGGTGGGACGGCGGTCGGCACCGGGCTGAACGCCGACCCGCGCTTCGGCGAGGCGGCGGCGCGCAAGATCGCGGAGGAGACGGGCAAGCCGTTCGTGTCGGCGCCGAACAAGTTCGCCGCCCTGTCGGCCCACGACGCCCTGGTGAACGTCAGCGCCGCCCTGCGCACCCTGGCCGGCGCACTCATGAAGATCGCCAACGACGTGCGCTGGTATGCGTGCGGCCCTCGGGCCGGCTTCGCGGAGCTGAAAATCCCGGAGAACGAGCCGGGCTCGTCGATCATGCCGGGGAAGATCAACCCGACGCAGTGCGAGGCACTGACCATGGTGGCGGTGCAGGTGTTCGGCAACGACCACGCGGTGGCCTTCGCCGGCTCACAGGGGAACTTCCAGCTCAACGTCTACAAGCCGGTGATCCTGCACAACGTCCTGGAGTCGATCCAGTTGCTGGCCGAGGCCGCTCACTCGTTCAACGACCGCTGCGCCAAAGGCATCGAGCCGAACGAGAAGCGCATCGGCGAGCACCTGGACAACTCGCTCATGCTGGTGACGGCGCTCAACCCGCACATCGGCTACGAGAAGGCGGCGCAGATCTCCCTCAAGGCGTACCGCGAGGACCTCAGCCTGCGCACGGCCGCCCTGAAGCTGGGCTTCCTCACCGCGGAGCAGTTCGACGAATGGGTCCGGCCGGAGGACATGACGCACCCGCTTGCACCACGAACCTGAGAAGTTTCGGGCCAGGGCCCCGCTGAGGAATGCCGCGAAGACAAGTCGTGCCGGAATCGCACATCCGGTGTATCCGAGCGGCATACCACGCCGTGCCTCGGCGCGGCCATTGGCGGCACAAGGAGGATCGAATGGCGAAATCCAGAGCAACAAGAGGATTTGGCCTCGGTCTTGCTTGCCCCCTCCCTCCCGAGGGCGGGGCGGTCTCGGTACGTCACGCCGGTGCCGCCCCCCGCGATGCCGCGCGAAGTTGACACGAGCGAGCCTCGTTCGCGGGCGAGGCCGCGCCATTCGGGGGCCGACATGAGCACCGCATCCGCTGCCGCGCCCAAGAACATCGCCAACCTCCTCGCCACCGGCGAGGAGTACCCCTGCCCCCCCGCCGTCGCCAAAGGTGTTCTCCAGAAAGACTTCCGGGGCGAGTACCGCCGATCAATGGAGGATCCGGAGGGGTTCTGGGCCGAGCAGGCCGCGGGGTTCGCGTGGTCGCGACGGTGGGAGCGCGTGCTGGACTGGGACGGCGTCCATCACAAATGGTTCGTGGGCGGGAAGACTAACATCACCGTCAACGCCCTGGACCGTCACGCCGACTCCGAACGCCGCAACCGCGCCGCCTACATCTGGCTTGGCGAGGACGGGGCGGAACGCGTGGTCACCTACGGCCAACTGCACCGCCTCGTGTGCCGCTTCGCCAACGGCCTGAAGGGGCTGGGCGTCAGCAAGGGCGACCGCGTCATCGTCTACATGCCGCTCACCATCGAAGGCGTCGTCGCCATGCTGGCTTGCGCCCGCATCGGCGCGGTTCATTCGGTGGTCTACGCCGGGCTAGGCCACACCGCGCTGCGCCAGCGCATCCAGGACGCCCAGGCGCGCGTGGTGATCACCGGCGATGTCGGCTTCCGCCGCGGCAAGATGGTCCCGCTGAAGACCATCGTGGACGAGGCCACCGACGCCCTCGACTGCGTGGAGAACATCGTGGTCTACTCCCGGCGCGCCACGGAACGTGCCAGCAAGCGGGAGATCGACTTCAACGAGTTGCTGAGGTTCCCGCCGCAGTGTGCCGCGGAGGAGATGGACGCCGAGGATCCCCTGTTCCTGCTGTACACCTCCGGGTCCACGGGCAGGCCGAAGGGCGTGGTGCACGTGCATGGCGGCTACATGGTAGGCATCACCTACCACCTCCGCAACTTCTACGACGTCGGCGAGCGCGACCTCTTCTGGTGTACCTCGGACATCGGCTGGGTCGTGGGACACTCCTACATCGTCTACGCACCGCTGTGCGCCGGCGCGACGACGCTGTTCCGCGAGGGGGCCATCGACTACCCGAGCCCCGGCGTCCCCTGGGAAGTCGTCGAGCGCTACGGTGTGACGAAGATGTTCACCGCGCCCACCGCGCTGCGCCTGTTCATGCGGCACGGCGAGAAGTTCCCGGCCGCCCACGACCTGACCAGCCTGCGCCTGATCGCCTGCGCCGGCGAGCCGCTCAACCCGGAGGCCTGGCGCTGGGCCCAGACCCACCTCGCGGGTGACGGCAGATGGGGGTACGTCATCGACAACTGGTGGCAGACGGAGTTGGCGGCCCCGGTGCTGGGCACCCCGCCGGGCCTGCCCCTGCGCCCCGGCAAGGTCGGCCTGTCCCTGCCCGGAGTGGAGGCCGACGTGATTGACGAGGAAGGCAAGTCCGCTCTGCCCGGGGTCGGCGGCCGGCTGGTGCTTCGTCGGCCGTTGCCCTGGATGCTGCGCACCGTCTGGGGCGACGCCGCGCGCTACGAGCGCGACTGGCAGCAAGTGCCCGGCTGCTACGTCACCGGCGACGTGGCGGTCAAGGACGAGGACGGCTACTTCACGATCCTGGGCCGCGGCGATGACGTCCTAAACGTCGCCGGCCACCGGATCGGCACCGCCGAGGTCGAGAGCGCTCTGGTTTCGCACCCCGCGGTCGCGGAAGCCGCCGCCGTCGGCATCCCCGACGCCCTCAAGGGCGAGGTGATCAAAGTGTTCGTTCAGACGCGAGCTGACCACACCCCTTCGGAGGCGCTGGGGGCCGCGCTGATCCAGCACGTGCGCCGGGAACTCGGCCCGATTGCCACCCCAGCGGCTCTCGAATTCGTGACGGCGCTGCCCAAGACGCGCTCGGGGAAGATCCTACGCCGACTGCTGAGGGCAAAGGAGACGGGCGCGGACGTGGGCGACGTGTCCACCCTGGAGGGGTGACGCGCCGAGGGGACAGGTCCCACCAGCCAACGGGAGTCGTGCCGGTTGTCGCCGGAACTGGCCGCTTGCGGCTTCGCAAGGCCTGCGAAGCCGCAAGCGGCCCGGGCGGTGCTCACCGGCCGGCGCTCACTCGATCGTCCACAGGGTCAGCGCGTCGGTGTCCTTCACGAAGATGCGGTTGCCGGAAACCACAGGGTATCCGTAGGTACCTCCCTTCGGGAGCTTGTATTTCGCGATTTCCTTGAATTCCTTCTCGGTCGGCTCGAAGACGACCAGCTGCCCGCTTGGGTTCAAGGCGAAGAGGACGGAGCCGGCGTCCACGACGGAGCCGTAACCGCTGCGCCCCATGCCGCCGCCCCCGCCGCCGCCGAGGGCGGTGCTCCAGGCAGTCTTGCCGTTCTCGGCGTTGAGGCAGAACAGCTTGTCGCTGGCGGAAATCCCGAAGATGAGCCCGTTTTTCACCACCGGGGTGTTGAAGAGGGCGCCGGCGTCTCGGTTCCAGAGTTCTTTCGCGCTGGCCTTGTCGCCGTCCTTCTCAATCTTCAGCGCCTTGGTGCCCGCGCCGTCGGCGCTGCAGATGACGGTCTGTCCGTCCACCATCGGCGAGGGGGCGTTGTACTGCGACTTGAACGCGGTCTCCCAGAGGAGCTTGCCGTCAGCGGCTCCGACGGCCACGATGGTCCCGGCGGTCTCCGCGACGATCACCTTGGTGCCGCCGAGGGTCAGCAGGGCGGGCGAGGCGTAACCCGGGCCGTCGCCGGTCCATTTCCACTTCTGCTCGCCGCTGGCCAGATCGTAGGCCATGACCCCTCCGCTCCGGCCTGTCCCCAGCTGGGCGACGCAGAGGCCGTCCACGATAATCGGCGAACTCGCCACGTGAAACCGCGGCATGGAGCCCTTGAAGTCATCCTTTTGCCACAGCCTCTTTCCGGTCGCGGCATCGAAGCAAGAGAGGATCCCGAGCGCGCCGAGCGTCACCACCTTGCCGTCGGCCACCGCCGGCGAACTCCGGGGCCCCTGGAACGAGCTGTCGATGCCCTGCCAGCCGGCCGAGGCGTACTTCTCCTTCCAGACCTCCTTGCCGTCCGCCGCGCTGAGGCAGCGGAGGATTTCATCCCCGCCCTGCCGGCTGAAGACGTACAGCTTGTCGCCGACCAGGGCGGGCGTGGCGACGCCTTCGCCCACGGTCACCTTCCACGTTTCCTTCAACTCCTTGGGCCAGGTCTTGGGCGCGGTAAATCCCGTCACCTTGCCGTCCCGGTTGGGCCCGCGCCACTGCGGCCAGTCCTGGGCGCAGACGCAGGTGCCGCCGAGGAGCAGCACACAGGCCACGATCACGCCCGCCGCCGCCTTCACGTTTTTCATGGTACCCTCCGCTTGATTTCTGCTCTCAGGCTTGCGAGTGCGAACATTCTCCAGGTGTTGAAACCCCGGGAATCGCAAGAGGTGTCGAGCACCTCAACAGTGGTCAGCCGAGCCACCGGCCGGGTGAGCCGGACGACCACGAACGGTGCGCGGCGGTCAGGGGAGTCCGAATAGGGTGCGGGCGTTGCGCGTCGTGTGCCCAGCGAGGACCTCCGCTTCGATGCCTCGCACCTGGGCGAGAAGCGCCCCCGTGTGGGCCACGAAGGCCGGCTCGTTGCGCTGGCCGCGCCGGGGCACCGGGGCAAGGTACGGGCTATCGGTTTCCACGAGCAGGCGGTCGGGCGGCACTTCCCGGGCCACGTCGCGCAGCGGCTGGGCGTTCTTGTACGTGACCATGCCGGCGAAGGAGAGGAACAGGCCCATCGCGAGGCAGTCGCGGGCCGTCCCCGCGTCGCCGGTGAAGGAGTGCATGACGCCGCGGACGGGACCGTGCCGGTCGAAGTCGGCCCGCAGCATGCGGACGACGTCGGCCTCGGCGTCGCGGCAGTGGATGACCACGGGCAGGTTGTGCCGCCGGGCCAGTTCGAGGTGGCGGGCGAAGTAGTCTTCCTGCTGCGGCAAGGGCGTGTGGTCCCAGTAGCGGTCGAGGCCCGTTTCGCCGAGTGCGACGACCCGGGCGGCGCTGGCGAGGCGCACCACCTCATCCCAGTCGGGCGGGTCGGCCTCGGCGACGTGGTTGGGCTGGATGCCGACGGTGGCGAAGAGCGAGGGATTGCGGGCGGCGAGATCGACACAGGTGCGGCTGGTGGCGGCGGTCGTGGCGACGACGACGACGCGCGAGACGCCCGCGGCCGCGGCCCGTTCCAGGACGGCGGGCAGGTCGGCGGCGAAGCGCTCGTCGTCGAGGTGGGCGTGCGTATCGATCCATTCGGGGGGCATGGGCTCAGTGCGCCGCGGCCGCCGGGGCGGTCGATAGCGCCTCCAGGGCCTTGTGGTGGCGCCGCTTCACCTCGAGGAGCTTGTCCAGCTCCGCTCGCGCCTCCGCGTCGGCCAGGGCCGCGCGGTCGCGCTGCAGGGCGTCGATGGCCCGGCGCGAGTCCTCGGCCAGGCGCGGCAACAGGTAGTCCAGCGACACGAAATTCAGCGTCGTGAAGGCCATCGGGAAGGCCCCCAGGTAAGGGACCAGGTGCCGCCGCCGCGCCAGGAACTTCGTCAGCCCCGCCAGGGCGTCGCGCTCCTCGCGCGCCAGGGTACGCACCTTCTCCGGGGTCGGGTCGCCGGCCGAGCGCGTCCACGGGTGCGCCTCGCTGACGTACTGCAACAGCGAGCGGCCCTCGCGGCGAATGACCGTTTCCAGCAGGGCGGCGTCCTGGGCAGCATTCACGGGCGCACCTCCGTCCCGGCGCGGGCCACGGCCTTCAGGGGCGGCGACACGTTGAAGCGGTCCACGCCGACGTCACTCACCCGGGCCAACGGGTCCCAGAGGATGCCCACCATCAGGATAACGACGGCCAACAGCGAGGCGTACAGCAACGAACCGCCGGGGGCGGACAGCGGCGGCGACGGCCGGCCCTCGACCTCCTCCAGCGTGGTTTCGAGGATCATCACCTTCATCACCTTCACGTAATACACCACGCTCAAGACCGTGTTCAGGCCGCCGATGACCAGCAGGGCATACAGCCACCAGCCGAGGCCCGGCTGGCCGACCGTCCCGTAATACTGGCCGCCCTCGTACAGGACACGGAAGATCTGAAACTTGGCGGCGAAGCCGGCGAGCGGCGGCATCCCGAGCAGGCTGAGCAGGAAGACCGCCAGCGTCACCGTCAGCACCGGCGAGCGGCGGATCAGGCCGCGGAAGCTCGACAGGTCTTCGGAGCCGGTCTGGTTGCGCAGGAACGCCACCACGGCGAAGGCGCCGAGGTTCATGAACAGGTAGGCAACCAGGTAAAAGAGCACGGCCCCCGCGCCGGCGCGCGTCAGCGTGGCCAGGCCCATCATCATGTAGCCGGCGTGGGCGATGGTCGAGTAGGCCAGCAGGCGCTTGAGGTTGGTTTGCAGGTAGGCGGCCAGGTTGCCGAAGGTCGCCGTTACCGCGGCGAAGATGGCCAGCATCGGTAGCAGGTACTTGGCCACGTCCAACTCGCCGGCGGCGTGGACCGACTTGTCCAGCCCGGCGAAGGTGAAGACGACCCGGCCGAGCAGGGCCAGGGCCGCCCCCTTGGACGCCACCGACAGGAAGCCGGCCACCTCCGCCGACGCCCCCTCGAACACGTCGGGACACCAGAAGTGGAAGGGGACCGCCGCCAACTTGAAGGCGATGCCGATGAACAGGAACAGCGTGCCGAGGGTGAGGACGGCAATCGTGGCGGCGTCGGCGTGCGGCTGCAGGGCGTTGACGTACTCCGTGGCCAGGGCCGGCAGAGACGCGGTGCCGAACTTGCCCGCCAGCAGGCTGATGCCGTAGAGCATCACTCCCGAGGCGCCGCCGCCGTAGACGACGTACTTCAGCGACGCCTCGCTGGACTGGCGCCGCCCCTTCAGGAAGCCGGCCAGGGCGTAACTCGGCAGCGACGCCATCTCGATCCCGATGAACACCATCAGCAGGTGATTCGCCGACGCCATGATGCACATGCCGAGCGTGGCGCCGAAGAGCAGGCAGTAGAAGTCGGCGGAGTCGTCGCGGTCGGGGATGCCGGTCAGCAACGTCAAGACGATGACCAGGGCCGCGAAGAAGATCAGGAAGATGCGCAGGAAGATCGTGAAGTTGTCGTAGACGAGCAGGCCGGTGAACAGGGGCACGCGGTCGCCGACGAAGTCCTCGGGCGTCTGCAAGCCGAACGCCCCCGGCGGCCACTGTCCCAGGGCCACCGCGAGGCCGGCGACCGACACGCCCAGGGCGACCCAGCCGAGGTGCAGCCGCTTGAAGGTGCCGAACAGGCGCAGCACCAGCAGCAGGACGATGCCGGCGCACAGGATCACCTCGGGCAGGAACGCTTCGATGTTCGCCGCCAGTTCGGATTGCAGGTCGAGAAGGAAGTCAGGCTTGAACATGAAGCAATTCTCGGATTCGGAGTATGAGCCGCTTGCGGCTTAGCAGGGCATGCCAAGCCGCAAGCGGCGAAACGCTCACGGCCCCACGCGCGTCACCTGCTCGATGAACCGCGACACGCTCGGCTCCATCCACGACAGGATCATCTGCGGGTAGACGCCGAGGGCCACCGCCAGCACGACCAGCGGCACGGCACAGGCGACCTCGCGCAGCTCCATGTCCTTGAAGTTCTTGTAGGCCGGGTTGACGCCGAAGTAGACGCGCTGGATCGTCCACAGGATGTACGCCGCGGTGATGACGACCGTCAGGGCCGCGAGGACGGAGAAGACCTTGCTGAACTCCCAGGTGGCCAGCACGACCATCACCTCGCCGATAAAGCCGCACAGGCCGGGCAAGCCCATGCCGGCGAAGAAGATGACGGCACTCATTCCGGTGTACAGCGGCATCGGCTCGGCCAGGCCGCGGAAGTTGTCCAGGTTGCGGTGGTGCGCCCGGTCGTAGATGACGCCGACCAGGAAGAACATGCCGGCCGACGAGATGCCGTGGCCGAGCATCTGGTACATGGCGCCGTTCATGCCGAAGGACCAGTAGTCGCCGCCCTTGGACACCGACCAGACGGCGATGCCCAGGATGACGTAGCCCATGTGGCTGATCGAGCTGTAGGCCACCAGCTTCTTGAAGTCGGTCTGGGCCATCGCCGCGAAGGCGCCATAGACGATGTTGATGATCCCGAACAGACTGACCCACCACGCCAACGACTCCGCCGCCCAGGGGCAGATGGGGTAGGCGATGCGCAGGATGCCGTAGCCGCCCATCTTCAGCAGGACGCCGGCCAGGATCATGCTGATCGGCGTCGGTGCCTCGACGTGGGCGTCGGGCAACCACGTGTGGAAGGGGAACATCGGCAGCTTGATGGCGAAGCCGATGAACAGGAGCAGGAACATCGTGTACTGGAAGCCCGGCGTGAAGAAGCTCTGGTTGAGGCGGGCCTTGACGGCCTCGCGGTCGGCGTCGGTGCGGGTGGCCGCCCACTTCCAGCCTTCGCTGTTGATGGCCTCGGCGTCGGCGCCGTGCAGACGCTGCAGCGCCGCCTTGCCGACCTTCTGAAGCGTCATGATGTCGAAGGTGTTGACCACGACAGCCTCGCGCGCCTTGTCGAGGGCCGCCACCCTGTCGGCGCCCGTCAGCTGGCTCTGCCCCTGGGAGTTCAGGCGCTGCTCGGCGAGGTTCGTGACGGTCTCCTGCGGGACGTAGTCGCGGACGTCGGTAAAGTAGAAGGCCAACAGGGCGATGAGGATCAGGACCGAGCCGAACAGGGTGTACAGGAAGAACTTGATGGCGGCGTACTCGCGGCGCGGGCCGCCCCAGATGCCGATGAGGAAGTACATCGGCAGCAGCATCACCTCCCAGAAGATGTAGAACAGGAAGAAGTCCAGCGCCAGGAACGTCCCGATCATGCCCGTTTCCAGGAGCAGGAACAGGATGCAGTAGCCACGCACGTACTTGTCGATCTTCCACGAGGCGATCATCGAGAGGAAGCTGATGACCGTCGTCAGCAGCACCAGCGCCAGGCTGATGCCGTCGATGCCGAGGAAATAGTTGATGTTGAAGCGGGGGATCCACGACTCGCGCGCCACCCAGTCCTTGGACGGGGGCACGGCGCCGAGGGGGGCGGTGTCCAGTGCGGCCGCACGCTCGTTGAGCGAGGCCCCCGGCGCGCCGGGGCCGTTGTGGAACTGGTTCACGCGCACCAGGTAGGAACCGAAGATCCCTATGCTCACGCCAAGGGTCGCCGCCGTCCCGAACAGCGACCACCAGCGCATCCCCTCTTCCCAACCCTTAGGGAAGAGCAGCAGCCCGATCGCGAAGGCGGTCGGGATGAAGATCAGCAGCGACATCCAGATGAGGTCGTTTTCAGGCATGGAAGCCAACTCGTAGGAATCCGAGCCGCTTGCGGCTTCGCACGCCCTGCGAAGCCGCAAGCGGCCCTGTTATTATCCCGCCAGCGCCCGCGTCACAAAGTAGGTCAGCACGACGAAGATCGCCACGGCGGCGAGGGCGAGGAACAGTATGTAACTCCGCAGCGAGCCGGTCTGCACGGCCCGCAGCCGGCCGCCGAGGCTGTAGCAGGCGTCCGCCATCACATTGACCAGGCCATCGATGATGCGGGCGTCGAAGATGCCGTCCCAGCGCGACAGCAGCACGCCGGCGCGCCCCAGGCCGTTCGCAATCCCATCGATCACGACGGCGTCGAACCACCGCGCCGCCTGCGCCACCACCAGCGCCGGCCGCACCAGGATGGCACTGTACAGCTCATCGAAGTACCACTTATGCACCAGGAAGGCGTACAGGCGCGGGAACTGTTCCTTGGTCTCCGCCGGGTCGAGCACCTGGTAGCGCCGCCAGTAAACGAGGGACGCGAAGATGATCGATACCAGCACGATGCCCGTGGCGACCCACCCGGCCAACTCGTGGTAAGCCTGGGCGTTTTGCCGCTCCGGCAGGCCGATCCGAACGCCGCCGGGCCAGCGCTCGGCTTCGCTCGACCCGGCCTCGAGCGACCCGAAGTCGGCCTGCACCGCCAGCGGTTGGGCGTGGTGGATGTGCTGCTCCAGGGCGCCCAGGACCGGCCAGGCCCAGGCGACGCCGATGCTGAACATCGCCAGGATGATGAGCGGCACGGTCATCAACCACGGCGACTCGTGGGCGTGCTCGTGGACGTGCTGGTCGCGCGGCTCGCCGGTGAAGGTCATGAACCACATCCGGAACATGTAAAACGTCGTGATGCCGGCGGTCGCCAGCGGCAGCAGGAAGAGCAGGCCGTGTTGCTTGTGGGCCATGACGTAGCCGAGCGCCTGGGCCAGGATGGCGTCCTTGCTGTACCAGCCGCTGAAGAACGGGATGCCGGCGATGGCCAGCACGCCAGCCAGCATCGTCAGGGCGGTGATCTTCATCTTCGGATAAAGGCCGCCCATCCTGGTCATTTCCTGCTCGTGGTGGCAGCCGTAGATGACGCTACCCGAGCCGAGGAAGAGCAGCGCCTTGAAGAAGGCGTGCGTGATCAGGTGGAACAGCCCGGCCACCCAGCCGCCGACGCCCAGGGCCAGCATCATGTAGCCGAGCTGGCTGACCGTCGAGTAGGCTAGCACCTTCTTGATGTCGGTCATGACGAGGGCGATGGTGGCCGCGACGAACAGCGTGATGCCGCCGGTGTAGGCGATGGTCAGCCGGGCCTCCGGCGTGAAGAGCGGGAAGACCCGGCCGACGAGGTAGACGCCGGCCGCGACCATCGTGGCCGCGTGGATGAGGGCGCTGACGGGGGTGGGGCCTTCCATCGCGTCGGGCAGCCAGACGTGCAGCGGGAACTGGGCCGACTTGCCGACGCAGCCGAGAAAGATGCCCAACCCGGCAACGACGAGCATCCAGTAGGGGATGGTGCCGTAATCCCGCTCCGGCTTCCGTGCCCCTGCCCGCAGGGGCACGGTCTGCCCCGCCGTTCCGACGCCGTCCATCACCGGCTTCGCCGGGAACAGGACGACCTCGCCGCCCGTGCCGCGCTCGCTCACCTGTAGCAGCCGCTTCCCTTCCTCGGTCGTGTGCCATTCGGCCCGGACGATCTCGCCGCCGCGCTCCAACGTCTTCTTGTTTTCGTGGCTGTGGGCGTCCTCGAAGGGAGAGCGGACCTGGGCGAAAACGTCCTGGAAGTTGAAGGTGCCGAAATAGGCGAAGATGATGAGCAGGCCGAGGATGAAGCCGGCGTCGCCGACGCGGTTGGTGATGAACGCCTTGTTGGCCGCCGTCGAGGCGCTGCGGCGCTCGTAGTAGAAGCCGATCAGCAGGTACGAGCAGAGGCCGACCAGCTCCCAGCTGATGAAGACCTGGAAGAAGTTGTCCGCCAGGACCAGGTTGAGCATCGAGAAGCAAAACAGCGACAGGAACAGGAAGAAGCGGCCGAAGCGGCCGCGCCGCCTCAGGTGTCCGTCGGCCGTGTGGACCTGGTGGTCCTCGACCATCGGCTGCAGCTCATCCCCCATGTAGCCGATCGAGTAAATATGGATGAGCGTGGCGATCAGCGTCACCATGAGGAACATGATGACGCTGAGGTGGTCGATGTGGTAGCCGAGCTGGAGGACGCGGCCGCCCATCGACAGCGACAGCCACGTCCAGTGGCCGTTCCAGCGCTCCTCGGTCTGCTGCGCCAGCTTCTCGGCCTCGTGCTCCTTGGCCTCCTTCTCGGCCGGGGGGGCAGTCCGGACCGCTTCCTCGGCGTCCTGGAGCTTGTGGTGATCGGAGAAGAAGTCGAACGAGGCGACCAGGCAGAGGACGAAGGCTAGGGCGATGGCCCCGGTGGCGACGAAGGCGGGCCAGCGCGGTGGGGTGACGACGTCGCCGCCGCGCTCCTCCTGGTAGGGGCGGATGAAGGCCCGGACCGCGGACGCCAGCAGCAGCAGCACGAAGGAGCCCAGCGGCAGGAGCGTCGCCGCGACGAAGTACAGCCCGGGGTGCTCGTGGAACTCGGTCAGGGACATGAGGCGCCTTTCACAACGAGTTTCGCAGCCGGGCCGCTTGCGGCTTAGCGTTCGCGCCATCGAGGGATGACCCGAGCGCTAAGCCGCAAGCGGCTATCCCTTCAATTCCTCGGCCGTATCCACGTCCACGGTCATGTGGTTGTTGTAGAAGTTGAGGACGATGGCCAGGGCCACCGCCGCCTCCGCCGCCGCCAGGACGATGACGAACAGCGAGAAGATCTGCCCTTCGAGCTGGAAGGCGGGGTTGAAGGCGGCGAAGGCGACGAAGTTGACGTTGGCCCCGTTGAGGACCAATTCGACGCCCATAAGGACGCCGATGGCGTTGCGCTTGGTGGCCATGCACACGACGCCGCAGACGAAGAGCAGGGCGCCGAGGATGAGGTAAGGCGTCAGGCCGGTCTCGGGCAGTTCGGACTCAGCGAACATCAGCGGCATTGGCGGCGGCTCCTCGGCGGCGTTTGGCGCGGGCCAGGTAGGCCGCCCCGATCAGGACGACCAGCAGGTGGACGGAGACGATTTCAAACGGCAGCAGGTAGGCGGTCTTGTTCGGGCCGATGGGCTGGCCCAGGAAGCCGTGGCCGATCAGCACACTGTTGGGGGAGGAATCCGGGTCCTCGGCGATGACCATTGGCTTCTGCTTCTCGGCCGGCGCGCGCCCGCTCGCCCAGGTCTCCTTGTGGGCGACGGTGACGGCGAGGACGCCGAAGAGGAGCAGCCCGACGACGAGCGACATCGCCCATTCGGCGGCGCCCGTCCGCAGGCTGATGAACGGCCCCTGCGCCGTGAGCATGACGCCGAAGACGACCAGGACCAGCGTGCCGCCCACGTAAACGATGAGCTGCGTCGCCCCGACGAAGTCGGCGCCGAGGAAGAAGAAGATGCCCGCGACGCCGCCCAGGGTGAACAGCAGCCAGGCCGCCGAGCGGACGATGTTCTGCGTCACCACCACGCCGATGGCACACAGGCCCGTCAGGACGGCGACCGCGTAGAACAGCAGAGCTTGCAGGTCGGGTAGGGTCATTGTTGGTCCCGAGCGTTTCGCGCGTCTTGATTGATCGTTTCGCGCTCGCGTCACATCGCGTGAGCGCGAAACGATCAATCAAGACGCGCGAAACTACTTCTTCCACAGCGGGGTGACGCCGGCGAACGGCAGCGGGGCCCGCCTCGCCACCATCTTGAACACCACCGCCAGCACCAGCCCCACGCACGCCAGCGCCGCCAGGTACTTCAGGTAGTCCAGCACGATGTCGGGCATGGCCACCTGCCAGAGGGAGACGCCCAGCAGCAGGGCACAGCTGATCGGCAGCAGGTACTTCAGGCACGTCTCCATCACCTGATCGATGCGCAGCCGAGGCAGCGTCCAGCGCACCCACATCATGACGAAGACGAGGAGCCAGCATTTGACGATGAACACGAAGGCGTTGATGACGTTGCCGGCAATGGGGCCGAGGTAGTCGGTCAGGTCCTGGCCCGGCAGGAACGGGAAGAAGCCGTTGTTCCAGCCGCCGCAGAACAGCAGGATGGCGATGCCGCTGACGGCGAACATGCTGGCGTACTCGGCCATGAAGAAGAACGACCAGCGCAGGCCGCTGTACTCGGTATGGAAGCCGGCGACCAGCTCCGACTCGGCCTCGGCCAGGTCGAACGGGGCGCGCTTGCAACTGGCCGTGGCACAGGTGAAGTAGACCCAGAAGGCCGCGAACGTGAACGGGTCGTGGAACACGTACCAGTTGCAGAGGAGGCCGGCCTGCTGGTTGGCGATGGTGGTCAGGCGCATGCTGCCGGCGACGATGACCGGGACGAGGACGCAGATGGCCATCGGCACTTCGTAGCTGACCATCTGGGCGGCCTCGCGCATGCCGCCGAAGAGCGACCACTTGCTGCCGGAGCCGTAGCCGGCGAGGATGATGCCGAAGATTTCCGCGGACATCACGGCCAGCATGTAGAAGACGGCGATGTTCATGTCGAGGGCGACGACGCCGTTACCGAACGGCAGCGCCAGGAAGGCGAGGAACGAGGCGCAGAAGGCGATGTACGGCCCCAGGCGAAAGAGCATGTGGTCGGCGTCGGCAGGGATGAGGTCCTCCTTGACGAGGAGCTTGACGCCGTCGGCGATGGTCTGCAGCCAGCCGAACTTGCCGCCGACACGGGTGGGGCCGAGGCGATCCTGGATGCGGCCGGCGACCTTGCGCTCCAGCCAGATGAAGAAGACGGCCGACAGGGCGACGAAGCCGACGAGGACCGAGCCCTGGATGATGGCCAAGAGGATGGGGGCGATTAGGTTGGCCGTGTCCTGTTCGAGGAACAGGGCCAGTAACTTGGACAACAGGTCCGTCACGGCGGGGGCCTCTGACCGCGGGTGAGCGCTCTGTGCAAAATCGGCAACGGGCGTTACTCTATCGGCCCGGCGGAAGTGTGGCAAGCAGGCAGTCCGGGCAAGCGAAAGAAGGAAAAAATGCGTTTCGGCGTGGTGGCACGAGGCCCCTTGTCGCGTCCTGGTCGCGAAACTCTGCCGTTCAACCGCGGCCTGCCGCTGGTGTACCGCTACCTGCGCGAGGCCCGCGCGGAGCCGGCCTTGCAGGGGCCGCGGGCGCGCGACGCGCCGCTGGCGGCGATCGAGGCGGCCCTGTTCGCGGCCGACGAACCGCTGACGCCGCGCCGCCTGGCCCAGGCCGCGGGGCTGAACGACGCCGGCGAGGCGCGGCGCCTGGTGCGGCGACTGCGGACGTGTTATGAGGAGGACGGAAGCGCCTTCCAGGTCGAGGAGATAGCGGGCGGCTACCAGTTGCTGACGCGGCCGGAGTTCCACCCCTGGCTGGCCCGGCTGCGCCGCGCCGGCAACGAACTGCGGCTGTCGGCGCCGGCGCGCGAGACGCTGGCGATCGTCGCCTACCGTCAGCCGATCAGCCGGGCCGACATCGAGGCGATCCGAGGCGTGCAGTGCAGCGAGCTGCTGCGGCTGCTGATGGAGAAGGGGTTGGTGCGCATCGCGGGGCGCGACGACTCGCTGGGCCGGCCGGTGCTGTACGGGACGACGAAGAAGTTCTTGCAGGCGTTCGGGCTGAAGACGCTGCGCGACCTGCCACAGGCCGGGGAGCTGCGCCCGCCGGAGACCGGCGATAGCGTTTAGCCACGACCCGCGGGGAGCGCGTCGGACGCGCTCTCCCGCGGGTCGCGGCTAAACAGGGGAGCTATTCAATCATTTGGTCCTGGAACGGCTTCGCATCTCCGGGTAATCTCTTCTCGTCGGCCCGGGTCCGGGCGAAATGAGAGCGAAAGCGCAACCCCGATTGGCGTTCCCGTACCAGTGGGGTATGGTCCGGCCTTACCTTGCTCAGGTCGGGGTCCAGGGGGCCGTCGCCGTTGGCCGACTCAAGCTCCTCGACGCAACTCGCCGCACCGGTTATCCTACCGGTATACTCTCGCAACTGCGGCTCGGCAGCCGGAGGAATGGCCCGTGATTTCGCACCTGGCCTGTTCGGTCATACTCACCATGCGGCGCGACCTGCGAATGATCCTCGTCCTCGGCGCAAGCCTGCTCCCGGGCGTCGCGGCTGTGGCGGAGACGCGGACGTGCCTGCGCATGCCGTGCCGGCAGACCGGGGTCTCTACTCGAGCCGCCCAACCGCTCGGGAAACTCATCGAGGACGCGGAGGATGTCACGGTCCTCGAGGTGGTCGATGTGGACAGGCGGCAAGGCATCATCACCTTCAAGTCCACCGCGGCCCTTAAGGGCAAGGCCCCGGGCGACCCGGTAAGGCACCACTTCGGAGAAAGCCTCCCCGCTCACGACCGGGGCGTCTTCCTCGAATGGGCGAAGCCGGGGAAAATCGCTCTGTCCTTTCGTGAGTCGGGTTGGGGAACCTCTGTCTGCGTCGGGAACGCCTGGTACCTGGTGGAGAATGACAGGACCGTCACGGAAGCGGCCGAAACATTCACGGCCACCTACGTTGGCTCGGCGGAACGGCTGCGCGAACACGTGGCCGCCATCATCGCCGGCAAGGAGGTCGTCGTCACCGCGCGGCGCCAGGACGCGGCGCCGCTGCCGATGCGGAGGGAGTGGTTGCGCGGCCAGAAGGGCCACGTCTGGCGGCTGCGGGCCAGCGCGACAATCACGTTTCGCCCTGACGAGGTGCCGGTAGACGAATCGGAGGAGTTCGTCGGCTGGGGCGGCGACAAGGGGGCGGTGCCGCGCCTCACCGAGGCACTGAAGGACACCAACGCCTTCCTCCGTTGCGAGGCGGCGGAAGACCTGGGACAGGTCGGTCCGCCGGCCCGCGACGCCCTCGCCGCCCTGCGCCTCGCTCTGGACGATCCTGACGCCCACGTTCGCGTTTACGCCGCCCTGGCCCTGGGCCGTATCGACAAGGACGACAAGCTCGCCTTGCCAGCCCTCCTCGCCGGCCTGAAGGAGAAAGCTGGCCCGGTGCGCCGTGCTGCTGTGGCGGCCTTGGCGGAGCTGGCGCCGCGCGACGGCGCGGCGGTGCCGGAGCTGCTCCGGGCATTGACAGACGATCCCGACAAGGTGGTCCGGGCGGGTGCCGCTTTCGCGCTGGGCCGCGTTGCCGCTTGGGGGAACCAGGCTGGGGATCCCCCGGCCGGCGTGCTGGCGGCGCTGCTGAACGCGGTGGAAGACGATAAGGATGAATTGCCTCGCCTCTGGTCGATTTGGTCCTTGCGCCGTTTCGGTCTCGTAGCGAAACCCGCCATCCCTGCCTTGAAGGCCGGCGCCCAGAGGGAACCTGAGGAGCGTGAGCTGGCCCTGGACACGCTGGCGCGCTTGGGGCCGGTCGGCGTGCCGGCCCTGTGTGAGGTGCTGAAACAGGCCAAGCTGAAGTCCCGCCTCGAAATCATGAAGTACCTCGAAGAGATGGGCCCCGCCGCGAAGGAGGCCGTGCCGATCCTGCGTGAGTCGCTGAAGGCGGACAGCTATCAGGAGCGATCCGCCGCGGTTGCGGCGCTGATGCGGATCGCCTGGAAGTCCGACGCCCGTGCGATCACGGAAGCCCTGCGCCTCCTCGTTGAGCGCGGGGTGCTCAGCGGCGCCGCGTACCTCCGCGTGGGAGCGTACCTCCGGGAACTTGGCCCGGGCGACGAGGTGGCCTTGCCGGCGGTCATTGCATGGCAGAAAAAGGTCGATGGCGCAGAGGGAGCCGCGATCCTCGGGCGCCTGGGACGCGTCGGCATTCCCGCACTGCGTGCGCTGGTCGATGACAGGAGCGGCGCTGACCCCGAAGTGGCCTACGCCCTTTGGTGCCTAGGCTACAAGCGCGAGGCGGTGACGGCCCTCCGACAGCGGTGGGAAACCACGAATCATCCGGCGGCGGATCATAAGCTGCTGTTGGTGCTGGCCGACGTCGGCCCTGACGCCGCGGAGATGGTCCCGCTACTGAACAGGGCGCTGCGCAAGGAACCCGAGGATTGGCGCCAGCGGTACGACCGGACGTGCGTCGCCCTGGCGCTGTGGCGCGTGCAGAAGCCAGTGGAGGCGGGCGGCCTCGTCGCCGACCCGCGCCGGGAGGCGCTCGACGTGCTGCTCGCTCTGCTGCGCGATAATCATATCGAGGCGATGGAGGCGCTGGGACAAATTGGGCCGGAGGCGCGGGCAGCCGTGCCGGGACTCGTCAAGGCCACAAAGCACCAATGGTGGGACACGCGCTCCTACGCCGCGCGGGCACTGGGCCGGGTCGGCGCCGGGTCACCGGACGCCGTCGAGGCACTTGACGCAGCGCTCAAGGATCGCAACTCCCAGGTGCGACTCGAGGCGGCCATCGCGCTGACGCGCCTCGGGCGCACCCCGGCAGGCGTGGCCGTCATGGCCGACCTGCTGGAGCGACGGCCGTCGCTTATTGAGCAGCTGGCCGAGACGTTGGGCGAACTCGGCGCCGACGCCCGGCCGGCCGTGCCTGTCCTGATGAAGTTGCTGCGCCACGACGACCGCCACATCCACCTCGCCGCCGCCCGCATCCTGCGGAAGATCGATCCCAAGGCCGCGGGCCGGGCCGGGATCCCGTGATGGGTATGACCCCACCGACAAGCGACGCCCGAGCCGGTAGAATAGCGCGGCGCGGTCCGAAAAGAAAAAAGGGTCACCTTTCTTTTCCCCTCTCGAAGAAGGAATATAACCCTTTTTCTCTTCTATTTGTCTAGCAGCACGTCCGTGGACTTGATGACCGCGCGCACGGCATCGCCGGCCTGGAGCCCCAGCCGCTCCACCGACGCCCGCGTAATAACGGCCACGATCTCCACGGGGCCGACGGCCACCACGACCTCCGCCATGATGCTGCCGAGCGTAATGGATTTCATAGTCCCCTGGAGTTGGTTGCGCGCACTGAGCATGATGACCTCCGGGTTGCTGAACGAGGATTGTTGTCGCGGTGTCGGGTAGCGCCGGCCGCCCTCCGGTGGCCTGCGGAGGAGCGGCAGGGAGGAGACTCATGGCGCCTCCTCGGACGGCACCAGTTCCCGATACCACCGGAGCAATTCGGCGGGGGAGACGGCCCCGCCGCGCGCCGCCGCCTCCCGCTGCAGGCGCTGACGCAGCGCGGCCGCGTGCCGCTCTTCCAGCCCGATCCCTTCCCGCTCCAGGAAATGCCGCAAGGCGGCCGTGCCCGAGTGCTTGCCCAGGACGAATGCGGCGGCGGGAGCGCCGACGTCCTCGGGAGGGAACGGCTCGTAGGTGCGCCGGTCCTTCAACAGGGCCTTCACGTGAATGCCCGACTCGTGCTGGAAAATCCGGGCCCCGCTGATCGGCTGGTTCGGCGGGATCGGCCGGCCGGAATAGCGGGCCACACGCTCGCACAGGTCACACAGCCCCTCGGCCGCGATGCCGCAGTCGCTCTCCAGGGAGACGCGCAGGGCCATGACGACTTGCTCCAGGGCGGCGTTGCCGGCGCGCTCCCCCAGGCCGTTCACCGTCACGTCCACGCTGTGGACGCCGGCCGCCACCGCCGCGACGCTGTTGGCTGTCGCCATGCCCAGGTCGTTGTGGCCGTGGAACCCGAGCGGTAAGTCGGGCACCCGCCGCGCCAGGCGCGCGAAGGCGACGCCCACTTGCAGCGGGTTCCAGGTGCCGACCGTGTCCGCCAGGCGCAGGCGGTCGGCGCCGGCCTCCCGCGCCGCCAGGGCCAATTCGACCAGGAACTCCGGGTCGGCCCGCGAGGCGTCCTGCGCCCCGATCGAAACGAAGCCGAAGCCGGCGCGGGCGTAGGGCACCAGTTCGCGCACCTGGCCCAGCACCCAGGTCGCCGACCTCCCCAGCGCGCTCCAGTGGCGGGCCGAGGCGGGCAGCGACAGGTGGAGGGCCGGGACGCCACAGGCCGCCGCCGCATCGACGTCCTCGCGCCGCCCCCGCCCCCAAGCGGTCAGGCGGCAGGGCAAGTTCCGGGCAACGACGGCGCGGATCGTCTGCCGTTCCTCCTCCCCCATCGCCGGGGTGCCGACCTCGATCTCCGGCACGCCCGCCCGGGCCAGGGCGGTGGCCAGGGCCACCTTCTGCCGGCGCGTGAAGGCCACGCCCGCCGCCTGCTCACCGTCCCGGAGCGTCGTATCGATGACCCAGGCCATGGCCGCTCTCCTTGTCTCTGTCCGTTCGGATCCCGTTTAGCGGCCGCCCTCGGGGCGGCGCGTTGGTCAACGCGCCGCCCCGAGGGCGGCCGCTAAACGGAGGCGGGGGCCACGAGGTACTGCGGCACGGACTTGCCCTCCGCCAGGGCGTCGAGGATCTCGTCCAGGCGGTCCTCGTCCACTTCGCCGTACCAGTAGCCTTCCGGGTAGACGGCCAGGATCGGGCCGCGGTCGCAGGCGTTGAGGCAGCCGGTGGAGGAGATCAGCACGTTGTCGAGGCCGCGGTCCGCCAGGCCCTCCTCCAGGAGCGGCAGCAGGCCGGGACCGCCCTTCTTCTGACACTTGCCCTTGGCGTCGTTGCCCTGGCGGTAGCTGCAGCACACCAGGATGACGCGATCCGGTTTCTTCATGGCATTCTCCTTTCAGGATGAGTGGTGGGACACACGCGCCCGCGGCCGTCAGCCGCAGCCGGTGCCCTGGCCCGAGCACACTTCGCCACAGCGGTACACGCGCCGCGGGGGCGGCACCGCCGCGCCGCGGAACACCGCCTCGACGGCGTCGGCCACCAGCCCCTCGGTGAGGTACACCTGGATGCCGGCCCGGGCGAGGGCCTCCTTCGGCCCCTCGCCCACGCCGCTGACCAGGAGGGCCCGGCAGTCCGCGAGCAGCGCCGCCAGGTCCTGCCAGCGCCGGGCGCCGTGGCCGGCGGGCGGCGCCGGCCGGGTTGCCACCTGGCGGCCCTGCGCGTTGAGGATCAGGAAGTGGTCGGCCTCCCCCAGGTGCAGGTTCACCAGCACCCCCTCGGCACTGGCGGCAGCGACGTAAGGCCGCTCCCGCCCCGGCCCGGCCGCACAGGCGCGCAGGCAGGCCAGGACGTCCCGGCTCATCTCCTCCCCCAGCTTGCCGACCGCGTCGGCGCGGCAGCGGGTGCAGTGGCTCATTTGGGGCAGGAAATGGGCCGCCTCCCGCCGGACCTGGGCGATGCAGGCGCCCGACGGCTCTCCCAGGCCCTCGAAGGGCGTCCCCGCCACCGGGCACATCGCCATGCAATTGAGTACGTCGGCCCCCAGGCCGGCCACCGTCCGGGCGATCTCGGCCACGTGGGAGTCGTTGATGCCGGGGATGACGATGGTGTTCACCTTCACCGTGACGCCGCGCTCCTTGAGGGCGCGGATCCCTTCGATTTGGCGGTCCAGCAGCAGCCGCGCCGCCTCCGCCCCGCGCAGCACGTGCGTCCCGTCGCGCAGCCAGGCGTAGACCTTGCGGCCGATCTCCGGATCGACCGCGTTGACGGTGACGGTGACGTGACTCACCTCCAGCCGGGCCAGCTCGTCGATGTGCGGGCCTACTTGCAGGCCGTTGGTCGCCACGCACGTCAGCAAGCTCGGGTCGTGTTCGCGCACCAGCCGGATCGTCTCCAGGGTCTCGGCGGCGTTGGCGAATGGGTCGCCCGGCCCCGCGATGCCGACCACGGCCAGGTCGGGAATCTTCTCCTGCACACGCTTGAGGTACTCCAGGGCCTGCGGCGGCGTCAGCACGGTGCTGGTGACGCCCGGCCGGCTCTCATTGAGGCAGTCGAAGCGGCGGTCGCAGAAGTTGCACTGCATGTTGCAGCGCGGCGCCACCGGCAGGTGGACGCGGGCCCAGCGGTGGCGGGCACTCGCCTCGAAACAGGGGTGGCGGGACCGGTCGAGTGTCATGGGTCGCCTCAAAAGTTCATGTAGCCGGTGGGGTCGCCGTCCTGCTGGGCGGCGATCAGCGTGTTGACGATCCGGTCGAACAGTTCGTGGGTGCCGCGGTAGCCCAGGTGGTGTACACGAGCGGCGCCGACGCGGTCGTGGATGGGGAAGCCGACGCGCACCAGCGGCACGCTCAGTTTGCGCGCCAGCGGGTAGCCCTTGCTGCTGCCGATCAGCAGGTCTGGTCGCACCGCGGCGGCAGCCTCTTCCAGCTCCATGAAGTCGGTGCCCTCGCGGGCCGTGATGGCGGCGGCCTCCGGCCCGAGGAGCTGGAGCGCCGCGGCCAGTCGGCCACTGCGGCCGCCGGACGCACACAGGACCGGCCGCACGCCGACCTCGCCCAGGAAGGACGCCAGGGCGACGACCAGGTCTTCCTCGCCGTAGACCACGGCGCGCTTGCCGAACAGGTACTTGTGCCCGTCGATGTAGGCGTCCACCAGCCGGCCGCGCTCGGCCCGGTGCTTGTCGGAGACCGGCCGGCCCGCGCAGCCGGCCAGCACCTCGAAGAAGGCGTCGCTGGCGCGAACGCCGATCGGCAGGTTGAGGCCGTGCCGGCGGACCCCGAAACGCTGCTGGAGCAGTGCGGCCGCGGATTGCCCGGGGTCCAGGGTCGCGCCGAACTCCAGGGTGGCGGCCGCCCGCCCCATCCCCCGCAGGGCGGCGACAGGAGTGCCCCCGGCCGGCAAGCGCTGGTATTCGTCCCAGGTGGCGCCGTCCAGCGGGTCGGCGTAATCCGGCAAGAGGGTGCCGGCCAGTCCGAAGTCCGCCAGCACCTCCTTGAGGTAGCGCAGGTCGGCGGGCGAAACCATCCCGGGCAGGACGTTCACGTGCCCCCCGGCCGGCCCGCCCTCGGCCAGCGCCGCCACGACCGCCTTGACCGCGGCGTGGAAGCCCTCGGCGTGGGTGCCGCTGTAGCTGGGCGTGGACACGTGGACCAGCTCCGGCAGGGTCTGCCCCTCATGGGCGCGGCGGAACTCGTGCAGGTACAGGCGTACGTCGTCACCGATCGTCTCCGACAGGCAGGTCGTGGCGATGCCGACCAGCGCCGGCGCGTACTGACGGATGACGTTTTCCAGGCCGGTGCGGAAGACCGTACCGCCGCCGTAGACGGCCGCACTTTCGCTGAAGTTCGACGAGGCGATGTCCACCGGCTCGCGGAAGTGGCCGATCAGGTAGCGGCGGATGTACGTCGAGCAGCCCTGCGAGCCGTGCAGCAGCGGGATGGCCCCCTCGATGCCGCGGAACACCAGGCAGGCCCCCAGCGGCGTACAGGTGTTGCAGGCGTTGCGCGTGGCCGTGAAGCTCGCCGACTGCTCCGGGGCTAATGGCAACTCGAACATGACGCCCCTCCTTCCGCCGGCTCGACAACGGTCAAGGGAACCGCGGCGCGAGGCGGCGGCAACGCCGCAGTCCGCCAGCGCGGCGCGAACTGCCAGACCGGGCTCATGGTCGAGGCGTGGACCTCGGCCGCGAAGTTCGCCATGCCCTCGAAACCGGCCAGCGCCTGCTTGCGCTCGTGGTTGTGGTCACAAAAAGCGACGCCCAGCTTGAACGCCAGCGGCCGCTCCTTCACGCCCGCGATCAGCAGATCGACCCGCTTTTCCTTGAGGAAGGCCGCCAGCTCGACCGGGTTGACGTCGTCCACCAGGATAGTCCCCGGGTCGCAGAGGTCGCGCAGCTGCTGGTAGTCCTCGCGCGTGCCGGTCTGCGAGCCGGCGAGGGCCGTACACATGCCGAGGGTCCGCAGCGCCCGCACCAGCGAGAACGCCTTGAAGGCGCCGCCGGTGTAGATGGCGGCGCGCTTGCCCGCCAGGTCGGCCCGGAATTGTCGCAGCCGCGGCACGATGCGCTGCACCTCCTCGCGCACCAGGTCGCGCGCCCGCGACACCAGCCCGGCGTCCACCCCCTTGAAATGTTCCGCCACGTCGTAAAGCGCCTTGGCGGTGTCTTCGATGCCGAAGTAGGAGACGTGGACAAAGGGGGTGCCGTACTTCTCCTTCATCATCTTCGCCAGGTGGACCATCGAGCCGGAGCACTGCACGACGTTCAGGGCAGCGCCGTGGCAGCGGCGGATGTCGCCCACGCGGCCGTCGCCGGTGATGGTCGCGACGACCTGCACGCCGATGCGCTCGTAGTACTCCCGGATCATCCACGTCTCGCCGGCCAGGTTGAAGTCGCCGAGGATGTTGATGCTGGCCGGGCCGATGCCGTCGGTCGGGCCGGTGCCGACCAGCTGCCCCAGGGCGTGACACGCCGCCCGGTAGCCGTCCTTCTTGGTGCCCTTGAAGCCCTCGGAGTGGACCGGCAGCACCGGAATGCCGGTCTCCAGGCCAACCTGCCGGCACACCGCCTCCACGTCGTCGCCGATCAGGCCGACGATGCAGGTGCTGTACACGAAGGCCGCCTTCGGCCGGTAGGCCGCGATCAGCTCGCGCAGCGCCTGCCCGAGCTTCTTCTCGCCGCCGAAGATGACGTCCTTCTCGCGCAGGTCGGTGGAGAAGCTCAGGCGGTGCAGCTGCGGGCCGGACGACAGCGAGCCGCGAATGTCCCAGGTGTAGGCGGCGCAGCCGATGGGGCCGTGGACCAGGTGCAGGGCGTCGGCGACGGGGTACAGCACCACGCGCGAGCCGCAGAAGACGCAGGCCCGCTGGCTGACCGCGCCGGCCAGGCTGTGCTTATCGCACGCCATCTCGAACGGCTCCAGGCCGGTGCGGTGGATCTGCGCCTTGCGGTCTTCGAGGATCTCGGTCATGGTCTTACGGTCCTGGTGTTGTCGTCTCCTGAGCCAGGCGAGCGGCGCGGCGTAAGCCCGCCGGTGAAGCCGGTGAAGCCGAAACCGGCGGGCTTACGCCGCGCCGCTCGCCTGGGTTGAAACAGTTCCTTATCGGTTCGCCTTCACAGCACCAACTCGAATTGCTCCTCGGGCGCGTCGCGGTCCTTGCGGTCGAGGAACAGGTCGAGCATCTTCTCCAGCAGCCGCATGGCGCCCCGGTAGCCGACGGTGGGGAAATAGGTGTGGCCGCAGCGGTCGATATTCGGGAAACCGAAGCGGAGCAACGGCAGGTCCTCGTCGCGGGCCATGTACTTGCAGTGGGTGGTGCCGATCAGCAGGTCGGGCCTGTCGTTCTTGATGAGCTGATGCAGATAGAACTGGTCGGCGCCCGGCCCCTGCTTGACGACGGCCCGGCCGGCCCGGTCGCCGAGCACCTTCGCCATGCGCTCCTCGAAGTTCTTGCCCGGCGTGCCGGTGATGACGTACATCGGCAGCATGTCAAGATCGACCAGGAACTCGCTCAGGGCGACCAGCTGGTCGGGGTCGCCGACCAGGGCGACGCGCTTGCCGTAGAAGTACTGGTGCCAGTCGGTGATGATGTCCACCAGTCGGCCCCGCTCCGCGGTGATCGAGTCGGGCACGGCGCCGCCGTTGATCCGCCGCAGCGAGGCGATGAAGCGGTCGGTGGCCCGCAGGCCGATGGGCAGTTCCATCACATGGCCCTGCACCTTGCACTTGGCGTCCAGGCCCTGGACGGCCAGCGCGGAGGCAGTCGGCCCCAGCCCCAGCGTGACGACGCTGTTGCCGGCATCGCGGATCTGGGCGACGGTCGCGCCCCCCCGCGGGTACATCTGCATCCGGCCCGTCTGCGGCGCGTCCAGCACGTCCGACAGGTCGGGGAACAGCACGCACTGGAGGTTCATTTCGGCCACGAGGCGCTTCAACTCGCGCATGTCGGACGGCTCGACCCAGCCCGGGACGACGTTGACCTGGTCGTAGTTGCGCTTGGTGTGTTCCGAGAAGTAATCGACCATGGCCCGGGCCATACGCGCGAAGCCAGTCACGTGGGAGCCGACGTAACTGGGCGTGTTGGCGTGGAGGAGGAACTTGCCGTCGGGGACCTTGCCGTCCTCGCGGGCCTTGGTGATGATCTGGTTCATGTCATCGCCGATCGTCTCCGAGAGACAGGTCGTGTGGATGGCGATGACCTCGGGGTCGTAAATGGTGAAGATGTTCTCGATGGCCGCCAGCAGGTTGGCCTGGCCGCCGAAGACGCTGGACCCCTCGGTGAAGGAACTGGTGGCGGCCATGACCGGCTCGCGGACGTGCCGGGTCAACATGCTGCGGTGGTAGGCGGCGCAGCCCTGCGAGCCGTGGCTGTGGGGCAGGCAGCCGTGAATGCCCAGGGAGGCGTACATCGCGCCGATGGGCATGCAGGTCTTCGCCGGGTTGATCGTCAGGGCGCTGCGCTCGACGACCTCGGCCGGCGTGTGTTTCAAGAGCATGATGGGTCTCCTCGACGGATCGCGTGGGGGGCGGTCAGGCCTCTTCGGCCTCCCACGGCGGCTGGATCAGCTTCCAGATGCTGGTGTTCACCAGGCGGTCGATCTCGCGGTAGAAGTTGGCCGCCCCCGCGAAGCCGGCATACGGCCCGCCGATGTCGTAGTTGTGGAGCTGCTTGCACGGCACGCCCATCTTCTGGACGGCGAACTTCTCCTTGATGCCGGCGCAGAAGACGGCCGGCTTGTACCTCGCGATCAGCTTCTCGGACTCGTGGTGGTTGATGTCGTCGATGACCAGCGCGCCCCGCTCCATCTGCGGCATCATGCCCTCGTAGTCGCCGAGCCGCAGGCCGGCCGCCGCCAGCTCCGCCTTCTCTTCCTCGGTCTTGCGGAGGCGGTAGGCCGCGGGGTCCGCCGCGACCTCCAGCTCCTCGATGTTGCGGCTGTCGGCATCGACCTTGATCGTCGGCAGCACCCGGCGGCCCTCGTAGTCGTCGCGGTGGGCGAACTCGTAGCCGGCCGAGATCGTCTTCATGCCGATGTCGGCGAACAGGTCCTGGTAGTGGTGGGCCCGCGAGCCGCCGACGAACAGCATCGCCAACTTGCCCTCGCAGCGGCCGCGGACCTCCGCCCGCACGGCGGCGATCTTGGCCTCCTCCTCGGCGATCACCGCCTCGACGCGCTCCGCCAACTCCGGGTCGCCGAAGTACTGGCCCATCTTGCGCAGCGAACTGGCCGTGGACTTGGCCCCGATGAAGTTGATCTTGAGCCAGGGAATGCCGTATTTCGTCTCCATCATCTGGGCCATGTAGTTGATGGAGCGGTGGCACATGACCAGGTTGAGGTCGGCCTGCTGGCTGTTGGCCATGTCCTCGTAGCAGGCGTTGCCGCTGAAGGTGGCCACCAGCGTGAAGCCACAGCGCGCGAACAGGTCCTCGATGACGAACGAGTCGCCGCCGATGTTGTACTCGCCCAGGAGGTTGATCTTGTAGCGGCCCTCGACCGGCCGGTCCGACTGGCCGACGACGTGCTTGAAGAACTGGTTGTTGGCGATGTGGTGCCCGGCCGACTGGCTGACGCCCTTGTAGCCCTCGCAGCTGAAGCCGAAGACGTTGATCCCCAGTTTCTCTTTCATCTCGCGGGCCACGGCGTGGACGTCGTCCCCGATCAACCCGACCGGGCAGGTCGAGCAGATCGCGATGGCGCGCGGCTTGAAGATCCGGTAAGCCTCCTCGACGGCGGCCTTGAGCTTCTTCTCGCCGCCGAAGATGATCTCTTGCTCCTGCATGTCGGTGGAGAAGGCATACGGCATGTAGTTCTCCGGCCCCAATTCGTTCGGCCTGGTCTGGTTGCGGCGCGTCAGCCAGCTGTAGTAGCCGCAGCCGATCGGGCCGTGGGTGATCTGGACGATGTCGCGGGTCGGGCCGAGCACCACGCCCTTGCAGCCGGCGTAGGCGCAGCCGCGCTGGGTGATGATGCCGGGGATGGTGCGGCTGTTGGCGCCGACCTCGGGCGGCGCCGCGGGGTCGTTGACGACGACCTGCAGTTCGCGCTTGCGGCGGACCTTCTTGGGGTAGGCTTCCAGCAGCTCCGTTTTCACCTCGGCGGCGGAAGGGATGTCGCTCACGGACGGGACTCCTTGGGGCGTGGTCAGACGGGACCGACACGGGTCACGACGCGGCCGCGACCGGCTCCTCCAGCAGCAGGCCGTACTCCAGGAGCAGCGACTCCAGGACCTCCATGTTGAGCGGCCGGGGGATGACGAACATCTGGTTGCCGTCGATCTTGCGGGCCAGGGCGCGGTACTCGTCGGCCTGCGGGGCGTTGGGGTTCCAGTCGATGACGGTCTTGCGCTTGATCTCGGCGCGCTGCACGTCGTTGTCGCGGGGCAGGAAGTGGACCATCTGCGTGCCCAGCCGGCGGGCGAACTCATCGACCATCTCGCGCTCGTTATCGACCTTGCGGCTGTTGCAGATCAGGCCGCCCAGGCGGACGCCGCCGGCCTCGGCGAACTTGACGATGCCCCGGCAGATGTTGTTGGCGGCGTACATCGCCATCATCTCGCCGGAGCAGACGATGTAGATCTCCTGGGCCTTGCCCTCGCGCATGGGCATGGCGAAGCCGCCGCAGACGACGTCGCCGAGGACGTCGTAGAAGACGTAATCGAGGTTCTTGTCGGCGTCATAGGCGCCGAGCTGCTCGAGCAGGTTGATCGAGGTGATGATGCCGCGGCCGGCGCAGCCGACTCCGGGCTCCGGCCCGCCCGACTCGGTGCAGCAGGTGTCGCCGAAGCCGGGGCGGAGGACGTCGTCCAGCTCGACGTCCTCGCCCTCCTCGCGCAGGGTGTCGAGGACCGTCTTCTGGCCCAGGCCGCCCATCAGGAGCCGGGTCGAGTCCGCCTTGGGGTCGCAGCCGACCACCATGACCTTCCGTCCCATCTCCGCCAGCGCGGCGACGGTGTTCTGCGTGGTGGTGGACTTGCCGATGCCGCCCTTGCCGTAAATCGCGACTTTTCTCATAATGTTGCTCCTTTTGCTCTGTGCCGAAAGCCGCTTGCGGGTTAGCGGAAGCCTGGGATCCGCTAAGCCGCAAGCGGCTTTCGGCACAGCCTCTTATTGCGAAGCCGGTGCCAAAGCCGCCGCGGCCCGTGGAAGAAGTCACGGGCGGCCACAGCCGTCCGGGCGCCGGCCGACGGAAATCCTTGCTTCTCAGCGGGTTACGCCGCCGGGAGTCCGGCGGCGCGAATCGCCTTGCCGTCCCGAAATGGCCCGCGCGCGGAACGCGGAGGCCGTGGGCCGCCTTTCACTTCGGGAACAGGTTCGTTACTCCGCCAGGGGCGGGGGCGGCGGTGGTAGGAACGGCGTGACGGAAGGTGTCATCGGGAACGGCGTTACGTCGTGGGGTGACATTTTTGTCGGGCGACCGTGGGGAAGTGACAGAAATGTCGCGTCGCCCGGGCAGCGGTAAGGCGAGCGGCAGCAATTCTTCTCCCCTGCCTGCCGGACTCGTCAAGAGTGTTCGGCACGAAGCGTGCTCGATGCCACGGGCTTGCCCCGTGGAGGCTCACGTTCGTTGCTACACCGCCCGGCGCCCGCCAGGGGATGCCACGGGCTTGCCCCGTGGAGGCTCACGTTCGTTGCTACACCCGCCCGGCGCCCGCCAGGGGATGCCACGGGCTTGCCCCGTGGAGGCTCACGTTCGT
>Ga0116219_10000340_pt1 | contig 49662 bp, 39 predicted proteins | sample Sb_taG_4_FD_91019 | JGI IMG/M metagenome (GOLD analysis project Ga0116219, IMG submission 91019) | Peat soil microbial communities from Weissenstadt, Germany - Sb_50d_6_BS metaG | ecosystem: Environmental > Terrestrial > Soil > Wetlands > Peat | place: Germany: Weissenstadt | collected 2010-09-21 | reverse complement strand
TTTGACGAGGTTCGGATTGAAGTCAATCCCCACAATGAATTTCTCAAAATAGCGCGTCACACGCTTTCGGATTGTTGTTTCTGCTCGCGCAACATTGTGGCTCCACCGTTCCAACTCGCCGCGTCTTACCTTTTCAATCACGTGATTCATCGCCGCAATGAGAAAGCCGCCCGTACCGCAAGCGGGGTCAAGAACTAGCTCGTCTTCGGCTGGATCAAGCATCGCTACTGCCATGTTGCAAATGTTGCGCGGCGTGAAGAATTCCCCTCTGTCCCCGCGTAGGTTTGCCCCGACAACCTCTTCATAGGCGTGCCCCTTCACGTCCACATCACTCTCAAGCAGCGAATACATTTGCAACTGAGCAACGAGGTAGGCCAGTACCGGGGGCTTGAGCGATAAGGTTTCCCTTTCGGGGAAGATGGTAGGGTAGTCGGCCTTCACTGCCTGAAACAGCGCATCCATCCTTGCCTTGACCTTTAGTGGACCGTTAATTCCTCCTCGTTCGTTCGCCCCCGCGTAGAACTGCACTTCGTTGGAGTCACGCTCGTCGTGAATCTTGCAGAAGATCAATTTGAGCAGCTCCCAGAAAGCCTCCGGCTTTTGCAATCCCTGATTTCCCGCGATGTAATTGTGGCAGCGGCGAAACGCGAACAGCAAAGCGTCTGAAGACGCGGGCTTCAATTGGTCAAAGCGTGGCCGCTCGGCCTCAGCCGTGCTTTGCCCGTAGCCGGGGAAATCGGGCATCTCCTCGAAAACGACACGCCCGCTGCGAATCGCCTTCACAAAACAGAACCGCTCAAGCCCGTTGGTCCACATGCCAAAAGATGCATTCGGGCAAACAGCAAGGTAGCTTTGCAGTTGACCAACGCCCTCTTTCCTATCGTTGGGCTTGACTGTTGAGGCTTTGCATTCAATGACAGCGAAAACTTCTTGCTGCTCGTGCGCTGCTTCGGCTGCAAAAATCACGATGTCCGCACGAGGCTTGCGACTTCCTACGCGCAACACAAATTCAATTGCGATGTCCTTCTTGGGGTAGCTATATTCCCGAACCAAGGATTTTACGATTTCTTGACGGACCTACTCTTCAGGCGTTTCTTCCCGCTGAGTCTTGCCATCAATGAAATCCAGGACCTTGCCCTGCTCCACAATCACGGCAAAGGGGTTGATCTCAACGGGCAAGCCAGGCTGTGTGCTCATTTTGAGTGTCCTGTTCTTTGTCGCATGTCTTGATTCTCCAGAATAGTGCCCTAGACCGGCGCGTCAATTGGCGACTTTGGGACTGGACAGCCCGGAGGGAAGAGAGGCAGCGCGAAATCTCAAATGGGAATTCGACGAGAGAATGCGCCCGGTGCTTTCCGCCGGAACGAGGGGGTATTCGGGCGCGGGACAAACCGTGCAAACTGGGGGCGAAAATTCTTGCAAGAAATAGACCCCTCGCTTAGGATATTTCTCAAGGAGTCAACATTCCGTAACTTATTGATTTTAAAGATGGTCGGGACGGGCAGATTTGAACTGCCGACCCCTCGCACCCCAAGCGAGTGCTCTACCAGGCTGAGCCACGTCCCGACACAAACGCGTTTTCGGATAACCCATTTGGCGAAGCCACTTCATCCAAGTGGGCGCATCCACCAGGAAACGCCGACCTCGAACGACATGACAACACCGCGCACAATATCCGAAAACGGCGAAGGCGAACCGGTCCGGCGCAACGAACCGGTTTCTGGGGTCCTTCGCTAGTTTACACCGGCCCGCGGCCGCCCTGCATTACTGCGTAATCGCGTCACCGGCCATGTTCAAAATCTCATCCGCAATCGCCAGCGACGCCGTCGCCGCCGGGCTTGGCGCATTCAACACGTGCAGCGCGCCCGCACTCCGCGCAAAATAAAAATCCTGCAGCAACTCGCCCGAAGGAGGCATCGCCTGCGCGCGCACGCCCGATCCTCCCGGCGCCAGGTCGTCCATCTTGATCTCAGGCACAAGCCGCTGCAGCGACAGGCAGAACAGATCCTTGCTGTACGAGCGCTTCAGTTCATCCCAGCACATCTTCGGATAGCGCAGGAAAAATCTCCAGAATCCGCGATAGGTCAGCGTCTCAATGGTGTCGCGCAGCGAAAAGTCGCCCTTGCGGTACCCTTCGCGCGCGAACGCCAGTACCGCGTTCGGCCCGCACTCCACGCCGCCGTGAATCAACCGCGTAAAATGCACGCCGAGAAACGGAAATTTTGGATCAGGCACCGGATAAATCAGGTTCCTCGCCAGGAACTGACGCTCCGGCTTCAGCAGGTAGTACTCGCCGCGAAACGGCACAATCTTCGTCGGCTCCTTGCTGCCCGCCTTTCGTCCCACCCGGTCGCAGTGCAATCCCGCGCAGGTGATCAGGAAGTCCGCTTCGTAGTCTCCGCTCGTGGTGTGGATCGTCCATCGATCTCTCCTCTCCATGCGCTTGGCTTCCGAAGAGAACTGGATCTCGCCGCCCCACTCGCGAACCTCCTTCACCATCGCGTCGCAAACCTGCGTGTAATCGGTGATCCCCTCCCGCGGCACGCGGATGCCCGCAATCCCCGCTGCGTGCGGTTCGTACTCATGAATCTCGTCGGCCGTCAGAAGCTTCAGTCCCTCCACCCCGTTCGCCGCACCCCGCTCAAACAACGCATGCAGCCGCGGAATCTCTTCTTCCTCGGTGGCGATCACCGTCTTGCCGCACAGTTCGTAGGGCACGCCGTGCTCTTCGCAGAACGCAACCATTCTGCGAACACCCGTCACCGCCAGCCGCGCCCGCGCAGATCCCGGCGTGTAGTAAAGCCCGCAATGCAACACGCCGCTGTTGTGCCCGGTCTGGTGTTGGCCCGGCGCGCTCTCTTTTTCGAGCACCAGCACTTTCGATCCGGGATGCCGCTCCAGCAGTTGCCGCGCTGTCGCCAGCCCCACAATCCCACCGCCGATAATGGCCACTTTCACCGCCATTGCACCAACCCCTCTCTTCTCATGGCCGCCGGCCGAGGGCTCCCGTCATTCGAGCCTGGCCAGCAATCCTTTTTCACCCGTGCCCGGCTGCTCATTCCCTTCGCAGCAGCCCATCATATCAAGCGCCGTCCGGGGACCGCAGTGTTTGCCGCCGCTCCCGCTTGCGTTAGGAAGCGCCGCGCACGCGCACAGACCCACACAGCTTCACAGCCACGGCCTCAAAATTCGATAATGGTCGGTCAACGCCGGGCGCGACCCAATCGCCCGGTGAGGAGGTTGCCTTGGGCCCCACCACTCGCCGCGAATTCCTGAAGGACGCCACGCTCATCGGAGCAGGAATGACCACCAGCACACTTGCCGATCGCGAACTGCTCGCCGCGTCCCTTCCCGCACCGCAAGACGTTTCGTCATCTCCCGCTGCTGTCTCGCTCACCTGGCTTGGCGAAAAGCCGCCTCCCGTCCCCACCGGCGTCAGTTGGGGGGTGCCCTTTCCGCAAGGCGTCATCCAGCGCAACGCACCTTTCATACTCACATCCGGCAACAATCGCTTTCCTCTGCAAACCTGGCCGCTCGCCTACTGGCCAGATGGCTCCATCAAGTGGTACGGCTTCGCCACCGTCGTTCCCGCCGGATTCGCCGGCCCCGCCAATCTCGCAATGAACTCTGCGGCCGTGCCCGGCGACTTCCCAACATACCCTCCCATCACCGTCAAGAACGACGGCAAATCCCTGCTCATCGATAACGGCTTTCAGTACTCCATTCCTCTCAACGGCACAAAAATCCTCAACTCCATCAGCAGTCACGGCAAATCCATCGCCGGCGCCGCTGAACTCGTCTGCATCCTCCAGCACGGCCCTTCCACCGACCCCAACCTCTCACCCACGCGCGAACAATTCACAAGCGCCATCAAGCACGTCACCGTCGAGCAATCCGGCCCCATCCGCGTCGTCGTCAAAATCGAAGGCGTGCATCGCGGCGCAGTCTCCAAACGCGAGTGGCTGCCCTTCACCATCCGACTTTATTTCTACTCCGGCCAATCCGACATCCGCCTCGTCCACACAATCGTCTTCGACGGCGACCAGGAAAAAGACTTCATCCGCGGTCTCGGCCTCCAGTTCGATGTGCCTCTCCGCGATGAGCCCCGCAACCGCACCGTGCGCTTTGCCGGCCCCGATGGCGGCCTCTGGTCCGAACCGCTCCAGCCCGGCGGCGGCAGCCTCGCGCAGGAAACCGGCCAGAATTTCGCCGGCAATCCCGTCTTCCTCAAAAACGCCATCTGGGACGACTTCAAGCTCTCGCAGCCCGCGCCGCACGGATTCACCATCGTCAAGCGCACCAATCCCAAAAGCACCTGGCTCTTTTCAAGTGCGGGCAAGCGCGCGCCGGGCCTCGCCTTCGCCGGCGATCTCGGCGGCGGCCTTGCCGTCAGCGTCAAAAACTTTTGGCAATCCTTCCCGTCCGCACTCGAAATCCGTCATGCCAGCGCACCATCGGCGCAGCTTATCGCATGGCTCTGGTCGCCCGACGCGCCCGAAATGGACATGCGCTTCTACGACACGCACGCGCACGGACTCGACGCCTCGTATGAAGACGTGCAGACCGGCCTCGGCACGGCCTACGGCGTGGCCCGCACCAGCGAGCTCACACTTTCTCCCTGCGCCGCATGGCCGTCAAAGGCCGACACCGTCGCCCTCGCTGAATCCGCCCAGCAGCACCCGCTCCTCGCCTGCGCGCCCGAATACGTCCACTCCACCGGCGTCTTCGGCGTCTGGAGCCTTCCCGACCGCGACACCGCCTTCAAAAAATCCATCGAAGACGGCCTCGATTCCGTTCTCGCCTTCTATCAGCGGCAGGTCGACGACCGCTCCTGGTATGGCTTCTGGCAATTCGGCGACTTCATGCACTCCTACTCGTTCGCGCGCCATGTCTGGCATTACGACTGGGGCGGCCATGCCTGGGACAATACCGAACTCGGTGCGCCGCTTTGGCTTTGGTATAGCTATCTGCGCAACGGCCGCGCCGATCTCTTCCGCCTCGCCGAAGCCCACACGCGCAATACCAGCGAAACCTGCGTCTATCACCTCGGCCCCATGAAAGGCCTCGGCTCGCGCCACAACGTCATCAAGTGGGGCGACGGCGCCAAAGAAGTGCGCATCAGCCAGGCCGCTCACTGGCGCTTCTTCTACTACCTCACCACCGACGAGCGCACCGGCGACATCATGCGGATGGTTGCCGAATCCGCCGGCATCGCCATCGGCAAATACGATCCCATGCGCGAAGCCTCGCCCCGCACGCCCGGCGAACCTCCCGTCCGCATTCGCATCGGCCCCGACTGGTTTGCCATCGCCGGCAACTGGATGGCGGAGTGGGAGCGCACCAACGATACACGCTGGCGCGATCGCATCCTCGCCGGTGTCGATTCCATAGTCGCCATGCCCTACGGCCTCGAAACCGGCAAGCCCGCCGCGCGCTACACAGCCGCCGCGGCCATCGTCGGCTTCGACAACTCCACCGGCAAGCTCACGCCCATCCCCGATTCCGTCACCAAGGCTCTCGCTCCTGACAACTACAACCTGGCCACCATCCAGGGCGGTGCTGAAGTCATGTTCGAACTGGTGCCGCTTCTCGGCCGCAAGGACTTTGAAGCCGCATGGCTCCGCATGTGCCGCATCGGCTTTGCGCCCGCCGAGGTTTGGCAAAAGGACCTCGCCACCAGCAGTGAAGGCGCCGACGCGCAATACGTCATTCCCGGCCAGAGCGGTCCGCGCCTCGCCGCGTACGCCTACGCAAAAACCGGCAACAAAGCCTTCGCAGAGAAAGCCATCTCGGAACTGCTCACGCAGGGCGGCGGCATCGCCAACCCGCACATCGTCTCCGGCCCCGACGCGCTCAGCCCCGTCGAAGAAGACGTCCGCATCAACACCAACGAAGCCTCGCAGACCGGCCTGCAAGTCATCGAAATCCTCGAGCTTTGCAAAGATCAGCTACCCACCGCCGCCGCCATCTGGACCCGCAAGTTTCCGCGTTTCCGCCAGCCATCCCCACCCCCGCCGCATCCCCCGACGCGATAAACCAATCTCGAATGGGTGCCCCAGGTCTCGATTTTGAGACCTGGGATAACACAAAGATTCGACGACCCACATACCCGGTTGCCCCATCCTTTTCCATTCGCCGCAGCGAACGGAAAAGGGTGGGAGAGCTCGAAATTCAATCAAGACTCAACGCCGTGTCATCCCGAGCGGAGCAGCTTGGGGCCCTATGATCGCACCGCGATCATGGGGTAAGTGGAGCCGAGGGATCTGCTTTTGTTTTTCCTGACGTACGAACACCAGCGACGAACCCCCAGAATTCATCCCAACCCCCAAAACTCCTGTGACCGCCGCAGTTGCACCCAACTCCGCACTCGACTATCGTTATTGCAAAGCCCCGATCGAATATTTGGAGTAACCGGTCTCTGAAAAACGGATGTGCGGCCAGACCGTCGAGCGACGACCACCGCCGCGCAGAGTTGAGAGGGATTTCAATGGCGCAATCGAAGGACCTGTACGATGCGATTCTGAACGGCGACGCCAAAAAAGCACGCGCCACCACTGAAGCCGCGCTTGCTGCGGGTGTCCCACCCATGGAACTCATTCAGGAATCCATGGTTTCGGCAATGGACGAAGTCGGCCGTCTCTTCGAGGCCGAAGAGTACTTCGTCCCCGAGCTTCTTCTCTCCGCCCGCGCCATGAAAAGCTCGCTTGATCTTCTCAAGCCGCTGCTCTCCGCTTCCGGCCAAAAAATGTCGGCCCGGGTCGTCATCGGCACCGTCAAAGGTGACCTGCACGATATCGGCAAAAACATCGTCGCCTCCATGCTTGAAGGCGGCGGCTTTGAAGTCATCGATCTCGGCACTGACGTTTCGCCCGAAAGCTTTGTCGCTGCGGTCAAAGAGCGCAATCCGCAATTCGTCTGCATGTCGGCGCTGCTCACCGTCACCATGCCCTCCATGAAGACAACCATCGATGCGCTTAAAACCGCGGGCCTGCGCACTCAGGTCAAAGTCCTCGTCGGAGGTGCTCCCGTCACAACGCAATATGCCAAAGAGATCGGCGCTGACGGTTTCAGCGAAAACGCAAACGGCGCCGTGAGCCTCGTCAAAAATCTTCTCGCCGGAGAGGCCGCCTGACCCCTCGCACCTTCTATCTCGACCTCGCCGCGCGTGGCCTCCGCATGCCCATCGGTGCCGATCTCGTTCTGCACGAGGAGCCTGATCCGGAAAACGCACGCAACGACGGCGCCGCGCTCGGCCGCGTCATCGAGCAAACCGCCCGCCGCTGGAACACGCCTCTAGCCATTCCCCTCATGGATCTCCGCCTCGAAAAGATCGACCTTCTCGCCCGCATCGGCATCTCCGCCCGGGATGCTGAAACGCATCACTTCACCTCTCCGCTCGACGAATCCACGCTCTCCGCTCTCTGCGGTGAACACGCGACGCCGTTCTGCCTCGGCAGCATCGCGCGCGATCAGGCGCTCAACTACATCGCCGCGATCCCCGATCTCTTTCCCATCGGCATGGCCATCGGCCCCTTCTCGCTGGCCACGCGCCTCAAGGCCGATCCCATCGCCGGCACGGCCCTGGCAGGGCGGGGAACTGCCCCCGAAGATTCCGCCGATGTTCTCCTGCTCCTCCAGTGCCTGCGCGCAGCCGAATCCGCCGTCCTCCGCTCCGTCCGCAGCCAGATTACCCACGGCGCGCGTGCCATCATGATCTGCGAGCCCGCCGCCTGCACCGCCTTCATTTCTCCGCGCCAGCTCCGCGCCGGCTCAAAAATCTTTGAACAACTCGTCATGGAGCCGAACCTGCGCCTCAAGGCTGCGCTCGACGCCGCCGGCTGCGACCTCATCTTCCACGACTGCGGCGAGCTCATCGATCCCATGGTCGAAGCCTTCGCCACACGCCTTCATCCCGTCATCCTCAGCCTGGGCAGCTCGCGCAAACTTTGGCTCGACGCTCGCCTCGTCCCCGCCGACGTCGTCCTCTACGGCAACCTTCCCACCAAGTCCTTCTATTCCGACGGCGCCATGCCCGTCGAAGAAGTCGTTCGCCGCGCCACCGAGCTCCTCGCCAACATGAAGGCCTGCGCCCACCCCCACATCCTCGGCTCCGAATGCGATGTCCTCAACGTCCCCGAAGCCCGCCCCGCCATCCTGAAGAAGGTCGATGCAATGATGGCCGTCACTGCCACAAGCGATTGAATGCGAAAACCTGAAAGATCAGAGCCGGTAGCCAGTAGCCGTTAGCCCATAGACACACGCCAGGTGCGCCGAAGATGAATCGACTGGCCACAAGCTATCGGCTACAGGCTACGAACTGGAAGCAAGAGGCTAGGAGCTGGCAGCTAGTAGCTGCTTTTATGCATCTCAAAGCCATCGTCTGCCAGGTCTTCACCCGCGAGTTCGAGCACATCCTCGCCCGCTCGCCGCATTCCGTCGACCTCGAAATCATCCCCATGGGCCTGCACTCGCTGGGCGTCGAAATGCGCCCTCATTTGCAGGAGCGCATTGATGCCGCCGACCCGCTCGGCTACGACGCCATTCTTCTCGGCTACGCTCTCTGCGGCCGCGGCACCGAGGGCCTTCGCGCCCGCCGCACGCAACTCATCCTCCCTCGCGCGCACGACTGCATCGGCGTCCTCATGGGCGACCGCCATCGCTACGCGGACTACTTCGAAAACCACCCCGGCGTCTACTACCGCTCGCCCGGCTGGGTCGAGTTCCAGACTCCCGACCTCAAGCTCCAGCCCGCCTTTCCCTCGCAGAAGACCGCCCTCGGCGAGCAGAGCACCCTCGAAGAATTCATCGCAAAGTACGGTGAGGACAACGGCCGCTATCTCTACGAACAGTTCTCTTCGTTCCGCCGCAACTACACCGGCCTCACTTACATCTCCACCGGCATCCCGCATGACGATGCATGCCGCACCCGGGCCCGCGCCGAAGCCGAAAAAGAAAACTGGGACTTCGAAGAAGTGCGGGGTTCGCTCACGCTTCTTGATCGCCTCGTCAACGGCCCGTGGGACGCAGCCGACTTTCTCATCGTCCAGCCAGGCCAGACCATCCGCGCCAATCTCAGCGACTCCATCGTGGATGCCCAATGACCCCCGATTCCTCATCTTTGCCTGGCGTCCGCATCCGTCTCGAGCCCCTCGCCGTCGAGTTCGATGTGCCCCGCGGCGCCTCGCTCGTTGCCGGCCTCGCCGCGCGCGGAGTTGAATTTCCCTGCGGCGGCACCGGCGAGTGCGGCGGCTGCAGCATCCGCGTGCTTTCCGGTTCGCTCCCCATCTCCGAAGCCGACTCCAACATCTTCACTCCCGATCAACTCGTCGCCGGGTGGCGTCTCGCCTGCCAGACCCGCCCCGATTCGTCTTCTGACACGCCACTCGTCCTCGAGTGCGCCCAGTTGCACACGCAAATCCTCGCGGATTCCGCCGTTACTCCGACCGAAACTCAATCCAAAACCAGCAAAAAAATCGCGATCGATCTCGGCACCACCACCATCGCCGCGCAGCTCATCGACCTTACCACCGGCGACGTTCTCGCCGTCGAAACCGCGCTCAACCCGCAGGCCCCCTTCGGCTCCGATGTCATGAGCCGCATCCGCGCCGCGCTCGACGGCCGCGATCTCACCGCTCCCATTCGCGCTGCGCTCGGCCACCTCGTCGCGCGCCTCGCCACCGGCCGCGAGTCGCAGATCACCGAAGTCCTCCTCGTCGGCAACACCGTCATGCATCACTTGTTCTGCGATCTCAGCGTCGAGCCGCTCTCGCACGTGCCCTTCCAGTCACCGTACCTCGGCGAACAGCGTTTCACGCCCCACGACCTCGCTTGGAATCTACCCGCGACCTGCACCATCCGCTTCGCTCGCTGCATCGGCGGATTCGTCGGCTCCGACATTCTTGCCGGCATCGTCGCCGCCGGAATCGCCCAGCGCGAAGAACTCTCCGCGCTCGTCGACCTCGGCACCAACGGCGAAATCGCCATCGGCAACCGCGACGGAATCGTCTGCGCCTCCACAGCCGCAGGACCCGCATTCGAAGCCGGTGCCATCCGCATGGGCATGCGCGCCGTCACCGGAGCTGTCTCCTACGTCGCGCTCCGCAATGACTCGCTTCACGCCACCGTCATCGGCGACGTCCCGCCACGCGGCATCTGCGGCAGCGGCTTGGTCGATGCCGTCGCCGCAGGTCTCCGCTCCGGCGCAATTCTTCCCAACGGCCGCATCGCCAACGGCACCAAAATCTTTCCCATTGTCCCGAGTGTTGTCCCGCCCGTCGTCCTGTATCAATCCGACATTCGCGAGCTCCAGCTCGCCAAGGCCGCCATTGCCGCCGGCTTCCGCCTGCTCCTCAAACGCCTCGGCGCGCAATCATCGAGTCTCCGCTCCATCCATCTCGCCGGCGCCTTCGGCAACTACGTCCAAATCGATGCCGCCCTTCGCATCGGCCTCCTCGAAGCGCCGCACAATCTCATCCACGCCGCCGGCAACACCGCCCTCCGCGGCGCAAAAATGCTTCTCCTTGCCCAACGCGAGCCAACCCTCCCGCCCATCCGTCACATGAGCCTCGCCGCCGACCCCGCCTTCCAGGACGAGTTCGCCAACTGCATGACCTTCCCGGAAAATTTGTAGCGCCGGTCTCCTGACCGGCTGTACTGGCGGCGGCTTCGCCGCCAGAGTTGCCCCATACTGGCTTTGCCGGGGACGGGAAGGTTTCCGATCCCTGACCCCTCACCTCGTCCGCAATCGTTTACCCTAATCTTTCGCACGATAGCGAACTCCACCATGCCTCATCCCACCATCAAATTCGGCACCGACGGCTGGCGCGGCGTCATCGCCGACGACTTCACCTTCGCCAACGTCCGCACCGCGGCCGAAGCCATTGCCGCCTACCTCCACTCCCGCAGCGGATCCGCCCAGGAAGATCCCGCGAAAGGTCTCTGCATCGCCTACGACACGCGCTTCGGCTCTAAAGCCTTCGCCCGTGCATGTGCTGAAGTCGCCGCCGCCACCGGTATTCCCGTCCAGCTTGCCCACGCCATCACGCCGACACCTGCATTGAGTTTCGGCGTGCGCGAGCGCGGCGCTGCCGGCGGCATCATGATCACTTCATCGCACAACCCCGCGCAGTGGAACGGCGTGAAATACAAAGCCTGGTATGGCGGCTCGGGCAAGCCCTCCATCATCTCCGCCATCGAGTCGTACCTCGGCAAGCCCGTTCCGCGCCCCACAAAACCCGCGCCCATTACTGAAGTCGATTTCCTGCCCTCCTACCTCAAGGCCATCGAAAGCTTCGCCGACCTCGACCTCATCGCCAAATCCGGCATGAAGTTCTGCATCGACTCCATGTACGGCGCCGGCGCCACGATTTTGTCCGACATCTTTACTCGCATCGGCGTCGCCAACATCGCCATCCGCACCAATCCCGACCCGCTCTTTCCCGGCATCAATCCCGAGCCCATCGAGCCGCACATTCGCGCCCTCTGCGAAGCCACCGTCGCCAACCACTGCCAGGCTGGCCTCTGCACCGATGGCGATGCCGATCGCATCGGCGCCACCGACGAGCACGGCAACTTCGTCGACCCGCACAAAATCTACTCCGTCCTGCTCGAGTGGGTTCTCAAGCGCAAGGGCTGGCCGGGCGCCGTCACGCGCGCCTTCAACACCACCAAAATGCTCGACCGCATCGCCAGGAAATACAAACGCGAGCTCATCGAGCACGGCATCGGATTCAAGTTCGTCTGTGATTACATGCTCGAGCGCGAAATCGTCATGGGCGGTGAAGAATCCGGCGGCATCGGCTTCCAGCGCCATCTGCCCGAGCGTGATGGCCTGCTCAACTGTCTGCTCCTCGCCAACGTAATGGCTGAGGAAGGCCGGACTCTTGGCCAACTCGTCGCCGATCTCCAGGCAGAGTACGGCGAACATCAATACGGCCGCATCGATCTCCACATTTCCGACGAGCAGAAGAACTCCGCCATCGCCCGCGCCCGTGCACTCCAGCCCGGCGACACTGTCTTCGCCGGCATGGGCATCCACTGCCAGGAGAATCTCGACGGCGTCAAGTTCTACCTCGACAATCCCGAAGCCACCAGCAAGCCCAAGGCCGCCGAAACCTGGCTGCTCCTCCGCGCCAGCGGCACCGAACCCCTCCTCCGCATCTACACCGAATCCTGCTCGAGGGAATCCGTCGCAAGACTCCTCGAGTCCGCACGCTCCTTCGCGCTCGCTCGCTAACCCAACCCATCAACATCGTACTGTCATCCTGAGCGAGTCGCCCACCGCGGCGGGCGACGAGTCGAAGGATCTGCGGTTGCTTTTTCTAAATATGAATGGAACAAGGAATGGGCTGCCGGGTGCCCCAGGTCTCGATTTCGAGGCCTGCGATTGGGACGCCCTCCTTCACCCCAGAAACACCAACGCCGCACTGCTCGCCGGAACCCGAATCCGCGCAACGCCGCTGCTCACCGCAACCGGCTCTGCCTCTCTCGGACTCCACTGCCCCGCTTGAATCTCCGCGCCAGCCAGCGTCACGCCTTCGGTCGCGTCAAGCGCCGGAGCCTGCAACCTCCAGGCAGTCGCTTTGCGAACCTCGCCCGACACCCTCGCCGGCAAACGAATCGACACATCTAGAGTCTTCGATTCGTCTTTGTTGAAAAGCGCTACCTTGAAGCCCGATCCGCTCCGCGCTGCGTAGGCCGTCGCATTCACGCCCTCAATCGTTCCATCCACCTCAAGCATGACGCCGCCCGCAAACTGGTTGGCTAGCAGCATCCCATAAAAAATCGGCATGGCCTTCACCGGGCTCTCCGGTTCGCTGAAAATCGGTGTATAGAATCCGATCCGCATTGCCTGCGGAGTTTTCGCCACTTCCATCCCCGGCGTATGATCGCCCAGCCCCGCCGTGAGAAACGCGCTTCTACCCCCATGCAGATTCACGCCCGCGCAACCCAGGCTCGCCAGCTCAAGCATGTAATCGCCGGCCCACAACGCCGAAGCAAAGGCATTGCTCATGCCCGGCTTGCCGCCGCGGTAGCAGGAGTTGCCCTCGGTCATCCGGTACACCAGCCCATGCGCCTTCGCGACGGCCTCGATGCTCTGGATCTCGCCAGCGATCTTCGCGTTTCCCTTGAGCAGCCGCTCGGTCGTTACGCGCGGGTCATTCGGCGGACCCTCGGCATAGTAGTGACCGGTGAGCGTCGTCAGTCGTGGCCGCACCCCGGCAGGAACCTCCTCGCCAAACCGCGTCACCCATTCCGATGAGCCGTTCACATCCGGCCCTCCGAAGCGTGCTCCCGGCACTCGCGCTGCAATCGCCTCGGCGTATGCCGTCCACTCCTTTAAATAATCGGCGAAGCCCCATCCCGGCGGCCGCGTTCCATTGTTCGCGTTCTCGTAAAGGTCCGGCTCGTTGCCGATCTGGAAATACTCCATCCGGTCGCCCACGGCGCGCGCCACATAAGCCGCTTCCGTCGCCGCCCGCTCCGGTGTGCTGTTGCCAAAGTTCAGCCCATAGATCAGCCGCCAGCCTGTCGCTTGCAAGAATCCGGCCAGCGCATCGATTGCCTCCGGCCTGATCGCGAACAGTCGGTGCGGCATCCAATTGTCTTCCAGCTTGCCCGGAGGAATTCTCAACTTCGGTCCGACGGTCGCTGCATCGGCCTGGAACCAGCAGAACTCGCTCGTGTTTCCCCCGGTACGAAGAACTCCGTGCGGGCTCAGCAGCCGGAAGCGCGTCACCAGTTCGTGATTCGCAGCAGAGAAAAACTGTGGATCGGTCAGTTGCGCCAGCTCATAACTCAGCCCGGTATAGTTCAGCGGAACCGGCACCGTCCGCTGTCCTTCGCGCAGAGTCAACTCCGCCTCAACCGCTGCCTCACCCTGCGCCCAATGCGCCCCGGAACACGCCGCAGCCATTGCCGCAGCACTCGCTTGGATCAAAAACGTACGCCGTTCCATCAAAGGAACTCCTTCAATTGGTCAATCTCGCTCGACCAATTTGTCCTCAGAGCTGGGTGCCCCATCCTTGTCACGTTTTTGTTTTTGTGACTAGGGTGGGATCCATCCCTTCGCAGCTGGAGATTCCTACTGCACCACCGCCACTTTCGCCGGTTGCCCCAGAGCCTGTCTTGAGCGTAGTCGAAGGATCTCGCTTCTGAGACCTCGGATAGCACGAACCCAAACAATGCTCTGTCATCCTGAGCGCAGGCCGTCCGCCGCGGCGGACGGCCGAAGTCGAAGGACCTGCGGTTGCTTTTAGCGAAGTCAACCGACCACCGCTGCGTGGCGGCTCTCATTCCACCACCGCCACCTTCGCCCGCTTGCCCAGCCGCACCGTCAGCCGCGCCGGCGGGGTTGCGGAAATCAGCAAACTCTCCACCACGTCGCCATCCACGCGCACGGCCTTCTCGCCAATCTTGCGATTCGCCTCCGCGCCGCTCGCCGCCAATCCCATCGCTACCAGCAATTTCGGCAGCCGAATCTGTTTCGATCCCTCCGGCCCCGCCACCTCTGCGTACGCGACGGCCACTTCCTCTAAATTCTCCGCCGTCTCACCAGCCTGAAACATCCGCGCCCAGTTCTCATCCGCGCTCTTCGCCGCCGCCTCGCCGTGGAACCCCGCCGTAATTGTTCGCGCCAGCCTCTTCTTCACTTCCATCGGATGCAGCTTCCCCGCTGCAACTTCCGCCCGCATCGCCTCAATTTCGCTCTGCCGCAAATCCGTCAGCAGCACCCAGTACTTCCACATCAACTCATCGCTGATGCTCATCAATTTCCCATACATCTCGCTCGCCGGCTCGTTGATGCCAATCGCATTATTTAGAGACTTGCTCATCTTCTGCACGCCGTCCAATCCCTCCAGAATCGGCGTCATCAGCACGATCTGCGGCTTCTGCCCGTAATGCCGCTGCAGCTCGCGCCCGCACAAGAGATTAAATTTTTGATCGGTCCCGCCCAGCTCCACATCGCACTCCAGGCACAGTGAGTCGTACCCCTGCATCACGGGATACAGCAGCTCATGCAAACTGATCGGCTGCTCCTCCTGGAACCGCTTGTGAAACTCATCCCGCTCCAGCATCTGGCTCACCGTAAAGTGCGCGGTCAGCCGTACCGTGTCCTCGTACCCCAGCTTGCCCAGCCACTCGCTGTTGTAGCGCACCTCGGTCGTCTTCTCATCCAGAATCCGGAACACCTGCTGCTTATACGTCTCTGCATTCTTGTCGATCTCGGCGCGCGTCAGCGGCTTGCGCGTCACGTTGCGCCCCGTCGGGTCGCCGATCAGCGACGTGAAATCGCCCACCAGAAAAATCACCGTATGCCCCAGCTGCTGAAAGTGCCTGAGCTTCCGCATCAAAACCGTATGTCCAAGATGCAGGTCCGGCGCCGTCGGGTCGAACCCCGCCTTCACGCGCAGAGGCCGCCCCGTCTTGAGGCTCTCCTCCAGGCGCTCGCGCAAATCGCTCACGCGGATAATTTCCGCCGCACCCTTTTGCAGCAGATCCATCTGCTCATCAACAGGTAAGAAGTTGCTCATCTTGTCTTCCAGTATAAAATCGCACCTGTGGCGGATCGGTCACAGCGCCCTCCGTTTTCGCTCACCGCCCCTAATTCCGCTGTCAGGCTCGACCGGCGCTAACCGCCGAAAGGGACGAGAATGACATACCGAACACCCAAATTCGCGCTTGCCTCCATAGCAGCCATCGCCTGTCTTGCGCTGCCGCGACCCGCCAACACCCAGGCCGCCGCACCGCAAACCCCCGCTGACGACTTCCGCACCGCCGAGCGCTGCGCCAACTGCCACAGCAATCTCAAGACGCCCAAAGGCGAGAACGTCTCCATCAGCCTTCAGTGGAGCGCGAGCATCATGGCCAACGCCGCGCGCGATCCCTACTGGCAGGGCAGCGTGCGCCGCGAGACGCTCGACCACCCCGAATCAAGCGCCGTCATTCAGAATGAATGCTCCCGCTGCCACATGCCGCTTCAGGCCCTCGCGGATCAGGCGCAAGGTCACCAAACTGAATTGTTCTCGCGTCTGCCACTCCGCACCGACCACGATCCCGCCGCTGCCGATGGCGTCTCCTGCACCGTCTGTCATCAGATCCAGCCCACCGGCCTGGGGACGCCCGACAGCTACAGCGGCAATTTCACCGTGGCCGCTCCCGGAACTCATCCACGCCCGCTCTTCGGCCCCTGGGCCCCCGACTCCGACAACATCAACAAGGTGCACGTCCTGGCCAGTGGCTACTCCGTCGCGCAGGCAGCCCAGATTCATAACGCTGCGCTCTGTGGCAGTTGCCACACCCTCTACACCACGACGCTCGGCCCCGGCGGAAAGCAAATCGGTAAGCTTCCCGAGCAGATGCCCTACCTTGAGTGGCTGCACAGCGACTACCGCGACAGGCAGACCTGCCAGCAATGCCACATGCCCGCTGTCACCGAGCCGGTTGCCATCGCATCCCTCATGGGCAAGCCGCGCGAGGGCGTCCGTCTTCACACCTTCGTCGGCGCCAACTTCCTCATGGACAGCATGTTCACCGCGCACCGCGACGAGCTCTCTGTCGCTGCACAGCCCTCCGATCTTGCCGCCGCCACCGCGCAGGTCACGTCATTCCTCCAGTCGCAATCCGCGCGCATCACGCTCAGCTCCGCGCAACTTTCCGCCAGCGATCTCTCCTTTGCAGTTCGAGTTGATAACCTCACCGGCCACAAGCTGCCCACGGCATATCCGTCGCGCCGCGCCTGGTTGCATGTCGTCGTCACCGCTGCCGACGGCCACTCCGTCTTCGAGTCCGGCAAGCTCAACCCCGACGGCTCCATCGTCGGCAACGCCAACGACGCCGACCCAACGCACTTCTCGCCTCACTACATGCGCATCACCCAGCCCGATCAGGTGGAGATCTTCGAGCCCATCCTCGGCGACAGCCAGGGCCACGTCACCACCGGCCTCATCTCCGCCACGCAATACCTCAAAGACAATCGCATCCTCCCCACCGGCTTTGACAAGCAGACCGCCTCGCCCGACATAGCCGTCAGCGGCGAAGCCGCCGGCGATCCCGATTTCACCGCCGGCTCATGCACCACCCACTACGCCGTCTCCACCAACGGCGCTGCCGGTCCCCTCCATGTCTCCGTCGAACTCCTCTACCAACCGGTCGGCTATCGCTGGGCTCACAACCTCGCCACGTATCAGGCAGCCGAACCGCAGCGCTTCGTCCATTACTACGAGCAGGCCGCCGCAAAATCCGCCGTCGTCCTAGCCCACGCCGAAACCAGCGTCGACCCAGCCCCCTGATCGCCACGAGACGCAAGCCAGTGACGAAAAAGTGATTAGTTGTAAGTGATCAGTCATCTGCCGAAAGCCAGTAGCCTGTAGCTCGAAGCCCATAGCGTGATGCGAAAGCGCGGACACAGCGGCAGGCAACTTCAAACAACAAGCTACCGGCTACAGGCTACAAGCCACCAGCTGACGGCTGACAGCAGAAAGCTGCTTTCCGCTATAATCAAACTGATGCACCACCACGTCCTCCATTTCGCAATCGCCATCGCCCGCGCAGCCGCAGCCGCGGCGGCTCCCGCCGCCTGACTCCGCTTCACCTCATCCCAAATTCAGTTCAAAGTTCGTAGTTCACAGCTCACGGCTAAGGCGTCGGGGCCACGGGTTCGGCTTTCTAATCCCTGTTCCCTGGTCCCTAATCCCTGCCTTTACACTGGAGTCACCATGGAAGAGTTTTCCCGCATTCAGCGTCTTCCCGCTTACGTCTTCAACATCACCGCCGAAATGAAGATGGCCGCTCGCCGTCGTGGTGAAGACATCATCGACTTCGGCATGGGCAATCCCGACGGCGCCACTCCCAAGCACATCGTCGACAAGCTCATCGAAGCTGTGCTCAAGCCGCCCACGCATCGCTACTCCGTCTCGCGCGGCCTGCCCCGCCTGCGTAAGGCCATCTGCAACTGGTACCAGTCGCGCTACGGCGTCTCACTCGATCCCGAGTCCGAGGCCATCGTCACCATCGGCTCCAAGGAAGGCATCGCCCATCTCTGTCTCGCCATCCTCGATTCACGCGACACCGTGCTCGTTCCCAACCCCAGCTATCCCATCCACATCTATGGCCCCGTCATCGCCGGCGCGCACATCGTCAGCGTCCCCGTTCACAACCAGGAAAGCTTTCTCGCCCAGCTCGAAGAGCTCATCCCGCGCATGACGCCGCGCCCCAAGGCTCTCATCGTCAACTTCCCCTCGAACCCCACCACCGAGTGCGTCGACCTCCCATTCCTTGCGCGCCTCGTCGCGCTCGCCCGCGAGCACGGCTTCTATCTCATCCAGGACCTCGCCTACGCCGACATTGCCTTCGACGGCTACCGCCCTCCCTCTGTCATGCAGGTCCCCGGCGCCAAAGACGTCGCCGTAGAATTCTTCACGCTCTCCAAGTCCTACAACATGCCCGGCTGGCGCATCGGATTCATGGTCGGCAACCAGCGCCTCGTCACCGCTCTCGCCCGCCTCAAAAGCTACTTCGACTACGGAACCTTCACGCCCATCCAGGTCGCCGCCATCGCCGCGCTCGAAGGCCCGCAGGATTGTGTCGGTCAGATCTGCGACACCTACCGCCGCCGCCGCGACGTCCTCGTCGACGGCCTCAACAAGCTCGGCTGGCCCGTCGTCAAACCCCGCGCCACCATGTTCGTCTGGGCGCAGATCCCCGAAACCTACCGCGAACTCAAGTCGCTCGAGTTTTCCAAGCTCCTGCTCACCGACGCCAAAACCGCCGTCAGTCCCGGCATCGGCTTCGGCGACCACGGCGACAACCACGTCCGCTTCGCCCTCATCGAGAACGAAGAACGCACCCGCCAGGCCCTCCGCGGCATCAAGCAAATGCTGGCCAAAGGCGTCGTCCCCGCCTGAGCTTGAACCGAAGCTTACGTTCTTGCTTCCTGGGCCTCAAGAGCGAAGCTTCGGGCACCCCAACTCCGCACGCTTACGAAATCCGCTCCGGGGCCCTCTCTTCAGTTGTCATCCTGAGTTCGATTAGGCGCGCTTGCCGCGCTAAATCGAGCGAAGGATCTGCGTTTGTCTCTTCCCCCTTTCAACGCTGCACGAAAACGAGAAACCCTCATCCCGACCCCACAAACACGGGGTCCCTCTCCGCCGCATATCGACCGGCAGGCCTCCCGCGGCCCTGCCCCCTTGGCCAACAATGCTTCATAATAAAGTTGTCCCTCCCTCTTTCAGGCACCTGATGTCTAAAGCCAAGGGACCTTGTCAGGGAGCGGCGTGGTCGCCACGGATTTCACCGGCAAGGGCATTGATTAAAGCGCGGCTTCTTCCCGCGCACTTACTACTACTCGCATCTGAACGCCAAGGGTCGCTGTGAGCCAGGTCAATAAGGACATCCTGAACGGCTGGAAAGAGATTGCAGCGTATCTCGGCCGCGACCGGCGCACCGTCGAGCGCTGGGAAAGGCACCGCGGACTCCCTGTGCGGCGCATGCCGGGCCACGGTGTACGCGCTCATCTCCGAACTGGACGAGTGGCTCGCAAGCAGCAAGCCGGACGAGCCGGAGACTGCGGACGAAGAGCTAAGCGCGCCGCTCCCCACCTCTGCACCGCTTTCAGCTCCGCTGTCGGTCGCCGTAAAGAACGGCACAATTGGCACCCGCCCCTGATCCCAGGCGCAGGTTGTTAACGGCCGTGATTCTTGGTGCGGGCTGTTAGAGGTCACGATCCTTGGTGGGGCTGTTATGTTGGGGTGTTAGGTGGGGGTTGTTATTTGATGGCTGGATGATCCAAACGCCCGCCTGAAGTTGACTTCGATTTTCACGAATCAATTTTGCAAAGAACCCTCGCGGAGGCCAGTGATGAGAAAGCAAATATTCGTACTGATAGGAGTCGCAACTCTGTTCACCGTTGCGGCCCCGCTGTGGGCCCAGACCGGCTGCACCGATTCACCCGAAGACCCCACCGTCTTGCTGGCCCTGGTAGCAGGCGGAGCCGCATTCGCAGCAAACCTGGTGCGCTTCCGCCGCCGCAAGCGGTAGCCAGATCTAACCCTCCCTGCAAATGTCATCCTGAGCGGAGCGAAGGATCTGCGGTTGTCTTTCCTATCACGGCGACAACCACGCCCACGCCCTCATCGAGTACGACCGACGCCGAGTACCCCATCCTGGCTCGGTCAGGGTGGGATTGACTCGCGATCCCTGATCCCCGACCCCTGATCCCTGACCGCTGATCTACGAGCAAGTCCAGCTGACCTGGCCAGAGATCGTGACGCTGCCTGGATCTTGCAAACCTTCGAACTTGAACGAGCCCGAAGCGTCGGGGTTGACGATCATCGTTCCCACGCTGGTTGGGAACGCGAAGATATGAGTGTCCTGGGAACCTGGTGGAGTGTCCACATCCATCTGTGTCGCGGTCAAGCCGGAGCCCGTGTATGTGCCCGGGCCGTGATAAGGCGAGGCCGCAACATCGGTCGTAAAGGTGTGGCCGCCGCCCACCGGCCCACCGTCGCCGCCGGTATTGTCCAGTGGCACCGGCACATAGAACATCGCATCGCCATCGCTGTCAGGCCCGTGTGTTCCGCCCTTCGCGATGTCGGCACACGTGCCGACTGTCAGGCGATCGTCATAGGCCCCGGTGAATGTCAAGCCGCCGGTGATCGTGATGGTGGCGTGCAAAACCGCCATCTTCGGCACATTCGTGTCTTGCGTTCCCCGCGCCGGGACTGTTGCCGGCAGAAACAGGATCACGACCGCAGCCGATGCTGCGCCCGCCAAAATCTTCGCGAGGTCCACATCCGCCTCCCTTCGCCAGGACGGCCAGACCCGTCCCGCCAACCGGCCCCTCTGTCTGGGTCATGATACGATCTTCCGGCCAAACCGGGCCCGCTTCGCCCTCATCGAGAACGAAGAACGCGCTCGCTAGGGCATCCGCGGCATTAAGCAAATGCTGGTGAAGGACGCCTGCTATCGGCCGAATACGACGCTCTTAAGACCGCGGAGCCAAAGTCGAAGATGGAGGGCCATGTCGAAACTTGGGTAAAGCACGCGAAGGAGAGGCAATTCTCACCCGATAAAATTAAGTGGCTGGAGCGTCTCTCCGTTTTGTGTTCAGAGATCCCGTTTTGACCCGGGCCCTACCACCACGCCACCGCGTTTCTCTTCCCCTACGACTCCGACCGAATATAGTTCACTGTTTTCGCCTCACGAGGTATAGCCTAAAGCCCGCTCCCCTTGGCCCAAGTTGAGCCTCACGGGTCAGGCAATTTCAACAATCAAACATTCCCCGAGGAGGAGAAATCATGAAAGTTATGGTCGTGTGGAAGACTGTCCCTGGTAAGTACAAGACTGCGCTTGAACAGTTCCTGAAGACGGGCGGCCCATTGCCCGCCGGTGCCAAAACATTAGGCCGCTGGCACGTTCCAGGGTCAATTCTTGGCTGGCATCTCATCGAAGCGAAGGACCTGACCGCTGTTGCCCAGCACGCGGCCGAGTGGGCAGACGTCCTGGAGATGGAAATCTATCCCGTCATTGAGGACGCCGAAGCCGGAGCCGCTGCGAAGAAGGTCTACGGCAAATAACCTCGAGCCCCATCCAGCTCCACTAGGGCAGGGGAATCCAATTCCGCCACCACCTGAAACCAGGGTGCCCCACCTCGCCGCGCCTTTGTTTTTGCGGCTAGGGCGGGGTATTGTCCAGTCCACACCCTCCTCAAACCAAGTGCGCCATCCCGGGGGTCCTGACCCGCGCCAAGCCCGCAACGCTGGCGGCAGATGGATAGCCCCAGTCGCAAGACTGGGGTGTTCAAGCGAGTTTCGCGCCCCAGCCCGCTTCAGCGGGCGAAAGACCCATGGCATCTGAGCGCAAAAACGGGCAAAAACGCGTCAAAATGAGGCTCAAAACCGCGTTTTAAATGCCAAAAAATGCATTTAAGGCCTCTTTCGCGAAATTACACGGTTAGCTTTGCTCTAATTCGTAACCTCAGATGGTTACAAATCGAATAAGACGGAACCTGGGAAGGTTATTGCGTCGTAAAAATGCAACCTCTGGTGGTTACATTTTGGCCCCAAATGTAACCACTTAAGCGAACATTTGAGGGGGTGAACGCACCATCTGAGCGAACATTTGCGATGATTTGAGGCGCTTTATAGCCTCCAGGCCTGAAACCTGAACCAAAAGCAGTGCGCGCATCCGCGCACACGCGCTCATCCTTCCTGATTCACTCAACTCTGCGCTACACTACCAGTCACGGTGGCGTACCTCGCCGCTTCCCCTCCCGCGGCATCCCCCCAAGCGCGGCCATCGATCTTGAAATCGCAGCACCGGGCCTAATGCGCCACAGGAGATCGTCATGCGCCTCCGCCTCCATGCACTTGCCGTCACCCTTCTCGCGTCCACGCTTGCCGTCGCGCAGGACATCAAGCTCAACGTCACCTACCTCTGCAACGGCGAACGAATCTACGTTGAGAACTGCAACATCCGCGACACCTCAGACACCTCCACCTGCATGGTCGCGCACCCCGATCACCTCACCCCTTCCGGCATGAACACCTACACCTACATGACCCGCGGCGCGCTCAAGAAACTGCTGCCCACGTGCAAGCAGCCCACCGCGCAGGAGCTCGCCGCACAGCAAGCCTTTCAGAAGAAGCAGCAGGCGCTCATCGACGCGCAAACACCCAAATACAACAACGCACCCGCCCCCGCCGCCGCACCCGCGCAATCCGCCGGCGTCTCCTACGGCGCGCTGCCGCCGCCCAAAGATCCAGAGGAGCGAGCCATGCGCCGCTGTGTCTCCTCCGATCGCCTGCCATCAACCTGCACCGGCAACGGCCTGCTTGGCATGTTCACAGGAATGATCAGCTCCACTCTCTCCAGCCTTGCCGGCGCCAAACCTGCCGACACCGGCCCCGATGCGGGCCCGAACATGGCCGGAGTCTTTCAGGGCGCCGGCAACTGGCGTCTCGACTTCACAACCGACGGTGTTCTCGTCAACTGTTCCTTCCTCTCGCCGAACGAAGAAACCTACTCACTCAGCCTCGCCAACAACCGCGCCACGCTCACCCTTCACACCACTCCCAAGCAACTCGTGCTTACTGTGCACATGGACGGCACCATCACCGGCCCGCTCGGCCCGGTCACCATCGACGGCGTGGTCCCCGGGGGCTCCGTCGGCGGCGGCATGTCGGCTGGCCATATCGAGAACAAGGAAACCACCACTTACTCCCAAAACTACAATGACGGCACCGTCGATTCTCACACCACCACCCAGAGCACCTACGTACCCGGCACCTACACTGCTCCGCAGACCACCTTCGTGCCCCGCCGCGCCACCTGCCCCGCCATCAACCTCACTTCGAAGGGCGCGGGCGTCGGCGTCGAGACCATGGAGACGAATCTGCTCAAGAACGCGTTCGGCGGCGACCAGGGCCCGCCCACGCCGGCCGGCATCCGCATGCACGGCGTCTTCGCCTCTGCGTCCACCGGTTTCAGCGTGCAGTTCTTCCCTGAATCCGCGATTCTCGGCTGCGGCCCGGATGCAGCGCGAGCGTACCCCTATACCGTCATCGCCGACGGAACAAAAGCAGTCGTCAATATCGCCACACCGGACCACCCGCTCACGATCGCTTTCCGCGCCGACGGCTCGCTCGATCCCGGCTCTGGTCCCTACCAGGTCCACGGCCGCATGATCACCGGCCAGGACGACAACGATGACTTCACCTTCGCGCCCATGGAGCGCACATGCAACCTCGCGGTGCTCACTCCGGCCAAGGAGATCCCCTCCGCCGGCGGCGCCACTGCGCTTGCAACTCCATCCGCAGGCCTCTTCACTCCCGATAAGCCTCTCGGCAACGCAGCGCTCTCCGTTGTCTCGGGATTCCCCAGCTCGCCCAATCCGCTCGCCAATCGCCCCTACGTGCTGTTGCGCTCAAGCTACGCCGATGCGCTTGCCCAGGGCGGCGTCACCGTGCCGGCCGGCGTGTCGCCGTTTGCCTTTGTCGCCCTCACATGTGCGCCCCAGCCGCACACCGCGAACTGCCAGAATATTCTCGCCGCAATCAACTCCAACGCAGCATCGGCCGTCCGCGCTGACACCAGCGGCAATGGGACTCTCCCCGGTGTTCCGCCCGGTACTTACTACCTGATGATCTCCGCACTGGTCAACGGCCAGCCGTTAATGTGGAGCCAGGCCATCACTCTCCACGCGGGCGCGAACTCGATCGCGCTCACTGCCGCCAACGCGCAGCCGATGAAATAAGCCACCGCTTAGCCAGCCGAGCGCTGTGAATTTCGCGCAGATTGTGTGCAAAATGTGAGACAAAACACATTGCGCGCAAACGTGAATCGCCGCGAGCCGAGCGCGTATTCGTTCAAAATCTTTGTGCGCATTCACAAATGGCTCATGTCTGCACCAACCTTGGTGAAATCCACAAATTTAATTCTTTTTTGCACTTGCATCCACAGATTGAACGGACGTAATGTCTCTTCAACTGATGACCCAGTAGGGCATTGGGAGTTGATTGCCGGAACGGTTGGTGAAACGAAAAGCCGGTGAGAACCGGAAAATCACAGCCAGCCCAGCCAGAGGGTGAAACCTGAGGCGAAAGCCGCAGAGGGATCGCTGGCCGCGCCAGAAGTGACAAGAGCCGACGCAAGTCGGCAGGAGTTTAGCTGGCAGATCCGGAGGGTGCACGAACCGGCGGATACGGAATACTCATCGACGGCTCAGCTGGCGATGCAAGGTTCGGTTGAAGCAAGGGGTGCATCAAAGGCCCAGCCGGGGGAAACGTCATGCGGCGCAAGCCATATGGCGTGGAAGCTGGTGAAGCCGGAGGTGAACAGCCGATGCGAGTCGGTAGTTCGCCGACGGTTTGGCAAAAGGGGCAACAGCCAGTGCGAGCTGGAGGTTGCAGCAGCAGACGGCGCAAGCTGAAAGCTGCGGATGGCAGCCGGTGAGAATCGGAAGCCATTCAACCAGCCGAGTTGAAGGATCAGCGCCAGGTGTGAATCGGAAGTGGTCGCCAGCCTTGCCCGAGGAGGGACGCCAGCGAAAGCTGGAAGGTTAGCCGAAGGTCGATCGGAAGAGCGGGACAGCCGGCGCAAGTCGGAGGTTTTTGCCACCGGTCGAGCTAGATGATAGAACGCCGATCCGAGCCGGGGAAGTTGGCCACCGGTCGTGCCGGAATCGAGAGTGGACGGCGAAAGCCTGAAATCCTCATGCCGGTGCAGCCCGAGGAAGGAGCGGCAGCGAAAGCTGCAGGTTCGCCCCTGGGAACCGGGGGACGCAACAACCGGTTGTACTACGAGTGATCAAGATTGAGACGCCAGAGGCTTCGGTCTCTGGCGTTTTCAATTTACGGCCATTTTTCTTCCAGGCATAAAACACCACCCCCTCCATCCCACACCTTCCATCATTGACCCGCCACCACCGTCGCCAGCCCGTTTGTGCGAATCGACCAGATAGGCGCATACTGCGTGCATGGCGCTCTTGCACGATTCGGTTCTTACGTGCAGAGTCTTCCCCTTTTCGAGCCATTCCTGAGCATCATGTTCGCTTGAATGAGAGCCGGCCATGTGAGCGGCAAACCGTGCGCCCAGCCACTGGCGGGGCAGTGTCGCCGCACCATTTGCCGGCTGTGCGCGTCTTACGAAACAGTGGGGCTTTTGAACGGAGCCGCATAACAGGAGGTCAAAAGGATGCCTGCAGCAACTCCTCTTCCCCAAACCCTGGGTGAACTGCGGTCCAGCCATCAATTCAGCGAAGCACAACTGAAGTCGCGCAGCGTGAAAGACGAAATGCGCGACAACCTGACCGCTCGCCTGAGAGCAAAAGAGACGATTTTCCCTAGAATCGTCGGTTATGAAGACACGGTGATCCCGCAGATTGTGAATGCCGTGTTGTCAAAACAGAATTTCATTCTGCTGGGATTGCGCGGCCAGGCGAAAAGCCGGATTCTGCGCGCGCTGACAGCTCTGCTGGATGAGCGGATGCCCTATGTGGCCGGGTGCGAGATTCGCGACAATCCTTACCGGCCCTTGTGCGTGCGCTGCCGCGAGTTGATCGCCGAGCGCGGAGACGCGACGCCGATCGCATGGATCGGGCGAGACGACCGCTATGTGGAGAAGCTGGCTACGCCGGACGTGACGGTGGCGGATTTGATTGGAGACCTCGATCCGATCAAAGCCGCCCGGGCGGGCGAGAATCTTTCGAGCGAGCTGACCATGCACTACGGCCTGTTGCCGCGAGCCAACCGCGGACTCTTCGCCATCAACGAACTGCCGGACCTCGCCAGCAAGATTCAGGTGGCGCTCTTCAACATCATGCAGGAAGGCGATGTGCAGATCAAAGGCTACCCGGTGCGGATGGCGCTCGATCTCGTGCTCGTGTTCAGCGCCAATCCCGAGGATTACACGGCGCGCGGCAAGATCATCACTCCGTTGAAGGACCGCATTGGTTCTGAGATTCGCACGCATTACCCAGAGACGCTCGAAGAAGGCATCTCCATCACGGCGCAGGAGGCCTGGCAAGATCGCGGCTCAGCCGTTGAACTCCCGCAATATCTGCGCGAAGTGGTGGAACAGGTGGCTTTCTCGGCGCGCGAGGATAAACGCGTAGACAAGCGAAGCGGCGTGAGCCAGCGGCTGCCCATTTCGACGCTGGAGCTGGTCGTGTCGAATGCCGAGCGGCGCGCGCTGGCGACTGGCGACGCGCTCGTGCTGCCGCGCGTGAGCGACCTTTACGCAGCCATGCCCGGGATCACGGGCAAGCTGGAGCTCGAGTATGAAGGCGAGATGCGCGGCGCCGATACCGTGGTGCGCGAGCTGATCCGCACGGCGGTGGGGAAGATCTTCGACCGTTACTTTGCCGGTGCCGACATGGAGCGCATCGAGCAATGGTTCAACCTGGGCGGAACGGTGAAGCTCGACGAAACGCAGCCGGCCGCGGCGACGCTGAAGGAGCTGAAAGCCATTCAGGGACTGCTGGAGAAGCTGTCGCCGCTAGGCGTGAAGCCCGGCGACGCGGCGCCCAAAGTGGTGGCTGCGGCGGAGTTTCTGCTGGAAGGGTTGGTAGCGCATCGCAAGCTCAGCCGCAACGAGCAGCATGGCTTTGCCGCGCAGGAGGGACCGCGGAAGCGCGATCTCGAAATGCAGGGCCCCGAGCGGGAGAATCGCAGCCGGGAGCGCGAGGAATTGGAGATTGAATACGACGACTGGGAGCGCGCGCGGCGCAGACGCAGGGGCGGAGGATTGAACTAAGCAGGGACCAAGGGATCGAGAGAGCGGCAAAGCTGGGAGCGGAGAGCGGATGAAGCGCGTTCACTACACGAAGTACAACGGCGATCTGGCTCAAGAAATCGATCTTGAGGGTCTGCTGCAGGGGCTCTCTGATTACCTGCTCAATTCGGGATTCTATGACCCGTACAACGGCTTTCAGGATCTGGACCAAACCCTCGATGATTTGCGCGAAGCTCTGCGCCGGGTGCTGGAGACTGAAGATTTTCTTGACGATGCAATGCGCGAGCAACTGCAGCAACTGGCGGCCGAGGGCAAACTCGATGAGCTGATCGACAAGATGATCGAGCGGATGGAGCAGGAGAACTACATCTCTTCGTTCCACCAGGACGGCCCCACGCGCATCGACCAGGCGAAGGGGCAGACGGGCAACGCCGAAGGACAGGTGCGGTTTGAAGTGACCGATAAGAGCCTGGACTTTCTTGGCTTCAAAACATTGCGCGATTTGATGGGTTCGCTGGGCAAATCAAGCTTTGGCCGCCATGATACGCGGCATTGGGCGACAGGAGTTGAAACCAGCGGCGGCTCGCGGAGATATGAATTTGGCGACACGTTGAACCTGGACGTGACGGCGACACTGGGCTCGGCGATCTCGCGCAAGGGGCTTGGGCTGCCCTTGAATCTTGAATACGAAGATTTGCAGGTGCACCAGTGCGATTACCAGAGCTCGTGCGCGACGGTGATGATGCTCGATTGCTCTCACTCCATGATCCTGTATGGCGTGGACAGGTTTACTCCGGCGAAACGTGTGGCCATGGCGCTGTCTCATCTCATCCGCACGCAGTATCCGGGAGATTCGCTCTCGCTGGTGCTGTTTCACGATTCGGCCGAAGAGCTGCCCGTGTCGCACCTGGCGCGCGTGAAAGTCGGGCCCTGGCACACGAATACGCGCGAAGGCCTGCGCGTGGCACAACGTGTCTTGTCCCGGCAAAAAAAGGACATGAAGCAGATCGTGATGATTACTGACGGCAAGCCTTCGGCGCTCACGCTTCCCGATGGACGGATCTACAAGAATCCCTACGGTCTCGATCCGCTGGTGGTGAGCGAGACCCTCGAAGAGGTGGCGCGCTGCAAGCGGTCGAACGTCATGATCAATACATTCATGCTGGCAAGCGACTACGGCCTGGTGCAGTTCGTGCACAAGGTTTCTGAGATGTGCCGCGGCAAGGCGTACTTCACCACGCCGGCGACGCTCGGGCAGTACCTGCTGATGGATTACATGCAGCGAAAATCCAAGACGATCCACTAAAGAGTTTTTGCCGCGTCAATTTGCGCCTGCGTCATTTTGCGCCTGAAGGATCGCTGTATTCCAGGCCTTAAGGCGCGACATGGGGCGCTCCCAACCACTTCTACTTGTTCGAATCGGTTTCAAGGAACACGAAGATATTGTTGTCGGGATCGTGAACGAAAACAAGCCCATCCATGCGATCGGCTTTGACGCCGGCGTTTTTCAATTCGCCTGCCGCCTTCTTCGCATCGGGTACAGCGAAGAGAAACTCCGGCATGGCCCCTTGATGCCAGGAGCGAAGTTCAATGTGGATGTCGGAAGCTGCTGATGCAGTCAAGCGGATATTTCCATTCGTATTCTGCGGCTCGAATCCAAGATCGGTGTAAAACTCCTTCATCGCGGCGCCGTCGCTCACAGGCAGATCGAAGCCGAGCAACTCGGTGGAGATGCGGCCGGCCCCAAGGTGCTGTCCGCGATCGAGGGTGTGGCGCGACCCGGGCATGTATTGGGTGAACTCGGTAACGCGGTGTTCGGGATCGTCAGTGGAGGAGATCAGGTTGCCGGCTGACGCCTTTTGCACGGGCCGGAGCTTGAGACCCATGGAGTCGTAGAACTTGTACAGGATGTTGAGATCGCCCACTTCATAGCAGACGTGCATCCAGCCGAGAGGCTGTGAAGGGCTGGTCTGCGGATACAGCTCGATGAACTGGCGGTCGTTCACCTTTATGAAGACTTCATTGGTGCGGCCGCCATTGGTCATGGTAAAGGCCTCTTCGTAGCCAAGCTTGCCGAGAAAAGCAATCTCACGGTCGAGGTCGCTGACGCGAAAGGCAATGTGCGCGATACCGGTAATGCCGGAATCGGGCGCAGGCGGCTGTGCCATCGCTGTCATCGAGGAGGCGCAAAAGAGCGCCAGAATTCCCATGCAACAGATCTTCATCATTATCTCCTCAATTTCCGAAGCCCGGGAACTTGACCCTGCCAGGCAAGGCGCAGGGTCCGGGCGCTACGCATAGTCTTGGCGATAGGGGGTAAAGATGTCGAGTACCTCCGATGGCTCGAGGGCCGCGGCTTCGTGTTCGACGCCCCCATCCACGACCAGGCTGTCGCCGGCGCGTAGATCCCAGCTTTTGCCCTGAGCCTGAAAGCGAATTTGACCGCGCACGACATAGACCATCTGATGATGCGGATGACTGTGCCGCGCGCCTTTCCAACCTGTATCAAACGTGTGACGCACGAGCATCAGATGCGGGTTGTACGCAAGTACCTGGCGCAACATGCCGGATTCGGGCGCTGTGACCCCGGTGGCGTTAGTTGCCGTGTAAACGACCCCAGATTCATCCATCGATTCTCCTTGGTCCCTTGCTCCCTCGGTCCCTGCTCTTACCGGTTCAGCCAGCCGCCGTCCACTACGAGCACATGTCCGTGAATGTAATCGCTCGCCGCTGAGGCCAGAAAAACCGCAGCCCCGGCAAGGTCTTCGGGTTTGCCCCACCGGCCGGCGGGGATACGCTCGAGAATCTGTCGCGCGCGCTCGGCGTTCTTCTTGAGCGCCTCGGTATTATCAGTATCCATATAGCCGGGCGCGATGGCGTTGACGTTCACGCCTTTCGACGCCCACTCGTTAGCGAAAGCCTTGGTCAGCTGGCCCACGCCGCCCTTGGCCGCGGCATATGCAGGCACCAGGATTCCACCCTGAAATGTCAGCAGCGAAGCGATGTTGATGATCTTGCCTGAGCCTTGCTTGAGCATGTGGCGGCCGGCAAGCTGCATGAGGCGAAAGACGCTTGAGAGATTCACGTCGATGACCGCCTTCCAGTCCTCCTCGGAGTAGTCGGCAGCGGGCGCGCGGCGAATGATGCCGGCGTTGTTAACCAGAATGTCAATCTTCCCAAAATATTCGATTGTCTCCTCCACGAGCATAGCGCTAACGTCGGCATCGCCGACGTCGCCGACCAGCGCGATGGATTTTGCGCCGACTCCTTCGAGCTTGTGCTGCGTAGCCTTGGGAACCGACGTGGATCCGTGGATGGCGACACCGGCGCCGGCCTGCGCGAGCGCAATGGCAATGGCCGCGCCAAGGCCGCGCGACGAGCCGGTGACGAGAGCAGATTTGCCTTTGAGGCTGAATGAGTCGAGGATCATGAGTCAGAGAATAGAGATCAGAGAACAGGGATCAGAGAACAGAGTTCAGGGGATTGCCGATTCGCGAGCGCCCATCCGCGGAATTACCTTGCGCGTCAAGCCGAGAATACACTGCCGGATTTTGACGGTGCAACCGCGGCAGGTTCAGGCGCATAATGTTAGCCACAACACCGCTTTCAGACAATTCCAGAAGATGCAGTGCCGAGGTCGAGAAAGGCTTGCTGCAATGGCGAGCGAAGTTAAGCGGAGAAGAGCAAGTTCAGCTTCATCCCGGCTGCGCCACACCGAGAGAATCGCAATTCTCACCGCAATCATCTTTTGTAGCCCGTTAAGCGGACCCATTCACGCTCAGAGCACACCCGATCTTGGCGGCAACTGGCAGGGGACCGTCGAGGCCGGGCGAGGGTTCCGGGTCATGCTCCAAATCTCGCAGGCCGATCAGAGCCAAGCCGGCAAAAGTGCGTGGCAGGGCGTTTTCTACACCATGGGCCCTGACGGAGCGCGAGAGTCGGACTTGACTTCGATGAAGCTGGAAGGAACGACGCTTCGGTTTACTACTCCTCCCGATGGGCGTTTTGAGGGCAAGCTCGGCGCGGACGGCAAATCGATGAACGGCACATTGAAGTATGGCGCCGTTTCCTACGCTCTTACCTTGGCGCGCGCCACCGCTGATACCGCATGGGCGGTTCCTCAACCCACTGACCGCATGCCTGCGGATGCCGCGCCGGAGTTTGAAGTTGCGACGATTAAGCCGACTGATCCCAGCTGGACGTCACGGGGTTTCCATGCTGGCGGGCGGCGCATTTCTTGCGATACCGAAACAGTGGACGATATCATTTCGTTCGCATATGGCGTCCACGTGCGGCAAATCGTGGAGGGTCCGGGCTGGCTTGGCACAGACAAGTACGACGTGGATGGCGTGCCCGACTTGATCGGCGAACCGAACCTGAGGCAGATGCAGGCCATGTATCGCGGCCTGCTCGCTTCACGGTTTAACCTGGCCTTCCATCATGAAACCAGACCGCTTTCCGTCTACGCGCTTCACGCAGGAAAAGACGGACCGAAGCTCTCGAAGAGCCTGGGCGATCCAAAAGGACTGCCCGATACCAGCTTCACGGAATGGAATTCGCAGGCGATCACGCTCAAGGCTACAAACGTGACCATAGCGGATTTCGTCTGGGCGATGGGATTGGTCTTGGATAGGCCGGCAGCCGATCAGACGGGCCTTACCGGCAGGTTTGATTTCACGTTGCGATGGGCGCCGGAAGCGGCGCAGCCGACGGATCCGAACCCGCCGCCGGGTCTTTTTACTGCGATCCAGGAGCAGATCGGGCTCAAGCTCGAAGCGACGAAAGCGCCCGTCGATGTGCTCGTGATTGACCACGTGGACCGGCCGTCGCCGAATTAGTGTTTGCCCCGGCTACGCCGATCCGTGTGACAGCTTGGATGGCAAAGGAGCCGGCGTGAAGCCCCTCTCGATGGCCATCAGCCCCGCTTTCAGGAATCCCAGCGTGTGCGCCATGCCGGCATGCCAAGGCGCAGAACAGGTCATCTGCGGCGCGTGGTCGGGAACGATCACGCCGTCGAAGCCGTTCTTCGAGAGGATCCAGAGAATGCGCAGCATGTCTACCTCGCCGTCGTCGATAAACGTCTCGTGATAGTGCGGTGCTTTTCCGGCGATATTGCGGAAGTGCACGTAGGCGATGCGATGCTGGGCGCTGTATCGCTCGACCGTTTCGTAAATGTTGCCTTCGGTCATTTCGGCGAGCGTTCCCAGGCAGAACTCGAGCATGTTCGATGGGCTGGGCGAGATGTCGATGAGGCGCTGGTGCATGGCCGGTTGATACACGAGGCGCGGCTGCTGACGCATGGTGGGAGTGGGCGGATCATCAGGGTGCGCGGCAAGCCGAACCCCTGCCTTCTCGGCCACAGGAAGCGCTTCTTCAAGGAATCGCTGGAGACGGCGCCAAAGCTCGTCGTGCGTGATGGAGGCCAGCGTGCCCGGTGGCGCGGCAGAGTCGTAGATCATATTCCACACCATGCCGTTGGGGATGGGCGTGTCGACCGGGCCATCCATGCCGACAGACTCCGCTCCGCCGCGCGCGAAAGGGCCGCTGGTGCGGCCGCCGACGCCGGCAATGGAGAAGTTATAGCCAAGCGTAGGAATGCCCGCTTCCCCCATGGCTCGCAGGATGGCGTGGACGTTTTGCATGTGCCGCGCGCGCTTCGGGCCGTCAAGAAGAATGTCGTGCCAGTGCGCCGGATCGAAGTTCTCAATGCCTTCCAGCCTGAGGCCGGCAGCTTCCACTTGCTTGCGCAGGGCGATGAGTTCAGCCGCGGTCCACAGCTTGCTCGGATCGCCCGCTACGCCCCAAGGCTTGTCTTTGCCGCCAGTGGGCTGATTGTGTGCGGGGTTGGCTTCGCCCTGGCGGAAGTAATCCACGAGATGCACGATGACGTGCGTGCAACCGGCCTGCATAGCGAAAGCGTAGTACTCTTCGTTGAGCATGTGTCGGTAGAGACCAAGGCCAAGTTTCATAGGCGTCATGCGCCAGTTTAATTCAGGAGGACGGCGGGGTTGGCGGGCCAGCGCTGTCAGCGGAACTAGCGATTCCGAAATCAGCGAGGCGCCGCCAGGAGCGACTTGATCTGGTTTTCGATGGTGCTCAGCTCGGTTTCGCCCTGGTAACGCGCACGGACGATTCCATTGCGGTCGATAAGGAAAGTGAGCGGGAGCCCGAGCACGCCGCCGTAGCGCGACGCGAGCCGCGCGTTGCCCATTGCCAAGGGATAGTTGAGATTCAGGCGCTCGACAGCGTGCCGGGCAAGCGAGGCCTCATCATCCATCGAGATGCCAACGACCTGAAGGTCCCGCGCTCCATATTCACGCTGCCATGCGGCAAAGACCGGCATCTCCACCTGGCAGGGCGCGCACCAGGTTGCCCAGAAGTTGAGCAGAACCACTTTGCCGCGGTAGCTGCTAAGGCGAAGCGCTTTGCCGTTAAAGCTGGTGAGGACGAAATCCGGTGCATCCTTGTTAACCAGTTGCTTCTGCGCTGATCCACTGCCGGCCCCGGCAGTCACGGTCACGGGCAAAGCTCCAACGAAGGCGCCAAGGAGAGCACACCGGAGGACGCGCCGCAGCGCAGGCACGACCCCGGCAGCGTTATTGGCCGCTTTCAACGGGATATCCCTTGCCGGCCCAATCTGCTCCGAAGTTGTTAGCAAGATAGAGCACCTTCACGTGGGTGAATCCCATGCTTGCCAGCAATTTGTAAGCAGGGCCCGCGTTGGGGCAGCGATTCCATGGGCAGCAGCCGCAGTAGATCACGATGAAACGATTGTGCGGCAGTGAGGCAGCGCGGCCACGCAATTGCTGTATGCCTTCAGACAGGGAGCTAGGACCGGCGTATTCCGAGCCCGGAATGTGCGCCTGCGCGAACATCATGTGCGAGCGCACCTGCAGGATCAGGGGCTTCTCAGCGCCTGGTGATCTTAAGAGCCGGTTGAGTTCGTCGGGCTGGATGAGCTGCGCTGTGGGAATACTGAATGCGCTTGTTGGTTCCGGCGCAGCCCATTGAGCAGCCGCGCGCACAGGGAGCAGCACCCGACACGACAATGCGAGAGCGGCGATCATAGCCGCCTTCTTACTGAAAAGCCACGATAACATGTGGATTCTCCGCATACTCGGCGCCCCGGTAACAGGTCATTATGTCAGACAAAGGCGCGCAATCATATGCTCTAATTCCTGGCCGCGTGGATGACGGCAGCCCGGTTCTGCGCCAGCAGTTGCGCTAGTGCTTTTTCCGGGCACAGGTGATGTGCTTCGCGCTCGTCCAGTTCTTTTTCCGTGTCCACGCACGATGCAATGGTCATCAGGCAATCAAGGCAGCGCGTATTGAAGCTGCCATTCTCGTTTTGTGTGCGGCTATACATGGCATTCTGGGGTGAAATTCTCTACGATCCTAGCCACGATTTGATTTTCCGTCCCGTGACTCGCATCACGATCGCATGTTCACCGCAATCTAGAGGTTCCCATCGCGTGCCCCACCCTCGCCGCGTCTTTGTTTTTGCGGCTAGGTTGGGGTTCCATCGACCCCAGTCCTGAAATCTGCTTCAATACGCCGGCGCCCCCACGTTCTCCCACTGGTTGGGATTGCGCCTGAGGTGCCAGCAAGGATCTTCGCCTCCCTGCGGAAACAGCGCCACCGCGCAATTGACGTTCGATGTTCCCAGAAAATCGTACTCGGTCTTCTGGTCTTTCAGAGGAACCACCATGAACTGGCTGACTGCCACCGTGGACTGGGGCGAGCCCCGCAAATGATATACCGTCCAATCCACCGCATATGCCACAAGCGAAATCGCGGCAATCACCACGAGCACCCGCAACAACCACCGTCCCAACCAGCGCATCATCGTTCCGCTCCCTCCAGTTGTCGGGGTTGAATTCTCCATTCAGAATAGCGGCAAATCACAGGCGCGCAACTCCGAAAGCCGCAATAAGCCCAACCGAAACGTCCCCGATCCGCCACCTGGGCGCGCCGCACACTTGATAGAATCTTGAGTCATCGATCAACTCAACGGAGAATACGTGGCCAACGCAATTCCTGAGTCACTCTATCCCGAAGCCGCCACCGTCAAGTTGACGCGACCATCAGGGAGCGGCGACCTTGCGCAAGACCTGGAGGGGTCACAGCAACTCAGGAATTGCCGTAATCCCGCGTTTATCGTCAATCCGCACCGCCATCACACGCCAACACTGCTTTTGCTCGCAACAGTTTGCGTGCTCGCCTGCACCATACAAGTCCATGCGGCAGACGACACTTACATCGTGCGCACCACGGCGGGCCTTGCGCATGGCGCCGTCCGGCCCGGCGGCGGCGCGGAGTTTCTCGGCATCCCTTACGCCGAGCCGCCGGTGGGCAAACTGCGCTGGCGCGCGCCCGTGCCCAAAAAGCCGTGGAAGGGGATCCGCGACGCTACTTCGTTCGGCTGGTCCTGCCCCCAGCCTCTGCTCGGCGGCGCATGGAACCGGCACGACGCCGAAAACAACCGCGAAGACTGTCTCTACATCAACGTCTTCACGCCCGCGTGGCCGGCCGCCAAGCCCCTCCCGGTCATCTTCTGGATTCACGGCGGAGCCAATATCGGCGGATCGGGATTCGGCTCGTTTTACACCGAAGGCACGCTGCCCGAGCACGGTGTGGTGCTGGTCACGTTCAACTACCGCCTCGGCGTCCTCGGCTTCTTCGCTCACTCCGAACTCACCCGCGAGTCGCCGCATCACGCTTCCGGCAACTACGGACTCATGGATCAGATCCTGGCCCTGCAGTGGGTCCACAGCAACATCGCCCGCTTCGGCGGCGACCCCAACAACATCACTGTCGCCGGCCAGTCCGCGGGTTCAATGGACATCGGTATGTTGATGACCTCGCCGCTCGCTGCCGGCCTCTTTCAAATGGCCATCGCTGAAAGCGGTGCGGCCTTCTCTCCACCCGTCGTGCCCCTGGCCGATGAAGAGAGGTTCAGCGAAGAGGCCGCCGCAGACTTGCACGCGCCTGCAGGTCGCCACGCCATCGCATTCCTGCGCAAAATCCCCGCTGCAGATCTTCTGGCGAAACTCGGCGACAGAGCATTCGAGTGGCCTGGCGGTTTTACGCCCGACGTCGATGGCTGGGTCCTCCCCACCTCGCCGCAACAGGTATTCGCCGGCGGAAAAGAAGCTGCAATCCCACTTCTCATCGGCGCCACTTCGCGCGAATTCGGCGACTCGGAACCGCTCGATGCACTGCGAGAATCCATCCAGAGCGCCGCCGGAGATCTGGCGCCACAGGCACTCGCGCTCTACGGCCTCGCCGGCGATCAGCCGCCCGCCAGTGATCCCCTTTACGGCTCAGCCTCTGTTCAGTGGAACGCCGACAAGATGTTCCATTGCCCGATCGCGACTCAAGCTCTCTGGCACAGTGAAGCGCATCAACCAACTTACGAGTACGAATTTGACCGCCCCATCCCCGGCCAGGAAGCCCAGGGCGCGCTGCACTCCGCGGAGCTCCCCTACGTCTTCGGCAACTTCCCCAAGTCCGGCAATCTCGCCGGAAACTTCGCTCAGATCGACACGAGACTGGCCGATCTGATCGAAACCTACTGGACCAACTTCGCAATAGCCGGCGACCCCAATTACCGGAGCGGCGACTCACCCAATCTGCCGGCGTGGCCCCGCCTCGACGACTCGCAGCGCTATCTGATCTTCACGCCGGATGGCGGAATCGCCCTCAGCAACGGCCCCTTGCGCGCCCCGCAGTGCGACCTCTACCGCAAGATGTTGACGCAAAGCATAAAGCAAGAACAGTAGCTGGCCTCGCATTGCCTTTCTCGCGGGCTCATCTCCACATGCGGGATTCGTGCTACCCTTTCCGCAGCACAATCGCAGAGGTCGTGTCCGCTCACTGTCGCGGAGTTCTTTCTCCTGCTCCCGGCTGGAGCCCAGCCCCGCCGGGATCAATCTGCTCTTGCCCGGCCCGCGGAGTACGCGCAATGAAAACCGGATTTCGTCTCGTCGTTTGCTGGATTGGCTTTGCCGTTGCGTTGATACTGAGTGGCTTCGTCGACGGCGTTCTGCACCTCCACGCCGGCCCGCTGCCAGGCGGCGTCTCGGTCCAGACTCTCTTTCTCACACAGCTCGTCGCCGGTGTGGTTCTCGTCGTTGGGCTATGGCCGCTGGCGCGATCGCTTGCTGCTCCTGCCGCCCTGCGCGTCGCAGCCTTCACCACCTTCCTGCTTCTTGCCTTTGGCCTCAATGGCATCATTGAGGCTCTTAAGTTCACAGACCTCCTCGACGAGGGCATAAGCACCGCGGTCGCCTTCTATGTTTGCCTCGCAGTCATCCTCGGAGCCGCCCTGGGACTCCTCTTCGGCACTGCTGGGCAGCTCGCCGGCCTTCCGCATCGCAGTTGGCCCGCTTGGACGTGGCGTGTCGCCGCCGCCTGGCTCGGCTGGCCCGTCGTTTACCTTTTCTTCGGCATGTGCATTGCACCCATCGTCACCCCTTACTACAACGCTGGCATTGCCGGCCTGCGCATTCCGTCCATGAGCGTCGTCGTTGAGATGCAGTTGCTCCGCAGCCTCTTCTTCCTGGCTGGGACTTTGCCGTTCGTTGCGCTCTCAAAAGTCTCGCGCCGCAGTCTCTGGCTCACGCTTGCAGTTGCCAACGCCTTCACGGTCGGGTTCTACGGAATCGCGAGCGCCACGTTTTTGCCCGTCGTCCTCCGCGTGACGCACAGCGTCGAAATGACCTGCGACGCCTTCGCCTACGCTGGCCTGCTGGTGCTGCTCTTTACCGCCCCGGCGGTGAAGTTGAACGCAAGCGACCGCAGAGAGCAGGCCGCTCCCTCGAGCGCTCCTGCCTTTCATTCGAGATAGCTCGCCCCTGAAAGCACAAAGACCCTCCGGCATCGCCGGAGGGTCCTCAAGCCACACTTCGCTTTAGAACTTCACGCTCGCCGCTCGTGGCGAAATCCCGCTCAGCTCCGCAGCCCGCGCCTCGGCATAAGCCGCCGCGCCAATCAGCGCCGTCCGGCTTTCCAGAATCACGCGCACCGGAATGTTCACCAGCAGCTGAGCCATGCGTCCCTTGTCGGTAAAGGCCTTCATAAACGTGCCGTCCTTCAGCTTGTCCAGAATGCGCGGCGCAATCCCTCCGCCCACGTACAGCCCGCCCACCGACAGAATTTTGAGCGCCAGGTTGCCGGCCTCAGCGCCGTATGCGGAAACGAACATGTCGAGCGTCTTTTCGCACAGCTGGCTCTTGGCCTTCATCGCCGATTCTGTGATCACCGCATTCGGGTCATCGGTCCTCATTCGCTCGGCGAGCCAAGCCGGCTCCTCCAGCCCGCGCGCGTCGCGTAGGAACTCATAGATATTTGTCAGCCCCTGGCCGCTCACCGCCCGCTCAAAGCTGATGCGCCCGTTGTATTTCTGCCGCAGGAAGCGCAGCAGGTCGATCTCCTCCTCGCTCCTAGGCGCAAAATCGGAGTGACCCCCTTCAGAGGGGTAGGGAACATAGTCGCGCCCATCCCAGATCAAGAACGCCTCGCCCAGGCCGGTTCCCGCCGAAATCAATGCGCGATTGCCCACTTGCCGCGCATCGCCCTCGCTGAGCGTGTAAATCTGGTCGGCCTCGAGTTCCGCAATCCCGTACCCGTTCGCCTGCAAGTCATTAATAAGAAAGACGTAATCGATCTTCAAATTGCGGGCCAGCTCGCGGCTGTCCAGCGTCCATGGCAGGTTGGTCAGGCGCAGGCGTCCTTCCCGCACCGGCCCCGGCACGCCAAAGCACGCTGCCGTCACCTTTTCTGCCAGCACAAACTCTTTCACAATCTCTTCCAGGCCCGCGTACTCCTTTGCCGGAAAGATCTTGTCTCGCGCGTGCTTCAGGTTGCCATCGGTAAAATCGAACAGCGCCAGGTGAACTTTGGTGCCGCCTACATCTCCAGCCAAAATCATGCATTCCTCTCAAAATTGCCACAGCCTTACGCATCTGCCGGTGGCAGCAGTGCGGCCGCAGCCTGGTCCAGGAGCAAGGTCAGTATACCGCCCGCAGGCGTGATCAACTGGCTCGGCAACCGCTCCACATCGCGTGGCCCAAGAAATACCTCTTTTAGAATCTTTGCTTTGTCGGAGCCGCTCACCAGGAAAAACACGTCGGCCGCTCGATTAATCACCGGCCAGGTCAGCGTGATCCGCGAGCTGTCTTTCACTGTCTCCACATGGTTTGCCACAGCCAACCGGCCAAGCTCATTCAGCGCCTGGGTGTGGGGAAAAAGCGACGCAGTGTGTCCATCCGGACCCATCCCGAGCTGCACCAGATCGAACCGCGGAATCTCCGCCCCCTCGAGCCGAAACCCGTTCCGCAGTTCCGATTCGTACCTCGCCGCCGCCACCTCCGGTTCCAGTTCGCCCTCCATGCGATGAACCTGCTCGGGCTTGAGCGGCACACGATCCAGCAGTGCCTCGCGCGTCATCCTGAAATTGCTGTCGGGGTCGTCTGGTGGAACGCAGCGCTCATCCACCCACCACAAATCCAGCTTGTCCCACGGCATCCGCGCTCGCCAGGGCCGGCCAGGGTCGCCCATCAGTTTGAATGCCGCCTTCGGCGTTGACCCTCCGCTGATCGCAATCCGCGCGCGTCCCTGCGCCGCCGCGGCCTGCTCGGCCTTTTCCACAAAATATCGCGCCGCACGCGCGGCGAGCGCCCCTGCGTCCGGTTCCACGAAATACTCAATCCTCAGTTTTTGCAGCAAGGGGGAGACTCCTCCGACTTTTACGCTATTCGCAATCGGCTTTGGACCACCGGCGATCGGATTCGGGTAACAGCTAACACCTGAAAGTCGGCAGCTAGAAGCCAGAAGCTGATCCCTACGGTTACTGCCCGAGGTATACCCGGTACTGCTGCTCCAGCACACCCGCCGCCCGCGCCAGCGCGAGCTTCGATACGTTGTACTGGTACAGGCTCTCTACCAGGCTGCTCTCGGCTTTGGCCACGGTGGCCTGCGCCGTTACCAGCGGCAAGTTGTCGTCGACGCCGGCATTCACACGGTCGGTCTCATCGTTCAGCGCGCGCTTGGCCAAGTCGACGTTCGATCGAGCCACATCCACAAGCTGTCTGTTCGCATTCACGTCAAGCAACGCGGCCCGCACCTGCTCGTCAATGTGGTTGCGCAGGTCGGCAAGCTGGGCGTTTACGCTTTCCATCTGCGCCTTCGCCACGTCCGCATCGCCGCGCAGCTTGGCTTCGCGGAAGATGGGAAAGCTCAGCTCGCCCATCGCGATGAAATTGCCGTGCGTGCCCGCGCCGTTCACCGTGCTGGTGCCGTAATAGCTGTTAAAGCTCAGCGTCGGCAGCCGCTCACTGCGATACACCGCGTGCACCGCCTTATACTCGACGGCCTGGTTCTGCAGATTCTGGTAATCCTGCCGGCTCTTGTAAGCCAGCGCTCGCACCTCTTCCGGCGTTTGCGTCGCCAGCTCGCTATAGGGCGACTGGTCCGTCAGCGCGACCTCCTGGCCCGGATCGAGGCCAATCTCGCGCTTCAGCAAGATCAGGTCCTTCGCTTGTTGATTTTGCGCGACGATCAGCATCTGCTGCTGTGACTCGAGTTGCACGCGCGCGCGCAACAGCTCGAGATTCGCCACGGTTCCTGCCTCGTGCGCCGCTTGTTGATGGTCCTGCAGCACCTGCGCCTGCGCTACCAGGGCTTTGGCGTTGTCCACCTCGCTCGCGTCAGCCACCGCGCGAAGATACACCGTGGCCACCTGCTGCACCACCTCGCCGCGCGCGCTCATCTTCGCGTAATAAGCGGACTGTTCTGCCGCGCGCGCCCCCTTCCAGGCCTGGATCACCGGCCCGGAAAACAGAATTTCGCTGTACCGCAGTTGTCCCTCGGTCAGATCGTCGCGTGCGATCAGCGAAAGGTTCGCCGGCGGCTTTCCCCCGGGAAAAAATGACGTGAACTTCGACACCACTTTGGGGCTGAATCCCAACGCCGCTAAATTGTGCATGTAGTAGCCGGTATCACCCTCGAGCTCGATGGTGGGCAAAAACTCCTGTAGCGCCTCGTTTTTTTCGCCGTGCAGCGCCTTTTGCGCGTTTTCGGCTTCTTTCAGGCCGAGATTGTTCTTCAACCCCCGCTGCACAGCGTCGTCGAGCGACAGCATCAGCGGCCCGGCCGTTACAGGCTGCACGGTCACGCTACCCCAGAAGGGATTGGCGGCAGAGCTCTGGTTCGGCATCTGCGCATGCGCCCGCGCGCCCGGAAAAACCCCCAGCGCGGCGCCGCTTAAGAGAAGAATGACGACATAAAAACCCGGCGCGGCCCGCCGGGACGCAAAATAACGCTCGTCACACACTCCCATTATTTTCTCAGATGATCCTTGCGGCGCTCGGATTCAAGAGGCAAGGAAAATTCTCGAGCAAAACTCGCGATCCAGCATCAATTCGCCGGATGAATCCAGATCGCATTTCCGCCGCCGGAAACCATATGCACGTCCAGCACCGTATTGCGGTCCACCGAAAGCCAGGTCAGAACCGTATGCGTCGGCTCGTCAGCCGCATCGGGCGCGTCAGCATACATCTCCGCTAGATATTTCCCGTCACCCAGAAAGCTGAGCGGTACCTTTACGTCGCGCGCATCCCAGTTCGTCAGCGATCCCACGTACCAATCGCTTCCACTGCGGCGCGCCAGCGAGATCCACTGCATCGGCTCGCCGCCAATCGCGCGCACTTCATCCCATGTGCAGGGCACTCGCTTGATGAAATCGAACTCCTTCTGCCCCGCGTAGCGCTCCGGATAATCCGACACCATCTCCAGCTCGCTCTCAAACACCACGTACAGCGCCAGCTCCTGCGCCCGCGTATTTAGTCCCATCGGCATAAAGGGTCGCGGAGCGAAATTCGCAAGATTCGTGTTCCCAAACGCGCCCGGCGTGTAGTCCAGCGGCCCGGCCAGCATTCGCGTAAAGGGCAGTGTGGCATTGTGCGCCGGGGTCACGCGCGCCGTCCCCTTAAGGTACTCTTTGCCCATCACGCCTTCACGCGTCAGTACATTCGGGTAGGTCCGTCGCAGGCCGTCCGGCTTGAACGCGCCATGAAAATCGATCATCAGGTGGCACTCAGCCGCCTTTTCCGCGACGCGCCGGTACCACTCCACCATCCACTGGTCGTCGCGATTCATGAAGTCGATCTTCACCCCCGCAATGCCCCACTTCTCAAACAGCGGAAACGCCTGGTCTATGTATTTGTCCACCGAAGTCCAGTGCGCCCACAGCCACAGCTTCACATTCTTCTCTTTCGCGTACCGCAGTAGCTCAGGCATGTCGATATTCGGCGAAGTCCGCGTAATATCCGCCTGCCGCGGCGCAGCATCCGACGAAGTCGGGTCCCTCGCCTCCCACCCCGCATCGACCAGCATGTACGGGAACCCCGACGCCGACGCAAAGTCGATGTAGTGCTCCATCGTCGCCGTGTTCATTCCCGGCTTCACTTTGAGGCTCGGCGCTGCTTCGCCGCTCCACCAGTCCCACGCAGACTTTCCGGCCTTGATCCATGACGTGTCGGCGATCTTCGACGGCGGATTCAGATTCAGCACGATGTTCGATTCGATCAGCTTCGCCGGCTCATCGGCAGTCATCAACACCCGCCACGGGCTCTGGAACGGGGTCGTCGTCTCGACCGCATAACTCGGATCGATATTTCCCGCGCGATCGGTATGTGGCGACAAATCGGCCCGCACTGTGCGGCTCGCGAATTCTGGCGCCTTGCGCAGGTACATGCCCGAGTAGTTCTCAATGTCTGCCTCGGTAATCGCCAACCAACCGATTGCCGGCACATTCGCCAGAAACGGCAGCGCAATCACCCAATCCTTGTGCAAGCCGCTCACGTTGCGAAGCTGATATTCGTCCTCCCACGAAGATTGATATCCGTCTAGAACCAGCGGGTACGTCTCCGCGTCCTTTGCAAAAGTGAATTCGGTATCCTCCCGCGCGATGCGCACCTGCTTCACCGCCGCCTGCTCCGGAACCAGATAACGAAACGCCACGCCATCATCAAAGGCTCGCACCTCGATCGTCAATTTGCGCCCGTTCGCGTCCTCAAAGTCAGCACGCAATCCGTTGTAGTGGTTGCGCACAGTGCGCGTTTTTCCCACGGGAATTGTGTAGTTCTCGTTGGCGCTCTCCGCCTGCTCGCCCGTCTTGTGCATCCCGGGCCCGAGTTCCGGTTGCCCCACAAACTCCAGCCCCAGCCGCGCCGGCTCCAGAATTCGTTTGCCATGGAACTCAACCGCGTACCGCAAATCCTGGTCAGCCGTGTCGGCAAAGAGCTGCAGCGTGATCTGCCCGTTCGGAGAGCTTACGGTAGCCGCAGGCGCCGCGTTGCCTTCCTGAGCCTGTGTAGCCGGAACCCCACAAGCCAAACACACAATGCCGCAAAGCGCGACCCGGCGAAGAGTCAACATGCTTCCTCCTTGCAAGCCGAATCACACACGTCGCTTCAACGTGCCGTTCCGGCCACGCGCCAGTATATAGCGATTGACTTCAGTGCTATCCAGCTTGCGCGTGCGCAACCGCGAGCCCGTCCATTCGCCGCCGCTGGTCATGGTAAATCACGGCCAGAACCGTGGTCAGAGCTGCGTAGATAAGCAATGCGGTCACCACAGCCACGAGCAGATAACCCAGCACGCCCAGGCCCACAAGGATGTAGAACGCCGCAGATCTCACTGCCACGTGCGCCAGCATAGCCCCGAGCGCGACCAGCGCTGCCAATACTCCAAGAATGAGCATGCACGCCAGTTGCGCCGCATACACAGCCGCGTAGACCACCAAAATCACGAGGAAGATGCGTCCCTTCGCGCCGTGCGTGAGCCGCGCGCTGCGCCCAAATGCTGCCCACGCAGGCAGATTCTCCTCCACGCTGGCCGGATAAGCCACTGCGAAGCGCAGCATGATCAGGACGGTATAGACGAGGAAGCATACATACAACAGCACCAGCAGCGGAATGAGGAACAACGGGAATCCCTGGCTGCCGGCATTCGTTGCGCCATGGTGCATCAGCACAGTCCCGCCACCGATCAGCGCCGCCACCACCGCAACAGGCACGACCAGGTAAAGAAAGTAGAGAATCATCAGCCAGAGATATCGTCCATACCGGCTCCAGACCACCCGGTATGCCTGGCGAAACGTGACCGTGACGCCGAGGTCGGCCTGCGCCGCAGCATGGAAAGCCGATGGCAGATAGAGCGCATAGACCATCAGCAGAAGCAGCTCGCCGATGAAAACGCCCGCGCTAAAGAGAGGTGGAAAGCCCGGCGGCACGGATCGCTTTCCGACTAGTTGCGGTCCGATAACCCTCACCATGAAACTCATCATCGTCGCAGCAAACAGGAAGATCGCCGCGGCGGGCACGCCCGCTATGCCGAAGAAGAGCCGCCAATGAGTCCGCGTCAACTGGAACGTGCGGTCCAGAATCTGTCCGAAGCTTAGCTGAAATGCAGGTGTTGCAAATGAAGACGTAGGAATAGGCGAAGGAGCGCCCTGCTCGTTCATAGGGTCCCCCCGATTGGGATTGTGAAGTCTCGCACGAATAGTAGCACAGGGCCGAATTGCCTTGAAGCTAAAAGCTAAAAGCTAAAAGCTAAAAGCTAAAAGCTAAAAGCTTGTAACGCTCCCTCGTTCCCCGTCTTTATCCCATAAACATTCCGCCGTTCACGTCGAGCACGTGCCCGGTAATATACGACGCCGCGTCCGAAGCCAGGAACTTCACGGCCTGCGCGACATCCTTGGGTGTCCCGCGCCGCCCCAGCGGAATCGCCGCCAGCATCGCCTTCGTCACTTCCTCAGTGAGCACCGCCGTCATCGGCGTCTCAATATATCCCGGCGCCACAGCATTCACCGTAATCCCGCGCGACGCCACCTCGCGCGCCAGCGACCGCGTAAACCCGATCAGCCCCGCCTTCGACGCCGCATAATTCACCTGCCCAGCCTGCCCCGCGCGCCCCACCACGCTGGCGATGTTCACAATCCGCCCCCAGCGGTTCTTCAGCATCGGGCTCAGCAGCGCTTGTGTCAGCAGGAAAGCCCCCGTCAGGTTGATGCTGATCACCAGGTCCCAATCGGCGGGCTTCATGCGCAGCATCAGGTTGTCGCGCGTGATCCCGGCATTGTTCACAATGATCTCGACCTTACCGAATTTCTCCAGGATCGCCTTCGCTCCCGTCTCGATCGACTCCCGGCTCGACACATTCACGGTGAACGCCGAAGCGTCGACGCCCTGGGCCTTGAATTCACCCACCGTTTCCGTCAGCTTCGCCTCATTTACGTCGGCCAGCGCCAGCACTGCGCCGGCGGCGGCTAGCTCTTCCGCAATCGCGCGCCCGATCCCCTGCGCTCCGCCCGTGACCAGCGCAATTCTTCCCTGCAAATCACCCATGTTTTCTGTTGACCTCTGCTCGCGCTCTCTCGCAAGACGCGCCTTTCCACGCCCGATTATAAACGGGCAGCACTCGGCCACTTTCGTGGTCTTGAGTCTCGCGTGGACAAAGTTCTCCCAGTATCCGCACTGAGCCTCAACCGAGCGGCTCAAAGCTAAGAGCTGGGAACTAGTAGCTAAAAGCTGATAGCTGACAGCTGAAAGCTGCCTTTACGTCGGCGTCGCCGCAATCGTCACCGGCCTCGTCGCCAGCGCGGGACGCACCAACTCCGCCGGCCACACATAAACCGCCAGCCGTCTTGAGTAATGCAGCATCGGTTTTTGATCGGGCAATGTGATTCCCACCGCCGTGGCCAGATCGTTACGCTCAATATCGGCTTCTGCCTCTTCCAGCGGCCAGGGCACATGGTGCAGGTTGGCGCGGATCGGTTCGCCCGCGCGGTTGGTCGAAAACACGCACGACCGCTCTGAAAAGAAGTATTCAAATGTGCCCGGGTGAATTTCGGCTGTCTTGTGCGTCGGCCCCAATCCCCGGTAGCGTGCCTTGAAGATCACATCCGGCCGCGAAAACCGCCTGCGGCTGTAGACGGCAAACTCCCGATCCGATCGCGGCTCAAGCCGCATCTCCGCAAGCCGGTAAGGCAGGTGATACACAGCGTGCGCCGCCGCCACGGCAAGCAGATTGCTTGAATCGACTGAAAAGCAATAGAACCCCGGCGACCCCGTCATCCGGTCACGCACATAGGTTCGCAAATTCAGGTCAGGGAAATGGCGCAGCCCGGGGATGGGCGGCATCCCGCGGATTTTGATCCGGTCCAGCCAGAACGGTACCGCGCCAAGCCATGCCGATCCCTGGTACGTATCGGCCTGCAACCACTCCGGCAGCAGTGCCTCAATCGCCGGCGCCGGGATCGGCCAATGCGCGAAAAGCAGATCGTTCCAGCGCTGGGTCATCGCCCAGCGTCCCGCCGGCAAAGGCCGCGGTTTGTGCGACGTCCGCACCAAGAACTCCCGCACCAAATACTCCTCTATCGGCGCTCCCGAGCTTCGCGGCAGGCTCCGGCTCTTGTGTCCCACTCCCTGCCGTTGCTCCGTCCGGTACAAGGCTGCCACCGCTCCAACCCGCGGCTGCTCCCTTATGCCGTATTCTGTCCGCGAGACCATCCTCATGTCCAGTGATTCTTCAATTTCTCCCGACCTTCGTAACCAGACTGAAGTTTTCGCAGTCCATGGCGCCGACCCCGAGATTCTCGCCTTCGCCATGGCCAAGTACTCCCGTTCGGCCCTCTCCATGCGCGAGTCGCTGGCCGAAATCAGTTCCCAGCGTGCCGAACAGTTCCTCAACACCTTTTATTTCCAATACGGCCACCGCTCTATCGCCGACCTCGCCCACATCGCTTTCGCCGTCGAGCGCCTCAGCCTGCTGGCCGCCATTGTCCTCGTCGATGAGCCGCGCTGGGACGGCCAGGAGCGCTCCACCCGCTACCAGAATTTCCTCAAATCCGGCTGGTATATCCCCGATTTCGCTTCCGACCACGATTCCTCCCAGCTTTACTCCCAAACCGTCGACAATCTCTTCACCGCCTATCAACGCATCAGCGCCGCGGTTCTCGACTTTCTCCGTGGCCGTATTCCGCGCCCTGAAAGCCTCAAGCCCGAGTCTTACGAACGCACCCTCCGCGCCCGCGCCTTCGACGTCGCCCGCTACCTGCTTCCCCTCGCCACCAACACCTCGCTGGGCCAGATCCTCAGCGCCCGCACTCTTGAAACGCAGGTCTCCCGCCTGCTCTCCCATCCGGCCGCCGAGATCCGCCTCCTCGGCGAAAAACTGCGCGAGGCCGCAACCACTCCTGCCTGGAACCTGAACGCCCCCGCCGCCCAGGCCTTTATCGCCAAACTCGCCGCGATTCACGACGACGCCACAACCGCCCTCGCCGCTGAGGCCTCGGCCCTCTTCAACCGTGACATCCGCACCGCACCCACGCTCGTCAAATACGCTCAGCCCAATCCCTACCTCACCGAAACCCAGGCCGAGCTCGCCCAGACCGCCGCCGAAATCCTCGCACCTCTAACCTCCAAAACCCCGCCCAACGCACTGGTGGATCTCGTCGAGCGCTGCGAATCCCTTGAAGCCGAGCTCGCGGCCACGCTCCTCTACTCGGCCAGCCATCACTCCTACCGCCAGGTCCGCGACCTGGTCGCCGATCTTCCCGCCTCGCAGATCATCGAAATTGTCGAGCTCGGCACCCGCCACCGCGGCCGCCACGACGAGCTTCTCCGCGCCTTTCGCGCCGGCGCCGGCCTCCGCTTCGACATTCTTATGGACATCGGCGGCTTCCGCGACATGCACCGTCATCGCCGCTGTACGCAGATCATCCAGAGCTTTACCGCGCAGCATGGCTATGAAACCCCCAGCTCCGGCGACCTGCCTGCTGGCATTGACATCCTCGCCGAGTCCGGTGTGCTCGCCGAATACCGCTCCGCCATCGAGTCGGCCCACGCCGCCGCCGCCCGCATCGCTTCCGGCTCCGCGCCTGAAGCCGCGCAATCCGCCGCGTATCTCTACCCGCTGGCCACACGCATCCGCGCTCTCTTCAAAATGGACTTCGCCGAAGCCCAGTACATCTCCGAGCTTCGTTCCGGCCCTGCCGGCCACTTCAGCTACCGCCGCATCGCCTGGGAGATGTTTTTGAAGCTGCAGCAACAGCATCCGAACCTGGCCCGCCACATCCGCGTCACCGACTTCACCCAACCCATCGACATCTTCCAGCGCTGACCATGCAGTCCCGCTGCCGATTTTCCCGATTCCCAGGCCCCGCTTGGTGCAGGCCTCGGAATACAAACCCAGGAGGCGAACCATGAATCAGGTTTCCGGTCCCAAACCCAACCAGGCCGCTGCCCTCGTTGCCGCTGCCATTGGCGCCGCCGCAATCGGTGCCTTCGCCATCGGCAGCCTGGCCATATGGCGGTTGGTTGTCAAGAAGGCATCCGTTGAGAAGGCCCGAATCGGATCTCTGACAATCGACAATCTTGACGTGAAAAGTCTCCGCGTAGCCGAAATCACCGTGACAGACTCAATTGAGCTGCCTGAAACCGAACGCAACCGCGATCTCTCTTCGTGACCGGGTGCCCGACCCTTGCGACGTTCTTGTTTTTGTCGCTAGGGAGGGGTTGTTCCCGCTCACGTCAAGCTTCCTCATTACGATTTTCCTTGCCTCCACTCACGGCCGGCGTTCATCATGGCGCTATGCCCCAGCCTGCGCGGCTTGCAAAATACAACATCATCGGCTTCGCCAGCATTGTCGACGTCGAACGCGCCAAGGCCTTCTATCGCGACACCCTTGGTCTCACTCTGCTTGCCGAAGAGCCGCCCTTCGCGCTGGTCTTTGACGCCAACGGCATCATGATCCGCCTTGGTATGGCCAAAGAGCTTCCATCCGTAAAGGGCACGGTGCTCGGTTGGCAGGTGCCCGACATCGTTGCGGCGGTGAAAGAACTCGAGGAAGCCGGCGTCCGCTTCGAACACTACGGGTTCGATTGGATGAAGCAGGATGAGCTCGGCATCTGGACTGCGCCCGCCGGCGCAAGAGTCGCCTGGTTCAAGGACCCCGACGGCAACACCCTCAGCCTCTCCGAACATCCCGAGATCAAAAGGTAACCACCGCCGAGTGCTCCGCAAAATCTGCTGTTACATCCACACGTGATTGCAGTCACAGCGCCTTGTTCATCTCAGAGGAACCATCGAGGTCGGCATTCGGGTGCCGCGTCGCCGATCCTTTGATTCCACCGGCCTTGACGGCAACCCGCCAAGGAGAAACTTCATGGCGACTGTTCTCGATAAGAGAGCCGACCTGGCTGGTCCAGGCATCGGCGATTACACCGAACTCGAAAAGATCTTGCCCAACGATTACCATTCGCTCCTCACACCCAAAGAAACGCAGCAGGCCATCTTTGAGGTCAAGCGCTATATCGAAGACCACATGTGCAAGGAACTCAATCTCATGATGGTCGAAGTGCCGCT
>Ga0116219_10000339_pt1 | contig 49692 bp, 52 predicted proteins | sample Sb_taG_4_FD_91019 | JGI IMG/M metagenome (GOLD analysis project Ga0116219, IMG submission 91019) | Peat soil microbial communities from Weissenstadt, Germany - Sb_50d_6_BS metaG | ecosystem: Environmental > Terrestrial > Soil > Wetlands > Peat | place: Germany: Weissenstadt | collected 2010-09-21 | reverse complement strand
GCGCTGACCGCTGCCGCGATGAGCAGCTCGAGCACGATGTCCAGGGTCGTGTGGGCGTACAGCAGCGCCAGTGTGAACGCGCCCACCGCCATGAACCCGCCCTGACCGAGAGAGATCTGGCCGCTGATGCCGGTTAGCACGGTCAGCCCCGCGAGCGCGATGGCGTAGAAGGCGATCTGACCGACCTCGTAGTCGTTGAACGCGCTCAGCCAGTTGGTCAGGAAATAGGCGGCGACGCCGGCGACCACGGCGAAGGTGAGGTGCCGGAGCATCGGTTGGCGGGGGAGCCGGAACCACGGCTTGGCCACCAGCCGCTGCACGGCCCGGCGGAACGCACCCATCAGACCCGCCGGGCGGCCGGGCGGGCGAAGATCCCCTCCGGCCGGATCATGAGGGAGACGATCACGAGGGCCAGGGCGGCCATCGGCTCGAGCGAGCCGCCGAGGTAGCCGCCGACCCATGCGAGCGAGAGCCCGGTGAGGAGCCCGCCGACGAGCGCCCCGACCGGGCTGTCGAGCCCGCCCACCACGGCCGCCGTGAACCCGTAGATGAGGATCACGTCCATGAAGGTGGGCGTGAGGTCGGAGTTCGGCACCACCAGCACCGCGGCCAGGACGCCGGCCGCCGCGGCCAGCGACCACCCGAGGGTGAGCAGGGGCTGGACCCGCACCCCGAGGAGGCGGGCGGCCTCCGGCGCGAACGCGACGGCCCGCATCCGCAGGCCGAGGTTGGTCCCCCGGAACAGCACCAGCATGACCCCCATCAGGAGGAGGACCGCCACCACCCCGTAGAGATTGAAGGGAGAGAAGGCGATGTGGAAGCTCCCGAGCTGCTCACCGCTCTCGGCGAAGGGTGCCGGGTAGCTCCGGTTCGTCGCACCCCAGATCGCACCGGCCAGGCCCTCCAGGAAGATGAGGAAGCCGAAGGTCACGATGATGGCGTTCAGCGGCGATCGGCCCTGGATCGGCCGAATCAGCACCCGCTGGGTCACCGCGCCGAAGATCATCGCAATGATCAGCGCCAGCAGAAGGGTCAGCCAGTATCCGAGGCCGTGGTGGAGGATGGCGTACGCGATATACGTCGACAGCATCGCCATCGCGCCCTGCGCGAAGTTGACCACGTTGGTGGCCCGGAAGATCAGGACGAGACCCAGTGCGACCGAGGCGACGATCATCCCGGTGGCGATCCCCCCGAGGGTGATGTTGACGAAGAACTGCACGCGCCTGCTCCCTTAGTACCCGAGGTAGTGGTGTCGCAGCTCGGCGTCGCCGGCCACCGTCTCCGCTCGGTCGCTGACGACGACGCGGCCGAGGTTGATGACGACGGCGTGTCCGGCGATGGACAGCGCGCTCCTGGCGTTCTGTTCGACGAGGACCACGATCAGCTTCGAGGTGGTGGTGAGGTCGCGCAACACGGCCATCAGGCGGGCGGTCACGATGGGCGCGAGGCCGAGCGACGGCTCGTCGAGCAGGAGGACCTTGGGCTTCGCCACGAGGGCCCGGGCGATCGAGAGCATCTGGCGCTCGCCTCCCGAAAGGGTGTTCGCGTGCTGCCGGCGCCGCTCGGCGAGCGGCGGGAACAGCTCGAACATCTCCTCGATCACGGCCGCGCGATCGCGTCGCCCGAACCGCCAGAGTGCGCCCAGGCGCAGGTTCTCCTCGACGGTCATCTCCTCGATGACCGAGCGGCCCTCGGGGACATGTGCGATCCCCTGCCGCACGATCCTTTCGACCGACAGGTTGTCGATGCGCCGCCCGTCGTAGCGGACCGATCCCTTGCATTTCACGAGCCCGGAGATCGCCCGCAAAAGGGTGGTCTTGCCCGCGCCGTTCGCCCCGAGCACGGCCGTCACCTGGGACTCTTCGGCCTGGAACGACACGCCGCTCAGCGCCTGGACGGCGCCGTAGGCGACCGAGATGTCGTCGATCTCGAGCACGGCCACGACTAGGTCCCGCTCCCCGACACGTTCGAGACGTCCTGGCCGAGGTACGCCGTGGTCACCTCGGGGTTCTCCTGGATCTCGGCCGGCGTCCCCGTCGCGATGACCCGGCCGAAGTTCAGGACCACGAGCCGGTCACACGTCGACATCACGAGGTCCATGTGGTGCTCGACGAGCAGGATCCCCATGTTCGAGACCAGGCCCTTCAGGAGCTGGCCCAGCTCGTCCATGTCGTCGGACGACAGCCCGCTCGCCGGCTCGTCGAGGAGCAGGAGCGTGGGCTCGGCGATGAGCGCGCGGGCGAGCGACGCCCGCTTCTGGATCCCGTAGGACAGCGAGCCGGGATAGGCCCTCGCGTATTGCGCGATGCGCAGCTCGCCCATGAGGTCGAGCGCCCTGGTGCGGATCCGGGCCTCTTCTCGACTGGACCGCCAGAGCCCGAACATCGCCGAGGCGAAGTCCGCCTTCGAGTTCACGTGGTACCCCGCCATCACGTTTTCGAGGGCGGTCATCCCCTGCCAAAGGCCGACCCCCTGCAAGGTGCGCGCGATCCCGAGTTTGGCCAGGTCGTGCGGCTGGTGGCGCCGCATCTCCTTGCCCCGGTAGGTCAAGGTCCCAGAGTCGGCCCGCACGAAGCCGCAGATCACGTTGAACAGCGTGGTCTTCCCGGCGCCGTTCGGACCGATCACCCCGACGATCTCCCCGGGGGCGGCCGCCAGGGAGACGCCGTCGAGAGCGACGAGACCACCGAAGGTCACGGTGATCTCGTTCATGGCGAGGCCGCGGTCCTCTACGTTCGACATCCCCCTCCAGCGAACTCGACGCCCGGAACTCGCCAGCCGGGACGGGTGCCCCCACGACGGCGCCCCGGGTCGTGCCGGCCGCTCCTCCGGCCCATGTGCCGACGCCGAAAAGTATGGGTTAGGCGACCGGAACGCGCAATCGACGAACGCTAACCCGGGAAGCCGGTCGGCACGGGTCGCCTACGCGCCGGCGCTCCCGGCCGCTAGCTTGCGGTGGTCCCACGAGACCGTCCGCTCGGGGTGCACGATCACGCCGACCCGGTTGTAGACCATCCCCTCGACCGCGCCGCGGTGATCCTGCTCGCGGTACGGCGAGACATGTCGCTCGAACACGCTGATGCCGATCTCGAAGAGCCGGTCGCGGTCCTCCAAGATCTCGGCCTTTCCGACCAGCTCGACCCCTCGCAGCTGGTCGTAGGACTCACCGTCCTCGACGAGACAGGTGATCCGGGGATCGCGACGGAGGTTGCGCACCTTCTGGGACTTCGCCTTGGTCTCGATCGCGATCGCACCGTCCAAGAACCCGTACCACATCGCCACCGCATGGATCGTGCCGTCGTGATTGAACGTGCACATCGTGAGGGTCCGCGCCTCGACCAGGAACTGGTGCGCCTCCTCCGGAGACATCTGGACCTGCTTGCGGCGGTTGACGCGGTCGCCGTAGGGCGCCGGCGCTGGATCACTCAATGGTCCGCCCCGGACGCCGGGCCATCGGCCGATTCCCAATAGTTCATCTGGGGGTCACCTCGGGTTTCCGGACGATTCGCGAACCGTTCATCTGCCGCTCCTACGGTACCGTCGATGGCTTCGAGCTGCGCTGACGACCAGAGGTCGAGCGGCTGCGCCGGGCCACCAACCGCCCGGGCACTGTGGAGCCTGAGCGCCGAGGCGGCGGCGGGGACATCCCCCCCTCCCCGTTCGTCGCCCCCTTCGCCCTCCCGCTGCCGCGCCGGGTCGCGGTGAGCGCGGTGGCCGAGCCTCGCGACGGGACCGTCCGCGACTCGCGACCGCTCGTGCTCGTGGTCGACGACGAGGAGTCCTACCGCCAGGCGCTCGCCTCGGGGCTGTCCCAGGAGGGATTCGCCGTGGAGTGCGCCGCCGACGGCCACGAGGCGCTCCGGCTCTTCCACCGCATCCACCCCGACCTCGTGCTGGTCGACGTGATGCTCCCCGACCAGTCGGGCGTCGAGTTGTGCCAGCGCATGCGGGCACTGGCCCCCGTGCCGATCATCATGGTCACCGCCAAGGACTCCGAGGTCGACGTGGTGCTCGGGCTCGAGCTCGGCGCCTCCGACTACGTCCCGAAGCCCTTCCGGCTCCGCGAGCTCGTCGCCCGGATGCGGGCGGTCCTGCGCCGCGGGGTGGCCACCAGCGCGATCGCCAACGAAGAGGTCCTCCAGTCCGGCCCGATCCGCCTCGACAACGGTCGCCGGGAGGTCACGGTCGAAGGCAACCTGGTGGAGCTGTCCCGCAAGGAGTTCGACCTCCTCGCGCTCCTCATGTCCCACGCCGGGCAGGTCGTGACCCGCGACCGCTGCATCGACCGGCTCTGGTGGGACCAGGACCTCGCCGACACGAGGACGCTCGACACCCACATGAAACGCCTCCGGCGCAAGATCGAGAAGGACCCGGCCAACCCGCGGCACCTCGTGACGGTGCGGGGGGTCGGCTTCCGCTTCGAGGGCTGAGCCCCCGGCCATCGCTCCGGCCGGCCGCGCCGGGCCGGATACGCTCGTCGCCATGCAGAAGGGCGGCCGGGTGGAGGACTTCGAGCTCCCCGACGAGACGGGGGCGCCGCGGCGCCTGAGCGACCTGGTCGCCGACGGGCCGATCGTGCTGTTCTTCTATCCCGCCGCCATGACGTACGGCTGCACGAAGGAGAGCTGTCACTTCCGGGATGTGAGGGCCGAGATCGAGGCCGCCGGGGGGCACCCGGTCGGCATCAGCGCCGACCCAGTCGAGAAGCAGAAGCAGTTCTCCGACCTGCACTCCTTCGGCTATCCGCTCTTGTCCGACACCGACGGGACCGTCGCCAAGCAGTTCGGCGTGCGCCGGCGGATCTCCGCCCTCGGGAACCGCCGCGTCACGTTTGTCATCGACACCGATCGCACCGTCCTCGAGGTGATCCACTCCGAGGTCTCGATGTCCACGCACGCCGACCGGGCACTCGACGTGCTCCGAGCCCGTGCCGCGGCCTGAGGGCAAAGCGGCCGGCGACCTCCAGATCACCGACCGCACCTCGCTGCGGCGGCTGCGCGAGCGCGGCACCCATGACCGGGCGGTCGTCGACGCCATCTTGGACGAGGGCCTCCTGTGCCACGTCGGCGTGGTCGACGACGGGACCCCGGTCGTTACGCCCATGGCCTACGCCCGGGTGGGCGACCTCCTCTACCTGCACGGCGCGCCCGCCAACCGCACGCTCCGGCTGGTGGCCGACGGCGCGCCGGCGAGCGTGACGGTCACGCTGCTCGACGCCCTCGTCCTCGCCCGCTCGGCCTTCCACCACTCGATGAACTTCCGCTGCGTGATGCTGTTCGGCGCCGGTGCCGCCGTCGAGGAGGACGACGAGAAGCGGCGGGCCAGCGTGGCGCTCCTCGAGCACATGGCCCTGGGCCGCAGCGGCGACGCCCGCCTCCCGACCCCCTCCGAGCTGCGGGCCACCCTGATCGTGCGCTTCCCGATCGACGAGGGCTCAGCCAAGGTGCGCACCGGCGGCCCGAAGGACGACCCCGAGGACATGGACAGCCCGATCTGGGCCGGGGTGGTGCCCTTCGACCTGGTGGCGCGGCCGGGGGTCCCCGAGGACGGCCTCCCCGCCGGGACGGTCACCCCGCCGTACGCGGCGTCCTACCCGTCGCGGCGCGCCTCGACCGGGCGCAACGGCACCGCCTGACGCTCGACTCCGCCGGCCGGCCCGACCGTACGCTGCCCCGATGGCCCGCCGGATCCTCGTCGACCCCGCGCCGCTGCGCGAGAGCCGCGACTTCCGGCTCCTCTTCATCGGCCAGCTGGTGTCGACGCTCGGGTCCCAGCTGACCGTTGTCGCGATCCCGTTCCAGATCTACGCCGAGACCCACTCGTCGTTCCAGGTCGGGGCGATCAGCATCGCCCAGCTGGTCCCGCTCGTCATCGGGTCCCTCATCGGCGGATCGGTTGGCGACGCCGTCGACCGCCGTCTGCTCCTCCTCCTCTCGAGCGTCGCCCTCACCTTCACGAGCGGCGGGCTGGCGTGGAACGCGCTGTCCGCCCACCCGTCGGTGCCGACGCTGTACGTCGTGAGCGCGCTGGCGGCCGGCCTGACCGGGTTCGCCAACCCGGCCCGCAACTCGATCGTCCCCCGCCTCGTGGGCCAGGAGAACCTGGTGGCGGCGCTCTCGTTCCTGCAGGTGCTGTTCCAGGTGGGGGCGGTGGCCGGGCCGGCCGTGGCCGGCCTGCTCATCGGGCATACCGGCATCGCCTGGGTCTACGGCATCGACGCCCTGACCTTCTTCGCGGCGATCGTCGCCACCGTGATGATGCGCCCCATCCCCCCGGCCGACGGCGCCGATCGGCCCGGAATCCGCTCGATCGTGGACGGCATCCGGTTCCTCCGGGGCCGCCAGGTGATGCAGGGGGCCTACCTGATCGACATCAACGCCATGGTGTTCGGCATGCCCCGGGCGCTGTTCCCGGCCATTGGCCTGTCGGTCTTCCACGGCGGCCCCGACGTGGTCGGCTACCTCTTCGCCGCACCGGGGCTCGGCGCGCTCGCCGGCGCGCTCACCACCGGGTGGGTGGGGGGGATCGACCGGCGGGGGCGGGCGGTCATCGTGGCGGTCGTTCTCTGGGGGCTCGCGATCACCGCGTTCGGCTTCTCGCGGGTGCTGTGGCTCGCGCTCGTCCTGCTGGCGGTGGCCGGGTGGGCGGACGTCATCTCGGCGGTGCTGCGCAACACGATCCTCCAGACGGTCGTGCCCGAGCATTTCCGGAGCCGGATCATCGCCATCCAGCTCGCCGTGGTCCAGGGCGGCCCCCGGGTCGGGGACCTCGAGTCGGGCGGCGTCGCCACGCTGGCCGGCACCCAGTTCTCGGTGGTGTCGGGCGGCGTCCTGTGCGTCGTCGGGGCGGCCGCCCTCGCCGTCGCCATGCCGGTCTTCGCCCGCCACCGGACGAGCGAGCTGCCGGGGCACCGGGTCGAGCCCGACCCGCTCGCCGTCGGGCCGATCACCGAGGACGGCCTGGCCGAGCCCTGAGCGCCCCTGGGCGGCACGGTCCGCCGTAGGGTGCGGAACCGGCCCGAGGAGGTCCTATGCCGTTCGTCTCCCCCGACCAGATGATCACCGGTGAGCCGTTGCCGGGGTGGCACGGCCGGTTCTTCCACGCCGAGCACATGACCTTCGCCCTCTACGAGATCGACGCCGCCGCCCCCTCGCTCCACGAGCACCACCACGAGAACGAGGAGGTCTGGAACGTGATCGACGGCGCGATCACCCTTGCGGTCGGCGACGAGAAGCGCACCCTGCGGGCGGGCGAGGCGGCGATCATCCCCCCGAACACCCCACACTCGGCCACGATCGTGGGCGCCTGCCGGGTCGTGGTCGCCGACCATCCCCGGCGTGACGAGCTCCCCGGGGGGATCGGGCAGCCCGGCTAAACGCTCCGGTCGACGTCGAGGGGCCTACACCCTCGACATGTTCTCGAACCGCGCATACTGGCTGAGGAAGGCGAGGTGCACCGAGCCGGTCGGCCCGTTGCGGTGCTTGGCCACGATGATCTCGGCGTCACCCCGTCGTTCGATCGGGATGTCCGGGTCGTACTGCTCCTCCCGGTAGATGAACAGGACCACGTCGGCGTCCTGCTCGAGCGAGCCCGACTCGCGCAGGTCCGACAGCATCGGTCGCTTGTCCTGGCGGGCCTCGAGGCCGCGGGAGAGCTGGGACAGCGCGATCACCGGGACCTCGAGCTCGCGGGCGAGGATCTTCAGGCTGCGGCTGATCTCCGCCACTTCGACCTGCCGGTTCTCCGCCTTGGCCCTCCCGGTCATCAGCTGCAGATAGTCGACCATCACGACACCGAGCTCGCCCTCGGTTTTGCGCAGCCGCCGCGCCCGGGCCCGGATGTCCATCACCGTGACGTTGGGGTTGTCGTCGATGAAGATCGGCGCGCTGTCCAGGCGGCTCACTGCCACGCCCAGCTTGCGCCAGTCGGCCTCCTGGAGCCGGCCGGTCCGGACCCGCTGGCCGTCGACGTGAGCCTCCGAGGCGAGGAGTCGCTGGCAGAGCTCGAGGTGGCCCATCTCGAGGGAGAACAGGAGGCTCGGCTTACGCAGCTCGATCCCGACGTGGGCGAGGATACCGAGGGCCAGGCTGGTCTTGCCGACGGCGGGGCGGGCGCCGACGATCGTGAGGGTGGAGGGCTGGAGCCCGGCCAGGATGCCGTCCAGGTCGGTGAAGCCGGTGGCGATGCCGGTGACTGCGTCGCGCCCGTGCGACAGCTCCTCGATCCGGTCGAGGCTCGGCAACAGCACGTCGTGGAGGGACTTGATGCTCTCGGTAGTGCGTCGTTGGGCGACGTTGAAGACCTTCGCTTCCATCTCGTCGACCGCGGCCTCCACGTCCTCCGGGACGCTGTAGCCGATGTCGGCGATTTCGCCGGCCACTCCGATCATGCGGCGGAGCAGGGCGTGCTCCTCGACGATGCGGGCGTAGTGCACCGCATTCGCGATCGACGGCGTGTTGGCCTGGAGCGAGACGAGGACGGCCGGGTCCCCAACCGATTCGATGAGGCCCGATCGGGTCAGCTCGTCCCGCACCGTGACCGCGTCGATCGGCTCGCCCCGCTCGAAGAGGGCGATGATCGCCCCGAAGATGTGCCCGTGGGCCGGCTTGTAGAAGTCCTCGGCGCCGCAGGTCTCGATGGCGGCCGCGGTCGCGTCGTTGGACAGGAGCATCGCGCCGAGGACCGACTCCTCGGCCTCGAGGTTGTGCGGGGGGACCCGGGGCGTCCCGATCGGCCGGATCGGGCGTGGCCGCGTGTCGTCGAGCGCCTGCACCATGGTGCTCATAACCCTGACCGGTCCGGCTGTGGGACGGAAGGCGCGAAACCTGGGGATTCTGACGACAAAACCCCTGGTGATGCCTGTGAGCGCGCCTGTGGACGGGCGGGGGACCACGGGTCGCCAACTGGGGATGGGGCGAAGAGCCGCCCTGAGGTGACGAGGGGCGCGTTGGTCACCCTCGAAGGGTGACGGGCGGGTGTGACGAGGACCTTGCTGCGCCGGGCTCAGCCGGCCGCAGTGACCTCCACCGCGACCTGCACTGACACGTCGCCATAGAGGTGGATCGGAACCTCGACGGAGCCAACCGACTTGATCGGCTCGTTGAGCCCGATGGACGCGTGGTCGATCTCGACGCCCTTCTGTGCCGCCACCGCTTCGGCGATCTCGTGCGCGGTGACCGAGCCGAACAGCCGGCCTGTGGATCCAGCCCGAGCCGCGATCGTGATCGTGGCACCGCCAAGAACGGCGGCCTGTGCCCGCGCCGCCTCCTCGCTGGCCGCCGACCTCAAGTCGCGGGCCCGACGCATCGACGCAGCCTGTCCCTCCATGGTGTCGGTCGCCTTGAACGCCTGGCCGTTCGGGAGCAGGAAGTTGCGCGCGTAGCCGTCGGACACCGTGACCATGTCGCCGCGGCGGCCGACGCCGTCCACATCCTCACGCAGGAGGACGCGCATCAGGCTTCGACCTCGTCGGGCTCACGCTCGGCGGGCTCGTTCGCCTCGGCCACCGCCACCGGCTCCTCCACCTCGGCCACCGCCACCGGCTCCTCCACGCCGACCCCGTCGGACGTCACGGTCTCGTCGCCGGCCGACGCGGTCTCCTCGGGTTCAGCATGACGAGGGCCACGGCGGTCGCCCGGTCCCCGGCCGTCACGCCCGCCGCCCCGTCGACCCCCCGGCCGCTCGGTCACGGTCCTCTGCGTGTACGGGAGCAGGACGAGCTCGCGCGCGGTCTTGATCGCCATCGCGATGCCCCGCTGGTGCTGGGCGCAGTTGCCGGTCACCCGGCGCGAGCGGATCTTGCCCCGGTCGCTCATGTACTTGCGGAGCATCGACACGTCCTTGTAGTCGACCCACTCGATGTGGTCCCGACACAGCGCGCATGGCTTCTTCTTGATCCTTCGCCCCGCGTCCTTCGGCGCGCGCCGCGTGGTGGTGTTGCGCATGTTGCCCCGCGCCATTAGAACGGCTCCTCGTCCTGGCTGTAGCCGCCGCTCGGCTGCTGCTCGCGCTGCGGGGCGGGCCGCGAGCCGCCGCGCCCGCCGCCGTCGCTCGGGCCGCGCCGGTCGTTCTTGGTCACCTGGGCGGTGGCCCAACGCAGCGAGGGGCCGACCTCGTCGGCCACCACCTCGATCTTCGAGCGCTTGTCCCCGTCCTGGGACTCCCAGCTGCGTTGCTCCAGCCGGCCGGCGACCATGACCCGGGAGCCGCGCTGCAGCGACTCGCTCACGTTCTCGGCCATCTCGCGCCAGCACACGACATCGAAGAAGCTGACCGCCTCCTCCCACTCCTGGGTCTGGCGGTTCTGCCAGCGCCGATTCACCGCCAGCCCGAAGGTGGCGGTGGCCTGGCCGGTGTTGGTGAAGCGGAGCTCGGGATCCCGAGTCACGTTCCCCACCAGCACGACTGTGTTGTCCGTGGGCATGTTCCCCTCCTTCTCGGCCGCCCGCTCAGCCGGCGGGGCTCGCCGACGCCTCCGGAGACGCTCCCCCGGCGGCACGCCCGGCCACCCCTTCGGGCAGCCGGATCACCTTGTGACGGATGACCTCGTCGGCCAGCGACAGCAGCCGGTCGAGGTCGTGCACGGTCTGGGTCTCCCCGGTCAGCTCTATCAGGACGTAGTAACCCTCCCGACGGTGCTTGACCTCGTACGCGAACGGTCGGCGGCCCCAGCGGTCCACGGTCCCCGGGTTGCCGCCGGAGGATCGGATCGAATCGAGGGTCCGATCGACCACGCCCTGGATGGCGGACGGATCGGCCGCGGCGTCGAAGATGACCATGACTTCATACGGCCGCATGCGGGCCTACCTCCCTCTGGACCGGGGTCGACCGTGACGCCCGGGCCCCGCGCGGTGCGGGGCAGGGTGATCGTGGACGCCACGCCGGAGCGGGGCGACGATCGGCGAAGCGATGTTAGTGCACGGATGCCATGGACCCCGCCGGGGCGGCGGTCAGTCGGGGCGGGCGGCGTCGGGGTCGAGGGCGGTGCGGAGCTCGTCGGAGGACGTGTAGCTCTCCGACTGGTTCGGGAAGGCGCCGCTGCGGACGTCGGCCGCGAACGCGGCCAGCGCCTTCGTGGCGTCCTCGGCCAGGTTGGCGTACGGGCGGACGAATTTCGCGACCCGGCCGGTCCCGAGGCCGAGCACGTCGTGGAACACGAGCACCTGGCCGTCGCAGCCCGGACCTGCGCCGATGCCGATCGTTGGGACGTCGACCGCCGCGGTCACCGCCGTGCCCACCGCGTCGGGGACGCTCTCGATCACCATGGCGAAACAACCCGCTTCCACCAGGGCGGAGGCGTCGGCCAGCAGCGCTGTCGCGGCATCGACGGCGCGCCCCTGGACCCGCATCCCCCCGATCGCGTGCACCGACTGGGGGGTGAGCCCGATGTGGCCCATGACCGGGATCTCGGCGTGCACGAGGGCCTCGATCGCAGGAGCCCGCTTCGCCCCGCCCTCGAGCTTCACGCACTCGGCGCCGGCCCGGATCAGGCGGGCGGCGTTCCGGACCGTCTCTTCCAGGCTCACGTGGTAGCTCATCCACGGCATGTCGCCGACGATCAGGCACTCTGGCTTGGCCCGGGCGACGGCCGCCACGTGGTGGGCCATGTCGTCGATGGTCACATGCAGGGTGTCCGGGTAGCCCAGCACCGTGTTGGCCACCGAGTCGCCGACGAGGATGAGGTCCACGCCGGCCGCCGAGGCGATGGCCGCGGTCGGGTAGTCGTAAGCCGTGACCATCACGATGGGCTCGGCCCCGTCGCGGCGCTTTCGGCCCCGCAACGTGCGGACATTCGGCTTCGGGCTCACAGCGCCCGCCCGGCCCGCTGACCCTCTCCGCGCCCGCCCGCCGGGTACTTCCGGATGAGGTGGTGCCAGGCGCAGTCCGGACACACCTCGACGTCGTAACAGAGCACCGGGTCGCTCCGGCGGCGGAGCCGGTTGAGCTCGGTGGCGCTCCCGGGGCACCGCCCGCCGGGAGGCAGGCGGCTCCCGAACACGTAGGTGACCTCGACGGTGTCGGCCGCCTCGCAGATCGGGCACCGCTCCCGCATCGGCTTGCCCACGTTGCGGGCGGCCCGCAGCAGTTCCGGGTGGGCGTCGCACACGTCCTCTCGCCCGAGCCGCCCCTTCTGGACGTCGCGTACGACCGCGTTGCGCATCAGGCGATATTCGACGCGTGCCTCCGCGGCGCCGCTCGTGTCCTTCGGCGCCTTCTTCGGATCCTGCGTCACCGTCATCGAGGAAAGAGGCTAGCCCTCGGGGTCTCTCCGGCCACCTCCTTTTCAGGGGCGCCGGCCGAGCGGTTCACGCGGCGGGTCGACGGCCGGGAGGCGGCGCTCAGAGAGCCTGACCAGGGCGTTCTTTCCACAATTCGACCGTGATTCGGGCGGCCCGGGCCCGTTCTCTCCCCATGGAGTGGGACTGCCCCAGCTGGGGTTGCCACGGCGCCCTCTTCGTCGAGGGCGACCCAAAGGACGGCGAGCACGTGTGGTGCCGGCGCTGGCCCGGGACGCACGCGTCGGTCTGCGGTCGGCGCATGCGTTGGGATCGACCGCGTGCCTCGTGGTTCCTGGTGCGCGACGAGGAATTCGACAAGGAATACAGCCTCGCCGAGAGCTGAACACCGGCAGGCGCCTCAGCGCCGGTCCGAGCCCGTCCCAACGTCGGCCCGGGGACAGGTTGTTCGTGGCCTGACACCCGTCACGAAGGCGAGGCCGGCGGTTTCGGCGGCTGGTCGGGATGCGTTCGCCACCGCTCCTGGTGGCTGCTCCAGATCATCGCCCGCCCGCAACTGCGGGGGGACTCGTCGCCGGGACGGGGTTCGCACCAGGTCACCAGATCGTGTCGAGGCGGCTCTTCGACGAAGAGACGCCCACGACACCCCCAGGTGGGGCACTCCCACTCGAATCCAGGATCGACGAACACCGCTGCCACGGTAAGAACTCAGCATCGTCGCCACCAGGGCCGAAGTGCCCTCGGCGCGCCTGTTTCCACGGGCCGGGTGCCAATACGACCCCCTGACGGTGATGTTCACAACCGAAACGCCGTCGGCGGAGGTAGTTGCCTTCTACCGCGATTTCGGTTGCATCGCTATATCGAGTCGATATACTTCCCCGCGATGTTGGACCTGGCGCTCCTGGGCGTGCTCGAAGATGGTCCGCAGCACGGCTACGAGCTGCGGAAGCGCTTGAAGACGCAGTTCGGCCTGCTCGCCAACGTCTCGTTCGGGTCGATCTACCCGGCCCTGTCGCGGCTGGAGAAGAGCGGGGCGGTCGAGACCGTCGAGGCTCCTCCCCCGCTGGCGCTCGCCCCGCCGACCGGGTCGCTGAGCGGCGAATGGGCGGCCATGCGGGCCAGGCGGCGCCCGGGTTCGAGGGGCCGGCGGTCTCGGAAGGTCTACCGGATCACGCCCACCGGGAAGCAGTTCTTTCTCACCCGGTTGACCGAGACGTCCGTCGACGACGCCCGGAGCTTCTCCCTGCGGCTGGCGCTGGCCCGTTACATGGAACCAGACACGCGTCTCGCCCTCTTCGAGCGCCGTCGCACCCAGCTGCGCCAGCAACGCGACGAGATCCCGAACCCGGACGACCCCGAGCTGGACCGGTACGCCCGTTCGGTCGCCGAACACATCGCTGATGGGGTCGAGCAGGACATCGCCTGGCTCGACCGTTTGATTGAAGCCGAGCGCGGCTCCGGGGACGCGTCGGCTGAACCCGGTCGGCGGAAGACCCGCCGATCGGCATGAAAGGGAGACACATGACAGGCATCCGCGTGGCGATCGCCGGGGTCGGCAACTGTGCCAGCTCGCTCATCCAGGGGATCTCCTATTACAAGGAGGCCGACCCCAATGAGTCTGTCCCCGGGCTCATGCACGTCGAGCTGGGCGGCTACCACGTCCGCGATCTCGAGCCGGTGGTCGCCTTCGACGTCGACGCGGCGAAGGTCGGCACCGACCTGTCCAAGGCCATGTTCGCGGGACAGAACAACACGATCCGCTTCGCCGAGGTCGGCTACCTCGGGGTGACGGTGCAACGGGGGCCGACCTTCGACGGGCTCGGCCGCTACTACCGGGACGTGGTCGACGAGTCGCCCGCGGCCCCGGTCGACGTCGCCCAGGCGCTGCGCGCCGCTCGTGCCGACGTCCTCGTCTCCTATCTGCCCGTCGGCTCCGAGGAGGCCCAGCGGCACTACGCCGAGGCGGCGCTCCAGGCCGGGGTGGCCTTCGTGAACGCCATCCCGGTGTTCATCGCGTCCGACCCCGAGTGGGCCCGGCGGTTCCGCGACGCCGGGGTCCCGATCATCGGCGACGACATCAAGAGCCAGGTCGGCTCGACCATCGTGCACCGGATCCTCACCCGGCTCTTCGAGGACCGGGGGCTCGTCCTCGACCACACCTACCAGCTGAACGTCGGCGGCAACATGGACTTCCGCAACATGCTCGAGCGGGACCGCCTCGAGTCGAAGAAGGTCTCGAAGACCCAGGCCGTGACCAGCCAGATCGAGCACGCCCCGCTGCCGGCCGACGACGTCCATATCGGGCCGTCGGACCACGTCCCGTGGCTCGCCGACCGCAAGTGGGCCTACATCCGGATGGAGGGTCGCAACTTCGGGGACGTGCCCCTCAACCTCGAGCTCAAACTCGAAGTGTGGGACTCCCCCAACTCTGCGGGCGTCATCATCGACGCCATCCGGTGCGCCAAGGTCGCGCTCGACCGCAAGCTGGGCGGGCCGCTGCTCGGGCCGTCGGCCTACTTCATGAAGTCGCCGCCGGTGCAGTACCGCGACGAGGTGGCCCGTGAGATGGTCGACGACTTCGCCGCCGGAGGCGACGCCGGAGTCTGGCCGCCCGACTGAGGCTCAGCCGGCCGGCCGGGTCGCCCACCACTCGAGCAGCCGCCGGGTCGCCTCCTCCTCGCCGAGCGGGCCCTCGTCCAGTCGCAGCTCGAGCAGGAAGTCGAGCGCCCTCCCGATCGTCGGTCCCGGCGGGATCCCGAGCAGCGCCATCACCTGGTTGCCGTCGAGGTCCGGCCGGATCGCGTCGAGCTCCTCACGCTCGCGCAGCTCGACGATGCGCGCCTCCAACTCGTCCATGCGGCGACCGAGGGCGCGCGCCTTCGCGGCGTTGCGGGTGGTGCAGTCACTCCGCGTCAGCTCGTTCAGCCGGTCGAGCAGCGGCCCGGCGTCCCGGACGTAGCGCCGCACCGCCCGGTCGGTCCACCCCAGCTGGTAGGTGTGGAACCGCAAGTGCAGCTCGACCAGCGTGGTGACCGTCTCCACGTCGTCGTTCGGGTAGCGGAGCGCCTCCATGCGTTCGCGGGTCATGCGGGCCCCGACCACCTCGTGGTGGTGGAAGGTGACCACGCCCTCGGGGGCGAAGGCCCGGGTCTTGGGCTTGCCCACGTCGTGGAACAGCGCGGCGAGCCGCAACACCCGGTCCGCCGAGGTGCGGTCCACCACCGCGAGGGTGTGGGCCAGCACGTCCTTGTGCCGGTGGATCGGGTCCTGTTCGAGGGCGAGCGCGGGAAGCTCGGGGAGGAACTCGCCGGCCAGTCCCGTGCTGACGACGAACCACAGGCCGGTGGAGGGTTTCTCCACCATGACCAGGCGGTCGAGCTCGGCCCGGATGCGCTCGGCCGAGACGATGGCGAGCCGGTGGTGGCCGCGCTGCACCGCCTCGACGAGGTCGGGTTCGGGTTTCAGGCCGTACCCGGCCATGAACCGCGCGGCGCGCAGCATGCGCAACGGGTCGTCGTCAAAGGAGACCGTCGGCCCGAGCGGTGTGCGCAGCACGCCGGCGGCCAGGTCGTCCAGTCCGCCGAACGGGTCGACGAGCTCGAAGTCCGGCAGGCGCAGGGCCATCGCGTTGACGGTGAAGTCGCGCCGTGACAGGTCGGTCTCGATGTCGTCGCCGAAGGAGACGTCGGGCTTGCGCGAGTCCGGCCGGTAGACCTCGGCCCGGTGGGTGGTGATCTCGTAGCGCCTGCCGCCGGCCTCGCACCCGATGGTGCCGAAGCGCGCCCCCTGGGTCCAGACCGCCTCCGCCCACCCGCTGACGATCTTCTCGATCTCCTCGGGGCGGGCGTCGGTGGTCAAGTCGAGGTCGTAGGCGTGACCGGACTCCGGGACCGACGCGCGGTCGACCAGGGCGTCGCGCACCGAGCCGCCCACCAGGTACAGGCGCTTGCCGGCGCCTTCGAAGCGCGACGCCAGCACGCGTGTTTCCTCGACGAGATGCCCGAACCGCGCGGGAACGGTCGGCGACACCGTTCCACGGTAGTGGACCCCGGTCTCGGTCCCGTGACCGGTTAGCGTTGATCGGTGGGATTGCGCAGCGTCCGTTCTGCCCTGGCGGCGGCGGTCGCAGTCGGTGCCGCAGCCCTCGCCGCGCCGGGCGTCGCTTCGGCCGCCTCGAGCGGCTCGCCGGCCCTCGAGCTGCTGGGCCAGAGCGCTGCGGTCACGCCTGTGGCACCCGGGGACCCCGCGCCGTTCGAGGTGACCGTCCGCGTGTTCGGCGCGGTGCCCGACGGGGCCGAGCTCGGCCTCAGCTTCTACGACAAGCTCGGCAGCCGCTCGGCGTTCGAGCAGACCATCGGCACCACCCCGAACGGGCTTCTCCAGACCGTCGCCCCGACCGCGCTGTCGGGGCTGAAGGCCGTCGACGGGGGGTACCAGTTCTCGGTCACCGTGATGGCCGGCGTGCCCGAGCGTTCGGGGTCCGACACGGTGGGGCTGTTAGGGGCGCGTGGCCGCGGGTGCGTCGCGGGCAACGGGACGTGCTCGGGCGTCTACCCGGTCGTGGTGACGCTCTTCGGGTCCGACGGCGCGGTGCTCGCCCACCTCACCACCTATCTCGTGTTCGCCGAGGCGAGGAGCGCCGACCCCCTCGTGTTCTCGTGGGTGGTGCCGATCGGCTCCCCGGTCCGGATCCGGACGACCGGTCCGCTCGACCGGGCGGTGCCCGCACTCGGCCCCTCCCGGGTGTCCGACCTCGCCGCGCTGACCGGGACGCTGGCCGCCAACCCGTCGGTGCAGGTCACGCTCGACCCGAGCGGAGCCACGGTCGACGGGCTCGTCGCCAGTCGCGCCCCGGGCGCACGGGCCGCCGTCGCCGGCCTCCGGACGGTGGCCGTCGCCGGGCCCGGGCGGGTGGTCGCGGGGTCCTACGTCCCGATCAACCTGGCCGAGCTCGGCACCGCCGCGCTGGGCGGGGTGCTCGGCACCCAGACCCAGGCGGACGCCGCCGCGCTTGGCGGAGTGCTCGGCGGGCTCCCGCTGGCCGACCAACCGGACCGGGCCATCTGGATCGCCCCGGGCGGGGTGAGCGCGTCGATCGCCAAGGGGCTCAGCGAGGTCGGGGCGACGTCGTTGGTGCTCCCCGATGCCGACCTGCCGGGCGACACCGAGGGCGGCAGCGCGACCTGGGCGCAGCCGTTCCAGCTGCCGCTCGGGCGGCAGTCGGTGACCGCGGCGGTTTCCGACGGCCAGCTGTCGAGCCACTTCACCGACGCGCCGAACGACCCGGTCCTCGAGGCCACCCAGGTCCTCGCCGACCTGGCCATGATCCAGTCGGAGCTCCCGAACGCCCGCGCGACCCGCGGCGTGATCGCCGTCCCCCCGGCCGGCTGGGACCCCGACCCGCTGTTCGTCACGGCCCTCGTGAGCGGCCTGGCCAACGATCCGGTCGTGTCGACGGCCACGCTCACCCAGTTCTTCTCGACGGTGCCGGTCGGGGGCAACCAGGCCGACACCACCCGCCACCTCGCGGCCTCGGCCGACGGCGAGCACCTCACCTCGGCGGAGGCCTCCGGCCTCGTCGCCGCCAGCGGCCAGATCGACGGGTTCCGCGTCGCCACCCGCGTGGGCGCCCCGACCGTCGCCGACCAGCTGGAGGAACTGCTGCTCACCTCCGAGTCGAGCGAGCTGCGCCCCGCCGCCCAGCGCAGCGGGCTGGCCACCTTCGAGCGCCACCTCGACGCCGAGCTCAGCGCGATCCAGGTGGTGCAGAACACGGTCACGATGACCGCCCGGACGGCCTCGATCCCGATCACGATCATCTCGAGCGCCGACTACCAGCTGACCGCGACGCTCACCCTGTCGAGCCCCAAGCTGCAGTTCCCCGACGGGGCGACCCGCATCCTGCACATCGACCACCCGACGAACTCGGTGCAGGTGGTGGTGCGGGCCAGGACGACGGGCGACCTGCCGCTGACGTTCACGCTGACCTCCGCGGGGGGCGAGCTGGTGATCGCCCACGGCCGGCTGACGGTGCGTTCGACCGCGACCTCGATCGTCGGCATCGTCCTCACGGCGGTCGCCGCGGTCGTGCTGCTCGGATGGTGGGCCCGCACCTGGTCCCGCGGCCGGCGCCGGCGACGGGCCCGGACGAGCACGTGAGCGAGACCATCGAACGGGCCGGCGACGGCGCGGCGGCGGACGACGGTGGCGGTGGCGAGGGGCGTCTGCAGCGGGCGACCCTCGGCATGGCGGTGGGCACGGCGGCTTCCCGGCTCACCGGGGTCGGGCGGATCCTGGTCCTCGCCTACGCGCTCGGCTTCCACCATCTCGCCGACGCCTACAACCTGGCCAACACCACCCCCAACATGCTCTACGACATCGTCCTCGGGGGCGTGCTGTCGGCCACCTTCATCCCGGTCTTCGTCGACCGGCTGGCGACGCGATCGAACAAGGAGGCGTGGCGGGCCATCTCGGCCGTCACGACCCTGGCGCTCGTGGTGCTGGTCGCCGCCACGGTCCTGTTCTGGCTGCTCGCCCCGCTCCTCATCGACGCCTTCACCGCGTTCGGCCACAGCTCGGGCGCCTCGCCGGCCCTGCTCGCCAACGAGCGGACGGTCGCCACCAACCTGCTCCGCTGGTTCGTCCCCCAGGTCTTCTTCTACGGGGTGATCAGCCTGACCACCGCGTTGCTCAACGCCCGCAACCGCTTCGCCGCCCCGACCTGGGTGCCGATCGCCAACAACCTGGTCTGCATCGCGGTGCTGCTGTGGTTCCACAACGTGACGGCGAACCCGTCGCTCGGCGGCGCGCTCGCGCACGGCCACCAGCTCATCCTCCTCGGCCTCGGCACCACCGTCGGAGTGGCCGTCCAGGCGCTCCTCCTCGTGCCGAGCTACGCGCGCGCCGGTCTCGGCCGGGTGCGGTTCTCCTGGGACCCTCGCCACGAGGCCGTCCGCACCGTGGTTCGCCTCGGCCTCTGGACCTTCGGCTTCGTGATCGCAAACCAGGTGGCTTTGTACGTGGTGCTCGCGCTGGCCGTCGGGGCCAAGGGCAACGGGACGGTGTCGTCGTGGACCTACGCGTACGCGTTCATGCAGATGCCCTACGCAGTGGTGGCGATCTCGGTCATGAGCGCGGTGACGCCCGACCTCGCCCGCTTCTGGGCCCTGAAGGACGTCGCGGCGTTCCGGCGGCGTTTCACCGGTGGCCTGCGGGCGGTGCTCTCGATCATCCTCCCGGCCGCCGTCGGCATGCTTATCCTGGCCAAGCCGGCCATCGCCCTTCTGCTCGGGCATGGGGCGTCCCGACCGCAGCAGACCGCGGACGCCGGCTCGACGCTCGCCATCCTGGCGGCGGGGCTGCCCGGGTTCTGCTGCTTCCTCTTCGTCGTCCGGGCGCTCCAGGCGATGCAGCGCACCCAGGTCGCCTTCTGGCTGTACCTGGTCGAGAACGGCCTCAACATCGTGCTGGCCGTGGTCCTCGTCCACTCGATGAGCGTGCGGGGGCTGGCCGTCGCGCTCTCGGTGGCCTACAGCGTGGCCGCGGTCATCGGGGTGGCCGTGCTCCGGGGCTGGCTCGGCCACCAGCTCGGCGGCTGGCGGGCGTGGGCCCCGCTGCGGGGCTCGGCCCTCTCCACGCTCATGATGGGCGGGGTCGTGCTCGTCGTCTCGAACCTCTCGGGCGCGTCGCACGGCGTCGGGCTGCTGGTCCGGGTGCTCGGCTCGGTGGCGGCCGGCGCGGTCGCCTACGTCGGCACCGCGATGTTCCTCGCCAACCAGGACCGCCGGCGGGACCCGGACCCGCGACCCCCCAGCCCGTTCCGCCGACCCCCCCGGCCGTGGTGACCCCCAGATGGCAAACTCGGCGCCTGTCCAGAGGAGAGAGGTGTCCATGGCCCGGGTCCGGATCGTCACCGACAGCGCCTGCGATCTGACCGAGCGCATGGCCGCGGACCACGGCATTGTGGTGGTCCCACTGAGCATCCGGTTCGGTGACGAGGAGCTGGTCGACCGCCGCGACCTCACCCCGGCCGAGTTCTGGAAGCGCTGCGCCGACAGCCCCGCCCTGCCCGAGACCTCCGCTCCCCCGCCCGGGGCCTTCCAGGCCGCGTTCGAGGCGGCCCGCGACGACGGTTGCGACGCGGTGGTCTGCGTCACCATCTCCTCCGAGCTCTCGTCGGGGACCCACCAGAGCGCCCAAACCGCTGCGGCAGCACTCGGTGACTTCGACGTCCGGGTGGTCGACACCCGCACCGTGACCATGGCCCAGGGCTTCGTCGCGTTGGCCGTCGCCGAGGCGGCGGCCGGCGGCGCGGACGCCGACCAGCTGAGCGCGCTCGCCACCGAGGTGGCCGGGCGCACCCGCGTCTACGGCGCGATCGGAACGCTCGAGCACCTCCAACGCGGCGGTCGCATCGGCGCGGCCCGGGCCATGCTCGGCTCGATGCTGTCCATCAAGCCGGTGATCCAGGTGACCTCCGAGGGCATCGTCGCCGAGGAGTCCAAGCAGCGGACCCGCTCGCGGAGCCTCGAGTACCTGGCCGACAAGGTGCGCGCCCTCGCCCCGCTCGAACGCCTGGCGGTGTGCGACGGGGCGTCTCCCGACCTCGACAAGTTCCTCGAGCTCCTGGAGGGAATCGAGATCCGCAACGGCGGGGTCGTCACGGTCGACCTGGGGGCGGTGGTGGGGACCCACACCGGCCCGCAGACGATCGGCGTCTGCGCCGAGCTGCCCGCCTGAACACCTGGCCAGCGGCGGTCCGGCCGGGGGCGCCGACTAACCTTCGCCCCCATGGCGCAGGACTCGGACCCGGGATCGGTCGCGGCCCCCTCGGTGTCCGAGGAGTGGTCGAACCGGGCCATCGACGCGGTCGAGCAGGTCGTCGACGTGGTCCACGACCGGGTGCTTCGCCCCGCCCTGATCGCCGGACGGGCGCTCGTGTTCGGGGTCGTCATCTCGGTGGTCGCCCTGGTGGTGCTGGTCCTGCTCGCCGTCGCGGTCGTGCGGCTGCTCGACGTCTACGCCTTCGGCGGCCGGGTGTGGGCCTCCGACGCCCTGTTCGGAGCGGTCCTGTGCGGCGGCGGCTTCGTGGTCTGGTCGCTGCGCACGAAGCGGCGCGGCTCGGACCACTGAGCGAGACGCCATGACCGAGCACCGCAAGATCCTCATCGCGGGCTCCGGCCCGGCCGGGCTCACCGCCGCCGTCTACTCGGCCCGCGCCCAGCTCTCCCCGGTCCTCATCGAGGGCGAGCCGTCGTCCACGAGCGACCAGCCGGGCGGCCAGCTGATGCTGACGACCGAGGTCGAGAACTACCCCGGGTTCGAAGACGGGATCCTCGGCCCCGAGCTCATGGCGGCGATGCGGGCCCAGGCCCTCCGGTTCGGCGCCGAGATCCACACGGCCAAGGTCACCCGGGTCGACCTCTCGGGTCCGCCGTTCTCGGTCTGGGTGGGCGGCGAGTCCGGCGACCCCGACTACCAGGTGGAGGCCCTGATCGTGGCCACCGGGGCCCGCTCGCTCATGCTCGGGGTCCCGGGCGAGGATCACCTGCTCGCCCACGGCGTCTCGACGTGTGCCACCTGCGACGGCTTCTTCTTCCGGGGCCAGGACATCGCGGTGGTGGGCGGCGGCGACTCGGCGCTCGAGGAGGCCCTCTTCCTCACCCGGTTCGCGACCTCGGTGACCCTCATCCACCGGCGCGACCAGCTCCGGGCGTCCAAGATCATGCAGGAGCGCGCCTTCGCCCACGAGGGCATCACCATCCGGTGGAACTCGAGGGTGGTCGAGATCCAGGGCGAGAACAAGATGACGGGGCTCCTGGTCGAGGACACGGTGACCGGCGAACGGGCCGAGCTCCCGTTGACCGGGCTCTTCGTCGCCATCGGGCACGAGCCCAACACCGCCGTGCTGAAGGGTCAGCTGGAGCTCGACGACATGGGATACGTGCGGACCTTCGGGGGCGCGGTCACGAACGTCGAGGGGGTGTTCGCCTGCGGCGACCTCCAGGACCACTACTACCGCCAGGCGGTCACCGCGGCCGGCTCCGGCTGCATGGCCGCCATCGACGCCGAGCGCTACCTCGAGGCCCGGGGCTCCTGAGGGGAACAACCCGTGGCCCCGTGGCGTTGGTCGGAGCAGGTGCCGGTTCGGCCGGTGAGGACGCCCGGGAAGGCCCGGGCGAGGACAACGAAGAAGGCCGGACGGCCAAAGGAGAGGAACCGATGAGCGGGAAGATCGTGCAGCTCGACGACGCTACGTTTGACGAGCATGTCAAGGCCTCCGAGGTGCCCGTCCTGGTCGACTTCTGGGCCGAGTGGTGCGGTCCGTGCAAGGTGATCGCCCCGATCCTGGAGGAGATCGCCGAGGAGCAGGGCGAGAAGATCTCGATCGCCAAGCTGAACGTGGACGACAGCCTCGAGGTGACGCGTCGTTACGACGTGATGAGCATCCCGACGCTGCTGCTGTTCAAGGACGGGGAGCCCGCGGCGCGTCTCGTGGGGGCGAAGCCGAAGGGCCAGCTCCTCCAGGAGATCTCCGCCTACCTGTAACGACCCTCGACGTCCTCCCCCTCACCGAGGGGTCGGTGGGCGACGCCGTCGCCGATGTGCGGGCGCGCCTCGCCGAGCTCGGCTTCGCGACCGAGGAGGACTCCCCCAGGGAGTTCGGCCCGGCCACCCGCGCCGCGGTCGAGGCCTTCCAGCACCGCCGCGGCCTGCGGGTCGACGGGATCTGCGGCCCCCAGACCTGGGCGACCCTGGTCGAGGCCGGGTTCCGGCTGGGCGACCGGGCCCTCTACCGGCGGGCGCCGTCGCTGCGGGGGGACGACGTCGCCGAGCTCCAGCAACGGCTCGGCGCGCTCGGCTTCGACAGCGGGCGGGTGGACGGCATCTTCGGTGACGCTACCGCCGCGGCGGTGCGCGACTTCCAGGCCAACGCGGGCGTCACGGTCGACGGCGTGGTCGGCCCGGTCACCGTCGGCGAGCTCCTCCGCATGCGGGCCCGTCACCGGCGGGCCGAGCTGGTGACCGACGTGCGGGCCCGGGAGCTCCTGCGCAGCTCGCCGCCCACCCTGGTCGGACGCCACGTCGCCATCGGCGAGCCCGGCGGTCTGGCCGCCACCCTGTCGAACCTGCGCCGCAGCCTGGTCTCCTCGGGCGCCCGGGTCACCGCCATGCACCACCCGGACGACTCGACCCAGGCGCGCGAGGCCAACGCCGGGGACGCCGACGTGCTGGTCGGCCTCCGGCTGGACCCCGAGGCCAGCGGCTGCACCACCGCCTACTACGCCGGCTACCGGACCGAGTCCGAGGCCGGCCGGCGGTTGGCCGAGCTGGTCCAGGAACTGGTCCCGCCCTCCCTCGACATCATCGACGGCGGGATCCGGGGGATGTCGGTGCCGCTCCTGCGGGAGACGAAGATGCCGGCGGTGCTGGTGGAGCTGGGCCCCGCCGCGGTGGTGGTCGAGCGGAGCCGCTCGCTCGCCACCGCGCTCACCGGGGCGGTCGAGGCCTGGGCCCGGTCGATCTGGGAGTGACGGGAGCGTGAACAACCGCCACCCCGAGTGGCGGCCGCCCGAACAAACCCTCAACCAGATGGCGTTCGGAACAATCCACAACGTCATGCACAGGTTGTGGAAGGAGCTGGATGAGGGGTCGAGGGTTGAGAGTCCGCGCGGCCCGGGTCGGCGGACTCAGGCGCCGGCGGACCCCACCATGGTGCGGTAGATCCGCTCCAGATCCTCGAGGGTGGCGAACTCCACCACCAGCCGGCCCCTGCGATTCTTCAGCTCCACCTTGACCCGGGTGTTCAAGAAGGCGGCCAGGAGTTCCTCTAGCTCCAGCAGCCCCGGCTCCGGCAGGGGGCGCGGGCCGCTCCGCCGGCTGGTACTACCATTGGTACTACCCGCTTCTGTTTTCCCAGCTGAGAGGCGGTCTTGGATGGTCCTGATCTCGTCCTCGACCGCCCGGACGGTGAGGCCCTCGGCGATGATCCGGGCCACCATGGACTCCTGGAGCGCTCGGTCGGGGGTGCCGAGCAGCGCCCGGGCGTGGCCGGCGCTGATGGTCGCGTCGGCCAGGGCCCGCTGGACGCCGGACGGGAGCTGAAGGAGCCGGAGGGTGTTGGTGACGGCCGCCCGGCTCTTCCCCACCCGCTTCGACACCTGCTCATGGGTGAACCCGAAGTCGTCGATCAGCTGCTGGTAGGCGGCGGCCTCCTCCAACGGGTTGAGGTCCTCCCGGTGCAGGTTCTCGACGAGCGCCTGCTCGAGGCTCTGCGCGTCGCCGGCACCGGACTGGGCGAGGACGGGGATCGTCTGGAGCCCGGCCCGGCGGGCGGCCCGCCACCGTCGCTCCCCCGCGATGAGCTCGTAGGCGTCGGGCTCCCCCGGCAGCTCCTTCACCAGCACCGGCTGCAGGACTCCCAGCTCCCGGATCGAAGCCGCCAGCGACGACATCGCCTCCTCGTCGAAGTAGGTGCGGGGCTGGCGGCTGTTGGGCCGGATGTTGCCGATGGGCACCTCCCTGAGCGCCGAGGCCTGCTGCCCGGGCACCTCAGTCGGGATCAGGGCGCCGAGGCCCTTACCCAGACCGCTTCGGCGCGCCATCGCTCACCTCCTTCGCCAGCTCCCGGTAGGCGATCGCCCCCCTCGAGCTCGGGTCGAACACCGTGATCGGCTGCCCGAACGACGGCGCCTCCGAGAGCCGCACGGTGCGCGGGATGATGCTCCGGCACACGATGTCCTTGAAGTGGGTCCGCACCTCGTCGGCGACGTCGATGGCCAGGCGGGTCCGGGCGTCGAACATCGTCAGCACGATGGCGCTGATCTCGAGGCCCTTGTTGAGGTTCGTGGCCACCAGCTGCACGTTCCGGATCAGCTGACTCAAACCCTCAAGTGCGTAGTACTCGCACTGGATCGGGACCAGGACCTCGGTCGCCGCCGCCAGGCCGTTCACGGTGAGGAGGCCGAGGGAGGGAGGGCAGTCGATGAGGACGAAATCGAAGTCGTCCACCACCGTGTCGATCGCCCGCTTGAGCTTCAGCTCTCGGCTGAAGGCGCTGACGAGCTCGATCTCCACCCCGGCCAGGTCGATGGTCGCGGGGGTCACGAACAGGTTCTGGACGCTGGTGGGTTCGATGCAGTCCTCGATCGGGGCGTCCCGCATGATGACGTCGTACATCGACGCCTCGAAGTTCCGGGTGTCGATCCCGAGCCCGCTGGTGGCATTCCCCTGCGGGTCGAGATCGACCACCAGGACCCGGTAGTCGAGCTCCGAGAGCGCCGCTCCCAGGTTCACCGTTGTGGTGGTCTTCCCGACGCCACCCTTCTGGTTGGCGATCGCCACCACGCGGGGGAGCGCCCGGGTCTTGTGCCCGTTCGAGGTCGGCAGATCCCCGAGGCGTTCCATGGCCAGTTGCGCCCGTTCGGCGAAGTTCGGCTCGGGTACGGCTCGGGCGTGCGCAGGAGCGTGGGCCGGGACCGGTTGCTCCGGCTCGGGTTCAGGTGCCGGCACCTCCTCGACCAGTTCCTCGACCGCCGGGCTCACCTCGGGAGCGCCCGGATCCGCCGGCAGCGGGGAAATGGGGGCCGGCTCGAGCTCCTGCTCGGTCACCGCCGCCTCGACTGCGGCTTCCGGCTCGACGACCGCCTCGACTGCGGCTTCCGGCTCGACGACCGCCTCGACCACGACCTCGGGCGCCCCCAGGGGCGGTTCCACCCCGGCAGGCTCGAGTTCCGGTTCAGGCTCTCCCTCGCGATCCAGCTCCGGCTCAGTGTCAGCCGGGGGTTCGGGCTCAGGGGTCGGCTCGACCTCGGTAGGAGCTTCGGGTTCTTCGAAGAACCGCTCCTCGGGGGCCTCTTCGGCCTGCTCGGAGGGCTCGGACGTCCGTCGACTGCGGTCCCGGCGCCAGATGGGCATCAGGCGGTGATTGCCAACTGCGGCACGGACCCATCCTTCCCTTCCCCATGGCTGGGGTCAAGGCTTTCGCCGGGTTTTGATGCCTGTTTCACGTGAAACACCCGATCCGGACCCGCGGGACGGCGGCGGCACCGGTTCCACGTGAAACACCCTCAGAACAGGGGCCGCTTCCACGGAACGCCCGTGCGCCGGGGGAACCGCTCCGGGCAGGGTCCCTGCTGGCGGAGCACCGCATAGGCGGGCTCGGTCACGGTCAGCCCGACCAGGCCCAGCTTCGCCAGCTCGGCGCCGGGCCACCGACTCCCGGCATCGGGGGGCTCCGAGACCACGAGCAATCCCCCGTCCTCGAGGAGCGGACTCCCACACTCCGCAACGGCCGCAGGCGGGCCGAAGAGCCTCGCCGTCACGATCGAATGTCTCGCTCGATGGTCGAGGTCCCGCCCGAGCTCCTCGGCCCGGACGGCCAGCACCTCGACCCGTGATTCCAATCCGCAATGGCGGACCGCCTCCCGGAGGAAGGCGGCCTTGCGGACCGAGGCTTCCACGAAGGTAAAGGTCGAGGGCTGCGTCGCCGCAAGCACCAGACCCGGGAGCCCGCCACCGGTGCCGAGGTCCACCACCCGGTCGTCCGGGCCCAGGCCGGCATTCCGAACCGACGCCACGGCGCGGGCGAACCCCAAGGAATGCTCGAGGTGCGGGCCGAGGGGCCCGGAGCCGATGAAACCCTCCCGCTGCGCCAGAGTGAGGGACTCGAGGACGGGGTCCGGGATCGCCTCGGCCCCGCCGGCGGGCATCTAGTCGCCCGGGGCGATCACCACGTGCCGGGCCGAGTCCTCGCCCTCCGACCGGGTCGACAGACCCTCGATCTCGTTCACCGTGTCGTGCACCACCTTGCGGTCGGCCGGGGACATGGGCTCGAGGGCCCGCTGGGTCTGGGATTCCAGCACCTCGTCGGCAATCTGCTTGGTGAAGCGCTGGAGTGCCGCCACTCGCCGTTGCCGGTAGCCGGCGACGTCGACGACGATCCGGTCAGTCCGGGTGGGGAACCGGTGCTGAACGACGGTCCGGAGGACGTCCTGAAGCGCGGCCAACGTCGCGCCCCGCGGGCCCACCAGCAATCCAAGCTCGTTCCCGTCCGCGGCGACCTCGACCGTGTCCTCATCGAGGACGCGGGTCTCCACCGATGCGTCGTAGCCGTACGCATCGAGGAGGCCCTCCATGAACTCCTTGGCCGCCTCGGCCTGCTCTTCCAAACTCACCCCTTCGGCCATCTCGGCCTCCTTGTCCTGTCGACCTTGCTCGCCGCTGGCGCGGCCGTTCTCCCTTGACCGCGTCCGGGTCTCGGCCGAACCCCCCGAACGCGAGGAGCGGCGCCGGGTCGACGCAGCAGCGGGGGAGACCTCGGCGCCCTCGGTTCGGGCCCCATTCTCTTGCCCTCCACTTGAGGGTTTCCGCCGTTCGCCGCTCCGGTTCTTGCCGTTGGAGCCACCGGTCGCCTTCCTCGGACGCCGCTGCCGCTTGGGCCGTGGCCCCACCGGCTGGACCCGCGCCCGGACACGGGCCTCGCCCCGGGTCCGCCCGAACAGCCCGACCTTCGGCTCCGAGAGCACGATCAGCTCCGCGTCGGCCTCGGCCACTCCCAGCTGCTCGAGGGCCAGCTCCTTCGCTTCTTCGAGCGTTCGGCCCGAGATCTCAACCCACTCCACCGACTAGCGCGCCTTTCGCGGTCGCTTCCCTCGCGAGCGCGAATGGGAGTTCTGCCTTGCGTTCGCACCGTTGGTATTACCACCACCGTTGGAGCTGGCCCGGCCCTGGCCGTTGCGGGCCGCCGCCGGGCGCGCCCCGGCTGATCCGTTCACCTTCGGCACCGGCTTCGGCTTCGGCGCCGGGGGAGCCTCCTCGGCCTGGGTGTCGGCGGCTTCGGTGTCGGCCACCAGTCCCGGGGCCGTCGCCAAGCGCTTGGCCCCGCCGATCGTCCGCTCGGCACCGACCGGCTGCACCATGCCGGTGCGGAACATGACCTCCTGGGTGGCGATCCGGATGATCGTCGAGACAATCATATAGACGACGACCGCGGCGGGGACCAAAAAGTATATGTAGGCGAAAAGAACCGGGGTGACCTTTTGAATGGTCTGCATCTGCTTGTTCGCAGTCGCTTGCGAGTTGCGGCTGTTCATCTGCCGCATCTGGAAGTACTGGAGCGCGACGGCGGCCCCGACAAAACAGAAGAAGGGGATCCTCTGGGCACCGCTCAGGCCGTGCCCGAAGGGCTTGTTGGCCAGGTTCATCCCGAACGAAACCATCGTCGCAGCCCCGTGCTGTACGGTTCCCTGCACCAGGCTGTGGTACATCTTGTCGACCAGCGACACCGTGGTCGAGTGGGCCGCTGGCTTCGGGATATACCGCGGCTGGATGCTGTAGTGGATCACGCCATTCACCTTGGTGGTGACGACGTTGGTGAGCCCTTTGATCGTGTCGTACAAGATGATCAGGAAGGGCATTTGCAGGAACATCGGAAGACAGCCGCCCGCCGGATTGATGCCCTTCTCCTTGTAGAGCGCCATCATCTCTTCGTTGAGCTTCTGGCGGTTCTCGGCTCCTTTGTACTTGGCCTGCAGCTTCTTGATCTCCGGCTGGAGCGCCTGCATCCCGATCATCGACCGGGTGCTCTTCACCGTCAGCGGCGTCAGCAGCAGCATGATGATGACGGTCAGCAAGGCGATCGCGATCGCGTAGTTCGGGATGATCCCGTAGATCAGGGCCAGCACCCATCCGACCGCGTCGAAGATCGGCTGGAAGATCCGGCCGACGTCGTGGAAGAGGGCGTTCTCGGCGAGGATCATCGGCCCCGCCTCGTCTCCACGGGCACCGGCACGAGGTCCACGCCGCGGCCACCGAAGGGGTGGCAGCGGAGGATGCGGGTGAGGGCCAGACGGCCGCCGTGGCGGAGCCCATGGGTCTCGATGGCCTCGGCCGCATACGTCGAGCACGAGGGCCAGAACCGGCAGGGGGAGGGGCGACCGGCGCGAATGCCCTGGTAAAGGGCGATAAGTCCAAGGGCCGCCCAACGCGGCGAGAGCCGGTCGGTCGTCACCGTGACCCCCTTGCGGCCGCCGAACGCATGGCCGAGCCTACCGTCGAGGCCAGCTCCGCGAATTCGAGCTCGCGGGCGCCGGGCTCGGCGGTCACCAGGTACCGGCCTGGCGGGGGCGGGTCGCGGCGGACGGCCTCGCGGAGCCGTCGGCGCAGGCAGTTCCGCTGCACGGCGGTGCCGTATCGCCGCCCGATGGCGTAGCCAACCTGGGGAGACTGATCGCCGGCGCCCGGGGGAACCCAGCTGACCCGGAACGGGCCGAGGTTGGCCCGGCCGGCCGGCCGGCGTAGTGCCACGAATGTGCTCCGCTGGCGGATCCGCCCGACGGAACGGGAGCTCACGGCGGCTAGACCGTCAGCCGCCGGCGTCCCTTGAGCCGCCTGGCCTTCAGGATCGCCCTGCCTCCGCGGGTCGCCATGCGCGCCCGGAAGCCATGGGTCTTCGCCCGCTTTCGGGTGTTCGGTTGGTAGGTTCGCTTCACGGGGGTTCGGCCTTTCGTAGCCCCACTGACGCGATCAAGACGCCGGGGGGAAACCGCCCGCAGCCGGAGGATATGGCTGCGCGGTCGGTGTACTTGCTCCCAAATGCTAGGCGCGATCCGGCCAAGCCCACTAGTCGGTGCCGCCGCAACGGTGTACGTTCGAACGTCCAGGTAGCGACCTGTGTTCCACACCTGTGGACCACGTGTGGACGGTCGAATCTGGAGGGGTGCGGAGGAGCAGGTGGAGCAAGGCAATGGGCTGTGGACACGTTGCACCGCGTCGTTACGTGAACAGGTTTCGGAGGCAACCTGGCAAATGTGGCTGTCGGGGGTCGAACCGGTTTCTGTGACCGATTCCGGTCACGAGGGGGTGCTCGTCCTCGGTGTCCCGAACTCGGCGGTCCGAGACCGGGTGGAGAGCCGGTTCGTCGGGATGATCGAGGGCACGCTCGCTTCCATCGCAGGTCAGAGCGTCAAGGTGCGCCTGCAGGTGCTCAACGAGGTGCCGCCGGCCGTGGCGACGGTGCTCGTTCCGCCGCTGCCGGGAGCATTCGCCGGCGACGGCCGGCCCGAGAGCACCGCGCCGGCGATCTCCACCGAGACCAAGCCGGTCAGTCTCGACTCACGGTTCAGCTTCGACAATTTCGTCGCGGCGTCCTCGAACCGACTCGCCTACGCCGCCGCCCAAGCGGTCGCGGAGACGCCGGGGCGCTCGTACAACCCGCTCTACATCTACGGGGACTCGGGCCTCGGCAAGACCCACCTGTTGCACGCGATCGGCAACTACGTCAGGGAGAACTTCCCGAAGCGCAAGGTGCTCTACGTGACCACCGAGACCTTCATGAACGACTTCGTCGACTCGCTGCGACTGTCGACCACGATCGCGTTCAAGCGCCGCTACCGGGAGTGCGACGTCCTGCTCATCGACGACGTCCAGTTCATGGAGAACAAGGAGGGGCTCCAAGAGGAGTTCTTCCACACCTACAACGACCTTCACGGCACCGGGAAGCAGATCGTGCTCACCTCGGACCGGCCGCCGAAGTCGATCGACACCCTGGAGGACCGGCTCCGCAGCCGGTTCCTGTCCGGCCTCATCACCGAGATCGACCCCCCGGACCTCGAGACCCGACTCGCGATCCTGCGCTCCAAGGCCGAAGCCGATCACGAGGACATCCCCCACGACGTCCTCGAGTTCATCGCCTCACACGTAAAGAACAACATCCGAGAGCTCGAGGGGGCGCTCATTCGGGTCACCGCGTTCGCGTCGCTCAACCGCGAGCCGATCTCCCTGCCGCTGGCCGAGCGGGTGCTCTACGACCTCGTGACCGCCGACGAACCACGACGGATCACGCCCCAGATGATCCTCGAGGCCACCGCCATCCGGTACGGCTTCACGATCGACGCGATCTGCGGTCCCAGCCGCACCCGGCCGCTCGTGACCGCCCGTCAGGTCGCGATGTACCTGGTCAGGAACCTCACGGACTACAGCTACCCGGCCATCGCGCGGGTGTTCGGGGGCAGGGACCACACGACCGTCATCCACGCGGTGGAGAAGATCACCGGTCAGATGAAGGAGCGCCGGCAGATCTACGACCAGGTCACGGACCTTCTGCTCAAGATCAAGACCGGCCCGTGACCGGCTGGGGACGCCGAAGGGCCAAACCTGTGATTCGGACGCTCGCGCCTGTGGGTGCACGCGCCCTTGTCCCCAGGGGGGCGCAGAACCGTCCACCGGGACGGCTCATTACTCCACACCGATCCCCGACATCGCCGACTGGGATCGTGACGATGACCTGGAGTCGGACTCGCGCGTCCACAATCCCCAGCTGTTACTACCACTACTAAGAATTTCAATTCTTCTTGTCATTGCAATTGTCGCTGACTCGGCACCGCCCGGACCGAAAGGACACGAATCCGTGAAGTTCCGTTCTGAACGAGACGCCCTCGTCGATGTCCTATCGACCGTGGGCCGCGCCGTCGGTGGCCGCGGGGTGTCCTCGGTGGTCCTGTCGGGTGTGTTGCTGGTGTGCGAAGGCAACCGGCTTGTCGGCACGGGGACCGATCTCGATCTCACGATCCGGATGGAGCAGGAGGTCATCGGTCTCGAGGACGGATCCTGTGTGATTCCGGCTCGCCTCGCGACCGAGATCGTCCGCTCCCTGGAGGCCGGGGCCGTGACGATCGACGCCGGGGAGGAACGGGTGGAGATCTCCGCGGCCCGGAGCCGGTTCGAGCTGCGGACGTTCCCGGTGGTGGAGTTCCCGACGATCACCCCGGCCGCCTCGGGCGGGCATCTCCTCGGGTCGGCATTGGCGGAGGGGCTCCGACAGGTGGTCCGGGCCGCCTCGACCGACGATGCCCGGCCGTTGTTGACCGGCGTGCTCATGACCACCGAGGAAGGGGTGGTGCGCCTGGTCGCCACCGACTCCTACCGGCTGGCGCTGCGCGACCTCCACGACACGAAGGCGATCCCCGACGCACCCGAAGTGCTGGTGCCGGCCCGCGCGCTGGCGGAGCTGCAGCGGCTGCCGGGGCTGGGTGGGGGAGCGGAGGACGAGGGCGGCGTGGAGGTGACGCCGGGCACCCACGAGATCACATTCCGGGTCGGGCCGGTCGAGATCCGTACCCGGCTCCTCGACGGCGCCTACCCCGACTACCGGCAGCTGATCCCGAGCGAGTACCCCAACCGGCTGCACGTCGGGAAGGAGTCGCTCCTCGGCGCGCTCCGCCGGGTGCGGCTCCTCGTGCGGGACAACACGACGCCGGTGCGCCTCTCCATGCGCCAGGGCGGGGTCGACCTTTCGGTGGTGTCCCAGGAGGTCGGAGAAGCGAGTGAGACCGTCGACGGCGACTTCACTGGCGAGGATCTGGTGATCGCGTTTAACCCCTCGTACCTCATCGACGGCGTGGAGGCCGTGGCCGACGACGAGGTGATCATCGAGACCGCCGACCCGAGCCGGCCGGCGACCGTGCGGGCGTCGGAGCGTGACGACTACCGGTACCTGCTGATGCCGGTCCGGGTGTCCTGAGCGCGCAACGCCGGTGATGCCGGAGCCCGAGGGCGACGCGGCGGCGCTCGTCCTGCACCGGCTGGCCCTGTCGAACTTCCGGGTGTTCGTCGAGGCGGTGTTCGAGCCGGCCCCGGAGGGGACCACGGTGCTCACGGGCCCGAACGGCAGCGGCAAGACGACCGTTCTCGAGGCGGTGGCCTTCTTGGGATCTCAGCGGTCGTTCCGGGGCGCCCCCCGCGACGCCATGATTCGGACGGGCTCGGAGCGGGGCTACGTCCGGGGGGAGCTGAGCGACGGTGGTCGACGGGTGTCGGTCGACACCGAGCTCACCCGCGGTCCCGGTGAGTCCCGATCCCAGGTGAACCGCCAGCGGGCCCGCCGGGCCGACCTGGCCGAAGCGGTCCCGGTCACGGTGTTCTCTCCGGACGACCTGGCGGTCATCCAGGGTGCCCCGGCGCTGCGCCGGGCGCTGCTCGACGACGCCCTGGCCAGCCTGCATCGTCGCTCGGCCACGGCGATCGAGGACACGGAGCGGGCGCTCCGCCAGCGGGGGGCGCTCCTCCGCCAGTCCGGCGGCCGCGCGACGCCGGAGATCCTGACCACCCTCGACGTGTTCGACGCCCGGCTGGCGGCGGCCGGGGAGGCACTGGTCGAGGCGCGCCGGGAGCTCCTGGCGACGCTGGCCCCGCTGGCCGCGGCGGCCTACCGCGCCCTGGCCGAGGCACCGGCGGCACCGCTCGTCGAGCTGCGCTACGCCCAGTCCTGGGAGGGCCTCTACGCCGACGCGTTGGCGGCCCGGCGCCAGGAGGACCTCCGCCGGGGGGCCACGACGGTTGGCCCCCACCGCGACGACGTGCTCATCGAGCTGGCCGGCCGCGACTCGCGGATCCAGGCCTCCCAGGGGGAGCAGCGCTGCCTCGCCCTCGGGCTGCGCCTCGGCTTGCATCGCCTCCTCACCGCCCGGCTCGGCCGGTCTCCGCTGCTGCTCCTCGACGACGTCTTCAGCGAGCTCGACCCGGCCCGAAGCCGTGCCCTCGTGCGCGAGCTTCCGGCCGGCCAGTCCCTCCTCTCGACGGCGTCACCCCTGCCCGACGGGATGGCGGTCGCGACGATCCTCGATGTGCGGGAGACGGTGGCGTGACTACCGGCGGGGGCGGCCGCGGTCACCCCGACGAGGGCCCGCGGCGGTTGCGCGAGAGTCTCGACGTCGTCGTCCGGCACATCGCGCCCCAGAGCGCGGGCGAGTTCGCGGCGATCTTCGGCCGATGGGAGGACATCGTCGGCCCCGCGCTGGCGGCCCATGTCCGCCCGATCCGCGCGACCCCCGAGGCCCTCGTGGTGGCCGCCGACCACCCGGCCTGGGCGACCCAGGTGCGGGCCCTCGGAGACACCCTTCTGGCACAGGTCGCCCAAGCCGCGGGACGCGCGCCCGAGCGCCTCGAGGTGGTCGTCCGACGACCTTGATCGGACCCCCGAGAGCCCCCACGCGGCTCCGCCGGAAAACAGTTCTGACCTCGGAGTCTGTGGCACTCAAACCATACCTCGGAGGGCCCGCGGAAGCACCGGAGAACGGCGCGCGTCGGGTAGGATTTGAAGGTCAGCGGACGGCAAATTTCGCCGTCCGGAGCGCGCGCCGAGCCGGTCCTTCCGGGGTCGTCGCGCCCCGAGGTCGGAGTGTGGAGAGCGGTATTGCCTAAGCGTGGTGGTGGTTCGTATGACGCAAGTGCAATCACCGTTCTCGAGGGTCTGGAGCCCGTCCGGCTGCGGCCGGGGATGTACATCGGGTCGACCGGCCCGAGCGGACTGCACCACCTGATCTGGGAGGTCGTCGACAATGCCGTCGACGAGGCGATGGCCGGCTACTGCACCCGGATAGACGTCACGCTGCTCGCCGACGGGGGTTGCCGGGTCGTCGACGACGGCCGGGGGATCCCCGTCGACCCGCACGCGAGCGACCCGAAGCGGAGCGCGGCCGAGATCGTGCTCACCACGCTGCACGCGGGCGCCAAGTTCGGCGGTGACGGGTACAAAGTGTCGGGCGGACTGCACGGTGTCGGCGTCTCGGTCGTCAACGCGCTGTCGTCACGACTGCTCCTCGAGGTCGACCGCGACGGGAAGCACCACGTGCTCGAGTTCAAGAACGGGGGGGAGCCGGTCGGCAAGCTGAAGGCCACCGGACCGGCGCCGCGGAACCGGACCGGCACCACCGTCACCTTCTGGCCGGACGCCTCGGTGTTCGAGGAGGTCGAGTTCCGGGCCACCACGGTGATCGAGCGGCTGCAGATCATGGCGTTCCTGAACAAGGGCCTCGAGATCCGCTTCATCGACGAGCGGGACGCGGAGGGCCAGCGGACGACGTTCAAGTACAACGGCGGCATCATCGACTTCGTGAAGCACCTGAACTCGGCGCGCGAGTCGCTGTTCCGCAAAGTCGCCTCGTTCGAGCAGTCCGAGAACTCCATGGAGGTCGAGATCGCGCTGCAGTGGAACACGGGGTTCCACGAGAGCCTGTTCTCCTTCGCCAACGGGATCTCGACCACCGAGGGCGGGATGCACGAGGAGGGTTTCAAGAAAGCCCTCACCAACGTGGTGAACCGCTACGCCCGGGGCAAGAACACCCTGAAGGAGAAGGACGAGAACCTGCAGGGCGAGGACATCCGGGAGGGGCTCACCGCCATCGTCTCGGTGCGGCTCACCGACCCCCAGTTCGAGGGCCAGACCAAGGCGAAGTTGGGCAACGTCCCGATGCGCTCGCTCGTCGAGCGGGCGACCAACGAGAAGCTGGCCGAGTGGTTCGAGGAGAACCCGCGCGAGGCCAACCAGGCGGTGCAGAAGGCCCTGCTCGCTGCCCGGGCGCGGGTGGCGGCGCGGCAGGCCCGGGACCTCACCCGGCGTAAGTCGGCGCTCGACGGCGCCGGGCTTCCGGGCAAGCTGGCCGATTGCTCCTCACGGGACCCACGGGAGTGCGAGCTGCTCATCGTGGAGGGCAACTCCGCCGGGGGCTCGGCCAAGGACGCCCGCGACCCGCGGACCCAGGCGGTCCTGCCCATCCGGGGGAAGATCCTCAACGTCGAACGGGCCCGCATCGACAAGATGCTGAAGAACGAGCAGATCCAAGCGCTGATCGCGGCGATCGGAGCCGGCATCGCCGAGGACTTCGACGTCAACAAGATCCGCTATCACAAGGTGATCATCCTGGCCGACGCCGACGTCGACGGCTCCCACATCCGCACCCTGTTGCTCACCTTCTTCTTCCGCCAGATGCGCGCGCTGGTGGAGGGCGGTTTCGTGTACGTGGCGCAGCCTCCCCTGTACTCGACACTCGTCGGCAAGGACAAGATCTATCTACGCGACGACACCGCCAAGGACAACTTCCTGGCGGAGAACCCCAACCACAAGGCCGACTTCCAACGGTTGAAGGGGCTCGGGGAGATGGACTTCGACGAGCTCAAGGAGACCACCATCGACCCGACGAAGCGCTCCCTCCTCCAGATCAACGTCGAGCAGGCCGCGCTGGCCGACGAGGTGTGCGCCATCTTGATGGGCGACGACGTCGAGCAGAGACGCCACTTCATCCAGACGAACGCGAAGGACGCCCGCTTCCTCGACATCTGAGGTCTTCTTCACCATGCCGCCCCGCAAGTCCACTTCCAGAGCCACCAGAGCGACGAAACGCTCAGCCAACGGGCCGAGCGCGAACGGCCACGGCGACGGCGAGACCGCGGTCCTCGGCTACATCGAGCCGATCGAGATCCAAGAGGAGATGGAGCGCTCGTTCATCGAGTACTCCATGTCCGTCATCGTCTCCCGGGCGCTTCCGGACGTCCGCGACGGGCTCAAGCCGAGCCAGCGGCGGATCCTCTACTCGATGTTCGATCAGGGTCTCCGGCCGGACCGCCCGCATGTGAAGTGCGCCGAGGTCGTCGGGCGCGTGATGGGCACCTACCACCCGCACGGCGACCTCGCGATCTACGACGCGCTGGTCCGGATGGTGCAGGACTTCAGCATGCGGCTGCCGCTCATCGACGGCCACGGGAACTTCGGGGGCACCGGCCCCGACGAGGGCCCCGCCGCCATGCGCTACACCGAGTGCCGGCTCGAGTCGCTCGCCCTGGAGCTCATGGCCGGGATCGACGAGGAGACCGTCGACTTCGTCCCGAACTACTCGAACTCGACCGAGGAGCCGGTCGTGCTCCCGTCTCGGTTCCCGAACCTGCTCGTCAACGGGTCCCAGGGGATCGCGGTCGGGATGGCCACCAACATCCCGCCCCACAACCTGGGCGAGGTCATCGACGCCACCGTGCACCTGATCGACCACCCCGACGCCACCCCCGACGACCTCATGGCCTTCGTGAAGGGCCCCGACTTCCCGACCGGCGCGCTCATCCTCGGGCGCCAGGGGATCCTCGACGCCTGCCGGACCGGCCGCGGGTCGATCCGGATGCGGGCGGTGGCCGACATCGAGGAGAACCGCGGGGTCACGAGCATCGTCGTGACCGAGCTCCCGTACCAGACCTCGGTGGAGGTGGTGGAACAGAAGATCCACGACCTCGTGCGCGCCGGGGATCTCGACGGCATCGCCGAGGTCCAGAACGACTCGGCGGCCCGGAAGCCCCGGCTGGTCATCCGCCTGAAGCGCGACGCCAACGCGAACGTGGTCCTGAACAAGCTCTACAAGCACACCCCGCTGCAGACCACCTTCGGGGTGAACGCGCTGGCGCTCGTCGACGGGGTGCCCCGCACCCTCAACCTCGCCCAGATGCTCGGCCACTACGTGGCCCACCAGGTCGAGGTGATCACCCGGCGCTCCGAGTACCAGCTCCGCCGGGCGCGCGACCGCGCCCACATCGTCGAGGGCCTGCTCAAGGCGATCGACATGCTCGACGCGGTCATCGCCGCCATCCGGGCCTCCGAGGACCGGGGAGCGGCCCGCGCCGCGCTGATGGGCGCCCCGTTCAGCTTCAGCGAGGAGCAGGCCAACCACATCTTGGACATGCAGCTCGGACGCCTCACCCGGCTCGGTCGCAGCGAGCTCGAGGAGGAGATGGGCAAGCTGCGGGCCACCATCGCCGAGCTCGAATCGATCCTGGCCGACGACGGCAAGCTGCGCGGGGTGATCAAGACCGAGCTCGGGGAGGTGCGCGAGCGGTTCGCCGACGAGCGCCGCAGCGTCATCACCCACGACCCGGGCGAGATGGCTCTCGAGGACCTGATCAACGACCAGGAGATCGTGGTCACGATGACGGCGGCCGGCTACGTGAAGGCGGTGCCGGCCACCGCGTTCCGGACCCAGGGCCGGGGCGGCCGGGGGGTCCAGGGGGCGCGCCTCAAGGAGGAGGACCTCATCACCCACGTGGTCCACACGTCCTCGCACGCCCACCTGCTGTTGTTCTCCGACCGGGGCCGGGTCTATCGGCTGCGCGGGCACGAGATCCCGACCAAGGAGCGCACCGCCCGGGGCACCGCGCTCGTCAACCTGCTGCCGCTCGAGACCGGCGAGACCGTGCGGGCGATCGTGCAGACCCGCGACTTCCCGGCCGACCACTACCTGATGTTCGCCACCGTCCAGGGCCAGGTGAAGAAGACCGCCTTCAGCGAGTACGACAAGTCACGCCGCGAGGGCTTCATCGCGATCAGCCTCCGCGAGGGCGACAGCCTCGTCCGGGTGATCGAGACGGCCGGGCGCGACGACATCTTTGTCGTGACCCGCCAGGGCATGACCATCCGCTTCACCGAGGCCGACGTGCGGCCGATGGGCCGCGACGCGGCGGGGGTGCGGGGGATCCGGCTGCGCGAGGGGGACGAGGTGGTCTCCTGCGACGTGGCCCGAGACGACGTCGACATCCTCATGGTCACCGACGCCGGGTACGGGAAGCGGACCAAGCTCGACCGCTTCCACGCCCAGACTCGGGGCGGACAGGGGGTGCGGGGGATCCGCCTGACCGCCCGGCGCGGCCGGGTGGTGGCGGCGTTCATGGTCCCCTACGAGGGCGACATCCTCCTCGTCTCGACCGGCGGGGTGACGATCCGGACGTCGGTCCGGGAGATCGCGTCCCAGGGCCGAGACGCGACCGGGGTGCGGGTGATGAACCTCGACGAGGGCCAGACCGTCGCGGCGGTGGCCCCGGTGGCGCCAGAGCAGGACTGAGGGACCGGCCGGCCGCTACTGGCTGGTGAAGGTCATCTTGAAGGGCGCACCCGGCGGCACGTAGGTGCCGATGACGTGGTGGCGAACCTCCACCGCGATGCGGGCGGCGGTCGAGCCGATCTGCACGACCAGTTGGTGGTTGGCGGAGACCACCTGGGTCTGGCCGGCGTGCACGATGCCCTCGTAGGCCGGGGTGGTCGACAGCGGATCGGTCGCCTGCACCCACGTGTCGCCGCCGCTCGCAGTGACGCGGACGGAGAACAGCGCGGTGGTGACCGAGAACGTGGCCGACGAACCGTTGGCCGACACCAGCTTCAAGGCGGGCTTGGTCGGTGTGGCCGGCCCGGTCGAGTGACTCGTGTCGGTCTTCGAGTGACCGGTCCCGGTCGGGGCGGCCGGCCCGACGCTCTGCGCGGTGTAGGGGAGCCGCAGGTCGGCGAGCCACTGCGGGTGGACGCGGTTGATCACCAGCCAGGCGGTGCCGACCACGACGAGGATGAGGCACACGACGATCAGCGCCCGCACGAACGCCATGAGGAGGCCGTCGGAGCGGCCGCGGCGGACGGCCGGCGTCTTGCCGGTGTCGGCCATGACGAGCGGCACTTGGGCGGTCGAGTTGTGGGGCTCTTCGAAGATCGGAAGGCCGACCGAGGTGGGGGGCGCCCCCGAGCTCGGGATGGACAGGGGGACGGCACGCGACGGCAGCGAGCCGGGGCGGGTCGGGACGGGCGGAGCGGGCGGTGCGATCGTCCCGACCGTCGTGTCCCCCGAGATGAGCGTCTGCGACGTGTCGTGCGCGGCCGACACGGCGGCCGCCGCGGCCGGGGCGTTCGGCCAGTGCTCCACGAGCGTCATGACGAACTGGTCGCCCGGCAGGCCGAGGAACGCGGCATAGCGACCCACCGCCTGGAGGATGGCCACCCGGTCCGGAAGTCGGTCGACCGTGCCCGACTCGAGGTCCTGAAGCAGCTCGAGCGGGATCCCGGTCTGCCGGCTCACCTGGAACAGCTCGAGCCCCCGCGCGGCGCGGGCCTGGCGGAGCACCCGGGCGAGGTCGGGGACGGACGCGGGCTTGGGATCGCCGCCCGTGCGACGGACGGGACCGTCACGGTGCAGGATCACCACTCACCTCGCTCGGAGCCCGCCGTGACTGGCGGATTGCGGACAGCGTAGTTGGTGACCAGCCATTTCGTCCGTGCACCCGGCCCCTCGGGCCACTCGGCGACGGTCCGCACGGGCGGGCCTTCAGCGCACCGTGCAGAGGACCTCGCCGTGGAGGACCGCGAACCAGCCGTCGGGCTCCTCGGCCCATCGCAGCCAGCCCGCCGCGATCGCATCGAGCTCCTCGCCGGTGGCGAGGCCGAGCTCGATGATCCGCTGTGCGAGCACGGTGCCGCTGATGCGTTCGGCCCAGGTCTCGGACCACCACCGGCGGTCCTCCGGCGTGGCGAAGCACCACGCCGACGCGGACGCCAAGACCTCGGAGAAGCCGGCGGCCCTGGCCCAGCCGGACAGGTGGCGGCCGGCGTCCGGCTCGCCGCCGTTGGCGCGGGCCGTCCGCCGGTAGAGGTCGAGCCAACGGGCGAGCTCGGGTGACGCCGGGTACCAGGTCATCGTCTCGTAGTCGCCGTCGCGGGCAGCGACGATGCCGCCCGGTCGGCACACCCGGGCCATCTCGGCCAATGCCGCCACCGGCCGGTCGAGGTGCTGGAGCACCTGGTGGGCGTGGACGACGTCGAAGGTCCCGTCGTCGAAGGGCAGCGCGAAGAGGTCGCCGGTGGTGAAGGTCACGTCGACGCCCTCGGTGTCGAGGCCCGACGCGGTGTCGATCGCCTCGTCGGACCGGTCGAGGCCGATGACCCGGCCGGGCGCGACCCGCCGGGCCAGGTCCACCGTGATGGTGCCCGGCCCGCAGCCGACGTCGAGCAGCGACGATCCCGGCACGAGGTGGGGGAGCAGATAGGACGCCGAGTTCTCGGCCGTCCGCCACCGATGCGAGCGCAGCACGCTCGCATGGTGGCCGTGGGTGTAGCGGGTCCCGTCACCCTGCACGGTCACGGCCGGGCCTCACTCCTCACCGGAGAATCGCTCCCACGCCGACTGGCGGGCCATCCCGAGGGTCTCGCCGATGCGCGCCCAGGTGACACCGAGCGCCCGGGCCCGGCGCACCCACTCGGTGAGGTTGACCTCGGCCTGGCGGCCCGCCGCCGCGACGCTCGGCAGGATCGCCATCACCTCGTCGGCGGACAGGTCCTCGTTCCGGGCGATCGGGGCCGGCGTCTCGTCGGGGCACTCGTCCAGGATCCCGCAGCAGCACGACACACACTCCGAGCAGATGTACACCCCCGGGCCGCTCACCAGCGCCCGGACCGCGGTGTTGGGTCTCTGACAGAACGAGCAACAGGCGACGGGGACCTTGGTGGCGGGCATGGGCACCTCCCGGGTGTGTCAGGAATTACCTTACACCCGTCAGGCAACCCCTGACAAGGGCTCGCCTGACCCGCGACCTCATCGGGTCGGGACGGACCGGCCCCGCGGCGCCGTCGGTCGCAGGAGCCGGACGCGGGTGATGCCGGCGGAGGGGAGGGTCCGACACTGTCCGCGCGACCTCGGTCGCGCGACGCGGTGGGCGAGGGGGGACTTGAACCCCCACGTCCTTGCGGACACAGGAACCTGAATCCTGCGCGTCTGCCTATTCCGCCACTCGCCCCGAGCCGGTTCAGGCTACCGGAGCGGTTCGCGCGGCTCCACCCCGCGACCAGGGGGATTGCCGCCCACCGGGACCAGATTCGAACGCCTGCCCGTTAGGATGTCCGAGACCATGGGACTCCAGCAGTTCGAGGATCGCCTCGAGCGCCTTGTGGAAGGAACGTTGGCGAAGCCCTTCCGAAGCAACCTGCAACCGGTCGAGATCGGTCGACGGTTGACCCGGGAGATGGACCTGCACCGACGCGTGGGGGTGCACGGCCTCATCGCCCCCAACGCCTTCTCGGTGACCCTGGCCAAGCCGGACGTGGAGCGGTTCTCGAACTTCCTCGACGCCCTGGTCCGGGAGCTGGCCGAGGCCGCCCGGGAGCACGCCCGCAACGAGCAGTACACGTTCGTCGGCCCCATCGACGTCCAGATCCTCGAGGGCCCGAGACTGCGGGCCGGGCGCTTCAACGTGGACGCCGAGGTGATCGAGGGCCCCGACGGCCTGGTCCCGGCCGAGCTGGTCCTGCCGGGCGGCGGGCGCGTGCACATCGAGGGCGAACCGGTGGTGATCGGGCGCATGCCCGAGTGCACGGTGGTCCTCAGCGATCCGAACGTCAGCCGTCGGCACGCCGAGGTGCTGCGGATCAACGAGGCCTTCATGGTCCGCGACCTCGGCTCAACGAACGGCACCAAGCTGAACGGGGCGCCCATCAGGGAGAGCTACCTCACGTCGGGTGACAACATCACCGTAGGCTCCACGACCCTCGTCTTCGAGATGTTGTGACGGTGACTCCCCGGTGCTCCTAGGAACCAACTACTCCGCGATCATCCGACCGCTCCAGTGGTTGGTCGTCGCGCTCATCTTCTTGTTCTTCCTGCGGGTCGTGCGGGCCGTGTTCGTCGAGGTGCGCCCGGCCGGCCCCACCCGGGCCCAACGCCGCGCCCAGCGGCGGGCCGAGGAGGAGGACCAGCGGCCGCTGCGCGAGACCCGGTCCCGCAAGCAGCTGCGCCTCGAGGTCATCGAGCCCACTGAGCGCGAAGGGACCGTCTACGACCTCGACGGGGAGGTGACCGTCGGCCGGTCCAACGGCTGCGCGATCCCCACCACCTACGACGCCTACAGCTCGACGCTGCACGCCCGCATCTACCGGAGCGGCGGCCAGGTCTGGGTCGAGGACCTCGGCTCGACGAACGGGACCTACGTCAACTCCGAGCGCATCTCCCAGCCCTCCAGGCTGGCCAAGGGGGACCTGCTCCAGATCGGCGCCACCGTCTTCGAGGTCCGCCGGTGACGGTGCTGCGTTCGGGGGTGGCCACCGACGTCGGACGGGCCCGCGAGAGCAACGAAGACCGGGCCGCGGCCGGGGACACCCTCTTCGCGGTCGCCGACGGCATGGGCGGGGCCCGCGGCGGCGAGGTGGCGGCGCGGCTCGCCATCGAGACGCTCCAGAGCGCCTACGACCGCAACCCCACCATGGCCGGCCTGAGGGAGGCGTTCGTCGCCGCGAACGGGACGATCTGGGAGCAGAGCCTGCGGATCGACGGGCTGCGGGGGATGGGCACCACGCTCACCGCGGCCGGCCTGACCGTCGGCCCCGACGGCCGCGACGTGATGTGCCTGGCCAACGTCGGCGACTCCCGCGCCTACCTCGTGTCGGGCGGCCGGATCAGACAGATCACCGCCGACCACAGCCTGGCCGAGGAGCGGGTCCGCCACGGCGAGATGACCGAGGCCGAGGCCGAGGTCCACCCGCACCGCCACATCCTCACCCGGGCCCTCGGCGTCGGCCCGGACGTGGACATCGACCTGTGGCAGCTGCACGTGCACACGGGGGACCGGCTGCTCCTGTGCAGTGACGGCCTCACCAACGAGGTGGCGATCGAGCAGATCGGCCAGGTGCTCGAGTCCGTGCGCGACCCGCGCAAGGCGGCCCGGGCCCTCATCGACCGGGCCAACGCTCACGGCGGGAGCGACAACGTGACCGCCGTCGTGATCGACGTGCTGGTCGGGGAGGAGGGCACCTCCGAGCCCGCCGATGTGGCCCGGGTCGCGATCGAGGGCACGGTGATCGGGCCGCCGACCGGGCCGCCGACCGACGACCCACCGTCGGCGCCGACGGCGCCGACGGTCGCGTCCATCCTCGCCCGCCCCTCGCCCGCCCCGCCCTCGACCGAGGACCCGGTGACGGCCCTCCAGCCCGCGGTCGGGCCCGCCCCGGGCGCCGCGATGTCGGGGAACGGCGTGAGCGGGGACGTCTTCGTCGCCTCGGCGTCGTCGGTCGGCGTCCGGACGATCCCGCCGCCCGAGTACCGGGCGGCCCCCGAACGGGACGTCGCCCCGCTCCCGCGCGAGTCCCGAGGGGAGCGCCGGCGCCGGATGGGTACACCCCGGCGGATCACCGTGCGGGTCCTGCTCTTCTTCCTCCTGCTGCTGGCGGTGCCGGCCGGTGCCATCGCGGTGGTCCGCTGGTACTCGATGGACAACTGGTACGTGGCGATCGACCACGGGGACCTCGCCGTCTATCAGGGCCGCCAAGGCGGGTTCCTCGGCTTCAAGCCCAAGCTCCTCGACCGCACCAAGGTGACCACCACCGAGGTGCTGCCGTTCCGGCTCCCGGCGCTCCGCCACACCGTCGACGAGCCCTCCCTCAAGGCGGCCGAGCAGTACATCGCCAACCTCCACCAGGAGTTCGTCGCCGAGCAGAACGCCACCCCGCTGGACCAGCAGCAGTAGCAGATGGGGCGTCGGATCAGACTGCTCGGGATCGTCCTGATCCTGTGCTTCGGCCTCGTGATCGTGCAGCTGACGAACATCCAGTTCCGCCGGGCCCCGGCGCTGGCGCGCTCGGCGACCAACCCGGTCAACAACGTGCGGAACTTCAACAACGACCGGGGCGACATCTTCGCGGCGAACGGTCAGCTCCTCGCCGACTCCGTGCGGATCGCACCGCCCGGGGCCAAGACCTACCAGTTCCAGCGCCAGTACCCGATGGGGGCGGTGTTCTCACAGCTGGTGGGGACCTACTCGCCGATCTACCACAACACCGGCGTCGAGGCCTACTACAGCAGCTACCTCGGGCAGCACAAGCAGTCGCCCCAGACGCTCAGCCAGCTGTTCTCCCCGCCGCCGCCGACGGTCGACAACATCACCCTGACCGTGAACCCGACGCTGCAGGCGGACGCGATCGCCGCGCTGAACAACTTGCCGGGGCCCAACAAGGACGGTGCGGTCGTGATGCTCGACCCGAAGAGCGGCGCCGTGCTGGCCCTGGCGTCGAACGTGACCTACGACCCGAACCCGCTCGTCTCCACCAACTTCAGCGCCGAAACGGCGGCATGGAACCTCTACCACGTGAAGGACGGAGAGGGCTTCGCGCCGATCTACCCCTTCGGGACCTACGACCCCGAGCTTCCCGGCTCGGCGGCCAAGGTGATCACGACCGCCGCCGTCTACAACCTCGACCCCACCCTCGCCAGCTACAGCTACCCGGTCCAGGCGTGCGAGCCGGTGCCCGAGACGGGCGGGCTCACCATCTGCAACGACGCCGACACCGCGGCCGCGGCCGGGGCGTGCGGCGGGACGATGGTGCAGATGCTGCCGGAGTCCTGCGACCCCGGCTACGCCCACCTCGGGTCCCTGCTCGGGCCGAACAACCTGTCCCAGCAGGCCGCGCTGTTCGGGTTCAACACGGTGCCGCCCCTCGACCTGCCCACGGGCTACGTGCAGCCGTCCACCTATCCGACCGCGCAGGAGCTCAGCCAGGGCGGGAACCCCGGGGTGCCCGGGCTCTACTATTCGGCGTTCGGCCAACAGGACGTGTCGGCCACCGCGCTCCAGATGGCGCTGGTGGCGGCGGCGGTGGCCAACGGGGGGGCCGAGATGGTGCCCCACCTCCTGGAGAAGGTCACCGATGCCCAGGGCCGGGTGGTCGACACCTACAAGCCCCAGCTCTGGCACCAGTCGATGTCGGCCAGCGCCGCCGCCCAGATCATCCCGCTGATGCAGGCGGTCGCGACTTCGGGCACCGCGGCGGGGGACAACTTCCCGGCCTCCCTCAACGTCGCGGTCAAGACCGGCACCGCCCAGGTGGGGTACCCGGTCGTCACCTCGAACGCCGACTGGATGATCGGGTTCGCCCCGGCCAACGACCCCAAGGTGGCCATCGCGGTGGTCGTGCCGTTCCAGGCCAGCGGGAACTACGGAGCCACGATCGCCGGGCCGATCGTCCGGACGATGCTCGAGGACGCGCTCGGGTGAGCATGCGACGCCGCCCCCCGACCAGGAACGACGCCACCACCGACCGGCGCGCGGCGCCACGTAGGCTCTGACCGCCATGCAGCCCGTCGAAGTGCCCCGCGTCTTCTCGGACCGCTACGAGCTGACCCACCTCATCGCCCGGGGCGGCATGGCCGAGGTCTACCGGGCCCGCGACCGGCTGCTCGACCGCCCGGTGGCCCTGAAGGTGCTCTTCCCGGAGCTCTCCGTCGACCGGGCGTTCGTCGAGCGGTTCCGCCGGGAGGCCCAGTCGGCCGCCAAGCTCTCGCACCCGAACATCGTCCCGGTCTTCGACTGGGGCGAGGACTCGAGCTCGTACTTCATCGTCATGGAGTACATCGACGGCCGTCCGCTCTCGGCGGTGCTCCGGGAGACCGGCCCGCTCGAGCCGTCGCGGGCCGCCGAGATCACCTCCCAGGTCGCGGCGGCGCTCGCGTCGGCCCACCGCCACGGCGTCGTCCACCGGGACATCAAGCCGGGCAACGTGCTCATCACCCACGACGGCCAGGTGAAGGTGACCGACTTCGGCATCGCCCGGGCGGTCAACACCGAGGAGAGCCTCACCCAGACCGGCGCGGTCATGGGCACGGCGACCTATTTCTCGCCCGAGCAGGCCGAGGGGATCGGGGTCGACGCCCGCACCGACATCTACTCGCTCGGAGTCGTGCTCTTCGAGATGCTGACCGGGCGCCCGCCGTTCCTCGGGGACACCCCGGTGTCGGTGGCCTCCAAGCACGTGCGCGACATCCCGCCGACCCCCCGGGAGCTGCTCGACACGGTGCCGGTCCAGCTCGAGGCCGTGACCATGAAGGCGATGGCCAAGCTGCCCGACCAGCGCTACCAGAGTGCCGAGGAGTTCCGGGCCGACCTCCTCCGGTTCCTCGACGGCCAGCCGGTCGAGGCCGGACCACCGAACGGGAGCGTCGGGGCCACCGGGGTGATGGCGGCCGTCCGGGCGACCGGGGTGATGGGGGCGCTCGGCCGGACCCAGTCGTTCCCGCGCACCGCCTCGCGCACCCGCGACCCGCAAGGACCACAGGGCCGCCGGTGGGGCTGGATGGCCCTCCTCCTCGTCCTCCTGGCGGCTGTGGCGGTGATCGCGTACCTCCTCGTGAGCACGTTCGCCGGCGGCCTCACGGTCCCCGACGTCGTGGGCAAGCCGGTGGCCCAGGCCGAGCAGACGCTGCGGGCCGATGGCCTCACGATCGGGACCACCACCAGCAAGGCGAACCCCGCCACCACCGGCACCGTGGTGTCCACCGACCCGGCGGTCGGCGCCCACGTCTCCAAGCACTCCACCGTCAACCTGGTGGTGAGCGCGGGGGAGGCGACGGTCAAGGTGCCGAGCGTGGTGACCGACGACCTGGGGACTGCCGAGACCCTGCTGTCGCAGAGCGGGCTCAACTACAAGGTGAAGTTCGTCGCGAGCAACGGCCAACAGGGCTTCGTCGTGGCCCAGGACCCCCCGGCCGGGACGGTCGTGCGCCACGGGGCCAGGGTGACCATCTCCATCCCGAAGCCCACCAACCAGGTGACGGTGCCCAACCTGACCGGGCTCACCCCCCAGCAGGCCGCCGCGCAGCTGTCGCCGGCGTTGTCGGTCGGGTCCCAGACCCAGGCGTGCTCCAACAGCTACCCGTCCGGCCAGGTGTCGGGCTCGAGCCCGCCCGGGGGGGCGTCGGTGGCCCGGGGCAGTTCGGTCAACCTGACGATCTCGTCGGGGCCCTGCACCGTGGTGGTGCAGAACGTGGTCGGCCAGACCTCGAGCGACGCCAGCGGGGTGCTCTCGGGCCAGGGGCTCACGGTGCAGGTGGCCAGCACCAACTCCTGCGACCCCTCGCAGAACGGGAACGTGGTCAGCCAGAGCCCGGCCGCCGGCACCCAGGTCAACCTCCCGGCGACCGACACGATCACCGTGTGCAGTGCCACCTCTTCGACCACCTCCTCGAGCACACCGACCGCGACGACCTGAGCCGGCCCCGCGCGGCTCCGCCGGCGATTGAACCGGGCCGCCGGGTGCCCTACGGTCACGCGCCATCGGCAGGACGAGGAGGAGCGGGCATGGGATTCGTACAGATCATGGAGTTCACGACCGGAGACGTCAGCGGCTTCCGGGCGCTCGAGCAGGAGTTCGTGACGGCCACCGAGGGGAAGCGCACCGCCAGGCGGTCCGTCCTCGCCCGCGACCGGGCGAACCCGGACCACTACTTCGCCCTCGTCTTCTTCGACTCCTACGAGTCGGCGATGACCAACTCGAACCTGCCCGAGACCCAGACCATCGGCGCCAAGATGGACAGCGCGGTCGGCGGGCTGACCTTCCACGACTTCGACGTGGTGTCCGAGCTCGATCTGTAGCGGCGGGCGACCCTCAGGCCGGGACGAGGGCGGCCAGGAAGTTCGCGAGCAGGGCCGGCCCCGACGCGGTGAGCACCGACTCGGGATGGAACTGGACGCCCTCGACCGCGAGCTCCCGGTGGCGGAACCCCATGACCACCCCCTCGGCGGTCGTGGCGCTGACCTCGAGGACGTCGGGCACCGAGGCGGGGTCGATCACGAGCGAGTGGTAGCGGGTGGCCACGAAGGGGTTCTCGAGCCCGGCGAACACGCCCTTGCCGTCGTGGTGGATTTGGGAGGTCTTGCCGTGCATCAGGGTGGGCGCGGACACCGTCGTGCCCCCGTAGACCTCGCCGATGCACTGGTGGCCGAGGCAGACCCCGAGGATCGGCACCCGACCGGCGAAGGTCTCGATCACCTCCATGCTGATGCCCGCCGACTCGGGCCGGCCGGGTCCCGGCGAGATGACGATGGCGTCCGGGCGCTCCGCTGCGAGCCCGGCCATGTCGAGCGCGTCGTTGCGGTAGACGACCGGCTCGGCGCCGAGCTCGCCCAGCTCCTGGACGAGGTTGTAGACGAAGGAGTCGTAGTTGTCGACGAGGAGGACCCGGGCGCCCATGGTCCGGCCATCGTAACGGCCGGGCCCCGGTAGTCTTCGGGCCCATGGCCAAGCCAACCGGCGGAGCCCGGCGCGTCCTGCGTCCGGGCCGGACCCCCGCCAAGACGGGCCCGACCAGCCGGGTCGGCCGGTACACGCCGGCCGAGCAGAGCGGCCGCTACACCCGGCCGATCCCGCGCAACGTGCGCCGAAGCGCCCCGTGGTTCGGGCCCGCGATCCTCATCCTCATGATCTTCGGGATCCTGATGGTCCTGCTCAACTACCTGACCGTCCTGCCGGGGTCGGTCAGCATCTGGTACCTCGTGGGCGGGCTCGTCTGCATCTTCGGCGCGTTCGTGATGGCCACCGTCTACCACTGAACGCCCGGGGCGCGCGCCGGGGTCAGCCCAGGCGCTCGATGATGCAGGCGTTGGCTAGCCCGCCGCCCTCGCACATGGTGAGCAGGCCGTAGCGGCCGTTCGTCCGCTCGAGCTCGTTCACCAGCGTGGCCAGCAGCTTGGCCCCCGACGCGCCGAGCGGGTGCCCGAGCGCGATCGCCCCGCCGTTCACGTTGACCTTCTCCATGTCCGGGTGGAGCTCCTTCTCCCACGCGAGGACGACGGAGGCGAAGGCCTCGTTGATCTCGACGGCGTCGATGTCGTCGATCGAGAGCTTGGCCCGCTCGAGGACCATCTTCGTGGCCGGGATCGGACCGGTCAGCATGGTCACCGGGTCGGCGCCGGTCACCGCGAACGCCACGAACCGGGCCCGCGGGGTGTAGCCCGATGCCGAGGCCCTCTCCTCGCTCATGATGAGCGTGCCCGACGCCCCGTCGGTGATCTGGGAGGAGTTCCCGGCGGTGACCTTGCCGTCCTCCTTGAAGGCCGGCTTCAGGTTCGCCAG
>Ga0116219_10000324_pt1 | contig 51163 bp, 43 predicted proteins | sample Sb_taG_4_FD_91019 | JGI IMG/M metagenome (GOLD analysis project Ga0116219, IMG submission 91019) | Peat soil microbial communities from Weissenstadt, Germany - Sb_50d_6_BS metaG | ecosystem: Environmental > Terrestrial > Soil > Wetlands > Peat | place: Germany: Weissenstadt | collected 2010-09-21 | reverse complement strand
CTCTGTGTCGCTGTCGACGCCAACGGGAACGCCTTCACCTACAACGGCACCACCTGGTCCGGTGCCACCAGCGTCGACCCGGGCCACGCCTTGACGGCGGTGTCGTGTGCGACGGTCAGCTTGTGTGTGGCTGTCGACGGCACGGGGAACGCTTTCACCTACGACGGCACCACCTGGTCCGGTGCCACCGGCGTCGACCCGGGCCACGCCTTGACGGCGGTGTCGTGTGCGACGGAAAGGCTGTGTGTGGCCCTCGACGACAACGGGAACGCCTTCACCTACGACGGTACGAGCTGGTCCGGTGCCACCAACATCGACTCCGGCAACGCGCTCAGCGCCGTGTCGTGTCTCACGCCAGCCTTCTGTGCCGCCGTCGACGGAGCCGGGAACGCCCTGACCTTCCCACCCCCGATCGCGATCACGACGACGACGCTTCCTGGCGGCAGGCTGGGCCACACGTACTCGGCGACCCTGGCCGCCACCGGTGGCAACCCCCCGTACAAATGGTTCGCCGCGCTCCCCAAGGGCCTGACGCTCAACAAGACCACGGGGGCGATCTCGGGCACACCCAAACGCGTCGGGAACTTCAGCATCGTGGTCAGGGTCCTCGACGAGAAGATCAGGACCAGACTCCCGTTCCAGGACCGCGCCACCAAGACGCTGTCCATCCGGATCTCCTGAGTGTCAGAGGCATTGCCTGGGCGGGGATGAGGCAGGTCCCCGCCGCCTTCGTGGCGGTCGACGAGTCGTGTCTCAGGGTGGCGGCGAGCTCCGGACAGGCACACCAACCGGGGACGGCGGCGTATGCGCTGCATTGCGGCTGACCGACACCTGCGGCGCTGGGCACGGTCGAAGGCGGGCCCGATGCCCGCACAACCCGACGTCGACTAGCTGCTGAGGACGATGGGCTGGTGCGCCCGCATGTCCCTGGCGGCGGCGAGGAACCGTTCGGCGTCGGCCTCCTCGAGGGGACGGCTGAAGTAGAAGCCCTGACCGGCGTGGCATCCCTCCAGCTTCAGGCGCATGAGCTGTTCGACCGTTTCGATGCCCTCGGCAACCGTCTTGAGGCCCAGAGCATCGCCGAGCTCGATCAGGGCGTGCATGAGGGCGGTGCTCGGGCCGGTGGTGGGCGACCCGATCAGGAAGGTCCGATCGATCTTGAGGATGTCGACGGGGAATTGCTGGAGGTAGGCCAGCGAGGAATATCCCGTGCCGAAGTCGTCGATGGCGAGGCGGATGCCGAGGTCCTTCAAGGCTCTGAGCCGCTGGGCCGATTCCCGGGAGTCACGCATGAGCGTGGTCTCGGTCATCTCCAGGATCAACCAGGTCGGGTCCAGTCCCGACGCCGTCAGCGCCGTCCGGACTTCGTCGACGAGTGTGTCGGTTTCGAATTGGCGGGGTGAGACGTTGACCGAGACGGGCGTCGGCACCCCCGCATCGCGCCAGCGGCGGGTCTGACGGCACGCCTCTTTCAGCACGAACGCACCCACCTCGACGATGAGGCCGGACTCTTCGAGAGCCGGGATGATGGCGTCGGGCGCCACCACCAGCCCCGAGGGCCGTCGCCACCGCAACAGCGCCTCCACGCTCTGGACCGCGCCGTCGTCGAGGCTGACAACGGGCTGGTAGACGAGGAAGAACTCGCCGGCCGCCAACGCCAGGCGGAGATCCCTCTCGAGGTCGATGCGGGTGCGGAACTCGCCCCGCATGTGGGGTTGGAAGCGCACGGCCCGGTTGCGACCCGCCGCCTTGGCTTCGTAGAGGGCGACGTCCGCGTCCATCAGCAGGTCCTCGGCCGAGGCGTAGGAGCCCGAGACGATGCCGATGCTGGCCGACATGGTGAGATGGGGTCGGGCCGCGCTGTGCACCTGGAAAGGGGCCACGAGGGCATCCAGGAGGCGGCCGGCGGCAACCTCGGCGTTGCGCGCGCCGGAGCCGTCGACCAGCACCACGAACTCGTCACCCCCCAGGCGCCCGATCGAGTCGGATTCGCGCAGCGCGCCCTGGAACCGGATGGCCACCTGGCGCAGCACGTCGTCGCCGACGCGATGACCGAGTGAGTCGTTGACGTCCTTGAAGCGGTCGAGGTCGATGAAGAGCACTGCCCCCTCGTGGCCGGACCGGCGTCCGCGCATCTGCATCTGCTCGATTCGGTCCAGGATCAGCTTCCGATTGGGCAGGCCGGTGAGCGGGTCGCGGGTGGCGAGCCGTTCGAGAGCGTCACGAGTCGACCGGAGCTGGGTGATGTTGTGCGCGGAGACGACCAGACCGCTCACCGTCGGGTCGTCGAGCAGGTTGACGATGCTCAGCTCGCAGGGGACGGGGACACCCCCGTCGCGGCGCCGCAGATCGACCTCGACGACGGTCGGGCCCTCCGTGGCCTGCGCGCCGACGAGGGCCGAGGCGAGGGCAGACCGCAGGGCCGGGCGATCGGCGGGGACCACGAGGTCCTCGAGCGGTTGCCCTTCGACCAGCCCCTGGTCGTGCCCGAGCATGCGCGTGATCGCCGCTGACACCGACTTCACCGTCCCCTGGCGGTCGAGCAGCAGGAGGATGCTGGCGGAGTTGTGCACCAGGGATCGGAACTGCTCGACGTCATTGGTGGATATCTCCCAGCGGCGCCGTTCGGTGAGGTCGCGCACGCACCACACCAGTCCGTCTATGGGTGGCTTGTCGACCAGGTTGGCGCCGATGAGCTCGACCAGCTTCCACCCCGAGGGCGTCTTGACCCGTATCTCGATGGGGGTGCCCACGTCCTTGCCCCGCACGCTGACCAGCGATGCCAGGGCCAGCTCGCGATCCTCAGGGTGGAGGAGCTCAAGGGCGTTGGTGCCGACGATGTCGGCATTGGCCAGGCCGAAGATGCGTTCGGCAGCGGGGTTGCCCCAGATGAGATTGCCCAGCCCGTCGGCCACGACGACGGCATCGGGCAACTCCAGGACGAGACGCTCCAGCCACGCAGGTTCCATGACCCCTTCCCAACCGGCCGCCTCTCAGGCATCGGCCCGTCAGGAGCGCTTCTGAACCCCCGGCTCGACCGGGCCCGGGGACGGCGGCGGCGGGACCGACGTGCCGCGCCCCTGGTCAGAGCCCTGGAATCGGCCGGGCCGCGGGTCCTCGGCCCGTCCCGGGCGTCCCAGAAGTGCCCGGTCCTGTCCTCAAGCGCCGGCCAGGGGGCGCCGACACCTAACCATGAGTCCGCGTTGCCCCCGAGAACGCCACACGTCGTTCTGAGGGCAGCCCAGCCGATCGCGGACCCAGGTTGCGAGCACGTTCACGATGGCATCGTCCCCGGCAATGAGTGGTGGTGACCTCTTCCTGGCGAGGAAGGGGAAGCTCTCGCGGGTGCGCGGTCGGGGCAAGGGCGGGTCCGAGCGTTGGCACTCCCTGGTGCCGCCCACCGAGCGCCAGGAAGCCGAGGCGGCCCGCCAGTTGGAGCACCGGCAGAAGGTGATCCGCGTCACCCTCGCCAATCAGGAATTCGAGAGCGTCTTCCAACCGATCGTAGAGCTGGGGTCGGGCGGGGTGGTGGGGGCCGAGGCACTGACACGCTTCGAGACGACACCGAAACGTCCACCCGACGTCTGGTTCGCCGAAGCCCGGGAAGTGGGGCTGGGTGTCGAACTGGAGATGGCCGCCCTCCGTTCCTCACTCAGTCAACTCGGCCGGCTCCCCGCCGGTCTCTATCTCTCGCTCAACGCGTCTCCCGACACCATGATGTCCGAGGAGTTCCGCGATGCCTTGAGGGGAGCGCCCGCCGAGCGCGTCGTCCTCGAATTGACCGAGCACGAGAGCGTCGAGGACTACGAGCTGCTCGAGACGACCGTCAACAGTCTGCGCTCCCAGGGAGTCCGACTCGCCGTCGACGACGCCGGTGCCGGGTTCTCGAGCTTCCGCCACATCCTCAAACTCCGCCCGGACATCATCAAGCTGGACGTGGCGTTGACCCGGGGCATCGACGGCGATCCGGCCCGTCGGGCGCTCGGCTCGGCGATGCTGACCTTCGGGCTCGACGCGTACAACGCCGCCATCGTCGCCGAAGGCATCGAGACCGAGGCCGAGTTCAAGACGTTGCGCGGCCTCGGATGTCGATTCGGCCAGGGCTACTACCTCGGAAGACCCGGAAGGCTGCGAGCCCGCCCGGAACAGGAGAGGGCCGACTCGCTCTGGATCGCGGGCGAGGGCGCGCTGCCGCCCGAAGCAGACCCCGACGCCGAAGACGCCGCCCCCGACCCCGACCCCGTGGTGAGCTCAGGCCCCCGACGCGGGTGAGGTCCGGGCTTCAGGCCCGCTCGAGCTTCAGGGTGACGATCTGGAACGGGCCCACGTCGAATGTGAGCTGACTCCCGCTGCTGGGGACGTCGCCGGTCTCCCGCTCCAACAGGTCCGTCATACAGGCGCGGCGGATGCTCCACGGCGCCCGCACGGTGACCGGCCCTCTGCGTCCCCAGGCGTCGTACATCCGGACCACCAGGGCATCGGGGTCGTCGTCGGACCGCTTGACCACCTCGACCACGACATTCGGGGCATCGACCGAGAGCATCGAGCAACGGTCGTCCAAGGTGCCCTGCGCCTCCTGCGATCCCGCGGCCTCCGGGCTGTCCGCGCCGGGCGAGGCGTCGATGGCTCGGAGGGGGACGTTCAGGTCGTACCCGGCGTCGATCACACCGGCCTCCCGCAGGTCCCCGGCGTGGGGGAACAGGCGGTACGTGAGGCGGTGGTGGCCGCGATCAGCGACGGGGTCGGGCCAGGTGGGGGCGCGCAGCAGTGACAGGCGGATGACGTTCCCCGCGATGTCGTAGCCGTACTTGCAGTCGTTGAGCAGGGCGACGCCATACCCGGGCTCGGAGAGGTCGGCCCACTTGTGCGCGCACACCTCGAAGCGGGCGACGTCCCAACTCGTGTTGGCGTGGGTCGGTCGCTCCACGTGCCCGTACTGGATCTCGTAGGTGGCCCGGAGGCTGCGGACGTCGACGGGGAAGGCCACCTTCAGGAGGCGGTTCGTCTCGTGCCACTCCACCGCGGTGTCGAAGTCGACGACGCGGGATCCAGCGGCCAGCCGGATCACCTGATCGATGTGGGAGCCCCCGAAGCGGCGGACCACCCGGATGCCCGCCCGGAGCGGGCCCTGTTCCACCACGTCCACCGACTCGACCTCATCCAGGTCGACGACCTGGTCGAAGGAGAAGCGGTCGATGTCCCAGGCGTCGAAGAAGTTGGGATAGTCCGGGTGGAGCTGGAATTGGTTGCCCCGGGCCCCGGGGGCGAGGACCTGGCGCCCGGCGGACTTGTCGAAGATCGAGGACAACAGGCCCCGGTCGTCGAGCTCGACTCGCAGGTAGTCGTTCTCGAGGCAGTTCCCGTCGGCCCCGACCTCGTTGCCGGTGGCCGGCGTGGCGGCGACGAGGTCGTAGACCCGGTAGCCGCAAGGGGGCACGGTGGCCTCGAACACGGCTCGACCCTGGGTGTCTCGCTGGACGGGACTGCTCGCCCCCGCTGTGCTGACGGCGGCGGTGACGTAGTCGGGCGCGTCGACGGTGACGAGCTCGGTTCGGGCATGCGACAGGGAGTTGAAGACGACGACCGGGTGCTCGTGGCTCCCCGTGTCGATCGCTCGGACGTGCACGGCGAGCGCTTCGTCGACGAGACGCTGGGTGGCACTCAGGATGCGATCGTGATCGCGGGCGGTGTCGGCGTACACCCAGTGAATCCCCGACCCGGGGATGATGTCGTGGAATTGGTGGAGGAGCAGGGTCTTCCACAGCTCCTCGAGCTCTGTCGTGGGGTACCCGGACCCGGGTGCCAGCGAGCTCCAGAGCTCGGCCTCCCGCAGGGCGAACTCGGCGCGGCGGTTGCCGAGCTTGGTGGCGGCTTGGCTGGTGTAGGTACCGCGGTGAAGCTCCAGGTAGAGCTCGCCGACCCACACCGTCGGGTCCCGGATCTCGGACTCCGCGTCGGTGAAGAACTCCCGGGGGCCCTGCATCGTGAGACGCGGCATGCCGTCGACGTCGGCCAGACGCCGGGCAGATTCGAGCATCTCACTGGTGGGACCTCCTCCGCCGTCTCCCCAGCCGAAGAGATAGAGCGAGCGCGTGGACCGGTCGTGGTCCTTGAAGTTCTCGACGCCGAAGCGGAGCTCGCGGACGCCCATGTTGCCGCTGTAGGTGTCGGCCGGCGGGAAATGGGTGAAGACCCGGGAGCCGTCGATGCCCTCCCACAGGAAACTGTGGTGGGGAAGGACGTTGTACTGGTTCCAGGAGAGCTTCTGGGTGAGGAACCACCGGACGCCGCTCCTCCTCATGATCTGGGGCAGGGCGGCCGAGTACCCGAACACGTCGGGCAGCCACACGTCACGGGTCTCGATCCCGAGCTCCTGCAGATAGAAGCGTTTGCCGTAGACGATCTGTCGGACCAGCGACTCGCCTGAGGGGATGTTGCAGTCGGCTTCCACCCACATGCTCCCGGTGGGCTCCAGACGTCCTTCGGCTATGCGGCCCTTCATCCGCTCCCAGAGATCGGGATAGTGGTCGCGCATCCACGCAAGGTGTTGCGCCTGGGAGACCGCGAACCGGTATTCGGGATACCGGTCCATGAGCTCGAGCACCGTGCTGAACGTGCGGGCACACTTGCGGACCGTCTCGCGCAGGGGCCAGAGCCATGCGGTGTCCAGATGGGCGTGGCCCACGATGCTCACTGCGTGCGTCCCCGGCGCGGGTCGGTGCGAGAGCAGCTCCTCGAGCACGGGCCGTGCCCGACGCCAACTGGCGGAGATGTCGGGGAGCTCGAGCAAGTTGCTCGCCCGCTCGAGCCCGGCGCGGAGCCGTGCGGTACGTGGATCTGCGTCGGGGAGCTCTGTCAGCAGCTCGACGAGCACCCGGAAGTCGTGCCAGAACGCTTCGAACTCGGGGTTCCGCACATGGAGCTCGGCCCGGTCAAGAGTGAACAGAGGGGCACCATCGGGGTCGGGCAGCAGCATCGGCCAGGGGTTGGCGCCGAAGGGGGACGGTGGATTGGCGGCCGCCTCCACGAAGAGCTCGACACTGTCACCCGCCGTCGCCCTCGTGGTGAGCACGTACTCCTTGTGATTGGGTGACAGACCCTGCACCGGCCGACCGTCGCGCCAGAGGAGGGCTTCGGCGCCGAACCCCGTGGACCCGGCCCCCCCGATGCCGAAGCCCAGGGCCACCTCGTGCCCCGCCCACCCGGCCGGGATGGTGCCTCGGAGGCGGAACCAGGTCGTGTCCCAAGGCGAGCCCCACGACCCACCCAACGGGAACGGCTCGTAATCGGCTCCGAACGCGGCGACGGCGGGGACCGGCTCGCCGTGCACGTGGTAGGCGGCCACCTCCAAGGACGCCGTGGGTCCCCGGCGGCGGGGGCGGACGAATTCGTTCAGGACCCGGGTGATCCGACCGACGCGGATCGAATCCTCGGGACGCACGCCCTCAGCCCGCGGCGATCGTGGGCACGCCGAAGCCCACGAGGTCGCTGGTCCAGAGGGGAGCGAAGCTGACGACGGACCCCGTGCTCGGGGCCTGGAGCACGATTCCCGTGCCGACGTAGATGGCGACGTGCTGCACCGACGTGGTGCCGTCGCTGAAGAAGGCGAGATCCCCGGGTTGGAGCTGATCGAGCGCCACCGGAGCCGTGGCGGTGTACTGCTCTTCGGCCGTGCGCGGCAGGGCGATGCCGGCTTGGCCGTAGGCCCATTGGACGAGCCCTGAACAGTCGAAGCCCGCCCCGGGCCCAGGGAGCGGGGTCTCGCCCCCCCAGACATAGGGGACGCCCACCTGGGACGCCGCCGCCCAGATGGCGGCGGAGAGCGCCGGCGGGAGAGGGGGAGCGCTTCGATCGGTGACCACGGCGGCCCTTCCTGCTGACTGGGCCGCCAGGTACGCCGGAGACGAGGGGTCGTTCGCGGCGTCCACGGCGGCGAGGGACGCCTGTTGGCTCGATGCGGCGGCCATGGCCGCCTGGCGTGCCTCGTCGATCTGGGTGAGCTCGCTCTGGATCCGGCTCTCGGTTGCCAACAGGGAGTCATCGGCGGCAGAGAGGGTGTGCGCGTCGGCTTGGTAGGCCGACGCCACCTCGGCGATGTCGGCCATCGAAACCTGCTCGTACTCGCTGGTCAGAGCGGCACCGTTCGAGCGCGACCAGGACAGGGTGTTGGTCTGGGTCAACGGAATGTCACCCATGTACGAGATGAGGGCATCGGTGCGCAACTGCAGGCGGGCCGTCTCGAGCTTTCGTCGGATGACGACGATCTGGGCCCGCGTCGTCGCCTCTTGCTGCTGCAGCGTGCCGAGCTGCGCGGAGTCGGTCTCGTAGGTCCCCGCCAACTGGTCCAGCAGTGCGCCGGTCTGGGTGATCTGGAGCTGGAGCGCGGACATCTGCTGCACCTGAGCGGGCGTGAGGGTGACCGGGACGGGCGCGGTGGTCGTCGTTGTCGTCGTCGCATCGGCGGAGGACGGCGCATTGGTGGAGGACGGCGAGGAGGTGGAGGAGCTCGAAGTCGACGAGGTCGACGAGGTCGACGAGATCGACGAGGTCGACGACGTGGTCGAGCTGTCCGGGACGGTGGGAGACGGGCCCGGGTCCGCGCCGGCCCGCGCCGGGATCAGCATCACGGCGATGACCAGGCCGGCGAGGGCGAGAAGGGAGCGGACGATCGATGTGGACATGGGGACGAAGGGGAGGGTCCGACGCAAGATCGGCATGTTACGTGGATCCTTCGATGCGTCGACCGGGCACCACCCGGCTTCTCCGCTGCCGGCAGCTGGGACCTCTGACGTCAGATCACACTCCAATCACTTCGTCCCCTCTTGTCACATACGCCTCAACGCATCGATTTGGCCGCTGGTCGATGTGGAGGGCGATGTGAAGGGCGGGACGGTATGAATGGCCCCATGGGCAAGGTCTTCGTGGTCGGGTCGATCAACGAAGACCGCGTGTTCTTCGTGGATCGTCGTCCCCGGGCCGGAGAAACGGTGAGTGCCGCACTCGTGACCCGCTCCGGGGGCAAGGGGGCGAATCAGGCGGTTGCGGCCGTGGCAAGCGGCGCCACGGTCTCCATGCTGGGGCGTGTCGGGGCGGACCCCGCCGGAAGGGCGCAGCGCGACGACTTGGCCAGGCGTGGCGTGGACGTGTCACTCGTGACCGAAGCGCCCGGTGCTCCCACCGGATCGGCCTTCGTCATGGTGACACCCGACGGTGAGAACTCGGTGGTCATCGCACCGGGGGCCAACGCGCTCGTGCACGCGCCGGATGTCGCGGCGGTGGCCGCGCGGATCTCGGAGTGCGCCGTCCTGGTCACCCAGCTCGAGATCCCACTTGACGCCGTGGTGAAGGCGATCGATGTGTGCGGGCCGAACACCCGTGTCGTGCTGAACGCGGCGCCCTTTCTCCCCCTTCCGGGTTCGGCGCTGCAGAAGATCGACACCCTCGTCGTGAACGAGAACGAGGCCGAATCATTCGTCGGTCGGCCACCGGAGGGGATCTCGGGAGCCCGAAAGATCGCCACCGCGCTGCTGGGTCACGGTCCGCGCCATGTGGTGCTGACCGTCGGGGCCGGCGGTGCCGTGGTCGCCTCCGCAGGCAGCTGTAGGCACGTCCCGGCTCCGACGGTGTCCGCTGTCGATACCACCGGGGCCGGCGATGTCTTCGTGGGGACCTTGGCAGCCCTTCTCGCACAGCGCCACTCCCTCCATCGAGCCGTGTCGGCCGCGGTGGACAGTGCCTCGGCTTCCGTCGCGTTCAGCGGGCCACGTCCGCCCCTCTCCATCTGAGTCAGGCGACAGCCTGCGCTGCCTCGAGCTGGCGGGAACTGGCATAGCCTGGGCCACGCACGGATTCCGGGAGGGACGAGATGCGCGAGAACTCGTTGCGAGCGATCTGGGCTCAACGAGGTCCCGCTCTCGGTGGATGGCTGACGGTGCCGAGTGCCGTGTCCGCCGAGATCATGGCCCACGCCGGATTCGACTGGGTCTGTGCCGACATGCAGCACGGCATGATCGGCTTCTCGCAGATGGTCCAGATGCTCCAGGGCATCTCCTCCACGGACACGGTGCCTCTGGTGCGGGTCCCCCGGAACGAGCCGGGCATCATCGGCAGGTGCCTCGATGCGGGGGCATGGGGCGTCATCGTGCCGATGGTGAATTCCCGAGAAGAGGCTTTGGCCGCAGTAGCAGCGTGTCGGTACTCGCCTCAAGGAATCCGCAGCTTCGGACCGCTGCGGGCCAAGTACTACGCCGGCTTCGACTACTTCGAACGTGCCAACCGCGAGGTCGCGTGCATCGTCATGGTGGAGACCCAGGGTGCGGTCGACCGCATCGACGAGATCGTGTCGGTCCCCGGGGTTGACGCAGTGTACGTAGGACCGGCGGACCTCAGTATCACGTTGGGCCTCGCTCCGGCACCGGATCACAGCGAGCAGAGCTTCACAGACGCCCTCGAACGCGTGCTCGACGCGTGTCGGCGCCACAACGTGGTGCCGGGCATCGCCGGGAACAGCGACACGGCGGTGAAGCGCCTGCAACAAGGGTTTCGATTGGTGGAGGTCGCGTCGGACGCGGGATTGCTGGGGATCAGTGCCGGACGCGCCCTGGCTCAGGTTCGGCCCGGTAGCGGTTCCGGAGCGCAGTCCGCATATCTGTGATGGCGGGCCTTCGCCGTCCTAAAGCAGTGATCGCTACGCCTTTGGCGCGGCCACTTCTGGACCAACTGACCGAATTCGATCTGGCCGTGGTGCCCTCGGGAAGATCGGACGAAGCCGCCTTTGCAGCTGCCATCGCCGACGCAGAGGGACTGCTGGTGAGCTCGCGCGTCACCATCGACCGCGAAATACTGACATCGGCACCGATGCTCCGCGTCATCAGCACCATGAGTGTCGGAGTCGATCACATCGATCTCGACGCCGCCCGGGAGCGACGCATCGCGGTGACGATCACGCCGGTGCTCAGTGATGCCGTGGCCGATCTGGTCATGGCACTCATGATCATGCTCGCCCGCAAGATCCCCGACCGGATGCATGCGGTTGTGGACGGAGAATGGAGTGACCTTCCTCTCGGGGGCGATCTGGCGGGAAAGGTCCTTCTGATCGTGGGGTTCGGTCGCATCGGACAGGCTGTGGCTGCTCGGGCGGCGGCCGCGAAAATGCAGGTGCGATACGTCGACTCGCGACGAGACGTGCCCAGCGTCGCCGGGGCCGACCGCGTCGGCGGGCTGGACGAAGGCCTACGAGATGCGGACTTCGTCTCCCTGCATGTCGATCTGAATGCAGAGACCCGACATCTGATGGGATCTCGGGAATTCAGCTTGATGAAGCCGACAGCCTTTCTCGTGAACACGGCGCGAGGTGGTGTCGTCGATCAAGGCGCCCTGGTCACGGCGTTGGCGGAAGGGAAGATCGCCGGCGCCGGCCTCGACGTGCTCGAGGATGAACCTCCGCGCCCCGATGATCCCGTGCTGAGGGCACCTGACGTGATCATCGTCCCGCACATCGGCTCTGCGACCACGGAGACCAGGGGCGCCATGGCGCAGTGTGCCGTCGACAACCTCATCGCCGGCCTCCGCAATGAGGCGAGCTCGTTCGTGGTTCCCTGACCCCCTCGGCCGAGACCGCGTCGTCAACATGCGTCGGTCGGGGAGCTCCGGGCAGGTCACGATCGCCGTCACCGGGCTACAGTCCGGCCCGACCGAGGGGGACAGATGGGTGCAGCCGAAGACGCGGGAGCCTGGGACTGGTTCCCGGCCACGGTTGGATCGGCATACCGCAAGGGAGCGGGCGACGACGAAGCCCTGCTGTCCGGAACGGCGCTCGAGGACATGGTGGAAGGACTGCGCCGCGCCGCTGCTCTGGTGGCGACGGCTCCTGCGCCATCGTCGCCTGTCGATCGCGCCGCGGGGTACCGTCACCTGCTCGTGCTCCTCGGCCTCGCCGTCGACGAGGCCCTGCGGCCTTCCAACCCCTACGACCCCTTCTTCGCGCCCGCCAACGTGGACGCCGTGCTCAAGTGGGGAATGGACTGCCCCGACGCCGCCTACACCGGGGCCGCCCTCCGTGGCGACGCCACCTACCGCGTGCGCGGACGGCGGGGAACCGCCCGCTACCTCGGATTCCAGGTGATGTCGGGCATCGAGAGCTCGGTCAACGTCGTCGCCGAGGACCTCGAGATCGCTCCGGACGGCTCCTTCGAGATCGTGCTGTCGGCCCAGGAGCACCCAGGGAATTGGATGGCCCTGTCCCCACAGACGTCGTCACTCGTGGTCAGGCAGTTCTTCTACGACTGGGACTCCGAGGAGCCCGCCCGCCTCGACATCGAGTGCCTCGAGCCCGGTCCGTCATGGCCGGACCCCGAGCCGCTGTCACCGGCGGGAGTGGGGCGGCAGTTGACGGCGATCGGGAGGTTTCTCGAAGCGAGCATCGCGTTCTGGCTGGACGTCGAAGATGGTGGACGTGCCCAGGGGATCAACGTCTTCCGCCAACCTGCCGCCTTGACCTCCATGGGAGCGGCGGCCGAGAACGTGAGCGTGTGGGGATCATGGGAGCTCGCCGAGGATCAGGCACTCGTCATCGAGGTGACCCCTCCTCAGGCCCTGTACTGGAGCGTCTCGCTCGGCAACCACTGGTGGGAGACGATCGACTACGCCAACCGACAGTCCAGCCTCAATGGTCATCAGGCCAGCATCGACGACGACGGCGCGTTCCGCGCCGTGGTGGCGCATTCGGATCCGGGCGTGGCCAACTGGCTCGACACCGCCGGGCACCGTCTGGGCCCCGTGATCTTCCGCTGGCTCCGAGCACAGGATGCTCCCGTGCCGAGAACGCGCGTGGTCGCCCTCAGCGATCTCACCGCCACCCTGCCCGTCGGGACCGCCCGCGTCGACGCGGCGCAACGACGTGCCGTCATCGCCCGACGGCGCGCCGCAGTGCGACGGCGATTCCCGCGCTGAGCCCACCCGCCCCCACCGACGCGTGCCGCACGCGACGTGATCACGAGAAGGAGCACCACATGGACCTGGGACTTGCCGACGCCTCGGCTGTCGTGACCGGTGGCACCAAGGGGATGGGGCGCGCCATCGCCGAGTGCCTTGCGAGCGAGGGCGCCCGTGTGGCGGTGCTGGCCCGGGGTCGCGCCATGCTCGACGAGACCGTGGGTGCCCTTGAACGCCTGGGCAGTCCCCAGGCCCTCGGGCTCCCAGTGGACGTGGCCGAGAGCGACTCGGTCGAGGCGGCGTTCGACGAGCTCGAGAAGCGTTGGGGGTCGCTCAACGTGCTGGTGAACACGGTCGGCCCCGCAGCAGGGCGGTTCGAGCAGCTGAGCGATGCCGACTGGCTCACGGCGTACCAGCTCGGCGCACTGGGAGCCGTCCGGTGTGTGCGCTCCGCCCTGCCGCTGCTGCGACGCGCACCGTGGGCGAGGATCGTGAACCTGTCCGCGCACTCGACCCAGCGCCAGAGCGCCATTCTGCCGGCGTACACGGCGTCGAAGGCCGCGTTGACGAGCGTGTCGAAGAACCTCGCCCGGTCCCTTGCCCCTGAGGGCATCCTCGTCAACACGGTCAGCCCGGGGACCATCGTCACGGCCAGCTTCACCGAGGCGCTGCGAGGCGTGTTCGACGAGCGGGGACTGGACGCTTCGGACCCCCATGACGTCATGCGGTGGATCGACGAGGTCTTCCACCAACCGGCCGACCTCGGTCGTGCCGGGCTCCCCGAGGAGGTGGCGGTCGTCGTGACCTTCCTCGCTTCCCGCCGCAACGGCTATGTCACCGGTGCCAATGTCAACGTGGACGGCGGCTCGGACTTCGTCTGATGTTGCGCGCCTCTGATCTCGTCGCCGAAGCCGTGGAACAGACCGGACTTGAGGACTTCGGAGGAGAGAGCTTCCGAGAAGGGCTCGAGCTCCTCACCGAGTCCCTGTCCGCCGATGCCGCGCTCACCGAGCTGGGAGAGGAGATCCTCAGGCTGCGCCTGCGAATGCTGCTCGCCAATCGTCTGCGCGTCGAGGACGTCCACGTGCGGCACCCGGCGGTTGCGGACCAGGTGGTGGAGGGACCCCTGGTCATCATCGGCCTTCCCCGCACGGGGACAACCGCGCTGAGCCAACTGGTGTCGACGGATCCCCAGATCCGCTCGCTGCGGTTGTGGGAGTCGACCGATCCCGTCCCGCCCCCGGAGTCGGCGACCGAACACAGCGACCCACGGATCGCGGAAGCCGCCCGGGGGCTCGAGGCCATGTACGAGGCCTTCCCCCGGATGAAGGCGATGTATTTCCAGACCGCCACCGGTGCGACCGAGTGTCAGGACCTGCTCGGGATGGAATTCCGCACGGCTCATTTCGACGGCATGGCCCACGTCCCGCGTTACACGGACTGGGTCGTCAATTGCGACATGTCTCCCGCCTACCGATACCACCGAAGGGTGCTGCAGCTCCTGCAGTGGCATTGCCCACCACGGCTTTGGCACCTCAAGACTCCCGTGCACATGCTGGCCCTGGGCCCCCTTGTCGACGCGTACCCCGATGCCCGTTTCCTCTGGACCCACCGTGACCCGGCCGACGTGCTGGGCTCGGTGTGCAGTCTCATCGCCTACACCCGTAGCTGGGTGAGCGATCAGGTCGACTTCGACCTGGGTCAGAGGCAGGTCGAGCTGTGGGCCGAGGCCCTCAGCCGGGCCATGGCGTTCCGAGAGGACGTGGGCGAGGGGTGTTTCGCCGACATCGAATTCGGTGGCCTGAACGCGGATCCGGTGGGTACCGTCGGGCGCGCCTATCGGCAACTCGGCCTCGAGCTCGGGGACGAGGCCAGGCGGCGCATGGCGCACTGGGCAGCCGAGAACCCCCGAGGCTCACACGGTGCCCACGAGTACGCGTTGGACGAATTCGGTATCAACCCTGAAGCTGTGCGAGATCGTTTTGCGTTCTACACAGAACGATTCTCCATCGGTGGTGACACGACGACGAGGTGATGCAACGTGGAATCACCCGCGTGGTATCTCGCTCGTCAACTCCAGCGAACGTCCCGATACCTTCATCACGGCTCTTGTCAGTCCACAACACGCGGACAACATCGATCAGCCGGGAAACGGAAGATGCACGATGGGCTCGCGTATCGATCGGCTTCAGCTGGGCATTAGGGCAGTACGACTCTGGTCCCGACACCGACTCCACCCGAAGATGACACGGTGACCAGCGCCAGAGTCCTCACCTTCCATGTCGATGGAGACGAGCTGCCCGGGTTGGTCGATGCCCTCGACGGTGTCGCCGAGATGTTCGCCCACCACTCTGATTTCCGAGGCCTGGTGTGCCTGGAGCACGACAGCACCCGGAACGAGATCATGGTGATCACGCTGTGGGACGGCCGGGGGATACAGGACACCCAGCACGATTCCGAGCTCGCCCGGCGCCGGATCGCGGCGACCACCGATCTGGGTGTGAGCAGCAACTGCTACCACGTCCTTCGCATGGTTCCGGGGTCGGCCGCACTCGACGGCGTCCTGGCCGAGGTGCTCTCGCCCTGAGGCTCCCTGGTGGGGGGGGCCTGGGTGGGCAAAGGGACCTTGGACCCTAGAAGGTACCGGGTCCTGTCGCGTACCCTCCCTGTGGATTGTTGGTGTTGCGGGCGCATCAGGGAGACGATATGGCCTCCACGGCGGACAGCGATCAAGGAGCTCTCTTGCTGCAAGCCAGGTCTGCGTTGATCGGCGCCGCAGCCACCATCGACCGCCTCAGCACCGCGGCCGGACCTTCGATCGAGCTGATCGAGGCCACCCGTGCCGTCCAGAACGCGCTGATCGCCTTGCGCGGCTGGGGCAGCCCTCCCGACGACGCCGCGCCGTCAGAGCGCGTTCTGACCTCGCCGTAGGGCGAGACACGGCGCGACACCGGAGCCGGGCTGTATTCGTCTTCGTCGAACGAGTGGCCGAACGACCGGCCCAACGAATCGCCGGCAACGCCGATGAACGAGACAGGATCCCGTCAGCTGGGGTGCACCGAGAGCGGGTCGGTCAGGGGCCCCTTCAGGACGCGAACGACCAGCTGCCCGTTGGCGAGCTTTGCCTCGAGGCCGGCGCCGTAACCCTCCGGGAGGCCGATCTCTCTCTCGTACCCCCCGTACTCCCACTCGCGAATCAGGTACTCCCGCGGCGCGGCGCTCCGCAGCCGGGCCACGATCCGAAGAATGCCGGGGCGTGCCTCGACGGTCACATCTTCCGGCGTCACCGCCGGGAAGGGCGCGATGACCACGAGGGCCCCGGGCGCCTCATAGGCGTTCACAGGAACCGACTGAGGGTGCATCGCTCGCTCGGCGGCGGCGGTGGCGTCTCTGACCTCGTCGTCGCTGGTGTGATCGGGCGTCATCTCATGACCGTATCCCGCCACGCGACCCGACGCGTCCTGTGGAGGAATCGCCCCGTGGGCATTGGTGGCGGCGACTGGCAGGGTCGACCCCCACACCATTGTTGGGGTCGTTTTGAGCATCGCGGCGGTCCGCGTCCAAGATGGGTACCCGCGTGTTCCGTTCACGGCCGCTCAAGGTCTTCGGGAAAAGGGGTCCATTGACTCTTTCGGCGCCTCACAGACAGTGGCACCTTCGAAGTATGGGGATAGCCGGTGCTGGTCGTCACGGCGCAACAGGAAGCCTGGAAGCGCCCCTCGAGCACGTTTCGATCCACGGACATGACGTGGCCTACCGCCGAGCGGGAGACGGCCCTGCCGTCTTGCTCATCCACGGGATCGCCGGGAGTTCGCGCACCTGGGATGAGGTCTTTCCGCTGGTGGCTCGTGATCATACGGTCGTCGCCCCGGACCTGACCGGCCACGGGGAGTCGGCCAAGCCGTCGAGCGACTACTCCCTGGGTGCGCAGGCCAGTGGGCTGCGCGACTTGTTGACCGTACTCGAGATCGAGCGGGCCACCGTCGTGGGACAGTCGTTCGGAGGCGGCGTCGCCATGCAGCTCGCCTACCAGCACCCCGAGCATTGCGAACGACTCGTTCTGGTGGGAAGCGGAGGTCTGGGTCGCGAAGTGAGTTGGCTGCTGCGACTGCTGGCTGTCCCCGGGGTCGACCTCGCCATGCCGATCCTGTTTCCGCCTTTCCTGTCGAAGTGGGGCGACGACATCATCGAGTTCCTCGACCGGCGGAGCATCCGCTGGCCCGGGGGGGTCGAGATGTGGCGCGCGTATTCGTCGCTCACGACGTCGGAGAACCGACGCGCCTTTGTCCGCACCGTGCACGGGGTCATCGATCCCGGCGGGCAGTCGGTGAGCGCCATCGACCGCTTGTACCTCGCAGCACGGATGCCCACCCTCATCATCTGGGGCGACCAGGACAGGATCATCCCCGTCAGTCACGCCTATGCCGCTCACGACGCGATCGCGGGGAGCCGGCTCGAGATCATCGAGGGCGCCGGGCACTTCCCCCACGTCGAGGAACCTGTCCGTTTTGCCGAGATCCTGTCCGAGTTCATTCGGACCACCAAGCCGAGCAGGTTGGCACCAGACGAGCTTCGCAAGCTGATGCTCAACCATGCGGCCCCCCGGGGACGCGTCGGGCGGACATCGACGCGAAGTCTGTCGAAGTAGGACACGATGGTCGGCCTCAGCGAGACGCACCAGGTCGAGGGGGCGACGCGCGCCGCCGCCGGTCCCGCCACGGCTAGGTTCCAGGTGCGAAGTGCAGACGCGGGTGGGGAGCCGGCCCTCCGTTTCGACGGAGTCGTGCGTCGCTACGGGAAGCACGTCGCTCTCGACCATCTCGACCTCGATGTGGCCCAGGGCGAGACCGTCGCCCTCCTCGGCCCCAACGGCGCCGGGAAGTCGACCACCATCTCGCTCCTGCTCGGACTCCTGCGCCCCCACGCCGGCACCGTGGAGGTGCTCGGAACGAGCCCTCGTGAGGCGGTGGCCCAGGGTCGGGTGGGAGCGATGCTCCAGACGGGATCGGGCAGTGGGCTGCCGTCGGGCGTACGAGTGGCCAGTGCACTGCAACTGGTGCGCCGGCTCTACCGCAATCCGGCCCCCTTCGATCTCACCGTGGAGCGCGCCGGGATCGGTGCCCTGCTGGGGCGCCCGACGCAGCGCCTGTCGGGTGGACAGGCCCAGCAGGTGCGTTTTGCCGTGGCCATCGCGGGAGATCCCGAGCTCGTCTTCCTGGACGAGCCCACCGCGGCGATGGACGTGGAGAGTCGGCGCTCGTTCTGGCGCATGATGCGCCAGTTCGGCGAGGAAGGACGGACCATTGTCTTCGCCACCCACCATCTGCAGGAGGCGGATCAAGTTGCCGACCGTGTGGTGGTCATCAACCGCGGCCGGGTGGTGGCGAACGGCCCCGGCGCCACGCTCAAAGCGGCCGTGGCCACGCGGCTGGTGCGCTTCGTGGCCCAGCACCCCGACGAGCAGGCGCTCGACGGGCTGGAAGGTGTCACGGATGTCGCGGTCCGAGGTACGGGCGTCACCCTCAATTCCTTGGATGCCGACGCCACCATCAGGGCCCTTGTGCACAGCCACGTGGCCTTCAGCGACCTCGAAGTCACGGGGGCCGGGCTCGAGGAGGCCTTCGTGGCCCTCACCGAATGTGACCCGGCACCACGAGGAGGACGGGCACCATGAGTGGTCTCCTGGCATTCGCACGCTTCGAGGTGGCCCGCTTGCTGCGCAGCTGGAAGTTCCTGGCCATCACGGTGGGCTTCCCGGTCATCTTCTACATGTTGTTCCTCCACGACCAGAGCCCGGGGAAGATCGTGGACGGTGCGGTGACCTGGCGCGTGTACCTGATGGTGTCGATGTGCTGTTTCGGAGCCTTGGTCGCCGCCCTCAACGCCGGGGGGAGTCGCCTGTCCATGGAGCGCTCCTCGGGCTGGGCCCGTCAGCTCCGGGTCACCCCCATCCCCGCCTGGTCTTACGTTACGACCAAGGTGGTGGCAAGCATGGTCGTGGTTCTCCCCGTGCTGGTGCTGGTGGAACTGGTGGGCATGGGGTTCGGAGGGGTGAGCCTCAGTGTCGCCAAGTGGTTCGAGCTCACCGGACTGCTGTGGGTGTCGGCCATCCCCTTCGCCATCCTCGGGATCTTCGTCGGGTTCATGGTGCACGCCGAAACGGCGTACCCGGTCGTGACGGGACTCATGTTCGTGCTCGGTTACTTCGGCGGCCTGTTCAACCCGGTGAGCCACATGTCGCCTTCCCTGCAGACCGCGGCTCGAATTCTGCCGAGCTTCCATCAGGCGTCACTCGGTCTGGGGCTCCTGGACCACCAGGGGTTCGGCATCGAGGACGCGCTCGTGCTGGTGGCCTACGCGGCGCTGCTCGGCCTCGCCGTCATCTGGAAGCACCGGGTGGAGGAGTCGCGAGGTCTGGCTTGATCCAAGGCCGTCGGGTCCGGCGTGGCGCTTTGCCACCGGCGCGTCCCGAGCCCTCGTGGCGGAGTCAATCCTTCTCCAAGATGCTCACGTACGGCTCGAGCGGCGCCGTTCCGAGAATCCGACTCTGGTGCCACCCTGTCCCCCGGAGGAGCATTCGCATTTCGGCGCGGGAGACGAAGAGCCAGCGAAACCACGGGGTCGCCCAGTCGCGGTACCGGACGCGCAGGCGGCACTCCCCGGGCATGAGCCCGCGCTCTTTGTTCCGGAGGTAGTAGCTCCGGTCCATGGCGGGAGCCCCGCCCAGGTACGGATTGGTGCTCTCGGCCAGGATCCTGGCCCCAGGCGGCATCCGGGCGCCCCAGTCCGTGAGCACGCTGCGGACCTGTTCAGGAGAGCCGAAGATGCCGAAGTTGTTCCCGAACAACACGACGGTGTCGAACGAGCCCATGCTCCAGGTGATGCGGGCCAGGGAAGCGCACCACATCTTCCTCACCCCGCGTTGGCGCGAAACCTGGGCGGCCAGCGGCGAGGCGTCCAGCCCGACGACATCCACGGCGCGCTGCTGAAGGTGCAGAGCCACTCTGCCCGCCCCGCAACCGACGTCGAGGACCCGACCACGGACGTAGCGCATCGCTTGGCGTTCCGCCGAAGGCCAGTGCCGGGACTCGGCGAGAAACAGCTCGGGCCCGGCGCCGACGTCGACGAAACCGTCGTCACGTTCGTAGATCTCGGGCTCGCTCCCACCCCGCACCCAGTCCACCAGCGCCCGACCGAAAGCGTCGGCTCCCGTCTTCACAGATCTCAGCCCGTGGTGGGATGGGTGGGAGTGCTCCCATCCGGTGTGAGCAGGTCGAATCCATCCGGCGTGTTCAACATCCCCGGGGATGTCCCGGCCGCGTCGGTGACGCCGTACTGCCAGACGAGCGCGCCCGTCGTGGGATCTATGGCCACCATGCGGTTGGCGTAGTCGTCGTTGAGCATGATGACGCCACTCGGAAGGCGCTCGGCCAGCGACGGGTGGTCGAGCATGCCGGGACCGGATGCGGCAGCGTAGCGGTAGAGCACCTGGCCGGCGCGATTCATATAGATGAACGCCCCTGGTTTGGCATAGTCGGCGACGAGATAGAGGTCGGGCCCGAGCTGCTGGGGGTCCGACGGGTAGGACACCGGTGGATGGGCCGTCCACACCAACTTCCCATGCAGCGTGTACTCGCTGATCCACGAGCCGTTGATCTCGGAGATGAGGAGGTTGCCGTCGGCCAGTGGTGTGTCGCCGTTGGGCGACCCCATCGACGTGGGCGGGTTGTGGACGCAACGGCCGTTGGTGCCGATCTGCCCCGCCACGGTGCCGTCGTGATTGATGATGACGATGCGGCAGTTGTCGGCATCGGCCACCGTGATGTGCCCGTCGTTGAGCAGGTAGGCGTCGTCGGGCTCGTGCAGGTATCCGGGCGCCGTCCCAGAACGGTTCGGGTGGCCGTACTCCCACAGGATCTTTCCCGAGGGATAGGCGATCTCCACGATGGTTTCGTTCTGTTCCTGGTTGGAGATGATGGCGTGCCCCTTGTCGATGAAGAAGGCATCGTCGGGAAACACAAAGCCGTAGGGGTCGGGCGGAGACGTCGCGGACGGATAGGTCCAGGTGATGTCCATAGCCGGGTTCAGGAGCAGAAAACGGTTGTTGCCACGGTCGGCGATGAGCAGTTGCATCCCGAAATACGGTGAACCGGCTCCCGACGCCCCCGCTGAGCCGAACTGCGGGTTCGGGGTGAGCATCTGCACCGTCGACACCTGCGTTCCGTCGGTCTCACCTCCCACCAGCCAGGCCCTGGTGCCGATGACGGTGGCACCCGCATGCGACACCGGTACCTGGAGACGCCCCGCCGTGAGCACCCCGTCGGTGGCGGGATCGAATGCCCAGACGGTGGAGACGGTGGACGTGCCCGGCGTGGACTGGGCCAGGAGGACCCCGCTCGTGCGCCCGGCCCCGCGCCCGGGCACGGTGGCAGCCGTGGCGGTCGCACTGGTGGCGCCGGCACCAGGGTTGGCCCCCGAAGGGGCCGGTCCCAGCTGCGTCGTGCCCAGGCCGGTCGTCTGGGTTTGTGGGACGGTCGAGTCGCCGCCGGCCAGATAGATCTGCGTCCCGATGGTGACGGCGGCGGCCCCTTCGAGCGGCACGGGCAGGTGCCCGATCGTCGAGGCGCGATGCAGGCTCGGGTTCACGGCCTGGATGTCGTCCACGGGTTCGCCGGCGTTGGCGCCGGTGACGGCTTCGCCTCCGAAGACGTAGACCAGGCCGCCGGCGGCGGCGACCGCGCCGTAGCGCACCGGCACCGGCAAGGACGCGACGGTGGAGAACGAAGCACCGTCGGTCGTCGCCAGCACCGCAGGGTCGGGGTTCGTGCCGTCGAACCCGCCCACGATGTAGGTCGTGCTCCCGACGGTCACCGCCGACGAGTCCGAGCGGGGCTGGGGGAGGGCCCCGGTCACGGTGGCGGTGGCGATCGTGCCGGGTGCGTGCGCAGCGGCCGACGGTGCGGGCACGCCTTGGACGGTCGCCACCGTCGTGGCCGATCCGCCCCCGAAGGTCACGTCACGTCCGTCCATGACGGCGCCCGATGAGTCGTGGAGGCCGCCGCTCAGGTTGGCGACGTGTGCGAGCTTCCCCGAGGTGGTGTCGAGCGTGTAGATGCCCGCCGTGGACACGTTCGACGTGGTCAGACCACCCAGGATGACGAGGGCATTGCCGGGCCCGGGAAGCACGACGCTCCGGCTGATGGGGGCGGCCAGGGTCCAGGGGAGAAGGCCCGACTCGGTCGCGGCGATGGTTCGGGTCCGGGCCCCGGCGCGGGCATTCGTCGACGAGGTGGACGCCGACGACGCCCTCGACGTCGGCGACGAGCCGCCGCCGACAGAGGTGGCCAGGAGCGCCCCCACGGCGATGAGCACGGCGAGCCCGACGACGGCGGCCAGGGTCCGGCGCCTCCGGATGGCCACCCGGCGGGCCTGGGCGCGCGCCAGGCGCGTGAGGGGGGAGTGAGAGGACACGGTCGAGACTCGGTCCCCTTGTCTAATCGAAGGGGAAACGACGAGCGTCGATCGGGGCGGACCGCGTGGGCGTGGTCCGTGTGACGATCTGACCCGTCGAGGGCCTGACCAGGACCTCAGGTGGCCAGGGCGCGCGCCGCCGGACCGGGGAGGTCGAGGAAGTTCTCGCTGTAGAACCGATGTTTGGTCTCGTCGGTGGCTTCGGTCAAGGTGGCCTCGAAGCGTTCGATCGGCCTCCGGCCCCCTTCCACATGGGGGTAGTCGGAGGAGAACATGCACAGCTCGGGCCCACTCTGCTCGATGATCCAGCCGACGTCCTCGGTGGGATAGGGGGTGAACCGCACCTGGCGGCGCACGTACTCCGTCGGCCTCAGCGCCAGGGCGCGCAGGCGCTCTTCGTGCCGGGCGAAGGCCTCCAGGGCCGCCTCCATCTGCCGCAACCACGATGGCACCCACACGGCACCTTGTTCGATCACGCCGATGCGCAGGCGGGGGAATCGCTCGAGGACGCCGTCGAAGATCATCGTGGCGAGGGTCTGGGCCGGGGGTCCCGGGATCCCCATGAAGTCGACCGATCGGAAGTTCTCCTCGCCGCCGTGGAAGTCGGGGGGGACAGGCAGGCCGTTGCGGAAGTAGTTCCGGTCGATGAGGTCGCCGGTCCCCCCCACGTGGAAGACGACGCAGATGCCCGCATCTTGCGCGCTCGCCCACACCGGATCCAGGCCGACATGGCTGGGAGAATGGGCCGGCGGGCATCCCGAGGCGACGAGAAGGGCGGCTGCACCCATGGCGATGGCCTCGTTGGCCATGGACAGCGCCCCTTCGAAGTCGGCCAGGGGCACGTAGCAGGTCGGCAGCAGCCGAGGGTCGACCGAGCAGAACTCCACCATGCCCCGGTTGTGGGCGCGGGCGGCACCGTAGGCGAGCTCGAGATCACCGCTGTGCTCCCAGTCGTGCAATCGCCGGTTGTGGAACGTGTTGAAGACGAGCTGGCTCGAGAAGCCCAGCAGGTCGAGGGCTCGGGAGCGGTCGTCGGCGATGAACGAGCCGGTGGCGGCGAAGTTCTTGCGGTTCATGATCTCATCGGCCTCGCGGGCCCGGTACTCGTCGGAGCGATGCACGGCTGACAGTCGGTCGAACGAGGCCAGCAAATTCCGGCGCTGTTCGTCGGGGTCCCCGGTCTGGCGCAGCTCGTTGCCTCCGGGATAGGTGAGGGCCTCGATCCGGTCCCGGACAACCGGATCGGCGTGGTCCCTCAACCAGGTGGGGGTCTCCATGATGTGCGCATCGGCGTCGTGGGCGACCCGGCCCGAGTTGTATGGCACGACATCACCTCCGACCACAGTTCGGCCGATAGCCGAAGTACGGACTACCCGATGATACGACGCCTGTGTCAGCGGGGCTCGAAGTACACCTCGACGATGTGGCCGTCCGGATCCCTGCACTTGAACCCGACGTAATAGCGCGTGTTCTCAGGCTCCTCGACGGTCAACCCGGATGCGGTCATCGCCGACCTCAGGTCGATGACCGCCCTCGCGTCGGAGGCGATGAAGCCGAAGTGCCAATCTCTCCCCGATACGGTCGGTGCGCCGGCATGAAGGCCGAGTTCGAACCCCGATGCATCGGTGATGAACCGCGTACCGTCGTCGTACTGGGCGAGCACGCGGTCGAAGCCGAACCACCGACCGTAGAACGCACTTGCGCGGTCGAGGTCGGCGACACTGATGTTGAGGTGGGCGAGGCGGTACATGTCCGCATTCTGCCCCACTCGGTGTCTCGATCTTCAGCTTCGTGACGGGTGGGAAGGCCCGGCGTTGGCGTGGAAGGCCTTCGCCGGCACCGGTGTCGGCGTCAGGGCGGGGGTCGGGGTCGGGGCGGGGTCGTTGAGCACGCGGCCGAGCTCGTCGGTGACGGCGGGGGCCAGATACGAGGCATAGGTAGCCGTGATGTGGTTGTCGTCGCGGTAGGCAAGGAGGTTGTCGACCATCACGGCACATGTGTCGGGGGTGCAGAACCACGGGTCGGGATCGAGATAGCTCCCACCCGCCGCGGCGACGGCGTGTTCCTCGGCCAACTTGCCGGGCACGTTCAGGCCTTGGGACAGAGGAACCGTGCACGCCGCGGCCGATGTCAAGTGGACCGAGAGGCAGCCGGGAACGCTGAAAGGCGGTTTGGGCACGGGTCCGATGACGAGCACTCTTGGGCCGAGCTGGCGGATGGAGCTGACCATTTGCGACAGGCCCTGCAGCCACTGGGTGCTGTAGGGCGTGAAGCCGTAGATGTCGGTGTAATGGCGGGCCACGCCCAAGATGACCAGCGTGGGGTGGACCTGCGCGATCCGGGCCAGCACGTTCTGGCGCCACTCGTCGCACTCGGCGTAGGTCCGGCCGAGGACGGGGCTGAAGATCGGGATGACCAGAGGCGGGCACGTGGCCTTGGTCCATGTGAACAGGTTCAGTCCGAACTGGTGGGCGGCGCTGTCCACCGCCGGGAACCACATGGCGGCGTGGGAGTCACCGAACAAGACGATGGAGGTGTGCGACGAGGTGTCGCCGAAGTCGCACGTTCCCAGGCCGGTCGGAAGGTACGAATCCAAGCAGCCGTCGACGAAGACCGGGGGCTCGTCCGCGTCGGCATGGGGTAGCGAAGGCGTCAGGTTGGCTGGCACGTCGTTCACGGGGAGCGACTGGGCCAGTGCGTGCTGCACCTGAGCCGTGGCACCGATCAGCGCCGTGGTGTAGGGATCGCGGTCCGCCACCGACGCCGTGTTCTGCAGCGAGCGAGGCTTCACTGCCGGGGCAGAGGCCAGTTTGGCTTGCCGGGCGATGCCATGACCCCCGAGCGATGGCAGTGTCACGATCGACAGAAGACACAACGCCACCGCCGCCGTCGTCACGACTCCGCCCAGGCGCAGGGCGCGGCGGGGCTGATCCCGCAGCCACGTCGACCTTCGCAACGGATTCTCGATGATCACGAACGAGATGACGGCCAGCACGAGGCTGAGTGCGACCAAGGACAGATTGGCGGCCAGCGACAGGGTGTGGCCTATCAGCGACGGCGCCAGGATGAGCACGGGCCAATGCCACAGATACCACGAATACGAGACCCGGCCGAGGACCTGTGCGCCGATCCGACCCAGGACCAAGATGGGCCCGTTGTGGGGTGCGGCACACCCCGACGCGATGACCGCGGCGGTCCCCAGCACCGGAGTCAACGCGGCCACACCGGGATAGGGCACCGAGCCTGACAGGATCAGAGCTGAGCCGACCACGGCGGCTAACCCCACCCATCCGAGGACGGCGGCGCGACGTCGGGACAACGTGCCGAGCCACGGCGCCGCGAACGCCACGAGGCCGCCCGCGGCCAGTTCCCAGGCGCGCGCCGGCAGGGAGAAGAAGGCCCAGGGTTGCGAGACTCGCGTCAGCCACACGCCGAGGGCAAAGGAAGCCACGCCGAGGGCCCCCAGCACTGTGGCCGCGCCGAGGCGCGACGGCGACGGTCGGCGTCGCCGGTGCATCCACAACAAGGAGCCGGCCAGCAAAAGCGCCGGCCAGATCAGATAGAACTGTTCCTCCAGGCTGAGCGACCAGTACTGCTGAAACGGCGACGGGAGGGCGCTGGACGTCAAATAGTTGGTCTGCAGCGCGGCGAAGCGATAGTTGGAGACGTACAAGGCGCTCGAGATGCCGTCTTTGAGGACGGCATGGGTCTGCAGCGGCGGCAGCAGGGCGGTCGAGGCCAGGGCCGTGGCCACCAGAACCACGAACGACATGGGCAGGAGGCGACGGACGCGCCGGCCGTAGAATGACCGAAACGACAGCCGACTCCCTCCCTCCAGCTCCCGCCAGAGCAGTCCGGTGATCAGGAAGCCGGAGATGACGTAGAAGTCGTCCACCCCCGTAAAGCCCCCCCGCAGCAGGCCTACGTGGGCGTGGTAGAGAACCACCGCCAAGATCGCTACGGCCCGCATGCCCTCGATGTCGCGGCGGAAGCGACTCCCTGGCCCTCTGCCGTATCGCACCGACAAGAAGCTACGTCCTGGGCGATCCCCCGGAGTGAATGGCGAAGCCCCAATTCCCACGGCGCAGGGCCCCATTCCTTCTTCTCCCTGGTGGTAGCCAGGCACGGGTGGCGGGAGCGGCGACACGAGCTGGCCCTGGACCACGGCGCACCCGGGTCAGGTCAGCGGTACCTCGCGCGCCGGGGGAACCCGCGTGGTCGAAAGGCCCAGCCGGTTTGCCGCCAGGGCGAACCGACGGGCGTCACGAGGGGCACAGCCGTGGAGGTCGTTGTTGAAGTAGACGAAGACCTCTGCCGTTTCTGGCCACAGCTCCGCCACGCGCCGAGCCCATGTGTGCAGCGCAGTACGGCCGTAGCAGGAAGGCGGTTGGCCTCGGCCGTGGTGGAACCGGACATATCCCCACGATGCCGTGGGCCACAGCGGGCCATGGCGTCCGTTGACGTCGGTGAGGCAACAGGCGGTACCTGTGTCCTCGAGGAGTCGCCGGATCGACGGGGTGTGCCAGCTCGGGTGCCGGAACTCCACCGCCACTCTCGTTCCGGCGGGGAACGCCGTCAGCGTGCGCCGCAAAAGCTCCTCTTCGAGCTGAAGCGTGGGAGGGAGTTGGAGCAGTATCGGGCCCAGCTTGTCTCCCAGGGCGCGGGCACGCTCTATGAGAAGGTTCACCGGCTCGTCCGGATCGCGCAGTCGCCGGACGTGTGTCAGGTACCGGCTGGCCTTCACCGACACGATGAAATCATCGGGGAGTGCCGTGGCCCATCTCTGGAACATCGCCGCCTCCGGGAGCCGGTAGAAGGCATTGTTGAGCTCGACCGTGGCGAAGCGTCGTGCGTAGTGCTCGAGCCATCCGTGGACCGGAAGGGTGGCGGGGAAGAAGCCGCCGCGCCAGTGCCGGTAGTGCCAACCCGATGTTCCGATCCGGACGGTCATTGTGCAGGCGAGGTGTCCACGAATCGACAGGCGTCCCCACGCAGGACGTTCGTCAGGCACCCCCGATCCTATGGCTGAGTCCCAAGAGGAGAGAGGAGAGAGGAGAGGCAAGTGATCACGATGCTCCGGATCGGCTGCCCGCGAGCCCGTTCGGGGTTAGACGACCCTGATCGAGGGAATCATCCGTGCCGGTACCGAGTCGACCAGCAGCTCCGAGGTGGCTGCAGCCCGGCGAGCCGATCTCTCACCGGAGGCGCATCCGCCATAAGAAACGCCGAACAAGCGCTTGGATCGACGGACGCTTCCTTCATGAGCCCTTCAGGTTGGACGGGTAACACTGCGGTAATGACTGTGTGGCGCGCCGCGGGCCGAGGTGAGCTCCACCCTGCCGAGGCCGAGGCGGGCCGGGAGTGCATGCCGAGGTCGTCGACGTGCAAGCACGAGCGTTTCGCCGCTCGCAACCTCCTGACCCGGCGACTAGGGTCTTGGCTGGCGCCTGCCGTAGACGTCGGGTTCCGGCGTGGTGCGTGCGCTCGGAAGGGATCCGCAATTGACTGATCTGTCCGAGGACCTGGTGCCCCTCCCCGCAGAGTCGCTCGAGGGTCACCACCGTGCCGACGTTGGCCGGTCCCACGTCCCGCTGTGGCGAGGGCTCCTCCGCATCGCCAGACCCCGGCACTGGGTCAAGAACCTCCTCGTCTTCGCCGCTCCCGGCGCGGCGGGTGTCCTCTTCCATGGCAACGTCGCCGCCCATGCCGCCGGAGCCTTCGGAGTCTTCTGTCTGGCCGCATCGGGCGCGTACTTCGTCAACGATGCACTCGACGTCGACGCCGATCGGCAACACCCGGTCAAGTGTCTGCGGCCTATGGCGTCTGGCATTGTGCCCCTTCGTCTCGGCGCTTTCGTGGGCACCTACCTCATGATCGCCGCCATCGGATTGGCCTGGTGGTTGGCCGGCAGCCACCTGGCACTCGTTGTCGCCGTCTATGTGGCGGTCACCGCCGCGTATTCGGTGCGACTCAAGCACGAGCCCGTGGTGGACCTGGCCTGCGTCTCCACCGGGTTCGTCCTTCGTGCCATCGCGGGGGGAGTCGCCACCGGGGTACCGCTTTCGAATTGGTTCATCATCGTGTCATCGTTCGGGTCACTCCTTATCGTCACGGGTAAGCGCAGCGCCGAGCATCTTGCCCTGGGCGAGCAAAGGGGGGTGCACCGGCCCACCCTGAGCGTCTATCCGGAGTCGTTTCTGCGTTCCGTGCGCTTGTTGGCGGCGTCGGTGACGGTGACCGCCTACTGCCTTTGGGCTTTCGAACGTGCGAGCCACATCGGCCACGGTCATCATCCGATCTGGTTCGAGTTGTCGATCGTTCCGTTCGTCATCGCCATCTTGCACGTGGAGCTGCGGTTCGCTCGCGGCCTCGGTGGAGCACCCGAGGAGATGGCCCTGCGGGATCACACGTTGCAATTGCTCGGCATCATGTGGATGGCGATCGTCGCGGTCGCCATTTACGCGTGAGCGATTCCGGTCCCGGTTCCCATAGGTATCCCACCACTCGTCGCACCCTGACGGGCTGGGGCCGTACTGCTCCGAGCGCGTGTGATGTTGCGCACGTTCGCTCCGGTGAGGATGTCGACCTGATCCTTGCGTCCGCCGCCGAAAGTGGGCGCAGTGTGGTGGCGCGCGGCCTGGCGCGCTCATACGGTGACGCGGCTCAGTGCGCGGGCGGCATCGTGATCGACACGACCGGGCTCGATGCCGTGCTGGACTTCGACGCCGACACGGGCCTGGTGCGTGTCGGGGCGGGAACGAGCCTCGATGCCCTGATGCGCGGATTCGTCCCCCGAGGTTGGTTCGTCCCGGTCACACCGGGAACCCGGCACGTCACAGTGGGCGGAGCCATCGCGGCAGACATCCATGGCAAGAACCATCACCGTGACGGCTCGTTCTGCTCGTATGTCACGCGTCTGTCGCTCGCCACGCCCTCGGGGCGCCGCGAGGTCTCGCCGGAGCGCGATCCCGAGTTGTTCTGGGCCACCGCCGGCGGCATGGGTATGACGGGGACCGTGGTCGAGGCGACATTTCGGATGCTCCCCGTGGAGACCGCCGTCATGACCGTGGACACCGAGAGGGCCGAAAACCTCGATGATTGCATGGACCGCATGGCCCGACGTGATGCCGACTACCGGTACTCAGTGGCTTGGGTCGACTGCCTGGCGCGCGGTACCAAGATGGGTCGGTCCGTTCTGACCCGTGCTGATCACGCCCGACTCGACGACCTCCCGACTGCCCGCCGCAGCGAGGCGCTGTGCTTCGCTCCCCAGATGCGTGCTCGGGTGCCGGTTACTCCGCCGTCGGGACTGCTCAATCCGGTGACAGTGGCGGCCTTCAACGAGTTGTGGTTCCGAAAGGCCCCCCGGCGACGAACCGGGGAGCTCCAGACGATGTCCACCTTCTTCCACCCCCTCGACGGAGTCGGAGCCTGGAACCTCCTCTATGGTCCGCGGGGGATGGTCCAGTACCAATTCGCCGTTCCCTTCGGGGCGGAAGACGCGGTGCGGGAAGTGCTCGGCCGGTTGAGCCAGGCCCGCATGGCGTCGTTCCTGGCTGTCATGAAGCGGTTCGGGGACGGAGACGCCGGCCCACTCTCGTTCCCGGTCCAGGGGTGGACGCTCGCCCTCGACCTGCCCGTGGGCCCGTCGGGGCTCGGGCCCCTGCTCGACGCGCTCGACGGGATCGTCGCCGGTGCGGGGGGGCGGGTCTATCTCGCCAAGGACTCCTGCTTGCGTCCCGAGGTGCTGGAAATCATGTATCCCCGCCTGCCCGAGTGGCGCGCCACACGGGACCGGGTCGATCCCGGCGCTACCTTCGCCTCCGACCTTTCCCGACGTCTCGGGCTGGCGCCCCGGCGCCCGGAGAAAACTAGGCAGGATGAACTCGATGAGATGAACGAGACGAGATGAACGACGCAATGGGAATGCCCCAGACGGCGGTGGTGGTGGGAGGAACGTCCGACCTCGCCCGGGCCATCCTCCGCGTGCTCGTGGCTCGCCGCCTGCGCCGGGTGGTGCTCGTCGGTCGCGACGAGATCGGCCTCGCTGCCGCGGCCGAGGAACTCCGGGCCTTGGGGGCCGTTGCAGTCGACACGGTGATGCACGACGTCACCGATGTCGTCGGGGCCGCCGCCGCCGTCCGCGACGCGTCGACCCGACTGGGCCAGGTCGATCTGGTCCTTGTGGCTGCCGGCATGATCGGGGACCAGGCAAAGGACGAGGCTGTCCCCGAGGCCGTGGCCCGCGTCTTCTCCACGAATTGCACAGGCCCTGCTTCGGTGTTGGCGTCGTTCGCGGCCGCGCTCCGTCAGCAGGGCCACGGTCGGATCATCGTGCTGTCGTCGGTCGCCGGGGTGCGCGTGCGTCGGGCGAACTACATCTATGGGGCGTCCAAAGCCGGGCTCGACGCCTACGCGCAGGGAATGGCCGAAGCCCTGCGGGGTTCGGGCGTCTCGCTCACCATCGTCCGCCCTGGTTGGGTGGCCACCCGCATGACCGAAGGCCGTACCCCCGCACCTTTGGCCACTACTCCCGATGCCGTGGCGGCAGATGTCGTGTCAGGGATGGAGCGCGGTGCATCTGTCGTATGGTCCCCGGGCTCGCTGCGACTCGTGTTCGCTGTCCTTCGTCTGATGCCCCAGGCGTTGTGGCGTCGGCTCCCCGGCTAAGTTCCCGCTAGTCGTTACGGAGCTCCAAGATCGGCGGCCGGTGATCCGCGTGGTCAGTGAGCTCGAACCGACATCGTAAAGAAGTCCCTCGTCCACCACGGCTCGAAGTAGCGGCCCGCCCCGCCGGTCATGCTCGGGAGAAGCTCGGTCCCGTTGCTCGCGTTGGCGACACCGGTCGGAGTCAACGGGTCATAACTGGTGAAGTTGACCCAATCCGTGTTGATGTCGAGCTCCATCGCCCGGACGGCCCCTGCCCGCGCCAGGACATCGGCCAGGTCGGTGATGTTCAGGTCAGGACCACCGACGTACACCAGGGCTCCGTTCGCAGTCACCCCGACTCCCGAGCGCCAGACATAGACCTGATTCCTAAGGGTGAAGCCCCACCGGGTGGTGTCATTGGCGTCAAGCCCAGGTACGGGACGGCCCCCGTCGACCACGAGGTCCAGGTTCTGCCTCACGGACTTGACGTTCGACGTCATCGTCACGTCGCGTCCCCACTGTCCGACAGTGGCGGTGCCGTCGGCGTAGATGACAAAGGACGCGGCCCCAGTGCGAAGAGGGACAACCGTCTTCCCCTGGGTGTAGTAGCCCCCCTCGGCGTTCGACATCAGGAAGCCCGCGTTGAACGCGGCCACGAGCGACTGTGCCGATTGGGTGGACACAGGAGCGGAGTTTGCCCACGGCCCTCCACCGGGAATGGTGCTCCCCGAATACAGCGTGGCAGACAAGAGATTGGTATCCATCCACGCCACCCCGGCAACCACGCTCGTGTGCACGGTGTCGGGCCGAAGGTACGCCTCGTAGACCGCCGCCAACCCATGGACCGACCGGCCCACAGCGTGCCATTGGCCCTCACCCGCGACCGGGGGGCTGGCGATGGGTGAAATGGGTGGCGGGGGGGGAAGGTGCGCCGGGAGTGACGCTGCCGGCGTGGGTGACCCGTGTCGCAGTGTCGATGTAGGGGGTGGGATCGCCCCGCGTACCGGTTTTCCTCCTACCGGCGGCGGGTGATGGGAGTACCAGGTGTTCTCGGCCCACGTCACGAGAGATCCACCACCGTGCCCACGGACCCATTCCGCGAACCTCGCCGTCACACTTGCTCCCAGACCGGGATTGGTGAGGGCCGAGCCGAGCGACCACCACACCGGGGTGAGAAGGACCACGATGAGGATGAGCGCGCTGATGAACTTGTGCCGGCGTACCCACGGTCGATGTGTGGTTAGTTTGAGTGGACTGGTGTCGGTGTGAATCAATCGCCGCGGTGACACGGCCGTCTGCTCCATCGACGCCACGTTAGGGGTCTCGACCTTACGGTGGCGTGAAGGCCACCTCGTCCACTGCGTCGCCTGTCGATCCTTGCGAAATCGTGAAGTCTTCACGTGGACGTCAGGATAATCGTGTAAACCAGGAGATGTGCGAGTGCTCGTCGCCGAGGATGACGTGGGGCTGCGCTCCGTCCTCGAGCGTGGTCTTCGAGAGAACGGGTATGTCGTCGACGCGGTGGCCGACGGGGAGCGGGCCCTGCGCTTCCTGCGCACCTACGACTATGAGGTCGCGGTCCTCGATTGGCGCATGCCGGAGGTCTCGGGCATCGACGTAGTACGCGAGCTACGCCGGCACGGATCACAGCTCCCCGTCCTCATGCTGACGGCCCGAGATGCCCCGAGCGATCGGGTTACCGGGCTCGACGCAGGAGCCGACGACTACCTGATCAAGCCCTTTGACTTTGCCGAGCTACTCGCCCGTATCAGGGCCCTCCAGCGCCGGTCTCCGACCCTGCAGTCGCCGCGTTTGACGGTGGGAGACCTCGAGTTCGACCCGGCCACTCGTGAGGTCCAGGTGGGAGGAAGGAACCCTGGCCTTACCGGCACCGAATTGTCGATACTCGAGATCCTCATGCGCAGGGCACCCGCGGTCGTCGAGCGGCGGGCCATCGCGCTTCACGTCTGGGACGAGGAGGCCGACGCGCTCGGGTCCAACACCATCGACGTCCACATGGCCCGCCTGCGGGGGAAGCTTGGTTCAGGGCGAACGCGGATCGAAACAGTTCGGGGAATCGGCTTCAGGATCGTGCCGACATGAGGATCCGGGGCCAATATCCTCGATCGCAATTCGCCCATGCGGCCCGCGTGGCAGTCGTGTCCACACTTGTGATCGCCTCGGTCTACGTGATGGTGAGCGTGGTCTTCGACCTTGTCGATTCGAATCGGCTCGTAGCGCAGGTGGACTCACACCTCAGGGACCGGCTCCACGATTTCATCCACAACGGCGACCTGTCCAGGCCGCCGGGTGAAGCGGACGACGACCACGAGGTCGATGCCGTGCCGGTCTTGTTGTGGCGCGTGGCTGCTGACGGGCACTCGGTGGCGTTGAGCGACGCAGCACCACGCTTGTCCAGCTCGGCGTGGTCCCGCAGCAGTGGGCCCGTCACGTCGCAGTTGGGTTCGGTCTCGTTCCGGTTGGTCTCCACCAGAATCGGGAACGGCTGGTTGGTGGCCGGCCAGAGCTTGACGGAAACGGCGCACGTCAAGCGGGTGCTTCTCGCCGCTGAAGCGATCGCCGGGCCGGTCGTCCTGCTGGCGATGTTCCTCGGTGCCTTGATCATCGGGCTGCAAGCGTCGAAACCGGTTGAACAGGCCCGCCGTAGACAGCTCGAGTTCACCGCGGACGCGTCCCACGAATTGCGCACCCCTCTGAGCGTCATCGAGGCGGAGGTGTCCCTGGCTCTCAGCGCGCCTCGCGATGCTGCCAGCTACCGCGACACCGTGGAGCGGGTCAACGACGAGAGCGAGCGGCTGCGGCGCATCATCGACGACCTCTTGTGGTTGGCGCGTTTCGATTCGGAACCGACTCCGCCGGGGGACGAGCTTGTCGACATCTATTCCGTGGCCCAGGGTTGCGCGGACCGCTTCGGTGCCGTGGCCCAGGCACGAGGTATCTCACTGTCCGTCGAGCGCCAAGGCGACGCCGAACCGCTCGTCACCGCCCCGCCCGACTGGATCGATCGACTCGCCGGTGTGCTGGTGGACAACGCTTGTCGCTATGCCGGACACGAAGGAACCGTCCGAATCGTCGTGTCGTCCCAGGTCAACCGGACCAGCATCGCCGTCGAGGACAGCGGACCGGGGATCCCTCCCGAGGAGCGCTCCCGGTTGTTCGACCGCTTCCACCGAGCTACCGACGAGGGTTCGGGGACCGGTCTCGGGCTTGCCATCGCCGACTCGATCGTGAAGTCCACGGGCGGTCGGTGGCGAGTGATCGATTCGACCCTCGGGGGTGCCCAATTCGAAGTCACCTGGCACCGCTCACGCATCGGAGACACGAACGTCGATACCGACTCTCGCTCGTCAGACGGTTCGGCGGACGAACAGCACCGAGAGCCTTCCTCGACCTTCGGCTGAGAAGTCCAGCTGGTTGTGTGCGGATCTGTCAGTGGCGCAGATGAGGAGTGGCGGCCAGCCACCCATTCACCTGTGCCGTCACGAGCAGCCCCAGCAAGGTCCCGGCCACGAGACTGGATACGATCGTCCACGTGCGCCACCCGGCGCCGGCCACGCTCCGGCGCGTGCTTCGAATCCAGTCGAGTGGTGCCAGTCTGGCTGTGTCGGCCAGGTGGCCGAGTACGTGGATGGCCATGGCTCCGAACCACAAGACGAAGCTCGCCTTGTGCAACAGGAGGAGTGCCGAGCGCCAATGCAGTGGGGCGAGGAGCAGGGCGACGCCGCTGGCGAGAACGACGACGGTGAGGACGACGACAAACGGGCCCAACAGCCGCAAGAGCACCGGCGGCGGCCCCTTGCGACGATAGGCGGGCGAGCCGAGGTAATAGCGAACCATGCGGTACGACGTCGTGCCCATCTTGAGCAGCACGGGCGGAATGAGGAGCATTCCGATGAAGACATGGGCCCAGAGCAGACCTCGAATGCGCAGGATGGTGACGCCCTCGGCAGCAAGGAGAACGAGCAGCACGGCTCCGGTGGCGCCGGTGAGGCGGGCGTTGGACTCCACCCCGTCCGGGGCGCGCCTTCCGGTACGGTGGTGCCGGCCCGTCTGAGCTGGCCTCCTGTGGTCCTCGTCGGCGCTCGGGGTCATCCAATGAACCTTAAGAAATGCCCCTTACGCCCACGTGAAATTGCCGGAGCAGGTACCAAGGAAGCCTTCATTCCCCGGCCCTCAGGCGACAATGGGGAAACGCTCGGTCCAACGCGCAGATCCATCGAAGGCAAGAGCGAGCGCCTCGTAGCCTTCGAGCGCCTCGATCCATGCCAGACCGTTCTCGCCTGCGACCACCAGAGCCGTCGCGAGGGCGTCGGCGAGGCCGAGATCTGGCCCACATACGCTCGCTGAGGCAAGGCACGAACGTGGTCGTTTGGACCTGGGATCGAGCAGATGGGCACCGCGCTCGTAGGTTCCCGATGTCGCGATAGCCCCTTCGAGCTCGACGACGCAGGCGAGGCGGCTCGGGACCAACGGGTCGACCACCCCGATCCGGAAGGGTTGGGTCCAGTCCGGGCCGCCATAGCTTGCGATGTCGCCGGCGGCGTTCACCATGACGCCGGTGACCTCGTTCGAGACCAGTGCGGCGAGGGCTTTCTGTGCTGCCCAGCCTTTCACGTATCCCGTCGGGTCGACGCCCCCGGGCATCGCCCAGGGGTCGAACCAACCGCGGGAGATTTCACGGGCCCCTGAGCACAGAGCGAGGACCTCGCTCACCTCTGCGGGGGCCATCTCGCTGGTGATCTCGCCCCGGCGGAGGCGGCTGATGGGGCTGTTGGGCTTCCAGGTGCTGAACACGGCGTCGGCGCGATGGAGGATGGCCCGTGCCCTGGCGAGACACATGGAGATCTCGGGGCTCGACTCGCCGTCCTCGGAGTGGACATCGATCGAGACCACCGTGCCCATGACGTGTTCGACGTGATGGATGACCGGGGGACGATTGGTCGGGTTCGCCAGTGTCTGCCGGGCGGTCGTCACGCCAGGCCCAGTTTCGTCAGTGCTGCCTGGAGCGACTGCACGAACCCGGCGCTCGTGTAGCTCGCCCCCGAAACCCCTTGGATGTTGGCGCTCTGTGCTTGCAGGACCTGCTGCTCGAGGATCGGAATCGATTGCTGGTCGATGGATTGGGAGCGGAAGTTCCCACCGTCGTCGAGCGACGCGATCCCAACATTGGTGATCGTCTTTCCCTTGGCGGTGACGGACACCGCAAGGACACCGTAGTTGTAGTTGACCTGCGGACCGGTGGCGCGACGCGTACTCGAAGAAGACGACGTCGACGACCCGGACGTGCTCGACGTGGTCGGAGGGCTCGTCCCGGGGGGGTTCGTCCCGGGGGGGTTCGTACCGGGGGGGTTCGTACCGGGAGGTGATCCGGCCGCTACGGAGGAGGTCGACGAACTCCGAGCCGCCGATGCCCCGAGCGCGCCGCCAACGGTGAGGCCGGCAGACTTGGTGTGGAAGCTCAGCACGCCGGCCAGCCCCGCCGCGGTGGCGGCGATCACGATCGGTGCCCGCCTCATGGCGCGTTCCTCGTCACGCTGTGGATTGAAGACGCCATCTCTAGAACGCGAACGCTTCTTCGTGGATGCGATTCCGGCGCACCCCAAGCTTCAACGCTGAGGCCACGACGTTCTTGCTGAACCCGTCCGGTCCACAGACATAGACGTCGGAACGTGCAATGTCGGGCACCAGGCGTCCAAGGGCGCGGGCGTCAAAGCAAACCTTGTGGCGCGAGCCACTGACCACGTGGAGTTGGCCGCCGTGCTGCTCGACGAGGGCGGCAATTTCGTTGCGGTGCACGATGTCACCCGGTGTCGACGCCCGCACGACCACCGTGACATCGGTGGGAAGGGGCAGGTCCTCGAGGAGGGCACGCAACGGCGTGATGCCGACGCCGGCTCCGATCAGCACGACGCGGTGTGACGAGCGCGCGTGGTGGGTGAACGCTCCATATGGTCCTTCGATGGCGACGCGCGTCCCCGGCTTGAGGTGAGCAATGGCACTGCTCTGATCGCCGAGGCCCTTGACGGTCAAGCGGAGGTACGGAGGCCGAGGGAGCGCCGATAGGGAGTACGGGTGGGCATGCCACCAGAGCCCTCTCGTGAGGAAGCGCCACTGGAAGAACTGGCCCCCCGAGACTGCGAGCCGATCGATGTGCCGGCCTGAGCAGATGACCGAGAACACTCCCGGTGTCTCTTCGCGGACCGTTGCGACTCGGAGCCGGTGCCGGAGACTCCGGAGGACCGGCTGGAGGACCCGGAACACCATCACCATCCCCGCGGTCGACACCCAAACGGCGATCCACACGGCCCGGGTCAGTGGATGGCCGACGAAGGACCCCCCGGTCACGATCTGGTGGGCGAATGCCAAAGCAAGCGCGAGGTACATGTAGAGGTGGACGATCCACCACGTCTCGTACTTCAGGCGGCGACGGGCAATTCGGATCGAGGTGATCCCGGCCGTGACGAGGAGACCGAACCCCACCATGGCGGCGAGCATGTCCGGGTAGGAGGTGAGAAAGACCCAGAGTTGGTGCAGCGCTCCAACTTTCGACAGCTGGGCGTACCCGAGGGTGATGAGCACGACGTGAGCTGCGATCAAGCCGAGCGGCCAGGGTCCGATCCGGCGGTGCCACTGGACGAGTCGAACTTGACCAACTGCCCGTTCGAGCCAAGGCAAGCGTGCGATCAGGACGATCATGACCAACATCAGGTATGCGCCCACGAACCCCGCCAGTCGACCTCCAGCGATCAGCCAACCGCCGGGTGCTGCCAGCGAGCCGCGGGTTTCTCCGGTGATGACCAGGGCCAGCGTGGCGCCGAGGCCGAGTCCGGCCAGAGCTGCGCAGAGGTCGGCGACCCAGGGCTGCGGCACATGGCCGGGCCGGCCGCGAGGGATCGAGGCCCGCCCCCTTGCAGTCGGAGCTCTGGCGCCATCCGGCGTCATGTGCTTGGCAGGCGCCATCGATCCACCATCGCGGGCCACGCTAAGAGTGGTCTGAACGCAACCTGTGAGCCCCCTGAGAGGTCTGTTCTCGTGTGCATGCGGGTGGGGCGGCGGTGACCTGCGATTTTCGAGACGAGAAGCTCGACTACGAGGACGCCGGCTCCTCGCCGTGCCCTGAGCTCGGGGCTGTGGGCACCGGCGAAACCTGCACGGCACGGGGGATCTCCCGCGAAAGCTGGGAAGCGACAGCGTCGATGCCGGCCGTCCCACCGACCAGGAGTGCGACCAGGGCCATCGCGGCGCTCTTGGACCGGAATCTTCTTGTGGTGTCGTGCTCGGCCATCGTCATCACTCTCCACCACTCGCCTGTGACCGTCATTGCGAGTGGCTGAGAGCCGGCTGTGAATGCCGGCCCCGGCGGATTCACACCGAGATGTCCATCAGCCGCCGACACGGGGAGGTCGGGACATGTCCGACTGCCGAGCCCGTGCGATGCGTGCCAGGGCGAAGCCGTAGGAGGCGGCAGCGATGGTCACGCCCTCGACGAAGAGGGCCGCGATTCCGAGTGGGTCGTTCCAGTTGCCGACGTCTCCGTGGTCAAAGGGGAGACCCACGGTGCGGGTGAGGACGTAGGCGGTCACGGCGCTGGCCGCCAGGGCGGCGGGGACGGCGAACCGCCACAGCGATGTGGCGTGCACCAGTCGGGTGGCTGCTCCGAGGCTGGCCGCCATCAACAACAGATAGAGGGTCCCTTGCACGGGGTCGGGTCCCATGGTCCCGGGAAGGTCGAGCAGGTGGATCAGGGTCATGGCGAGAAGGCCGAGAATAGTGACGACCCGTAGCGCGGCCACGGGATCGTGGACGGTGGCCGGCTGATCCGCCGGTGAGATGCGCGCCGCTCAAGAGCGGAAGCCGGACAGGGTCTGCGACATATTGGTCATGGTGCACCTCGTGGGATGGCATTGGGTTGCGAGCTGGGGCGCGATCCATAGGCATCAACCGGACGTCGAATTCCGGTCGATTCCGGGGGTGATCTCGCTGATACCTCATGGGGCGGGGAAGGCGGATGCGCCTCCCCCACCGGGAATCGTCAGCCGGGGGTGAGGATCCCCACGATGCCGTCTGCATAGGTGTTTGGGCCCGCACTGAAGATGACCGACCTCGGTCCGCCGAATGCCGAGCTCCCGTCCTTGAGACCCCAGAGACCGTCGATAGCGATGGGGTGACCGCTGGAGTTCATGAGCGTCCCGAGGAACTTGCCGTTCTTCGGACTGAACACGTTGATCCGGCCGTCACCCAGGTTGCCGACGAGCAACTTGCCGCTGAAGTGGCCGAAGTGCTTGGGGGCGATGGCGAGTCCCCACGGCGCATTCAGCGGGATGCCGGCGCCACCGGAAACCAGGTGCCTGACGAGGGTGCCGTTGACGTTGAAGATGTCGACGTAGCCGAGACCGGCCCCCAGCACGACGTCGGTCTTCAAGGTGTTCTGCAGGCCGTAGGTGACGATGATGTCGCCCTTGAGCGCCTCAATTCCGAAGGGTGTGTAACCGGCGGGTATGGCCGGGTCCACGAATTCCTTCGTGGTGTCCATGGGGGCGAAAGTGTGATTGAACACGTCCACCCGGGCATTGGCCACGTCGGTGGCGAACAGCTCGGGGCCCGCGGCCGTGTTGGCGATGGCGAGGCCCTTGAACACTGCGCCCACGGGAGTCGTCCCGCCGGGCCCACCTGTCGGGCTGTCCTCCACGACGAACGAAGACCCGCCGGCCCAGGCGGCGATCTCTCCCGGCGACTGGGCCGTGCCGATGGAGTCGCTGGCCACGATGAAGACCGCCGATCCTCCACCTGACCCCCCGACGGGGAAACCGCCCGTCGAGTTGTACACCTGACCCGTCGGGTTGCCCCCGGGGACGGGCACGGTGAGCTCGAGCGAGACCGGCCCGCCGTTGATGCCCCCTCCATAGACCGAGGCGTTGCCCGAGTTGTTGTCGGACACCCAGATCGGCCCGTTCGGGAAGTCCGCCAGGCCCCACGCGTTCGTCAAGTCGCCGTCCACGAGCTTCGGGGTGAACGACGAGCTGTCGGCGATCAGATTCGTCTGACTAAAGGCACTGGAGTGCTTGGAGTGCAACCCTCGGTGAGCCCAGGCCGGGACCGAGCCGATCACGGTGACCGACACGATCGACGCGCCGGCAATGGCGAGGGATCCTGCCTTCCGACCCCCTCGGGGAGTCCCGGGCCTCGCATTGCGACCTCGTTGGCGCCGAATGTTCCCCAGACGAAACAGTCCCGACATCGCCACTCCTCCCACCCGAGGCCCCACAACGACCGAACACGGTTGACGGGTGGAATACGTGCCGAGCTTCCTCGCTGTTCACCGAAAGTCGAGGGAAATGGTGGACGTAGCAGGTGTGTGACGAATCGGTCACAGTGAGCGAACGCTGAGCGGGCCAGGCTGCCACGCGGACATTGATCCGGGAGTCACCGCCATGACTGGACCCGCCGACGGTGCGGCGCAGGTCGGTCGAACGAACCCGAGACGTGTCACTCAGGGATGTCGGTCATAGGTCGGTCAGGTAGCGGTCGATCATCCGATGCATGTGCAGCACATTGCTCTCCTGACGACGGTTGAGGCGAATCCCCGGGCCGCCGCGCGACTTCAGGCCCACCTGTACGTGCTCCATGTTGGCGTAGTCCTGGTTCGTGATGAGACCCCAGTCGCGCTCGGTCCAATCGGGATAGAAGCGTTTCTTGGCGCGCTTGTGTTCCGCGCCTTGTCGTGGCCATTCGAGAAACCATGTGTCCTTGACGGCACTGTCAGGATCGAGCGCATTGGGACGGACCCGGAAGATGATGGCGCTACCCGGGTAGATCGGCCCGACCATGTTTGGAAAGAAGTACACGTCGTCCGCACTGGTCAGTTGATCGTCGGCGAATTCCTCCACCGCCACGCCGCGCGTAGCCAGCAGCTCGCGCCGACCCCGTTGGTACCGACTCAGCAACGATTCGCCGTTGGGCGGCGCGGAACGGACCTCGTCGATGAGGGTGCGTTCGTCCTCGTAGAACAGACCGCCCAATCCTGCGACGAACGATGCCAGGATCTCACCTTCGTCGAACTCGTCGTCGGCAAGGCCGAGGCGGGGACTTGGACGCAACGTTCGCCGTGCGTTGGGAAGGCGGCCATAGTGCGAGTGGATGCCCAACGGCTCGTACTCGAGGTTGACGTCGTCGGTCCACGGCAGGATCTGAGGATGTGTGCCTTGCACGTGGTAACCCTCGTTGAACGCGTCGACGACAACCTTCCAATTGGCCGGCAGTACGGTGGACAGGTAGGAGCGGATCCGCATCCTGTCGAGGTGGTACGGGGCCAACAGCGTGGGAAGAGGCGCAAGGTACTCGAGCAATGGCGCAGCGTCCGGATCCAAACAGACCCACACGAAACCACCCCAGCGGTCGACGCGCACTTGCCCGAGGCAGAGATCGTCCGGCATAGGCGAGAACTCTTCGAGGTCGACGACTTCGATCAGCTTGCCTCCGAGGTCGTAGCGCCAGGCGTGATATCGGCATCGGATGCACCCCTCGTCGAAGTGACCACTTCCTTCAGCTAGGCGCGTCCCGCGATGCAGGCAGGTGTTGTGGTGGGCACGGATGACGTCGGGGGCCGAACGCACGATGAGAATCGACTGGTCTCCGATGAGGTACTCGCAGAAGTCGCCGACTTCGCCGACCTCCTCCTCCCGACAGGCAACTTGCCAGACCCGCCCCCAGAGCCGTTCGAGTTCCAGGGCCGCGAATTGCTCGCTCGTGTACCGGATGCGCGGCACGACACCGTCGTCGCGGATGAGAACACTGTCGAGATCGATGTCACTCATCGGCATTCAGCGAAGCGGTGCCCGTCCATGCATGGCCCCGACCCCCAGTTCGTACGCACCCGTTCTCGGACACGGCTGATCGCCGGGTCGTCTCTCGCCCATGTTATGCCGCCCACCGGTAGCTGAGGGAGGCGCTCATCCACGTGTAATGACGTCGACCCGTCGCCACCGCGCCCGGGGTTCGGGCCGCCGGAGTCGTCGGACTTACGAAGTGCCGGAGGGCGGCTCCGCGGCGACGGACCGAGCGGTTCCCCGGCTCCCGCGGCGCGTTCGGACCCGGAGCGTGCCCGAATCCGAGAACCTATACTCGTCGCGGCTCGGCGAAGACCACGTTGAAGGGAACGAACATGACACAGCCCGTGATCGTCGAGGCGGTGCGGACCGCGATTGGCAAGCGCAACGGGGCGTTGTCGGGAATGCACCCGGCCGAGTTGCTCGGTGCGGCGCAGGTCGAATTGATCAAGCGGACCGGATTCGACCCGTCAGAGGTCGAGCAGATCTTCGGGGGATGCGTCACCCAGGCGGGCGAGCAGTCCTTCAACATCACACGCACTGCCTGGCTCGGGCAGGGTCTTCCCTACGAAGTCGCTGCCACCACCATCGACTGCCAATGCGGTTCGTCTCAGCAGGCCAATCACCTCGCGGCGGGTCTCGTCTCCAGCGGCGCGCTGGACGTGGCCATCGCCTGCGGCATCGAGGCCATGAGCAGGGTTGGCCTGGGAGCAAATGTCGTCAATGGCCCGGGGCGGCCCTTCCCGGCTGGGTTTCCGCTGGAGACACCGGACCAGTTCCATGCGGCCGAGCGCATCGCCGAGAAGTACAAAGTCAGCCGTTCGGACGCCGACGCGTTGGGGCTGGAGTCGCAGCGCAAGGCCGCACAGGCATGGGCAGAGGGTCGCTTCGACCGCGAGGTGTTGGCCGTCGAGGCGCCCGTCATCGGCCCCGATGGCGCCACGGGGGAGGTCCAGGTCGTGGAGCGGGACCAAGGTCTTCGTGACACCACCGAAGAGGGCCTGGCCGCGCTCAAACCGGTGCTCTCCGATGGCATCCACACCGCCGGCACCTCTTCACAAATCTCCGATGGTGCCGCCGCCGTCCTGTGGATGTCAGAGGAGAAGGCCAAGGCTGCCGACCTGCGACCGCGCGCCCGAGTCCTGGCGCAGGCCCTGGTGGGGTCCGACCCCTACTTCCAGCTCGATGGGCCCATCGCCGCCACCACGAAGGTCCTCGCCAAGGCAGGCCTGACCATTCCCGACATCGACATCTTCGAGGTGAACGAGGCCTTCGCCTCGGTCGTCTGCTCATGGCAGAAGGTCCATGGCGTCGACTGGGACAAGGTGAACGTCAACGGTGGGGCTATCGCCCTCGGGCATCCCGTAGGAGCCACCGGTAGCCGGCTCATCACCACCGCCTTGCACGAACTCGAGCGGCGGGACGGCAACCTGGCGCTCATCTCGATGTGTTGTGGCGGCGGTCTGGCCACGGGGACGATCCTGGAGCGGATCTGAACCGGCGGGCGGAACGCCGACCTGCTGACGTGGCCGATCCCGTGGTCCTGGCGCCACCTCTGGGTGAAGTGACCCTCCCTGCCCGGAACGTTGCCGCCCTTCTGAGACGCAACGGTACCGATGCGACGTGGGGCGACCGACCGGCTCTTCTCTTCGGCGACGAGGTGTGGACACATCGGGAGCTCCTTGTCGAGGCTGAACGATTTGCCACGCTCTACCGCGCTCGGCTCGACCCCGGTCGTCCTCCCCACGTCGCTGTGCTCCTCGACAACACGCCTGAATACGTGTTCGCGCTGTGCGGCGCGGGGCTGGTGGGGGCCGCCCTGGTAGGGCTGAACCACACCCGGCGGGACGAACACCTGGTCCTCGACATCTCGCACACCGATGCCCAGATCCTGATCACCGAGCCCCGCTACCTGGCGCTGCTGGAACCCGTTGCCGATCGGCTGGACCTTCCCGGCGGCATCCTCGTCACCGATCGCTTTGCCGACGTCGACGATCCGACCACCTCGATGGGCGAAGCGCTGGACCGTGCCCTGATCGGCGCGGAGGAACGTGATGGAACCGGCGACAGCTCCGAAGGTCCGCATTGGGGCGAGTGTGAGCCCGAGACACTGTGGGCGCTCCTCTTCACATCGGGAACGTCCGACGCGCCGAAGGCTGTGCGCTGCACGCAGCGGCGGTTGCTGACCACAGGCCAGCGGATGGCCACGATGCTCGAGATCGGACCTTACGACGTCGGATACGCGGCCATGCCCCTGTTTCACGCCAATTCGTTGATGGCGGGGCTCGCCCCGGCGCTGGTGGCGGGGGCATCGCTGTCTCTCGCTCGCCGCTTCAGCGTGTCCCGGTTCCTCCCTGACGTACGGCACTACGGGGCCACCTGGTTCAATTACACGGGAAAGCTGCTGGCATACCTGCTGTCCACACCCGAGCTGGACGACGATTCCGACAACACGTTGCGTGTCGCCTTCGGCAACGAAGGGTCACCTCACGTGGTGGAAGCGGCGGCGAGGCGATTCGGCATCACCATCGTCGACGTGTTCGGCTCGACCGAGGGTGCAATCGCCCTGGACCGTTCGGGCGGCCCTCCCCGCGGCTCGGTCGGCCGTCTGCGCGAAGGGATCGTGGTCGTCGATTCCGGTGGGGACGAGCTCCCGAGAGCGCGCTTCGACGCTGAGGGGCGCCTTGTCAACGCCGAGGAGTGTGTGGGAGAGATTGTCAACACCCTGGGTGTGGGACCCTTCGAGGGGTATTACCGCAACGACGAAGCCATGCGTCGCACCACGCGCAACGGCTGGTACTGGAGCGGTGACCTCGGTTATGTCGACGAAGACGGGTGGGTCTACTTCGCGGGGCGCACCTCCGACTGGCTGCGGGTCGATGGCGAGAACTTCCCGGCCGCTCCCATCGAGGCCATCGTTGCCCGTCACCCCGACGTCATGATGGCGTCGGTGTACGGCGTGCCCGACGCCGACTCGGGTGATCAGGTCATGGCGGCCCTCGTGTTGCGCGAGGGGGCCGCGTTCGACGGCCCGGGCTTCGCCGCCTGGTTGGATGAGCAGCCCGAACTCAGCCCGAAGTGGCGGCCCTGTTTTGTCCGCCTATGCGACGCGCTCCCCACCACCCCGACCAACAAGGTCCTGAGCCGGACACTCGTCCACCAGAAATTCCGTTCCGATCGTGTGGGGGGTGACCCGGTCTATGTCCGCCGGCGCCAGGACGACTCCTATCGTCGCTTCACGGCGGCGGACGAGGAGTCCCTGCGCCAGGCCTTCGAGTCCAGTGGTCGAAGCCGCGCCTGGGAGCTGTGACAGCCCCGGCCCATCTCCTGCCCGGGCCTTCTCGAGTGCTCAGGCCTGATCGAATCCTCGGGACTGGTGGGCCACCCGGGCTGGGACGAGCTGGGGGAACAGCCGGGCACCGATGTGGACGGCGAAGTCGATGGCCAGGGCCGACAGGCCCAGTGTGAAGCGAAGGACGACCCGGGGCGGCGGGCCACTCGCCTCCCAGGTAGAGCAGGGGGAGCGGGGCTCCCCGCGGCCGCATACCTCCGCTCGGCACGCACGCCGGGCACGGGGATCAAGAGCCCACCCGTCGCGTGCCGATGGATCCCTAGCGAACTGCGACGAACTCTCCGGGAGCGCCTTGACCATGGTTGTGTCGCTCAGCCAGGATGGCCCGGCTTCGCCCCCATCCCAGACCCCCCCTGACGACCGAAGGTGCTGCTCTTCCCTCACCGCCCGTTGATGGCACCCACCCTGAGCCGCCTGCGCATCGGTATCTCGCTGGCCATCGTGGTGGTCGGAGTCGTCGGGCTCAGCTCTCCGATCGGGGCCAGCCCCTCGCCGAATGCCGGGACTGCCATCGGCACGCCCCTCCCGCCAGGATGGGAGCTCTGCATCCTGCAGGGGGTAGGCGCACCGGGGACGGAGGACGACGTGGCCAACCTGGACGCGTGGCAGGTGGTCGAGGGCGGTTCTACGAACAACACGGCTGCCTTCAACCCGTTCAATGCGCGCCAGGCGACGGATTCGCAGGGCACTCCCCTTCCCGTCGCTGCCTCCACGGACGGCTTTCCGGCCTTCACCACCTGGACCGCCGGCTGTGCGGCGACGGTGGCGGCGCTCCTCCAGCCCAGCATGGCCCCGATCGTGACCGCCCTGAAGGCGGGAGACGTCTCTGTGCCCGGCATCTTCTTGTCGGACGTCGACCAGACCCCGTGGTGTGCGCCCTCGGCGGACGGGATTCCCTGCTACGCCGGTGAGATCCTGGCAGGCGAACTCGTGGCCACCCTTCTCAACGGCAGTGCCGGCCAACTTCAGGGAGCCCTGACAAGCTATTCGAACACCGGCACCGACCTGCATTCGTATGAGGAGGACGTCTCTTCGATCGCCGGCGATCAGGCGCTCCTCGCCGCGAGGAACGGCCAGCTCGCCGTGACCGAACATGAGGTATCTGTGGCACAGGGGGCGCTGTCGGGTGCCACCGGTGCCCTTCGGGGGCTGGCCATCGACGACTACACGAGCGACGCCGTGGTGCGTACCGACGCGACCCTCCAGCTGTTCTCCCCACCTGACGATCGGGACCTCGCCACCCAGTTCTTCCGGAACGTGGCGGCTTCTCTCCTGACCCTTCACTACGACCAGGCCGAGGCCGCCGTCAAAGCGTCGATCGCGAAACGCCAGACAGCGGAAGCATCCGTCGCTCAGGCCACGTCCCTGGTGGACGCGGCCACGGCCGCGCAGAACCAGGCGCTCTCAGCGCTGGAAGCGGACGTGAAGGCCGTCGAGGCCGGCTTGGCGTGCACCACCCCGCCTCTCGTCACGGCTGCGGCGTCATCGGTCGGAGGTCAGGTCGGAAGCCAGGCCAGCGTGGGACTGCTGTGGACAGCGCTGCAGGACTGCCTGGCCCCTCCTGCCCAGGTAGGTGCGCCGATAGCCGGGTCCCCGCCCGCGTAGGGATACCGGCGAGTCCCCCTCGCGGCCCTTGTGGGCAGGTCCGCCCATGCCGTCCGTCACCGGGGCCGTGGCATCTGTGAAAGCGTGTAATCTCGTAAGCATGGAAGATCAGATCACCCGGTTCTTCAACGAGAAGGTCCCGGCAGAGTGGTTCGTCGGTCCGCCGACGATCGAATGCGACGACGAAGAGATCCTGTGTCTCGGAGTACTCCCGCCCGGCGCCACGGTCGAGGGGTTCAGGGAGGAGACACGCGCCACGCGCGTCGGGATCGCAGAGGAGGCTGAGCCCCGCTTCGGACGAAAGGTGTCCTGGGGGGTAGAGCGCGACGGAGTGACGACGTTGTTCACGACACAAAGCACGCCGGTCATGACTCGCCTGCGGATTCGGGAACGGGCCGTGCTCGACACCCTCATCGATGCGGGGGTGGCGCGCAGCCGCAGTGAGGCTTTGGCGTGGTGCGTGAAGCTCGTGGGTCGACACCAGGCAGAGTGGCTGGCGGAATTGCGGGAAGCGCTTGTGTGCGTGGAGCAAGTCCGGGCCGGGGGGCCCACCCTCATATGACCGGGGTCCTCTCGGACATCGGACGTCCCGAGAGCGACGCGCTCGATGCCTACTCGGAAACGGTCGTGTCGGTGGCTGAACGGGTTGTGCCCTCGGTCGTGGCTCTGCGAGTCGGTTCAGAAGGTCGGCAAGGCGCCGGGAGTGCCGTCGTACTCACATCTGACGGCTATCTGCTGACGTCAGCCCATGTGGTTTCTGGCACCGACCGTGGTACAGCAGGATTCGCCGACGGGCGCGAGGCAAAGTTCGAACTCGTGGGGCGAGATGCACTCTCGGATCTCGCAGTCCTGCGTGTCGGAGTCGATGACCTGGCTCAGGTTGATCTCGGCGATGCCGACCGTCTCCGAGTTGGTCAGCTGGTGGTGGCCGTCGGCAATCCCCACGGTTTTGCCGGATCGGTGACGGCCGGCGTCGTGAGCGCGCTCGGACGGTCCCTGCCTTCCGGGGGCCGTTTGGTCGAGAACGTGATCCAGACCGATGCTTCGCTCAATCCGGGCAATTCAGGGGGCGCCCTGGTGGATGCCCGGGCCAAGCTCGTCGGCGTGAATACCGCGCTGGCAGGGATCGGACTGGGATTGGCGGTCCCCATCAACGGAACCACCCTGGAGATCGTTGCCACCCTGATACGCGATGGCCGAGTGCGTCGCGCCTACCTCGGTGTCGTCGGTGGGGGGCGCCCGTTGTCGCCTCGGCGGGTGGACGCCCTCGGGCAACGCACCGGCGTGGGGGTGATCGAGGTCGTCCCCGGAAGTCCGGCAGAACGAGCCGGGCTGCTGCCCACCGACACCATCCTGGCTGTCGACGGCTCTTTGACGGAGGACGCGGGTGACCTGGCCCGCTTGATGGGTTCCGAGGTGGTTGGCCGTAGCTTGCGCCTCCGTGTCCTGCGTGGAGACCGCGTTGTCGAGATCGAAGTTGTCCCGAGCGAACTGACCTAGTGCAGGCTCACGCCTCTGGTCGGTGCACCACCGCACAACCCTCGGCTCGTTCGAGGGTGGACGTCGTGGATACCCTAACTTCCCTGTGATCCCGCCTTCAGGACGGAAACAGAAGTAGATGCCCACACCGCTTCCCACGTCAGGTGGTGCCAACCTGAGCCCCCCCGGGGCCGACGAGGTTCGCGTGCTTTCCCGAGGCGTCGTCAGCGCGGTGGCTCCCGACGAGGGCCTCAGCGTGACGCAACGCGCCCTCGTCACCGCCGTGTTCAAGGCCATGACCGGCCACGAGGCCGACCTCTCCGCGTCGCCGATCGAAGCCGACGAATTCGCCCGATCCCTTGAAGCCCGGACGCGCGAGTTCCGCACTCGTATCGTTCAGGTCATGGTTCTCAGCGCACTGGTGCTGCGGCCCCTGCCAGCCGTGGTGGCAGACAGGGTCGCTCGGTTCGCGTCTGAATTGATGGTCGACGAGGGCATGCTCGCGGTGGCGCAACGCTTCGCAGCGGGCGATCTTGGTCTTGCCGCATTCGATTTCGAACGCAACGGGTACACGGCTGATTGGACGGAGAGCGACGCCCAGGCCCTACACACCTCCCAGGCGCTGCACTCGGCATGGGACTCCGCCGTGACTGACCGCGCCCTGGCCAGTCGGTGGGCCGACTTGGAGCAGCTGCCCCCCGAAAGCCTGGGACGTCGAGTCACAGAGTTCTACCGGGCCCGCGGGTTTGTCTATCCGGGCCTTCCCGGATCCGCTCCGCCCCTGTTGGCCCAACACGACTGGGTGCACGTGCTCGCTGACTACGGGACGACTGTCGAGTCCGAGCTCGAGGTCTTCGCGTTCATTGCCCGCGCCAACGACGACATGCGGGCGTTTTCCCTTCTGGCCATGGTGGTATCGCTCTTTGAATCGGGCTACCTGACACGTGGTGCCGGACTCTTCGAGTCCTCGACCGGTCACCTCTCTGAATCGGGCATGGCAGCCCGGGTGGCCGACGCCATGCGACGAGGAGCCCTTTGCACGGGCAGCGTCGATTATCTCCGGTTGGACTGGTTCGAATTCGCAGGATTCTCAGTGTCTGAAGCGCGTGAGCACTTCGGAGTGCCGGCCAAGGCGGATGAGGCATGTGCCTCTGGTTCGGTGGGCCCCTGGGAACCTGGCGGAATCAGTCCCTACCAGATCAAGGCGGGGATGGCGCAGGCCGATCGGGAGGCTCGCCCGTACGACGCCTATGGCGCGGTGTCTCGCACGCGTTGAATACCACGGAAGGGCGACGGCGCCGAACATCCACTCCTCATCCGGGCAGACCGACGCCTGGTGCAGATGGCGGCGGGTGATCGCCTCTCGTGATGCGTCAGACCGTCCTGACATGGCGACACGATGAGTCACGACACGCGGGATCGCACGAAGGATCGCCTTGCACGATCTCACTGACTGTGGTCGCGGAGGATCGCCAACCTTCTCCCGTCCACTTCCTCTCAAGCTCATTTCGGTCGTAGCCGATCCCACACAACGAACTGAGAGGGTGCCACGACCGAGCTGACGAGTGTCACGAAGGCTTGCCGCGGGTACCCGGGAGGGCACCATGGCAGGCTGATCGGGTGGCATCTCAAGGTTGACGTGGCCTCTTGCCGTGGGTCTCACCGGGCTGGCCTTCGTCGGGCTTCATGCTGCCGGACTGCGGGAGGACGACTCAGTTTCGCTGCAGCCGACCCTCCCGCGGAACCCCCGGGTCGAGGCAGACCCATGGCCCCGTGACCGAGATGGAGGGAACAGTGATCAGCCGCTGGCCCCCTAGGCGGGGTCCGAAGCACGCGGAGGCCAGGAGAGACACGGGGGTGGATCCGCAGAAAGTAGGTGGAATTACCTGGTCTGTACCAAGGGATTCCACGGTGTCGTCATGGTGCTCCGCCAATCAATAGTGACACAGGTTCCGCTCCCCGCCGCGACGCGGGCGTGGAGATGAGCGAAGGGGACTCGAGGGGGTTGCCGTTGTCAACGGTGCGAGCGTGACGACGCCGATTCATGGCGTCGCCTGTTCTTGTTGCCGCGCTCTCGCACAGGGTCTTTGCAACGAGAAACCATCGAGTTCGGGACACAGGGTGCCTGTCAGCTATCAGTCGGTGCAGCGACGATCTGCTCGATGTTCAGCTGCTCTTCGTACCGAGCGCCTAACAATGGGGAAAGTGGGGCTCCATGTTTGGACGAAATGCACGAGTGAGCGTTCGAATGTTCCGCGCTCTGATACCGGTCTTGGTTGTAACGGGGGCTGCGGTCGGAGTCGTCGAGCCCCTGATTAGTCAGCCAGCAGATGCGCTGACGTTGCTGAGTATCACCGTGGCTCCCACGACGGCCTCCATTGCGGCGGGCGAGACCCAGCAGTTCACGGCCACGGGCCATTATTTGGGCGGGAGCACGGCGGACATCACCGATTCCGTGACATGGTCTTCGTCACTGACGGGTACCGCGACGGTCTCCAACACCTCGGGCTCCCAAGGTCTGGCCACCGCGGTGGCCACAGGCGCCACCACCATCACCGCCACCTCCGGGCTCATCGCGGGAACAGCGGTCTTGACCGTCACCCCGGCGGTGCTGCTGAGCATCACGGTGGCTCCCACGACGGCTTCGGTCGCGGCGGGAGGAACCCAGCAGTTCACCGCCACGGGCCACTACTCCGACTTGAGCACCGCCGACCTGACCGACGCGGTGACGTGGTCGTCGTCACTCACCTCGACGGCGACCGTCTCGAGCACTGGTCTGGCCACCGCGGTGGCCACAGGCGCCACCACCATCACCGCCACCTCCGGG
>Ga0116219_10000322_pt1 | contig 51473 bp, 37 predicted proteins | sample Sb_taG_4_FD_91019 | JGI IMG/M metagenome (GOLD analysis project Ga0116219, IMG submission 91019) | Peat soil microbial communities from Weissenstadt, Germany - Sb_50d_6_BS metaG | ecosystem: Environmental > Terrestrial > Soil > Wetlands > Peat | place: Germany: Weissenstadt | collected 2010-09-21 | reverse complement strand
GTGGAAGGGGCGCAGAAAATCGTCCAGCGCAGGCATCGGTTCGCCCGGCGCGAGAGGGACACGCTTTGTTGTCTTCATACCTCATTATACGCACGTCCACCCCAGATGACAAAGCCGTATTAGACACGGTATCAACACCCCTCTTGCCGCTTGCGGCTTCGCAGGCAAGATGGCGAAGCCGCAAGCGGCCAAGTCATTGTTTGCTGGCCGGTGTAATCTGTCCGCGCGAATTTGCCACTGGACAGAATGGAACAGAGGGCGTAAACTTGAGTAGCTAAATCAGTAAGTAGGGCCAGTCCAACGACTGGTGATCTTTCCTCACTGGAGGTTTGTTTGACGACGGCATTGCTTGCGGAACCGCAATCCGGTTTCGCCTCTCTCGAACTCTCTCCCCCGATCCTGGCAGCCCTTGAGCGAGCCAACTACGTTCAACCCACCCCTATTCAGGCTGCGCTGATCCCGGAGGCCCTGTCGGGCCGCGACGTGATCGGCCAGGCCCAGACGGGCACCGGCAAGACCGCCGCTTTCGTGCTGCCGTTCCTGAATTCCTGGACCGAAGAGGACGCCGCCGGGCCGCGCGCCCTCGTTCTGGTGCCGACGCGCGAACTCGTCGCCCAGGTCGCCGAGGAAGCCAAGAAGCTCACCCCGTATCGCGACTGCCGCACGGTGGCGATCTACGGCGGCCAGGGCATGCGCGGCCAACTGTCCGACCTGCGCAAGGGGGCGAGCATCGTGGTCGGCACCCCCGGCCGCCTGCTCGATCACCTCGGCCGCGGAACGCTTTCCCTCGACCGCATCCGCTACGTCGTCCTCGACGAGGCCGACCGGATGCTGGACATCGGTTTCCGGCCCGACATCGAGCGCATCCTGCGCCGCTGTCCGCAGCGCCGGCAGACGATGCTGCTGTCGGCCACCGTGCCCCCGCCGGTCATGCGTCTGACGCACCGCTACATGGTCGATCCCATCCACATCAGCATCACACCGGAACGGCCGGCGGTCGAGTCGATCCATCAGACGTTCTTCACGGTGGACGAGGAGAAGAAGTTCGACCTGCTGCTGCGCGTGGTCAAGCGCGAGAAGCCGCGGCAGTGCATCATCTTCTGCGAGCGCAAGCGCTGGGCCGACCGGCTGTACCGCCAGCTGCGCAAGTTCAGCAAGTACGTCGCCACGATGCACGGCGACCTCGAACAGCCGATGCGTGAAAAGATCATGAAGGCGTTCCGCGAAGGGCGGATCATCTGCCTGGTGGCGACCGACGTGGTTGGCCGCGGCATCGACGTGATGGGCATCTCGCACATCATCAACTACGACCTGCCGGAAGACGCCGAGGCGTACGTCCACCGCATCGGCCGCACCGGGCGCATGGGCAAGGACGGCCGGGCCATCGCCTTCGTGACGCCCGAACAGGGCGGCCGGTTGACCGACATCGAGTGCTTCATCAACAAACAGATCGAGGAAGACTCCATCGAGGGCTTCCAGGGCTGCACGCCGCGCGAGGTGCGCAAGGAACAGGAGAAGCCCGGCGAACCGGAAACGCCGAAGCCCTCGGTCCCCGTGTTCGGCCGCCGCGTGAAGCGCTACAGCAACCGCGTTTAGGCCGCCAGGTCGCTATTTGAGGACCGGGATTTCGTAGCGCCGCCGCTCCTCCTCAGTCAAGGTGCGCGGCAAACGGGACTGTGCGACAGCGAGAATGTCGAGGTCCCAGAGTTGCGTCAGCCCCGGTCCTCGAACGACGACACGTCTCCCGTCGGGTGTGAAGGCCACATCCTGCATAAACTCATTCTGCCAGCGCAACCGCGCCAGTTCCTCGCCGGTGCGGACGTCCCAGACGCGGACCGTTCGGTCGAGCCCCGCGGTCACGAGCCGCTTCCCCGCGGCGTCCAGGGCCGCGCAGGTGACCGCCGCGTCGTGTCCCTTGAAGACGGCCAACTCCCGTCCGGTATCGGCGTCCCACAAACGGGCGGTTCGGTCCTCCGACCCCGTCACGACGGTGCGCTCGTCAGGGCCAAAGCGGACGCAGGTCACCTCGCCCGTGTGGTTGCGCAGCGCCACGTCGGGCTCGCCGCCCTTGCCTACGTCCCAGAGGCCGACCACGTTCCGATAGGGGCTGCACAAGAGGCGGCGGCCGTCGGAACTGACGTGGAAAAGGCGAACCCGGGGGGACGGGAAGGCGAACCCGAATGGGAGGTCGGCGGGTCGCAGAGTCCTGTCCGTCAAGGTCAGCGTCTGTTCCCCCGTACACGCGTCGAAGGCGCGGAACATCGCCGCATTATCGACGTAGAAACCCAGGACTTTTCGGCCGCCCTCGAAGTACCCGGCCCACATGAGGAGTTGGCCTTTTTCGCGGACCTGCCGACGCTCTTTCCCCGTCGCGGCGTCCCAGACCTCGGCCAGGCCGGTGTTCGCGTTCATGAGGGTCACCAGCCGGCCGTCCGGGCTGAAGGCCGCCGTCGTGGCAGGTTGCACGTTCGCCGCCAGGTCGGCCGTCTTCTTCCCCGCGGCCAGGTCCCAAACCACGGCCGGGCCGTCCGGGGGAAACCCCGGCGTCACGGCCCGGGGACCGAGGAGCATCAACCGGCCGTCCGCGCTGGCCGCGAGGAACCGACCCGGCAGGCCGTTCGTCGTACACAGCCTTTTCCCGGTGGCGGCATCGAGTACGTCCACGTCGCCGATCTCCAGAGGGCTCTCCGGCTTGCTGCCGACGACGAGGACCTCCCGCCCGCCCTTGATGAAGACGGCGTCATAAAGGAAATTGTCGTAGCTCGCGTAGACTCGATCCGTGGCGGTGTCGATGAGCGACCCGCGCGGGAAGGCATTCTGGCAGACGAACAGCCGCCCGCCGTCGGGGCGGAGCGCGCTCACGTAAGTGGGCCACCAGGACCGAGGGCGCTCGGGCCGGGGAAAGCCGGGCGCCGGGACACCCCATAACCGGGCCGTGCCGTCGGCCGAGGCGGTGACGAGCTGTCGGCCGTCCGAGCTGAAGGCGGCCGCCTCCACCTTTGCATCGTGGCCGCGGAAGGCGAGGAGGTCCTGGCCGGCCAGCACGTGAGCGGCACGGTCCACGCTCGTAATGACGGCGGAGCTGCCGTCACGTCCCAGGGCAACCCGGGGGTCGGCCCCCAGCTCGGGCCATTCGAGCCGCGTCGGGTTGCCGACCGGCTCGGGCGCCCCGGTCGCGGCGTTCCACAGACGAAGGCCGCGGTGGGCGTCCGCCAGGACGACGTGCCGGCCGTCCGGGGTGAGCTGACCGGTCAGGCACGCAGTCCGTTCCGGGCCCGGCCAGGCCAGGGCCGCCAGCTGCTGGCCCTCCACGTCCCAGACCCGCCCGGCGGCGTCGTCCTCCGCGGGGTTGCTGTCGGCCAGATCGCCCCGGGGGACGAAATTCCGTCCCGTGCCGAGCGTGAGCAGGCGCCGGCCGTCGGCGCTGAAACTGACGGCCCCCACGCTGCACTTGTGTCCCGTCAAGGTGCGCAGCAGTCGGCCAGTCTCCGCCTCCCAGAGGGAGACCGTGTTGTCGGTGGAGGCCGTGGCAATCGTCCGGTTGTCGGGGCTGAAGGCGGCGGCGATCACCGGGGTGTGCCCCTGGAGCAGCGCCACCTGCCGGCCGGTCGCCACGTCATGAACCAGGGGATAGCCCCCCGGGCTGATGGCGAAGAAGGTGACGACCCGACGGCTGTCGGGACTGAAGACGGCGCCGGCGGAATAGACGACCCAGCAAGCCCCTGGCGGTCGCGGGAGTTGCCAGCTCGCCAGCGCCTGTCCCGTGGCCACGTCCCACAGGGAAGCGCGAGGCCCTTGGGTCCCCCAGCCGAGCGGGCCGTAGCCCCCCACGAACGGGGCGAAGCGGCGATAGAACCCGCCCCCGGCGAGCGTGACCACGCGCCGGCCGTCCGGGCTGAAGTGCGCCTGCACGACGTCCTTCTCCGGCAGGACGTGCAAGGGCTTGGAGTCTGTTGCGGAAGCCGCTTGCGGCTTAGCGGATTCCAGGCTCCCGCTAAGCCGCAAGCGGCTTTCAGACGCCTCCCAGACGCGAGCCGTGCCGTCCTCGGAACAGGTGAGGACCTTGCTGCCGTCCGCGCTGAGCGATACGGAGAAAACGGGTCCCTGGTGCCCCCGAAACACGCGCAGCTCGCGACACTCGTCGAGGGCGTCCTGCATGGCGTTGTTGGCTAGCAACCCCGGCGCGCGCCCGGCCGCCTCGACCGCCAGGAGCAAGGCCAGCGCCGGCTTCTGCGGCCGGACCAGCTCGGACTGGGCGAGCAGCCGCAGCCCCTCGGCGCGCCGCAGCGCCCGGTCCTTGCCGTCCCGCTCTTCCTCGGCGTTCCGCAAGGCGTCCCTGGCGTTCTGTTCGGCCCGCTGAGCCGCCCCCTCCGAGACTTCCAGCTGCGCGGCGTGCTCGATGGCCTGCTGGGCGACCCACAGCGCCGAGGCGGTCACGAACAGGATGGCCAGCAGGAGCAAGGTGAGAAGGAACGCCGACAAGGGGTGGCGCCTGGCCCAGAGCCAGGCGCGCTCGGCCATCCGCGTGCGGCGGGCGCGGACCGGCTCGCCGGCCAGGTAGCGGCGCAAGTCCTCGGCCATGTCCGCCGCCCGCTGGTAGCGCCGCTGGGGGGCCTTCTGAATGGCCTTGAGGACGATTGTTTCCAGGTCGCGGGGGATGCGGGGCTCGAGCCGCCGGGGCGACGCCGGCTCGCGGTGCGAGATCGCCTCCAGCAGGCCGAAGTGGTCGGTTTCGGAGAATCCCGGCCGGAGCGTCGCCAGTTCGTACAGCGTCAGGCCGAGGGAGTAGACGTCGGCGCGAGCGTCACACGTCCCGGAGAGGCGCTCGGGGGAGAGGTAGCGAAAGGTGCCGAGGAGGGCGTCGCTGCTGGTCAGCTCACTGTCGCTGGTCTTGACGAGTCCGAAATCGGCGACCCAGACGGTGCCGCGGGCGTCGAGCAGCAGGTTGCCCGGCTTGACGTCGCGGTGGATGATCCCCTGGTCGTGGGCGTAAGCCAGGGCCGAGGCGGCCTGCAAGCCGATCTCGGCCACGCGGCGAAAGTAGGCCGGCCCGGCCAACTCCTCGTCGGGCCACGGGGCGCCGCTACACTCGCGGGCCAGCGGCACCGGGGCGGTCGGCGGACACTTCTCGTCCGCGGTGTGGTCGTCCTTGCCGGAGGTGAGGCTCGCCGGCTGAGGGGAGGACCGGCGCGGGGCGGGGGCGCCGGCCGCGCGGGGCTCCCGCGCTTCTTCGATGAACTGAGAGAGGTTGAGACCGGGGATATACTGCATCGCGTAATAGCAGACGTCGCCGTCCTGGCCGGCCTCGAAAATGGGGACGATGTTGGTGTGGTGCAGGCGCGCGGCGGCCGCGGCCTCGCGGCGGAAGCGCTCGACCTCGCTGTCGCCGGCGAGCCGCGACGCCAGGACTTTGAGGGCGACCCGCCGGCCGAGGGGGGCCTGTACCGCCTCGTAGACCACGCCCATGCCGCCACGCCCCAACTCGCGAACGACCTGGAAGCGACCCACTCGCGCCGGCGGCGCGCCCGGGGCGCGCACCACGCCGACGGCCCCGTCGAGATCGGTGGGGAGGGACTCCTCGAAGGGTGGGGGCGGGAAGGCCGCCGGCAGCTCGGGCGCCAGTTCGGGGTAGGCCGCGAGGTAGACCTTCAGTCCCGGCGACTCGCCGCGGGCCTGACGGTACTCCAGGTCCAGGCGGAGCAGCTCGCGGAGCAGCGCGGCCCGCCATTCGTCGGGGACCTCGGCCAGGTACGGCCGGAAGGAGGGACAGGGGCCGGTCTGCCAGGCCTGCTCGAAGCGCAGGCAGATCGCGTCAATCTGCTCCTCGGCCTCGAGGGGCAGGTGGTCCAGGTTGGGTGCGCGGTGCGTGTCCATCGTGCGATTCTCGACGCCGGGCGTAGCTTGGCGACCTGCCGTTCGCGGGATCGCCGCTACCGAGTAAGTCGGTTTTCGCGCGCCGGCCCCGTCATCCGGGCGGCCGCGTGGCGGCAGGGCCAGGGTCGTGTGGCGGGCCGAGGTGGCCTTCCAGCCGGCGGCGGATCAGGCGCAGGCGGCGCTCGACGGTGCTCAGCGCACAACCCAGCTCGGCGGCGATCTCGGGGTTGGTGTGGCCTTCCAACTTGAGCAGGGCGATCCGGCGCAGCTGGTCGTCTTGCAGCTGACCGAGCAGCCATTCGAGGTGGTCGGCGACCTCGACGGTGAAGGCGGGGTCGGGGTCCCCGCCCTGGAGCATGTCGGCGAACGACGGGGGGCTCAAGGCGGGGTCGCCCTCGCCCACCTCCGACTGGAGCAGCGTCCGCCGCCAACTCCGCTTGTCGCGCTCGTTGTGTTGGATGAGATCGACGGCCTTGTTGATGGTCAGCGACAGCAGGACTTGCCACAGGCCGTTGCGGTCGTGAAGGTCCGGGTAGCGGCCGGCATCGACCGCCCGGCAGAAGCTGTCGAAGGCGTCGAGGGCGACGTCTTCCTCGTCGGCCACGCGGCGCGGGACGGCCCGCAGTTGTCGTCGGGCCAGGGAGACCATGCGCTGGAAGTAGCGCTCCCAGAGTTTTTGAGCGGCCGCGTGCTCGCCGGCCTGCAATCGGCGAATCCAGTCCGTGACCGTCTCGGGCGGATTCATGCCGGCTCCTCGTCGTGATCCGGGGCAAGCCGTCGTCGTTGACCGCGTGGCGCGGTTATCTTACCGGATCGGGCGACGCATGGCTCAGGCACTGCCCTCGCTCCCCGGAGGGGTCGCGGGAGGCGATCCGTTCTTCAGACGCTTCAGGTAGTTCTCAATCTCCTCCCTGGAAAAGCCCTTGAGCACCTCCTCGGGCGGCAGTCCCTTGAGCCGCTCCTCGGGGGGCAGGCCCTCCAGCCGCTCCTCGGGAGTTAACTCCTTGAGGTGCTGCCTGAGATACCACATGCGGAACTCTTCCATCGTCATCGCCATGTTCAGTCCCTCCTCGCGATACCGAATGAGCAAGGTGTCCAGCATCGTTGTCGTGTCAGGCGAACGGCGGCGGTAGTGGTCGATCGCATAGCGCACCTGCTCCGGCAAGCCGCTGAACAGCAGCAATGGTGTATTATGCTCCGCCAGCGGCAACTGGTGCAACACGATCACGCGCACCACAGCCGTCAAGCAGCGGCACTCGTAGACCCCCGGCTGCACCGGCACCAACGGCTCCGCCGCGGCGAGTTCCCGCGGGTAGCGCGCGGCGAGGGCGTAGAGCCGAAACTCTGACGCGGGAAGCAGGTTCTTGAGCGAGGGACTCACCTGCTTGCGGAAGTTGACGAAATGGGCCAGCAGTTCGAGGATGGCCCAGGCGTCCAGCGTCTCCTGGTACGACTTGAAGGTGAGCAAATTGTGCCGGCCCAGGTTGTCCAGGCCGTCCGGCAGCCGCTCCGCGAACGGCTCATCGCTCTTGCGGGTAATCACCAGGTCGAGTAACTGCTTCTTCAGGGATAGGTCCTTTTCGGCCTCGACACCGAAGGGCGAACGGCCGAAGAGGTCGTTGCAAACGACTCCCAGCAGGTCGTGCCACAGCGTGAGTGGCTCCATCGTCGGCCCCCACGGTTGAGAAGAGCGGCGATTGCACCAGGCATTCTACCACTCCGGGATTGCCGCGGGCACCGAGACGGGCCGATTCCTTCCCACCCCGCCCGAATTCTGCGCCGAACGTGAGGGGAGCCGGGCCGAAAAACAGACTTATTGTGTAACGCCCGCAGCGACCGTGCCGCCCCCCCTGGGAGGATGTCCGGGGTGCGCGCACGATGTCGGGCCGGAACGAACATCCTCCTGCACCGCCAGCGCGTTGCGCTGGTCGAGTCGTAATTCCCTCTGCCGACTCGCGGAGCAGGCGCTCACCTTCCATTAACCCCCCTCTTTGTAGAGGACGGGGTCGGGGGGTGTGCCGTCTGCGTTGATATCTCCTGGACCCCCTCGTGATTCCACGGACGGGATCATCACGGGGGCCTGGGAAGACGTCCCCCAGCCCCTCTCCCCCCGGGGCGCCCCGCGAAAAAGAGTCCCGCCGGGCAGGAGCCGAGCGGCGTGCGTCTCCTGACCCTCGGCTGACGACGAGCCAGGGCGGAGGGTCGGCTGGGTGAGGCGAGTGCAGGCACCTCTGTACTCGCCTCACCCGGGATAGAGAGAGTGCGCAAGCCCCAGCGACGTCAGGAAACACCTGGGCCAGGCAAGCTCTATCCCCGAAGTCCTTGAGCAGGCGGTGTCGGCCCCCACGCCGCGGTGAGATGGGCTGTGTTAACAGGGGCTAGCGCGCAAGGGTTAACGGTGTTAACGGGCGGAAGCGCTGGCTGCCGTGTTCCACGAAGGGTCGCTGATCTGTGCGGAGCGAGCGCGACTACCGTTCCCGGGCAGAAGCCCTAACAGGGCCACCAGAAAGGACTTATGCGAAGTCCCTTGGAAGCCCTCTGCCGTGGACGCTTTCCGCGGCGCCGGCACAGGGGTTGCGTAGGGTGAGTAGCACCGAAACTTCGACCCCCGCCCTGCTCGGCCTTGGCGCCGCTACCCTGGCCAGCTGGCGCCGCTGGCGGAAGGGTCAGCGCGCCAGAGCGTAACTGGGCAGCACGGTCGCCCCAAGCGGAAGAGCAAGGCAGAAAACCGGGAGTCGATCCTCGCAACACCGAGTCGCTCGTCCGGATCGACTCGCGATCCCTGATCCCCAGTTCAGGGATGGGGCAGTCTGCGTGGGCCGAAAACGAGGTCGGGAAAGTGTCGCCACAAAGGGTTCGTGACAGGCCAGTCAAGCAGCTGGCCATCATCCGTTCACCCATTCGACTGGAGAACCAGCGATGAAAGCGTGTCTTCTCTCCGCCGCTCTGCTCCTGCTGGCCGCAAGCCAGGGGCGGGCCAACCTCATCGTCAACGGGAGCTTTGAGAACTTTACCACCTCGGGAGCGCCCAATGACACAAATTTTGGTAACTTCATCCGATTCTTCGGACCCCCGGATACGGCGAGCAACACTGAGCTCACCGGCTGGACCATCACCGGAAGCAGCGGCGGGAACCCGAACAACGTGGACCTGGTCAACAGCAGCCTCTACCCCGCCTTTGCGGGCAATTGGTCGCTCGACATGGAAGGCAACGTCGGCGCGTCCGGAGTGATCCAGCAATCGTTCGCGACCACGCCCGGGCAGCTTTACCAGCTGTCGTTCGCTTACGGGAACAACCCCAGCGGCTCAGGTGGTACCATGCAGGTACTGGTCACAGGGAACGGAACGCTGCTGGACGACAGCGTGAGTCATAATACCTCTTCTGCCGCGAACATGAACTACAACTTGTTTTCGGCGGATTTTACTGCCGACTCCAGCACCACCACGCTCCAGTTCGAGGCGACCACCAACTCGGGCTTCGGTGTCGTCCTGGACGCGGTTGAGGTTGACCCCATCCCCGAGCCGGCGTCGCTGACCGCCTGGGCCCTCGCGGCGGCCGGCCTGGCGGGCTGGCGCTGGCGGAAGGGCAAGCGCGCCACCGCGTAAGCGTCGCCGGGTGGCCTGAGTCGGCGGTCGGCCTGGCAACGAGGTGTGAGTCGTCGTGCCGCTGCGCGGCACGATGACTCACCTTTTTTCTGCGGTGACCACACGACCCAGGTACGCAAACTCCGCGCCGTCCCAACAAGCCAACACACGACGCAACTCCGCGAAAAAATGGCACACTCGCCTCTTGACACCCACCGTGAAGCCAGGATAGTATCAACCTAACCATCAAACATGGCCCAGTTCTCCCAGATTCGGATGGGATCTGAAAAGATTGCGTGACCGAAAAGGAACTGTACCGGGGCACAGCACCAAAGGGCTCGGAACAGCCGGTCGCCATCCCCAGCCGACGCTTTGGAGTTGAGACGGTATTGTTGGCGCAGGCCAACGGATACCACTTCGCGGATGGATTCCCACCCCGTTCTCAATCACTACAGGACATCAGTCGCATACCGGCATGCGTCCGTGCGAGAGGTGCGCGCCGAACTCGCAGAAACGACTCGTCCCATTGTCGAGTGGACGTCGCCTGCGATGCGCCGGGACTGTCGGCGTTCCATCCATCCACGTGAAGGTGTGTGTCATGTTCAGCCAACTCAGCCGTCTGCTCGCCCCCCGTTCCGGCAAGCGGCGCCCCCACGCCCTCCCGGGCGTGAAGCTGCGCGTCGAACTTCTCGAAAATCGCTGCCTTCCCGCGGCGAGCCTCGTGGGTCAGTTTGGCGGCCTGATGGCCAACGCCCACCCCGGCCAGGTCGCGGCGGGGCCGGACGGAACGATCTATTTCATCGAGGCGGGCGCCAACGCCATCGGCAAGATGTCGAAAGCTGGAGTGTTGCTCGGCGAATTCACCATGCCGACCCAGCACTCCTTCGCCACGGAGTACACCCCCACGGGCTTTCCCTACTTCACGGATGCTGTCCAGACCGGCATCGCGGTCGGCCCCGACGGCTACCTCTACGTCGCGGAGAGCAGCAGCACCGTGGAGAAACTGGCCCGGCTCAAGGCTTCCGACTTTAGTGGTTTCACAGAGAGCGCCGTCCTGGGTCCCCTCCAGGGACAGACGGTGCCTTTCAACCTGACGATCGGCAACGACGGCAACGTCTATTTCACGTACTTTGACTCGGGCCAGATCGGCTATCTGCCGCTCGGCTTTGCGGCGGGGGCCACCCCCGTGTTCAGCGCGGTCAACCCGAACGCGGGCGCGGGGTCGAACCCCATCTACATCCGGCCGGCGAACGACGGCAACCTCTACTTCGACGAGAAGGGCGGCAAGATCGGCTACATCCATGAAGGATTCGCGGCCGGGACTTCCGTTACCGAGAGTGCCCCGTCGTCCCTGGCGGCAGCCATCGTGCGCGGCCTCACGCCTGCCTCGGACGGCAACATCTGGTTCGTCGATCCGCCCAACAACACGGTCGGAAACATCGCGCAAGGATTCCCCTCAGGCACCGCTCTCCAGGAATTTCTGCTGACCTCGCCCATGGCCAACCCGTTCAACATCGTCCAGGGCCCCGACGGGAACCTGTACGTGACCGAACCGTCCGTCAACAAGATCGCCGTGGTCAACCTGAGCGGCCGGGTCGTTCAGGAAATCGCGCTGGGGGCCGGGACCCTCCCGGCGGGCATCACTGTCAGCCCGGACGGCAGCATCTGGGTGAGCGAGTTCGGGACTAACAAGATCGCCAAGATTGTCAGTCCTACCACCTCGACGGCGTTCGTCAACGGCACCTTGACCATCATGGTCACCGCCGGCGATCAGGTCAATATCACGGAGAACGCCCCGACCAACTACAGCGTGTCGGACCTGACCAACATTGCCGTCGGTGGCAGTGGGGGCGGCCCATTCGCCAACGTCAAGAGCATCACGGTGAACGTCAGCGCCAGCGGTGCGCTGATCGAGGTCGTGGGCATCGACGCGGCGGAATCGACGGGACTGTCAGGAAACTTCACGGTCACGGACACGCAACCGAACAACGCCCTGTCGGTGGAAGTCCACGACGGTTTCACGGTCGCCGGGGCCGTCTCGATCTCGAACACCGGCGCCGGCTCCAAGTTCATGGACCACATCAGCCCCACGAACGGGACTCAGCAAGTCACCGGCGTGTTCCTCGACCCCAACCGCAAGGGCAGTTACGGCAGCGTGAGCGTCAGCGGCTGCGGCCACGTCGGCGTGGACGGCATCAAGGTCTTCGGGAACGTCTCGGTCAGCCTGGGAAGTAATTCCAGGAGTTCCTTCGTCGCCGACGCGGAATGGGTCTACCGGCAAGACCCGGACTCTCCGCCGTGGACCACGTTCCGCCAGGATCCCACGGTCATCGGCGGCAACCTGACCGTGACCGGCGGCACCGACGTGGAGGTGTACAGCTCGGTCGTGGCCGGCAACACGTCCATCGCCGAGGCCGGCTCCACTGCCAACGCGGGGGGCTACGTCTTGCTGGGGGGCACCTCGATCGGCGGGGCCCTGAGCGTCAGCACGCCCAACGGGACCAGCGGCATCTTCGTCGATTTCGCCACGGTCGGCGGCAACACGTCGCTCACCGAAGGCCACGGCAAGAACGTGATCGGCCTCCAGGCGGATACCTTCAGCGGCAAGACCACGCTCAGCCAGGGGAGTGGGCTGGACTACCTGTTCATCGATTCCGAAGCCGCCCTCGTGACGGCTGCCGGCGCGTTGCCGGGTGGTCTGCCCAACGACTTCCAGTACACCGCGATCCTCTCTCAATTCAGCCTGTTGCCTGTTGATTCCGGCACGACGTTCCACGGAACCGTCACCGCGACACAGGACAGTGGCGTTCACCAGCTCGAGATCGGCCAGGACACCTCGCCCATTACCATCTTCGCGGGGGCGGCGAGTTTCACGGCCGGGGCCGGGGCGACGTTCGACGAATCGGTCAACGCCTTCGGCTTGCCGCCCACGATCACCGGCTATTGATCGGGCGTCGTTCGACATGCCCTCCACGGGCCACGGGCGGCCGAGCCGCCCGTGGCCCAGGTCGTCTCGAACGTCAGGATGTCGAGGGATACGCGCAGCGATGTGACCGTGTTGCCGCGTTATCGCAAGCCATAAGGCCATGCCGGGGCAGGACTTGCAGCAGAGGCGCCGTCAGGTGGCGCGGGTCCGTGCCCGACCCGCGTTTGAACCAGCCCAAGGTGCCGCCATCATTCCCCCCTCGGCGACATTTTCTTGCGTTTTGCGCGAACCTTTTCCCTTGACCGCCGTCTCTACAATTACACTGGCGGATCGTCCGCCGTGTTTTTTCCGACACTTCCGTCAAGATTCGAGCCGAAAAGACGAAGTACCGGAAAAGAACGTGCCCGTGTGGGCGTACTATCTTCTGGAACCCTTTTTCTCGCCCCGTGCTATGAGGTAACGAACCGATTCTCACCTACTGAGGCTCAGCCTACCCGCCTCACTCCGTGGCGGGTTCCTGAACATCCTTTCCGTAGGTCGCCGGAGGTCTGCAATGGCCGTCTATCAGCTGGAATCCCTGGTGCGTGGCGTCTCCGTCCTCTGTGACGGTCTGGCCATCGGTCTGCGCCTCGGTTCCTATGAGGCCAAGCCGATCAAGGCGACCCCCATCTCGACGCGACACCTGTCGCGCGGTTGTCCGACCGTCATGCCCGAGACGAACGGACGGCAGTTCCCAGTCGCCAGTGTGCATGGGAATCAAGCCGTCGTCTGGGCCGGTCGGCTCAGCCGTGCTGGTGTCCTCGGCAGTCGAAGCCCCGCAGAAAGTGCGGGCCGGACCGACGTAGATCGCTGGTCCGATGCCGTGGGAGGGCCGCAGTTCTCGGCCGCCGTGCGTTTGTGCCCCGCGTGGGCCAAACCAGCGGCGTCCGGGGCCGGCGCGTCCTCCCGGCGTCCCTCAACCCTGCACGACCTCGCGTTGCAGCGCTTTCAGCGCGACGAACGCGGGCGGCAGGAACCGCCGGCCGGGTTCACCGGCACGGCGGCGAGGACGCTCACCGCGGCTTCGACACGGGGAAGCGGATGCAGATAGTCGAGCGAGACGGCTCCCGGGGCACGGCGCCCTGGGGTTGATCTTCGACGGCGAATCTGGATCCGCCAGCGCCTAAGCGATTTTCCCACGCTGGACGAAACGCGGACGCGTTCCCGGTCAGGAACGTGGCGGCTCCCGTCCGTTCACGGCTTCGCCGTGAGCCCGGGGCCCGCTTTCCTTCCTGCCGGTCAACGACGTCTTCGGCGTCGCGCACAGTCGCAGTCACCGCGCCTGCCGGCCGCTTGCGGCTTCGCAATCGTTGCGAAGCCGCAAGCGGCCCTGCGGGCGACAAGTGCGGCAGCGCTCTCGGCCTCCAAACCGCCGATCCTTGGCGGGCGGGGCGCACCGCGGCGGTGGAAACAGCAGCTATCGCATGGATCGAGACGGGTAAAAGAGTAGAAATGTCCTGGACGGAAATCACGAACCTGGTTGAGCTGGCCCGGACGGGGGACCGGGGCGCCTACGGCGAGTTGGTCGAGCGCTTCCGCACGACGGTGTACGGCATCGCGCTGGCCCGTCTGCGGAACCCGGCCGAGGCCGAGGAGCTGACGCAGGAAGTGTTCCTGCACGGCATGAGGAAGCTGCCGCAGCTGCGCGAGGCCAACTGCTTCGCCGGCTGGCTGCGTCAGATCACGGTGCGCATGGCGATCAACCGCCTGACGCGGCGTGGGCCGGTGCAGGGCGTCGAGCCGGAGGTGCTGGAGCAGGCCGAGGGCCGTGGCCGCGGCCCGCTCGAGTCCATGATCTGCGACGAGCAGAAGGCGGAGTTGTACCGCGGCCTGGACAAGCTCAAGCCCCTGGATCGGGCGACGCTGGTGGCGTTCTACCTGCGCGGCCAGTCGCTCATCCAGATGAGCCGCGAGTTCGAGACGCCCATCGGCACCATCAAGCGCCGGCTGCACGTCGCCCGCATCCGGCTGAAGCGGCAGATGGAGCGCGCCGCCGAGGGTGCCGCCGCCGAGGCGTCCGGCGAAGTGACGGCCCGCACGCCGCGCCGCCCGCGCGAGCTGGCGTGCGTGTAAGGCGGGCCACCGACTGTCAACCGAGGCGGGCGGGGTGAGGATTCGTTCCTCACCCCGCCCGTTTGCGTTGATACCATCTTTCAGATGGGCTACCATAAGAACTGCGGGTGGCCTGCTGGGAAGCGGGCTGTTAACGAATACAGGACGGAATTCCGCTGGGAAGGTTTCTCTGAAGGGAGGCACATCATGACTCAGTCAGAGTTCGACACGATCCAAGAAAAGTTCGCGCAGCGGCTTCTCAGATTGATCCAGTTGCCGAATCGAGTGAAGGGGCGTACCTTGGACGTCGATGCGGTTGCCCACGCGATCGAGACCGTGACGGACGGTACGGAGGACACGACAGGCATCATTGTGACGCAGATCCCGAGCAATGATCGCCGGTTGCGCGAGTGCATGGTCGCCCAGGGACACGTCCTGGCGGATGTGCCATCGCAGGGGCTCTTCGGCGAGCCATTCGCGTCGGACGTGCAGCGCGTCAGCCGCTATGAGTTGGTTGCCGCGCTCATGGTCGCCAGCGGCTTCCCCGCCGAACTGCTCGATGACGGTTCGCGATTCGAGCGCTGGCGTTTTCCACCCACGTCGAACTTCTTCAAGATTCGCAAGGTCGTGCAGCTGAATGAGCAGTTTATCAGCTGCTGGGCGCGGCGCCTGCTCTGTTTTTTCGGCGAGATTACGAACGTGCGCGTGGTGAACTGTGAGCTTCGGGACAATCTAGCGCGTGGCAATCGCGGCATGACCACCGAGGATCTGCTTGAGCAGGAATTGGGGCCGGACGGACTCACGGGCAATGGCCGAACCATCAATGTTGGTCGGCAGAAAGTGCAACTACCGCTCGTTCGGTCGAAACGCCCTGGATCGCTGCCATTGACAGCCGAACGCGTCGCGGAGATTCTCGAGGACGACGATGTTTCTTCCTGACGTCAATCTCTGGCTGGCACTCGCGTTTGAATCCCACGTCCATCATTCGGCTGCGAAGGTATGGTTTGACGGATTGTCGGATGGGGACGCCTGCGTGTTCTGCCGAATGACGCAGCAAGGCTTCTTGCGTCTGGCAACCAATCCAAAGGCGTTCGCTGACGAGGCGGTTACCCTGGCAGAAGCTTGGCGTCTGTACGACACGTTTCGGGCCGATCCGCGGATTTCGCTTATTGAAGAGCCAGACGGTACCGAGGTATTCTGGCGCGATTACACACGCCTGCAAACCTTCTCGCCCAAGGTTTGGAACGATGCCTACTTGGCCGCCTTTGCGCGCGCCGGAAATCACAAGCTTATCACGTTTGATCGCGGATTTGCTCACTACGCAGGTCTAGACTGTACCCTGCTGTCGTGAAGGCCAGGGGATCGAGCAGGTTGTTTTCATCCGTGCCAGCGCGCTCGCAGGACGCGAGGGTGTCCCGACCCATCCTTGATCGTCGGCCCCAGGTCGTACCCAGCGTACGCGGCAATCCGCTGCCGCGCCGGTCCCTCCTGCGGCGCGCCGATCTCCACGATCAGGTAGCCGCCTGGCTTCAGGTAGCGCGGCGCCTCGTGGATCAGCCGATCGAACACCGCGTAGCCGCCGATGCCGCCGTCGAGTGCCAGGTGCGGCTCGTAGTCACGCACTCCCACCGGCAGGGCCGCAATGTCCTCCCGCGCGATGTACGGTGGGTTGCTCAGGATGAAGTCAAAACGCTCTTCCGACGAGATTGGCTCGAACAGGTCGCCGTGCAGGAAATGGATGCGCTCGGCGACGCCATGTTTGGCGGCGTTGCGCTGGGCCACGGCGAGGGCCTCTAGGCTGACGTCGGTCGCCGTGAGCCGCGCCGTCTTGTGTCGCTTGGCGATGGCAATAGGGATGGCGCCCGAGCCGGTGCCGAGGTCGAGGACCGCCGGCTCGGTCATCTCCTTGGCCAGGCGGAGTGCTTCGACGACGAGGGTTTCGGTGTCCGGCCGCGGGATGAGGACGGTGGGGCCGACCTCGAACTCCAGCGAGAAGAACTCCTTGCGGCCGACGAGGTACGCCACCGGGCAGCCTTCCAGCCGCTTGCGGATCAGCTCCTTGAAGCGGGCGCGTGCCTCCTCCGCAGCCAACTCTTCGTAGCGCGTGTACAGCTCGATGCGCTTGCAGCCCAGGGCGTGGCTCAGCAGCACCTCGGCGTCCAGGCGCGGGAACTCGGAGCCCTTCTGCGCCAGGAATTTCGCCGTCCAGTCGAGCAGCCGGCCGATCGTCCACGGCTCATCGCGCTTCGGCGGACGGTTATCAATCTTCGGTTCCACGACCGTCCCTCCGCGCCGCCCCGAGGGCGGCCGCTAAACGTGAATCGGGGTCGTCAGCGCCGCGGTCCGAAGGTCACGCCGGCGTCTGCCCCAGGCGCAGTTTCTTGTCGAAGTCCTTCAGCGCCTGGATCACCTCCGTGAGGTTGCCGGCGATGATCGCGTCGAGGTGGTAGATGGTCAGGTTGATGCGGTGGTCGGTGACGCGATTCTGCGGGAAGTTGTAGGTGCGGATGCGCTCGCTGCGGTCGCCGGAGCCGATCTGGTTCTTGCGCGTCTCGGCGCGCTCGCGGTGCAGCTTCTCCCGGTGCCGTTCGTACAACCGGCTGCGCAGGATGCGCATGGCCCGGTCGTAGTTCTTGTGCTGGCTGCGCTCGTCCTGGCACTTGACTTCCAGCTCGTCGGGCGTGCCCTTCTTGTACCAGATGCGGACGGCGCTTTCGGTCTTGTTGACGTGCTGGCCGCCGGCGCCGCCGGCGCGCATGCGCTCCCACTCGATGTCTTGCGGCTTGATCTCGACCTGCACCTCGTCCGGCTCGGGCATGACGGCCACGGTGGCGGCGGAGGTGTGGATACGGCCCTGCTGTTCGGTTTCCGGAACGCGCTGCACCCGGTGGCCGCCGCTCTCGTAGCGCAGGTGGACGTAGGCGTCCTCGCTGTTGATGCTGAAGACGACTTCCTTGAAGCCGCCGTGTTCGCCGGGGCTGAAGGAAATGTCTTCCACCTTCCAGCCCATGTCGCGGGCGTAGTGGGTGTACATGGCGTAGAGGTCGCCGGCGAACAGGGCGGCCTCGTCGCCGCCGGTGCCGGCGCGGATTTCCATGATGATGCTGCCGAAGTCCTCGCCCGGCTCGATGAGCAGCAGGTCTTCGAGGCGCGTTTGCAGCGCCGCGCGGCGCTGGCGCAGGCCGTTCAATTCCTCCAGCGCGTACTGGCGCATGTCGGGCTCGTTCTCGGCGGCGGCCATCGCCTCGGCGTTGGTCACTTCGTCGGCGAGTTTCTTGAACTCGAGGTAGGGCTTGACGAGCTTGCCGGCGCTGCCGTGCTCCTTGGCGACGCGGGTGAAGCGGGCGCGGTCCGCGATCACGGCGGGGTCGGAGAGTTGTTGTTCCAGCTCGCGGTAGTGCGCGAGGGCCTGTTCAAAACGGTGCCACACGGCGAACGCCTCGGGTCCAGGGTCGGTCGGGGAAGGGACATGGACAACTCCGGAACGTTTAGCCGCGAGCGTCCCGCGAGCGCTTCGGCAGCGCTCGCGGGACGCTCGCGGCTAAACGAGAAATGCAGTATCTACTTCGGCGTCTCGACGGCCTCGCCCTTCTTGCGCTTGTCCCAGTTGTACTTGCGCTGGAACTTCTCGACGCGGCCGGTCGTGTCCAGGAACTTCATCTTGCCGGTGAAGAACGGGTGGCAGGCCGAGCAGATTTCGACCGTGATGTTCTTCTTCGTGCTGCGCGTCGTGAAGCGGTTGCCGCAGCCGCAGACGACCGTGGCTTCGACGTATTCGGGATGAATGCCGGACTTCATGGCAGTCTCCAAGCGGGCTCCAAGTTAGAGGAGTCATCTTACGAAGGGATTCGGCTCGACGGCAAGGCCGGCTCGCGAGTTGGCCCGGGGAGACGCCGACCCGAAGGGGAGCGCGGGCTTGACAGACTCCCGGGTCGTCCAGCAGAATCTGTTTTTCGTCCCTCAGCACAACGCGGCGCCGGCCTGACCTATAGTGTCAGGGAGGCATTCGGCCCCGACGGCCCCTCCGATCTCCTTCGGCAACAGGCGGACGGCATCATGGCGCTCACCCCCTCGCAGCGACAGACCCGCGAATGGCCCCTGCTCGTGCTCGCCCTGGCGCTGGTGTGCGCCATCTGCTTTCCGCTGTGGCAGTGGACGGTGGGCCGGGACGGCGACGGCCAGTTCTGGGACAAATGGACGCCCGAGCGCCTCGGCCGCTTGCTGCTGGGCTACGAGCAAATCGCCTGCTACTGCTTCTTCACCTGGGGCGTTTTCATCATCGGCAGCCGCTACCTGGAGCTGCGCCGCCAGCGCCACGCCTTCGCCCTCGGTTTGCTGCCCACCGAGGAGGGGGCGCGCATCCTGCCCGAGGACGCCCGACCGCTGCAGCGCAAGCTCGAAGCGGTCACCTACCGCAAGCCGTACATCCTCGCCAACATGATCCGTCAGGCGCTGAACAAGTACGCCCTCAGCCGCTCCAGCACCGACGCCTCCGAGGCGGTGCGGACGCAGGGAGAGGTCGATCTCGGCCGGCTGGTCACGAGCATGGCGACGGTGCATTACATCGCCTGGGCCATCCCCGCGCTCGGCTTCCTCGGCACCGTCCGCGGTCTGTCGGGGGCGCTGACGATGGCCTCGCACACCGACGACGATTCGCTGCGCCACTTCATCAACGAGGCCACCGGCCACCTCCACGTCGCCTTCGACTGCACCCTCGTCGCCCTGGCCCTGAGCCTGGCCATCATGTTCCTGCTGCATTCGGTGCAGCGCGACGAGGAATCGCTGGTCATCGACTGCCAGCAGTACTGCCAGGAGCACTTGGTCAACCGGATGTACGTCCCGGAGCCGGCCTACGAGGAAGTTTAGCGGCGGCTCGCTGGGCCGCGCGGCTCTGCGAGCCGCCGCTAAACGGTGGTGAGGAGGGTCCCTGCGATGCAGCACGGCGGACGACAGCCCCTGATCGGCCTCGACCTCAACGCCGGGCGGGCCCGCGCGGTCGCCGCCGCGCCCGGGCAGGTTCCAGAGCTGGTCCTCCTCGCGGGCGAGGCCGAGCTGCCGCTGGCCCTGTCGCTGGAAGGGCGCGTGCCGGAGGTCGGCCGAGCCGGCCTGGCCCTCAGTCGCCGGGCGCCGCACCTGGCCTGCGCCGACTTCCTGCCCCACCTCGGCGGCCGATACGAGTGGTCGGCCGGCCGGCACCGTCTCGACGCGGCCCAGGCGCTGGCCCTGGTCCTCGAGCGGCTGCGCCCCGCCTGCGCCGGCGCCCAGGCCATCACCCTGGCAGTCCCGCCCTACCTGAAGGAGGACCAGGTCGAAACCCTGGTCAAGTCGGCGGAGAAGGCCCGGTTGCCGGTGTGCGGCTGGGTCGCGGCGCCGTTGGCCGCCACCCTGACGGCCTACGCGGAGCAGCCGTGGGCCGGCCCCGCACTGCTGCTGGACGCCGACGGCTACGCCCTGACCTGGACGGCGGTGGCCGTGGAGTTCGGCCAGGCGCGCGTCCTCGATTCGCAGTCGGCGCCGCACCTGGGACTGCGGGCGTGGAAGGGCCGGCTCCTCGACGCCGTCGCCGACCGCTGCGTCCGCCAAAGCCGCCGCGATCCGCGCGACTCGGCCCCCGCGGAGCAGTCGCTGTACGACCAGCTCGACGGTGCCCTCGACGCCTGCCGTCGCGGGCAGATGGCCGAGCTGATCGTGCAGATGACCCACTGGGGGCAGAACCTCATCCTGCGCCCCGACGAGTTGGCCTTCGTCTGCGCCCCGCTGGTGCGCCAGGCGCTGGCCGAGATGCGGGCGCTGCGCCAGGCGCTCCCCCTGGGAGTCGCGCCGGTCCTGCTGGTGACGGAGGCGGCGGGTCGCTTGCCGGGCCTGGTGCGGGCGTTGGAGGAAACAATCGGGCCGTGCGAATCGCTCCCCGAGCGGCAGCCCGAGGGTGAGGATTTCGGCGAAGGGCTCCTCGACGCCGACGGGCCGGACCGGTCCTCGGTGAGCGTGCTGTCGCCGGACGCCGCCGCCCGGGCCGCTTGCGACCTCGCGGGGCGCTGGCAGCGCGGCGAGTTGACGCGCGGCCCGGTGGAGGTGGCGCCGCTGCCGCCGCCGCTGCCGGTGGACGCCGGCCCGGCGCGGGTGCAGTTCCGCAACCAGGAGTACCCGCTGCGCGGCCGGCCGTTCCTCCTGGGCCGCCACGCCGACTGCGACCTCGTCTTCGACGGCGACCTCTACCCGACCGTCTGCGGCCGGCACTGCGAGATCGTCTACGAGCGGCGCACCTACCTGCTGCGCGACCGCAGCCGCCAGGGCACCCTGGTCAACGAGCGACCCGTGATCGAGGAGTTGGTGCTGCAGGCCGGCGACTGGATTCGTCTGGGCGCCGACGGCCCGCTGGTGCGCTTCCTCGGCCATTCGGCTGACCAGCTGAAGTTGATGACCATCGCCTGAGACGCCGCCAGCGGCCCGGAGAGCGTGATTGCCATGCGAACCCGCCACCGCATCCCGTCCATCTTCAACCTGTCGATGGTGGACGTCCTGTGCTGCGCCCTGGGCTGCGTCATCCTGCTGTGGCTGCTCAACCTGCGCGAAGCCAGGCAGAAGTCCGCCCAGGCGGGGGAGTCGGACGAACGACTCGTCGCGCTGCGAGGCGACCTCGACGCCGCCCGCGCCCAGCTCGCGGACCTCACCGGCAAGTACGCCGCCGCGCAGTCGCAGTTCGACGAGGCGGAGCGCCGGACCAACGCCGTCCGCGCACACCTCGAAGCCGCCCAGGCGGAGGGCCGCGCCACGGCCGACTCGCTCAAGAAGGTCCGGTCCGAGCGCGACGCGGCGCGGGCGCGGGTCGTGTACCTGGAGAAGGACCTGGACGCACTGCGGACCGACAAGGTGTCGGCCGACGAGATGCTGGCGCGGCGCACCCGAGAAGTCACCGACCTGGAGAAGAAGCGCGCCGCCGCCGGAGAGCGGATCGCCGCCCTGGAGGGAGAGCTGAAGGACCGCGGCGCGGATGCCGCGGCTGCGGCGCGCCGCGCCGCCGACCTCGCCGCCAAGGTCAAGGACGCCGAGGCGCGGGCCAGGGAGTACCGCGACAAGCTGACCGCCGAGGAGGCGCTGGCGAAGGGGCTGGAGAAGGAGGTCAGCAAGCGCACGCGCGGCCAGGAGGACGCCGAAAAGAGCCTGGAAGGGCTGCGCCTGGCCAAGGGCGGTCTCGAACGCGACCTGGACCGCGCCCGCAAGGACCTCGACGCGGCCCGGCGCAGCGTCGTGGCGCTGGAGGACGAGAAAAAGGGGCTGGTCGCGGCGGCGGAGCGTGAGCGGGCGGCGGCGGACAACCGTTTCGCCGGCATCCAGCTCACCGGCCGCCGCGTCGTCTTCCTGGTGGACATGTCGGGTAGCATGGACTACGTCGATGAGAACACCCGGGCCCCCGAGAAGTGGTCCGGCGTCCGCGAAACCCTGGCGAAGATCCTGCGCAGCCTGCCGGAGCTGGAGAAGTACCAGGTCGTCCTCTTTTCGGATAAGGTGACGTTCTTGATCGGCGACGGCCAGGGCTGGCTCGACTTTGACGCCCGAAGCGCGGGGCGCGTCAGCGTGGCCCTGGAGAAGGTGAAGCCGAAGGGCGGCACGAACATGTACGGCGCCTTCGACGCGGCGTTCCGCTTCCGCGGGCAGGGGCTGGACACGATTTATCTGCTGTCGGACGGCCTGCCGAACATGGGCGAGGGGCTGACCGAGGAGCAGGCCAAGGGGCTGAAGGAGACGGAGCAGGGGGAAATCCTGGGCAAGTACGTGCGCCGCAAGCTGCGCACCGACTGGAACCGCGAGATCCGCGGCGAGGGCCGGGTGCGCGTCAACGCGGTCGGCTTCTTCTACGAGAGCCCCGACGTGGGGGCGTTCCTGTGGGCGCTGACGCGCGAGAACGAGGGCGGCTTCGTCGGCATGTCGAAGCCGTGACGGATGGCTTTTTCGTTGACGGGAGGCGGCGCGGGCGAGTGAGGTGGCCCTACGGACAGAATACTTGGCCCCGCCGCCACCCGGAACATCTTTAGGGGGGCGTCCATCATTAGGTTCCAATGTTTAGCGGCGGGTCGCAGACTCGCGCGGGTCTGCGACCCGCCGCTAAACGGAAGTTATTCCTGGACGCCGCCTTACTTGACGTCTACCTCACACGCTTTGAGGGCCATCACCGCGGGTAACCGGTGTGGCAGGCGGCGCACTTCTTGTCGCGCGCCCAGGCCATCGTCGCGTTATCCAGGAACTCGGCGCTCCGGGCCAGTGACAGGGCCACGGCGAGCGGCTCGTCCGGTTTGGCGACCGCCGGCTTCGGGAATGGCTCCGGTTCGCCTTCCGCCCCCGCCTGTCCAACCGGCAGCCCCAGCAGCATGGCCAGGACGACGAAGGTCGTCAGCGTTCGCCACAGACTCATCGCACCCTCCTCAGTTTGATCATTGAATCGCCGTCCCCCACGTCATTTCCGTGACACCGGGAACAACTCACGCAACTTCTCCCGCCCTGCGAGGAGGCGCCCGGCGTCTTCCTTGAGCAGGTAGTGCCACACGACCAGGTCGTCGCACGCCGCCGCGAAGCGCTTGCGATACTTGTCATAGTTGCCGTAGCGTTCCTCGACCGCCTCCCGCGGATCGCCCGTGCCTGGAGCTCCGCCTTCGGCTTCGGGAAGGGGATGTATGACCGCGGCACGGAAGAAACTCACACAAGCCTGACGCGCCAGCGAAGGATGCTGCCCACACAAGCCTGACGCGCCAGCGAAATCTGTTATCCCCTGCGGGGACGCCAGCGGCGGGGAACAAGGTCGTCTTCCCTTGTCAGGCGTTCAGTAGTTCGGCCTTGTTCCTCATAAGGAGAGATCGCCCCTTCGCTGGCGCGTCAGGCTTGTGTGAGTTTCTTCCGTGCCGGAGTAATACGCCCCCGCCGGCCTGACGAGCATCGCCTCGGCCCCGGCGTGGCGGCGGCGCAGGTTCCAGCCGGTGTACCTCCCCAGCGGCACTGCCCCTTCCGGCGGCAGCAGCGTCTCCAGGTCGGTCCCGTCGGCGCCGTTCCTCCGCACCTTGGCGACGTAATCCCCCAACTTGCGCAGGGGCTCGATAGTAATGACGCCCTTGGTGAGCAAAGCCAACCCGTAGTCAGGCTAGGCCGCAAGCGGCTCCCCAGTCAGTTCCACTTGGCCACTTCGCCCTTGGCCTCGGTGAGCAGCTTCGTCACCAGGTCGGCGTCGGCCGCCTGGGGGCGGGCCTCGAGGTACGCCGCCAGCGGGTCGATCGCCCGTCCCGGTTCCCCACAGCGCATCAGGCTGACGCCGAGGTCGCGCTGCTGCACCACGTCGGACGGGTCGAGCTGCCGCAGCCGCTCGATGGCCCGCACGGCCCGCGGGAAGTCGCCCAGGCGCAGGTGGGCCCCTTTGAGGTTATTCAACATCCGCAGCACGAACGGCCCCGGCGGCACCGCTCGCAGGGCGTCCGGGGTGGCCTGGAACGGCGTGCCGGTCACCTGCTCGACCAGCAGCTCGCAGTCGGCGCCGGTCAGCGGCCGGCCGCCGTGGAAGGGGTCGAAGAGCACCTCCTCGCCGCCGGCCACCGCCTTGGCCACGAAGTGCCCCGGCAGGCCGACGCCGACCACCTCGAGCCCGGCCCGTTCGCCGACGGCGATGGCCACGGCGGTGAGGCTGATCGGCAGGCCGGTGCGGCGGTCGAGGACCTCGTTGAGGTAGCTGTTGCGCGGGTCGTAATAGTCCCGGACGTTGCCGCGGAAGCCGCAGTCGTGGAAGAGGTAGCGGCACAGGCCGCGCGTGCGCGCCTCCAGGCCGCCGCCCAGGTAGCGCTTCGCCTCGTGGGCCATGCCCGCCAGTTCGCTCAGGTAGGCGCCCACGTCGAGGCCGGGGTGCTCGTCGGCGGCCAGGCGCAGGGACAATTCCGCCACGTCCAGCGGGGCGTCCGGCCGGCGCGACAAAAGTTCGAGAGCGGTGTCGAGGTTCATGGTAATATTGTACCCTGGTGTTGGGCGCTTCGTTTACCCGCCGCCCCGAGGGCGGCCGCTAAACGGGAACACGCATGGAACTGTCGGTGCAGAACGTCTTCGGCCTGGTTATTCGCAGCCGGCTGCTCGGCGCGGAAGAGGCCAAGGCGATGTTTGACCGCTGGCAGGCGGAGGCGAAGGACAACGCCGGCGACGTGGCCGACTTCGCCCGCTGGATGGTCGCCCACCAGTACGTTACGGAGTACCAGGCGACGCTGTTGGCGCGCGGCCACGCCGACTGCTTCTTCCTCAACCAGTACAAGGTGCTCGACCGCCTCGGCCGCGGCCGCATGGCCGGCGTCTACAAGGCGCTGCACCGCCTCGGCCAGACCGTGGCCATCAAGGTATTGCCGCCGTCCAAGGCCAAGGACGGCCAACTCCTGGCCCGCTTCCAGCGCGAGGCGCGCCTGGCCATGAAGCTCAAGCACCCCAACGTCGTTCGCACCTTCCAGGTCGGCGACACCGGCGGCCTGTACTACCTCGTCATGGAGTGTCTGGAGGGGGAAACGCTCGACGACGTCCTGCAGCGGCGCAAGAAGCTGCCGCCGACGGAGGCGGTGCGCATCGTCTCCCAGGCGCTGCTCGGCCTGCAGCACTTGCACGAACAGGGGATGGTCCACCGCGACATCAAGCCGGCGAACCTCATGGTCGTCCCGGCCGGCACCCCTGGCCCGGCCGACAGCACGCAGCGCGCCACGGTCAAGCTCCTCGACATGAGCCTGGCCCGGGCCCTGTCCGACGAGTCGGTGGACGAGGGAGCCAAGCCGCAGCTGACCAGCGAAGGGACGTTGCTGGGGACGCCCGACTACATGGCCCCGGAGCAGGCGCGCGACGCCCACGCGGCCGACATCCGCGCCGACGTCTATAGCCTGGGTTGCGTCCTGTTCCACCTCATTTCGGGGCAGCCGCCGTTCCCCGACTCGAACATCATCAGCCAGATGATCCGGCACGCCTCCGAGGAGCCCAAACCGCTGAAGACGTTCTCGCCGACGGTGCCCGACGGCCTGCAGCAGATCGTCAGCTGGATGATGGCCAAGGATCCAGCCAAGCGTTACCCGACTCCGGAGCGGGCGGCCCAGGCGCTGCAGGTGTTCCTCGCCGCCGAGGCCGCCCCCATCGCCAACCCCGAGGTCGATGCCCCGATGCGCTCCTTCCTGACGTGGCTGGAGGTGGGCGACGAGGTGGCGCCGGCCGCCAAACCGGCGGCCGCCGTCGCCCCCGCCGTCGCGCGCCCGCTTGCCGCCGTGGCGCCCGCCGTCGCCAAGTCGCCCCGGCCCGCCCCCGACAAGCAACCGGCGAAGAAGGTCCGGCGGAACGACGCCAGGCCGGTGCCGGAAGCCGTCCCCGTCGTCCAGGCCAACGCCGCCTTCGACGTGGAACTACTGCCGGCCCGGCTGCCCGCGAAGAAGCCCGGGCTGGGGCACTACCTCGGCCAGGTCAGCCGGCGCGACTTCGTCGCCTTTGGCATCGGCGCCGGCAGCGTCCTCGTCGCCATCTTCGTCGGCTGGGTCGTCGCCAAAATCGCCGGACATTGATGATTGCTTCCCGGGCTGTGGTCAATCTGTCGCGCTGGTAGTGACCGCATTCATGCGGTCCGGCGGGGACCCGATAAATCGGGTCACTACGAGCGCGCTGTTGCGGAATTCCCCCTATGCGCCTGCGGGCCCGTCACTATGCCACCGGCCAGCCCATCGACGTCGTCACCGGCGCCGACCGCATCGCCTCCCTGGAACCTCCCTCCGCGGCCGTGCCAGACCTGTCCGCCGGTTGGGTCGCGCCGGCGCTGTTCGACCTGCAGGTCAACGGCTGCGACGGCTACAGTTTCAACTCCGACCGCCTCACCCTCGACAGCGTCCGTCACGTCGTCGCCGTCTGCCGCCGCCACGGCCTCGGCGCCTTCTGTCCCACCCTGGTGACCAACTCCTTCGAGGCGCTGGCTCACGGCCTCGCTACCCTGCGCCACGCCTGCGACGCCGACGCCGACGTCGCCCGCTCCGTGCCGGCCATACACCTCGAGGGGCCGTACATCTGCCCGGAGGACGGCCCGCGCGGCGCCCACCCCAAACGGCACGTCCGCCCGCCCGACTGGGACGAGTTCCGTCGCTTCCAGGACGCCGCCGGCGGCCGCATCCGCCTGCTGACACTCGCCCCGGAACACGAGGGAGCGCTCGCCTTCATCGAGCGGCTGACCGCGGCCGGCGTCGTCGTCGCCCTTGGCCACACCGCCGCCTCGGGGGAGCGCCTCCGCGACGCCGTCCGCGCCGGCGCCCGCCTTAGTACGCACCTCGGCAACGGCTCGCACGCCGTCCTGCCGCGCCACCCCAATTACATCTGGGACCAGCTGGCCGACGACGACCTGTGGGCGAGCCTGATCTGCGACGGCCATCACCTGCCGCCGTCGGTGGTCCGCTGCCTGGTCCGCGTCAAGACGCCGGCGCGAACGGTGCTGACGTGTGACGCCAGCAGCCTCGCCGGCCTGCCGCCGGGGCGCTACCGCGAGTGGGACCAGGACTTCGAGGTTCACCCGGCGGGCAAGGTCGTCGTGCCGGGGACGAGTTACCTCGCCGGCTCGTGGGCGTTCACCGACCTGTGCGTCGGCAACGTGATCCGCTTCGCCGGCGTGAGCCTGGCCGAGGCCGTGGACATGGCCGGCGCCCGCCCGCGCCAGCTGCTCGGCTTGCCGCCGTGCCGCCTCGAGCCGGGCCAACCCGCCGAGCTGGTCCTGTTCGACTGGCAGGACGGCGGCGACTTCCAGGTGCGCGCTACGGTCCTCGACAACGCCGTCTTCACCACTCCCCAAAACTAAGAGTCTGTTCCGCCAGCCGCTTGCGGCTTAGCGGAAGCCTGGAATCCGCTAAGCCGCAAGCGGCTGTCGGAACAGACTCTACATCCGCGTGCGTGCTTCGGCGGCGTGTTGCTCAATCGCGCACGGTGATAGCGGCCGCAAACGGCTAGGCCAACCGCTCGTACAGTCCGTGGTATACAGGTTGACCCCGTTCCACGGCCTTGCGCTCGAAGTTGGTCCGGTACGTGTCATCGTCCGCCGGCCCCTCCAGCGGCAGCGCGCGCAGTCCGGTCAGGGGGGCGAGCGCCTCGCGCATCAGCCCGAAGTATTCCTCGACGTCGGTGGCGAGGGACAGGCGGCCGCCGGGGCCGAGGACGCGCTGGCACTGGGTGGCGAATTCCGGGGTGAAGACGCGCCGCTTGTGGTGTCGCTTCTTCCACCACGGGTCGGGAAAGTAGACGTGGACCGCCCGCAGCGTGCCGGTGCCGACGCAGTCGCGCAGGAAGAGGCGGGCATCGGCCTGGGCCAGCCTCACGTTGTGCAGGCCGCGCTTGGCCAGGCGCGTCGCCGTGAAAAGCTGATACTTGCGCTCGATCTCCACGCCGGCGAAGTTGACGGCCGGGTTGGCCTTGGCCGCGTTGAGCAAGAACAGCCCTTTGCCGAAGCCGACCTCCAGCTCGACCGGGTTGGCGTTGCCGAACAGGCTCGGCCAGTCGATGGGCGCCGGCGGGTCGTGTACCGCGAGCAGGTACGGCGCCAGTTCCTCCAACGGCAGGCGGGTGGCGTGGCGCACGCTCAGTCCTCCTCCGCGGCCGTCGTCACCTGGTTGGCGGTCATCTGGACGCCGATGACCTGGGCGTGGAACGCCATCGTGGGGCCGACGAAGCCCTGCACGTCGAAGATGCTTTGGCGGCGGCGCAGCTTGACGCCCTTGGCGACCAATACCAGGCGGTCGCCGGGGCGCACCGGGGCGCGGAAGCGGACGTTCTCCAGCCCCCCGAAGCCGATGAAGTCTCCGCTCAGCAGCCCACTGTACTTGACGATGTAGTACGAGGACAGTTGCGCCGCTGCCTCGCACATGAGCACGCCCGGCAGCAGCGGGGTGCCCGGCATGTGGCCGCGCACCCAGAACTCGTCGGGGCTCACGTCCTTGTAGCCGGCGATGACCTTGGCCTCGGTATCGACGTACACGATGGCCGTCAGCTGCTCCATCTCGAAGCGCTGCGGGATTACGGAGCGGATCGCCTCCCGGTCGGCCACCACGTGGCCCAGGTCGAGCCGGGACGGGTCGAAATTCACCTCCGGAGGCATCGTCGTTCTCCACGGGTCCCTAGCCACTCACCACATCGGCGATTTGGGTCAATTCATTCAGCAACACGTCGGGCCGGGTGGGCGGCTCCTTGAGCTGCTCGGCCGTGGCCTGGAGCGACGCCCGGTCGCCGGCGAACAGCGCCGTCTTCATGCCAAGTCGTTTCGCCGGCACGACGTCCTGGGTGATCCGCGAGCCGACGTGCAGCACCTGGTCCGGGCTGATGCCGCGCTTGGCCAGTTGCTGCAGCGAATGGCGGCACAACCGCTCCGACGGCTTGCGGCCGCGCAATTCGTGGGACAGCGCCCGCAACTCGGGGGAAATCGCCCGTTCGAGGTCGATCGGCTCCTGCGCCGCCAGGCCGCGCTGCAACTGCACCGTGGTGAAGCACTGGGCGTCGGCGAGCAGTCCCTGGGCGAGACCGGCGCCGGCGACGTGGCGCAGGGCGGTGGCGGCGCCGGGGTAGCAGCTGGTCCCCTGCAGGCTGGCGTGGAAGAAGTAAGCGACCTTGCGGCTGTACTCGTTGAGCGAGCCGAAGAAGCCGGCGTCGAACTTGTAGTCCTTCTGGAACAGCTTCTTGATGATCGTCTCCCAAAGGCGGTCGGCCGCGATTTCGGGATACTTTTCGCCGGGGGCGGCCAGCCGCTGCTCGTCGAGGACCTGTTCGTAGATCACCTTCATGTAGTCGGAGGGCTGTCCGGGTTTGCGCGACATCGACGCCCACATCTTGAACTCCTGGACCGTTTTGTCCAGGGCCACGCTCATGACGAAGTCGTTGGGGTGCTGGAAGACCAGGTCGCCGCCGCCGATGGCCAACAGGGTGCCGTAGACGTTCCAGGTGACGGCGCGCACCTGGGGCAGACGCATGAGGTGCGGCTTCACGCGGGGACGGTCCACCTCCGGGGGCGCCGGCCAGGTGAGGTGGCGCGTGTCCAGGTAGCCGGCGTACTGATCCAGGGTCAGCGGCATCGCTCGGGCCTTCGGCAATTCTACTCCCGTCGCCCCTGTACTCAGGGGAGAGGGGTTGGGGGGGTATTCTTCCCCCCTTGACGGCACATCCCCTTCACCTAATCATACTGTTGATCCCGTTTTCCGCGAGAGCACCTTCATGCAACCGCAGGGTTCCTCCTCCCTCCCCGGAGGCGGTAAGGGTTTGCCGGCCGTCCTGCCCCCCTCGGGCACACACATCGTCAAGATGTTCGTCGTGCCGCTGCTGATCGTCGGCGCCTTGTTGCTGGGCTGGTGCCTCTTCCTCAAGCTCAGCGGCGGCGCCGTCCTGCGCACCCCGGACAGCTTCCTCGCCGACCTGCGCAGCGGCGACCCCGACGTGCGCTGGCGGGCCGCCCAGGATCTCGCCCAGGTGCTGCCGCGCGACGAGCACCTGGCCTCCGACCCCGCGTTCGGGTTGGAGCTGACCGCCGAGCTGCGCGCCGCACTCGACGCCGCCAACGAGGCCGAGAAGGCGCTGGCCAAGAAACTGAAGGAGGACCCGGACGCCGGCGTCGCCGCGGAGCGGAAGGACCTCGAAGCGCGGAACAATTACCTGCTCTACCTGAGCGAGTTGGTCGCCAAGCTCTGCACGCCTGTCGCCGTGTCGCTGCTCAAGGAGATGGCGCTGGACGGCGGCAGCGGGGCGGCCAACGTCCGGGCCATGCGCCGCGTCAGCGCCGTGTGGGGTTTGACCAACCTCGGCGAGAACCTGAAAGGTTTCGACCCCCTCTCCGAAGAGCGTCAGGAGGCGGTCATTGCCGGGTTCGAGGAGCAGGCGTCGGCCGAGGGCGAGCGCGGCCAATGGGCGAAGGAAGCCGCGGCCTATCTGAAGGAGCGCCGCGCCGGCCGGCCCTCGGCGCTGGGCGTGGACGCCGTCCTGGTGCGCTGCCTGGGGGACGGCAACCCGGTCGTGCGCTGGCACGCCGTTTTTGCGACGAATTTCTGGCCGGGCGGCGAGGCTGTCGAGGAGGCGCTGGTCGAAAGGCTGAGCGACCGGGGCGAGGGCGAGGACCAGTTGAGCGCCTTCCGCGAGGAGGCGAAGAACCTCGCCTTCGAGTACCGCAACGACGAGGGGCTCGGCATCCGTTACCAGGCGGCCGTGGCGCTGGCCCGGCGCGGTAGCGCCAAGGCGCCGCTCGACGTGCTCGGGGAAATGCTCGACGAATCCACGCAGATGGAAAAGCACCGCGTCCGCTCCGCGAAGGACGGCCGCGAGGGCCCCGACAAGACGGCGACCTACGGCGAGATGGAGAACGCCCTCAAGGCCATCGCCGAGTTGCACCGGCGCAACCCTGGGGTGAACCTGAGCACCCTCGACGCGGCCATCGACAAGCTGAAGGACAGCGCCAACCCGGCGATCCGCAAGGAGGCCGAGAACACCCGCGAGGCACTGGGGAAGTGACAGGCCGCTTGCGGCACTGCGGAGGACCGCGCATGGACGCACTGACCATCGTTGGCGCCGGGGGCATCGGCTGCGCGGTCGGCTACTTCCTCCGCGCCGCCGGGCTGCCGATCACCTTCGTAGACGCCGACCCCGCCAAGGTCGAATGGGGCCGCGCTCACGGGGTACAGGTCGCCGGCCGGCCGCCGCTGCCGGCGGATTTCCTTCCCTTCGCCGACTGGCGGCCCGTCCCCGGCGGCACCGTCCTGCTCTGCACCAAGTGCTACGACAACGACGCCGTCCTGGCCCGCCTGCCCGATCCGGTCACGCTCATCCCGATCCAAAATGGCTTCGACCGTCGCCTCGACGGCCGCGGAGGTCATCTCGAAGGGATCGCGTCCTTCGTCTCCGAGTGCTTCCCCGGTCAGGCCCGCACGCGCATCACGCGCAACGGCAAGCTGCACCTGGGCCGCCGCGCCGAGGTTGACCCGTCTGGCGAAGGCCGGCTGGTGGAATTGGCGTCGCTGCTGCGCCGGCACGCGCCTTTCCGCACGGAGGTGGTGTCGGACATCCTGCCGTACAAGTACACCAAGCTGATGTACAACGCGGCGATCAGTCCGCTGGCCGCAGCGGCGGGGCTGGACAACGGCGACCTGCTGCGCCTGCCGCGGGCGCGGCAGCTCTTCTTCGACCTGCTGCGCGAGAACTACGCCATCCTGCGCGGCGCCGGCGTGCCGCTGGGCAAGGTCGGCCCCCTGCACCCCGACACGGTGGCGCGCATCCTCAGCCGGCCGTTCGTGGCCAACTCGCTCGCCTGGGCCTTCTACCCAACCCTGCGCAAGACGTACTGCTCGATGTCAGGGGACCTGCCGAAAGGGAGAACGGAGATCGAATATTACAACCGCCACCTGATCGACCTGGCCGGCGACCGCCCCTGCCCGCTCAACCGGCGCGTTTGCGACCTGGTGCGGCGCATGGAAGCTCGGCGCCTGCCGCCGGGGCCGGCGGTGCTGGACGAACTGGCCGCGTGAAAGAGGGGGGTGCAATTCTTTTATCGGAATAAAAAGAGCTGCGTCCACTTTTTTCGTTCCGTCCCATTTTTCGGCCCTGACGCCGCGGTCTATTTCTTGAGCGTCCCCTTCCCCTCCACTCGCAGCTTCGGCAGCGATTTCCGCAGTTCCGCGACGCCGTCCGGGGTGACCCGCGTCTCGTCCAGGTTGAGGTAGGTGAGTGTCTTTAGCCCGGCCAGGTGCGCCAGCCCCGCATCGGTCACGCCCGTCTTGGCCAGCGTCAGGGAGGCGAGGCCCGGCAGTTTCGCCAGGCGCGCCAGGTCGGCGTCGCTGACCTTGGTGCGCGACAACGAGAGGATTTCCAGTGGCGTCAGGGCCGCGACGTGGGCCAACCCGTCGTCGGTCAGGTCGCAACCGTCGAGGAGCAGAGCGAGCGCCGGCAGTGCCTTGAGGTGGTCCAGGCCCTTCCCTGTGACCTTCGTGTCCGATAGGTCAAGGCGACGGAGTCTCTCCAACCCGGCTAGGTGGGCGAAGCCCTCGTCGCTCACTCCCGTCCTGGCCAGCAGGAGGGAGTTGAGGAAATCCAGCGGCTTCAGGTGGGCCAGACCGGCGTCGGTGACCTTGGTGCGCGCCAGCGACAGGGTCCAAAGTTCAGGCAGCGTCGCGACGTGGGCTAGCCCGGCGTCGGTCACCGGACAGCCGTCGAGTTCCAAACCGTGAATCGACCGGACGCCCTTGAGGTGGGCCAGACCCTTGCCGGTGACCTTCGTGTCCGACAGGTTAAGGCGGTTAAGGCACTTGAGCCCAGCGAGGTGGGCCAGGCCAGCGTCGCTGATCTTCGAGCGTGCCAGTGACAGGGTATCGAGTTGGGTTTGGGCCGCGACGTGAGCCAGCCCCTCATCGGTTACATCACAGCCGTCCAGGTTCAGACTCGTGAGCCCCCCGAGTTGGTCCAGGCTCTTCCCCGTCACCTTCGTGTCCATCAGGTAGAGACCATCGAGCTTCTTCAGCGACTTCAGGTGGGCTACCCCGGCGTCCGTCACCGCCGTCTTGGCCAGGGCGAGGGAGTTGAGGTTCGGCAGCGCGGCCAAGCCGACCAGCCCGGCGTCAGTGACGGTCGAGCGGTTCAAGGACACGCTCCTCAGCCCGGTCAGGGCCGCGGCGTGGGCCAGCCCGTCGTCGGTCACTGTGCAGCCGTCGAGGACCAGTGAGAACTTCGTTAGCTCTTTGAGGTGGTCCAGGCCCTTCCCCGTGACCTTGGTGTCAGACAGGTTGAGGTTGTTAAGGCCCTTGAGCGACTTCAGGTGGACCAAGCCCGCGTCCGTCACGCCCGTACCGCTCAACGTGAGGTCGTAGAGATCCGTCAGCCCGGCCAGGTGGACTAATCCGGAGTCGGTAAGCTTCGTGCGGGCTAGCGAGAGATACCTAAGACCAGTGAAGGCCGCAACGTGGCCGAGCCCCTCATCCGTCACCTCGCAGCCGTTGAGCTGCAGGGCCTCAAGATCCTTCCGGTCCTTGAGGTACTCCAGGCCCTTCCCCGTAATCTTCGTGTCTGACAGGAGGAGATAGCGGAGTTTCCTCAATGACTTTAAGTGGATGAGGCCGGCGTCAGTGACAGCAGTCTCGCTGAGCGTGATGTACTCCAGATCGGGAAGTGATTGAAGAGCGGCGAGGCCGCGGTCCGTCACCTTCGTCCGCGGGAGGCCCAGGTACCTCACCTTCCCGAGCCACTTCAGGATGTGCAAGTCCCTGTCGCCCATCATCTCCCCGAGGCCCACCGAGGTGGCCTCTGACCGGTCGGAGGGGGCGTTGAAGGGTTTGCCACTATTGATGGAGCGGATTTCCCCACCGGCCTTCACGAGGGCGGCGTAAGCCTCCCGCGTTAGGCGCGCCTCAATGACCCCGATCGCCTCGCCGAGGCTGCGGCGGACCTCGGCGTCCTTGCTCACCTTGGCGGCCGCGCGCAGGGCAGGCAATTCATCCTCACCGAGCTTCTCAAGGGCCTCTTTCGCCTTTTCTCGCTCGGCGAACTCCTCGCTGCTCAGCTGCCGTACCAGTTTCGCCAGGTGGTCGGCCCCGTCGTCGGGGCGGGCGACGGCGGACGCCAAGAGCACAGCGGCCAGGGCAAAGAACGACAGGCGGATAGCAATAACCATTTTATAACTCCTTTTGCTAGTTAAACGCCGGCCAACCCGGCGGTGTTGGGTAACATACGGCGCGGGACATCGCCTATCCAAGTGAAAAGTCACCAACGAGGACAGCATTGTCACGCGACGCCGCTTAATATACTATAACGATTGGAAAAAAAAAAAACAGAAATTATCTGTAATTAAGCTTGCAATGGCCGCTCTGCCCGGTTCTAATCCGTCATCCGGTCGGCATTCACCCCGCTGGCGTTAGCGGCGCGTGAGTAGGCCGTGGTGTAGCGCCATCTTCTGAAGAGGAGCTTCGTCTATGTCCCGCACCCTGGCAACTTTCCTTCGCAGCGTCGGCGCAGGCCGTTCAAGAGCGGCCCATCCCGTCCGCCGCTGGTTCCGCCCTACCCTGGAGCACCTCGAAGACCGTGTCGTCCCCGACGCGATGGTCTGGAAGGGGACGACGTCCACTTCGTGGAACAACATGGCGAACTGGTACGACACCACCCCAACCCCCGCCGCCGTGGCCACATGGGTGCCGGGCAGTGCCGGGCACACGACCGACACGGTCACGTTCGACGGCACGGCGGCTGCCAACTGCAGCATGAACGTGAGCGTCACCGTCGCCGGCCTTACCTTGGCCGGTGGCACGGGCGCCTTCACCAAGACGCTGACCATAACGACGGGCAACTACGGGGTCGTCCAGGGCGGCCCCTTCGAGTTCGACGGCGGGACCTTCAACTTCGCCAGCGGCACGCACCTCGATCTCGACACCACGGGCGACAGCAACTGGAAAGGCGGAGACTTCAGCTCGGGATCCAGTGGCGGGACGGTGTACGTGTTCCACAGCTCGACCACTGGCAGCTCAACTCTGAACATCCTCGCTGACGCCCAGAAGCTCGGCGCCAGCCTCGTCATCGGCGAGTCGCCGACCAGCAGTGACTCGACCGCTGCGCTGAACGTCTCCAATGCCACCGCCGGCATGTCGGGGAACGTCACGCTCTACCAGAACGCGACCATCACCAACTACGCGCTGGGGACCATCTACTTCAACCAGAGCGTCAACTGCGACACCAAGGGCGGCATCGTCCTCGACGCGGGCAGCACCAACAGCGCGATCACGAACAAGGGGACGATCAACCGAACCGTCGTGAACACCAGCAGCAACGTTCCCGCCAATCAGCTCAAGGTTCTCGCGCCCATCACGCAGCAGGACAACGATAGCGCCTTGTTCAACCTCGGCGCGGGGTGCTGGCTGTACCTCAACGTCCCCGCCCGCGGCCGCACCCCCGACCTCACGGTGAATCGCGGCGTCTTGCAGTATGGAAAGGGAAGCGGCCTCGTGGCGAAAATCGAGCTGGCGCGCGCCGCGAAGAAGATCGAACTGGCCACGACGGGAGGAACGGGTGCCGTCAACTTCTACGTCAACGGCGACCTCACCACCGACGGCGCCGCCATCGCCTTCGATTACACCGCCGGGGCGTGGGGTGTCCTGAACGTCAGCGGCAACCTGACGGTGGCCGGCGGCACCGCGGTCGCTGTCAACGTGGACGGCAACACCTCCGGCACGTCCGACACGATCAGCGTGGGCGGCACGACAACGCTCACCAGCGGCGCGGTCAACGTGACCGCGCAGAACGCGTCGGCGCCGCTGGGCAACGCCTACACGGTCCTGACGTCGAGTTCCGGCATCTCGGGAACCTGGGGCTCCTCCCCGACGAACGCAGGGTCCAACTCCGACAACTGGTTCTGGGGCTCGGCGAACCAGGGCGTTCTCTACTGCGGCACGGTGCCCGCGGTGACGGGTATCAGCCCGTCCTCGGGGTCAACCCTGGGTGGGACATCGATCACGATCTCCGGCAGCGGCTTCACTAACGGGAGCTCCGTCGAATTTGGTGGCGTCGCAGCCACCAGCTTCACGGTGAACACGGACAGCTCAATCACGGCGGTGGCCCCCGCGCACATGGCCGGAACCATCGACATCACCGTCACGACGAGCGGCGGCACGTCCGCGACCTTGTCCGCCGACCACTTCACCTACATCACGCCCCCCGCGCCGGTGGTCACGGGCGTCAGCCCCTCGTCCGGGTCGTACATGGGTGGGACATCGGTCACCATCTCGGGCAGCAACTTCACGGGGGCGGGGTCGGTTCTCTTTGGGGGCCTCGCGGCCACCAGCTTTACGGTGAACACGGACGGCTCCATCACGGCGGTCGCCCCCGCCCACTTCGTCGGCACCGTGGACATCACCGTGACGACGAGTTCCGGGACGTCAGCCACCTCGTCCGCCGATGACTTCACCTACACCTGAGAGCGACCGGCTGGTTCCGGTCGGTGACGGGGCGACGGTTGGGTCGCGATCACGCACGCCGCTTCTGACCCACGATCTGGCCCAGTGGCTGGAAGAGATACGCAGCCGCAGGTGGGGATGTCCTCCACCTGCGGGTGCTTCGTTTTTCGCCGTCCGGGTAATACTCTTCACGCGGCAAGCCGGTCGGACGACCTCAATCGGCCTTCCCGACCGAAATCGTCCGCTCGATCCGAATTAATACTCCGACGAGGAAGACCCTCACACAGGCTTGTGGTGCCAGCGAAGGTTGGCTGGCCCCTTCGCTGGCGCCTCAGGCTTGTGGCGCCGGCCAAGGTTCACCAGGGCAAGGCCCCGTCCCGTTTGGTGCTCGCAGAGCGGAGCGGCCTCCGCAACCGAGCAGGGGCGAACTCGAACAAGGCCGTGTCGTCCGAGCCCATCCGCACGGCGTCCCGAGTGTCAGATCGTCCGCACGAGCGTCGTCCGGGAGGTCGCGACGGCGTTGTCCTTCACGAAGGCGGCCGGCAGTTGCGTCAGGCTCGTTTCAATACTTGCCGCAACTTGCGCGCCAGCGCGTCCGGGGTCAACGGCTCATTCAGGGAACCACGCAGGCCCTGGAGGCTCGGGCGGCGGCGCGGAAAAAGAAGGGCACCCCTCCCGGGGGTGAGGAGGGGTGCCCTTTGACGGGGTGTTTGCGGGGAGTTCGGCAGGATTCGGATGGGTCGCAAGGCATGTGAGGCGGGTCGTCATTCAGACCACGGCCGACGGGGGAGACGGCCCTGGCCCAACGACCCCACAATCGCGCGGCCACCAGCCGGGGCCGTCGGGGGAGACGACGGCCCCGGCTTGACCAGACGGGGGAGGCCCGGCGTTTGGGGGAAACGACCGGGCTTGGTCCGATCAGGGTGACACATCAGGCTCTCGTCGTGGCGGCCGCTTTCGCAACCGCTTGACGCCGGGAAAGTAAAGCAATCACGATGCCAAAGTCCCGGCGCCGCCGCCGCGATTCGGCATCAACTCCTTGTCCAATAACGACTTGAGGAAAAAATGCACACACCGCCGGCCCGGCCCGTTGTAAGATGTCGTCAGCGGCGGCGGGAAACTTTTGTAATTCTGGCCAGAATTCTTGTAAAAAGCTCCCATCCCAAGGTTACAACCCATGCCACACGACGCGCTGGCCCAGGAGTTATACGCGGAACTTTGTCGCATCCCCCTGATCGACCCGCATTCGCACATCGACCCACACCGCCCCGTCGCGCGCGGCCTCGACGACATCCTGGGCTACCACTACTACACGGAGCTGGCCCATTCCGCCGGCATGTCGCAGGCGCCGCTGGCGAAGGAGGTGTCGCCCCGCGAGCGCGTCCGCGCCATCCTGGGCCACGTGGACCGCTTCGACAACACGGCGCAGTACGGCTGGTTCCTGGAGATCGCCCGGACGTTCCTCGGCTTCGAGGGCGACCGCGTCACCGCCGCCGACTGCGACTGGCTGTGCGACGCCGCCGAGCGCGTCTTCGCCCAGCCGGACTGGGAGGAGCAGGTCTTCCGCCGCAGCAACCTGGAGAGCATCTTCCTCACCAACGAGTTCGACGATCCGCTGACGGGGTTTGACACGAAGCGCTACGTGCCGTGCCTGCGGACCGACGCGCTGGTGTTTCAACTCGATCACCCAGAGGTGCGGCAGCGACTTGGGAAGGCGACCGGAGTTGAAGTCGGCGACGTGCTATCGTTCCGACGGGCGATTCAGCGGCTTTTTCAGCACTTCACCGAGAAAGGGGCGCGGGCCTGTGCAATCTCGCTCCCGCCGTGGTTCTATCCGAGGCCGATGGATGAGGGGTGGAATACGAGTGGGATTGAAACCGCATTGAGGATAACCGAGCCTCGCCCTGTGTGGCCGGGACGCGATGTCACAGCATATGCCGTCTTCTTTCTTCTGGCCGAGCACTGCCGCGAGTTCAAGCTGCCCTTCGATCTCATGATCGGCGTCAACCGCCGCGTCTACGAGAACGGCGTGTACCAGGGACAGGACCTCTTCGATCAACGCATCTCGCTGTTCGATTACCGTGAACTGTTTAACGCCTTCCCCGAGGTCACCTTCTGCATCTCGGTCCTGTCGAGTGGGCAGAACCAGGAGCTGGCGAGCTACAGCTGGATCTTCCCCAACGTCGTCACCAGCGGCCACTGGTGGTACTCGAACATCCCGGTCCACATCGAGCACGACCTGCGCGCCCGCCTTCAGGCGGTGCCGAAGACCAAGCAGCTCGGCTACTACAGCGACGCCTACAAGCTCGAGTTCGTGCTGCCGAAGTTCAACATGTACCGGCGCATCCTGGCGCGCGTCCTCGCCGACGACTTCGTCCGGCCGGGCGTCTACAGCGCGGAGCGGGCGCTGGACTTCGCCCGCCTGCTGCTGCGCGAGAACGTGCGGAGCATCTTCCGCGTCTGACGGCGCGGGGTCATTTCCCCGCCCCGCACCAACGCCGGGCCGGTAAGCTGTGTTGAAGAGGTAGGACACGGACACGCCGGAGAAGACAAAACTCGACCCGTCGGCGCAAGTCGGTGCCCGGCCGTCGTTCTCACCTTCAGCGGGATTGTCGAACCTGCACAGGACATCGCCTGTGCGGGCGGCGCGGCCGGCGGGTTCCGGGAAAAACCTGACGGTTGGCGACTTTTTCGTAGTGTGGAAAAGACGTCTGCCACTACAATATCCAGCTACCGACTATTCGGCTGAGCGCTTCCGAGGCAGGATCACTCAGTATCTTCGTGACAAGGGGTCTGGCCAATGTTAACAGTCCGCCGGCTTATCGCCGTGGGCGGCATCTTCATGCTCGCGGCGGTTTTCACCAGTGCCTACGTCCTGGGCGAGCCCGCCCGCGACGCCAAGCGGTCCAGGCCGGACGAGAAGGCGGCCAAGGACTCCGACTTCGTCACCGACGACGCGACGGCCTCGCGCTTCGGCGGCACCCCGCTGCTCCTCTACCAGACCAAGGAGGGCGACCGCCTCTTCGCCCTCCAGGTCCAGCCGGTCCTGGCGGCCGCCAAGGCCAGGCCGCGCGACCTCGTCGTCCTGGTGGACACCACCGCCAGCCAGGCCGGCGGCCACCTCCTCACGGCCCAAAAGCTCGTCGAGGCGCTCGTGGCCAAGCTCGGCGACGACGACCGCGTTCTGCTCCGCACCGTCAACATCAAGAGCGCCGACCTCAGCCGCGGCTTCCAGCCGGCCCGCAAGCTCGACGCCGCCCTCGCCGCCCTCCGCAACGAGCTGCCGATGGGGGCCGCCGACCTGCCGACCGCCCTCAAGGAGGCCGTCAAGTCCTTCGACGGCGCCAGGGACCGCCAGAAGGCCATCGTCTACCTCGGCGATGGCATGAGCATCCGCAACCCCCTGGGGCCGACCGACGTGCCGGCCCTGGCCGACGCGATGCTGCAGGACCACATCGCCTTCGTCCCCGTGCCGGTCGGGCCGCGCCTTGACCCCACCACGCTGCACGGACTGGCCAGCCGCACCGGCGGTGCCGCCGTCCGCCTCAGCGCCAAGGCGGAAATGGCCACCCTCGCCAAGGATGTGCTCGACACCCTGGCCGTGCCCGTCCTGTATGGCGCCAGCATCGAGTTGCCCGCCGAAGTGGCCGACCACTACCCCACCAAGTTGCCGCCCCTGCGCGGCGACGCCCCGACCCTGCTCGTCGGCCACATCAAGCCCACCAACAAGAAGCTGACCTACACCCTCAAGGGCACAATGGATGGCCAGGAGCTGACCAGGAACGTCGAGCTGGACGTGCCGGCCCCCGACGGCGATCACTTCTTCCTGGCGGGCATGGTCCGCCAGTGGCAGAACGCCAAGGACCAGCCGGCGCTGATCCGCGCCGACCGGGCCCTCGCCTTCGCCCTGGAGCAGAACCAGCTGGCTAGCGGCGATCTGATGGCCCAGGGCGAGTGGGCGCTGCGCGAGAATCGCTACGACGCCGCCGCTGCCCTGTTCGGACAGGCCCGCGACCTCGACCCGACCAGCCCTGAGGCGAAGGCGATGGCCGACCTGGTCCAGAAGTTGCGCGACGGCAAGATCACCAAGGAGCAGCTCCGCGACGCCCTCCCGGTCAAGCCGAAGGGCCGCACCGGCAAGGCCGAGGGCGGTGAGGCCGTCACCCTGGTCCTGTTCGAGGAAGCGGACGGCGACAAGCCGGTCGCCCCGCCGGTGGCCGGCGACGACATCCTGCGCGAGGCCGAGCGCCGCCAGAAGGTCGAGGACCAGAAGGTCGCCGCCATGGTAGACGACGTGGTCCGGCAATCGATGCGGGCGCTGCCCCGCGATCCCGACGCCGCCCGCGATTACCTGAAGCGGACCCTCGAGGCCGTCCGCACCGACCAGGAGCTGAGCAACACGACGCGCGAGCGGCTGAGCCGGCGCCTGGAGGCCAACCTTGCCGACGTGGAAATCCGCGGCGAGCGGATCAAGGAGCAGCAGAGCCGGGACCTGGCGATGCGGATCCAGGCCGACAAGATCAAGCAGGCGGTCACCCAGGTGGAAGCCATGGAGAACCGCATCCGGGAGCGCATGCGCGTCTTCCACAACCTGATGAACCAGGGGCGCGAGGACGAGGCCTATCGGCAGGCCCAGGACATTCGCCAGGACCTCATCAACCAGGGCTCCCCGGTGCCGGAGTCCGTCGTGGCCGCCTACATGACCGGGGAAGTCGGTTACAACCTGCGCGAAATTCGGGAACTGCGCCGCGTCCGTGAGGAGCGCCTGCTGCTGGCCCAACTCGGCGTCGAGCGCTCGCACATCCCCTTCCCCGACGAGCCGCCCATCCAGTTCCCGCCGACCTCCACCTGGAAGGCACTGACCGACCTGCGCAAGGGCAGGTACGAATCGAGCCGCCTCGTCGGCGAGGTCTCGAAGCGCTCGGAGGAGGTCTCCAAGCTGCTCAACTCGCAGGTGAACTTCGGCGGCTTCGAGGAAGACACCAAGCTGGGCGAGGCCCTCGATTACCTCTCCCGGAATTACGGCATCCCCTTCGACGTCAACGCCCAGGCGTTCAAGGACGAGAGTGTCATGGAGGACATCCTCAGCAAGCCCGTGAAGGAAATCCCGAAGCTGAAGAACGTGGCCCTCTCCACGGTGCTGCGCAAGGTACTGGAGCGCCCCACCGCCCCGGTGGTCGCGACCTGGCTGATCCGCAACGGTACCGTCGAGATCACCACGGCCCGCTATGCGGCGCTTGAGAAGGCGATTGTCGCCTATCCCATCGCCGACCTGGTCATCCCGATCACCAACGTCCAGCAGCAGCAGAACGTGCTGGGACCGAGCCAGTTCTTCGGCTTGCAGGGCGGTGTGGCCGGCCTGGGTGGCCTGGGTGGTCTGGGCGGCGGCCTGGCGGGCGTCGGCGGCTTGGTCGGCCGGGCGGGGCTGGGCGGCGGCCTGGCGGGTGGGGGCGGCGGCGGGGCGGGTCTGGGCGGCGGCCTGGCGGGTCTGGGCGGCGGCCTTGGCGGCGGCGTCGCGGGTCTCGCCGGCATCGGCGGCCTCCAGGGCCTGCAAGGCGGCATGGGTGGGGTCAACATCGGCCTCGGCGCCCTGGGCGGCACGCAGGCTCCGCTCCTGGTCAAAATGATCACCCAGATCGTCGGTGAGCCCGACGACTGGGCCCCCATCGACCCGCTGCAGCTGGCCGGCGTCCCCCGGGACCCGGGCGGCCAACCCGACGAACTCGACAAGAGGCCGTACCGCAACTCCCTCGCCTTCTACCCGCCGGCCCTGGCGCTGGTGGTGAAGGGCTCGTCCCGCATCCAGACGCGGCCGACGCCGCCGAATCTCAAGCCGGCCGGAGAGGGCGGCTTGGTGGGCGTCCTCGACAAGAAGGATCCCGGCGTGAAGGTGGGCAATGCCGGCGACGAGCGCCCCGACGGCAGCAAGAAGAAGAAACCGCCGCTGGCCGACGCCGACCCGAAGACGATCTGGCAGGAAGCCATTGCCAAGGGGGTCGAGGAGCCTGGCCTGATCATCGCCTGCACCGACTTCCTGGTCACGATGAAGCAGTGGGAGCACGCCGCGGAGATGCTGAAGGCCAACTTGCGCCAGGGCATCATCGTCCGGCCGTGGGTGTACGAGGCGCTGGCGGTCGCCCTGCGCGAGACCAAGGCCTCGGCGGAGGAGATCGAACGCGCCGAGGCGTCGGCGGCCGACCTCGAGCCGCTGGACGCCCAGGGCTTCCTCAAGGCGGCCCGCGGGATGCAGGAACTGAAGCACCCCGAGGCGGCCCTGGCCTTCTGTCGCCAGGCCGCCCTGCTCGAGCCCAATGTGGCCGGCCCGTATCGCGACGCCCTGGACTACGCCGAGAAGGCCAAGGACTCCGACGCCCTGGAGTGGGCCGCCACCCGGCTGCTGGCACGCGACTGGCCGGCCGAAAACGACAGGGTGCATGAGGGGGCCGCCGACCGGCTCAAGAACCTGGCCAGCAAACTGTCCGAGGGAGGGAAGACCGAGGCCGGCGACAAGTTGCTCGCCCGCTTGCAGGAGGCGCAGCGGCGCGACCTGGAAATCACCCTCGTCTGGCAGAACGGCAACGAGCCGGCCGACCTGGACCTCCTGGTGGAGGAGCCGACCGGGAGCACCTGTTCGTGGCATAACCGGCAGACGGTCGGCGGCGGCATTCTCCTGGGCGGCACGGTCGGCGAGAAGAAAGCCACCTACATCGTCGCCGAGGGGTTCCCGGGCACCTACCAGGTGCGCGTGAATCGGGTCTTCGGCCACCCGCTGGGCGACAAGGCGCAGCTGCGGATCGTTCGCCACAAGGGGACGCCGGAGCAGCGCGAGGAACTCGTCACCGTCGTGGTTCCCAAGGGGGCGGTGGACACGAAGAAGGAGCCGGTCCAGGTGAAGCTGGACGGCGGCCGGCGCACGCACGTGGCGGAGGTGCCGCCCCCCGCGACGGCGGAGCGGATGAACACCTCGAGCAAGTCGGTCTCGACGACCGACGCGATCAGCCAGCTGCAGCAGTTGGCCGACCCGTCCGGCTATTCCTTCAACGGCGGCTCGCCCTCCGGCGTCGATGGCCTCGGCGCCACGCCGGAGGGGAAGCTCCCCGAGATCGGCCCGCGCGACGAGGTGGCCTACCAGACGCGCGTGTCGCCGTTCGCCACCAACGGCATTGACGTGACGGCGCAGGCGGTGATCTCCGCCGACCGCCGCTACGTGCGCTTCTCGCTGGCGCCGACGTTCAACGTCGTCACCGGCACGCGCCTGCAGCCGGTGCTGATCCGCAACCCGATCATCCCCGGCTTCCCGGTCCCGTAGCGAGGAAACCGGACGTGATGCGACGAAGCCCACGGGTTGAGGCCCGTGGGCTTCTTTCTTGCGCGGGGACGGCTAGGCACGCCGCCCTTTTACTGGTAACCTGGGTGAAACTGGCTTGACGCCTCTTTTCGGGAGGCGCCCTTGATGGACGTCAAACTCGTAATCGAACAGGGGAAGACGCGGACGAAGGCCCTCCACCTGCGCAAGGACGAGGGGCTGGTAGGACGCGTCAAGGGCTGCGACTTCCGCATCCCCTCGCTGGAGGTGAGCCGGCGGCACTGCCTGCTGCGCGTGCGCGACGGCTACCTCACGGTCGAAGACCTCAAGAGCAGTAACGGCACGCACCTCAACGGCGAGGAAGTCGAGGGCGAGCAGGTGGTGCGCCCCGGCGACCGGCTGCGCATCGGCCCGGTCACCTTCATCGTGGAGTATCAGCTGACGCCGGAGGCCATCGATCGCCTCCTGCGCGGCGAGGACGTACACGCCGACGGCGCGGAACCCGAGTTCGAGATCCTCGACGAAGTTGCGGCCGAACCGACCGCCGACGAGGATGTGGCCCTGGAGCCGGTCGAGGAGGAGCCGGCGCCGGAACTGGATGACCTCGAAGTAATCAACGCGGCGGAGTTCCAGCTGCCGGAGACGGACGAACTGCGCGACATCCTGACGAGCCTCGACGAAGACGAGGCCCCGCCCGACAAGAAGGGAAAGAAAAAGAGGTAGCTCTCGCGGTCGCCGCTTGCGGCTTAGCGATTCGTGGGATGCCGCGAACGCTAAGCCGCAAGCGGCCAATTACTTCTGCCCCAGGCGCGTCAGGATCGCCTGCGCCTGGGTCGTCGGCAAGGTGTCCGGGGCGCCGGCGGCCATCCCCTTGAGCACCTTGACCGCGTCAGCCGTCCGAGCCATCTCCAGCGCCTCCAGGGCCCGCAGCAGCCGCAAGCGCTCGCCCGACGGGGTCAGCGTTTCGGCGGCCTTCACCAGTTCCTCCAATGCCCGCCGCTGCTCCGCCGAGAGACTGTCCTTGAGGGCCGTCCGGAGGGGGGCCAGCGCCAACTCACCGAGCCCTTCCAGTTCCTTGTAAGCCGTTTCCCGCACCGGAAAATCATCGGCGTCGAGGTCGGCGATCAATTTGGCGACGTGCTTGGGATCGGGCGCCTTCACCGGCTTGACCCGCTCCCCCAGGAACGGCACCGACTGCGCCGGGTCGCCGGCCAGGGCGCGGATGGCCTCGAAGGCCCTGGCTCCGTCGCCGCCGCCAAGGGTCGTCCACAGCGACTCCAACTTCTCCTTCGGCAGGGCCGCAGCGAGTTGGGGCAACTTTTTCACGACCGGCTCGGCGTCCCAGAGCAGGCCGGTGGTGTCGGTGCTGGCCGTGGCCAGGCGCTTGCCGTCGGGGGCGAAGGCCAAGGCGGCGAGGGGACCGCGGTGTCCGTCAAACGTGGCCGCGTCCTTGCCGGTGTGCAGGTCCCACAAGCGGGCCTTGCGGTCGTCGGCCTGGGCCAGCAAACGTCCGTCCGGCGAAAACGCCAGCGTCATTCCGTTGGCCACGCCCGCGGCCGAGACCATCATGACTCTTCGTTCCACCAGGCGGGACGGGGCGGCATTCGGCTGCGGGTTGAGGGTCAACCGCTTCTGACCGGAGGCCACCTCCCAAACGCCGATCTCGCCGCCATTCATCTCGGCGGCGATGGTGCGGCCGTCGGGCGAAAAGGTGGCGCAGCGCACCTGTGCCGCCTGCGGCAGCGCGATCTCCCGCTGGTCCCGACCGGTGGCCACGTCCCAGACGACGAGGTTGGTGTCGGTGACGGCGACTTGCCGGCTGTCCGGGGAGAAGAAGACGCGGAGCATACTGCGCCCGCCGACGGCGATCCAGACGCCGGGGGGGGCGCCGGCGGCGCCGGCGGCCTGGGCGGACGGCAGGGCTAGCGACTGCTTTTCCCGGCCGGTGGACACGTCGAAGACCACCACCGACTGCGCCATTGGGCTGACCGCGGCCAGCCAACGCGAGTCGGGCGAGAAGGCGACGCTGCGGCCGTAGGTCTGCGGTGTGGGCTGGAGGGCATGCGATTCCTTCCCCGTGGCCGCGTCGAGCAGGTGGATGGTGCCGTCCGGGTCGCCCGCGGCGAGGACACGCTCGTCCGGCGAGGGGATGACGAAGGCGTAGGACTTGTTGGGGACGGCGATCTGGCCGACCTCCTTGCCGCTGGCGGCGTCCCAGCGGCGGATGGTCGCGTCGTCAGCCCACGTCAGGAGCGTCTTGCCGTCGCGGCCGAACGACACGTCGCGCAGGGCGGCGGCGTGGCCGGCCGAGGCGTTCTTCTCCTTGCCGGTCGCCAACTCCACGAGGCGCACGGCCGGGCCGTCGCTCCAGGCCAGCAGCTTGGCGTCGGCCGACACCGCCAGGCTCGACGTGACCCGGCCCGCCCAGTTGACGGCGACGCCGGCGGCAGGGGCTTCGGCCTTGCCGTGCTGATGCACCGTTTTGCCGGTCGCCGTGTCCCAGACGGTCAGCGCCTCGTTGCGGCCGGCCAGGGCCACGAGGAGCTTGCCGTCGGGCGAGAAGACCAGCGAGCTACGGCCGTCACCGCCCTCGAGCTGGCGCGCCTCCTTGCCCGTGGCCAGGTCGATCAATTTGACCTTGTCGCCGCTGGGCAGGGCCCACAGCTTCGCGTCGGGGCTGATGGCCGACAGCAGGGCAGGGATGGCGCCTGCGGCGGCGGGGTCCGCGAAGCGCTGCAGCTCCTTGCCGTTGGCCGCGTCCCAGAGGATGACGCCCGTCTTGAGGGCGCCATTGCCGACCTCGAGGCCGGCCTGGGCCAACGTCTTGCCGTCGAGGCCGAATGTCATCTTGTAGGCCATGAGTCGGCTGGTGGGGGTCGTTTCGCCGAAGGAGCGCAATTCCTTGGTGGTGGCCGTGTCATAGAGGGTGGTTTTCTGGCCGTACATGGCCATCGCCAGGGTCTTGCCGTCAGGGCTCAGGGCCAGTTGGGCGCGGCCGGCTATGCGCCAATCGCCCATTTTGGAGAGTTCCTTGCCGCTGGACACTTCCCACAGGTGGACGGCCCCGTCGCGCCCCGGGCAGGCCAGCGTCTTGCCGTCGCCGCTGAGGACGACGTTGTTGCCGGCCGCGTTGAGGGAGACGTAGCGGGCCACGTTGGGGTCGGTGGAGGCGGCGCCGGCGGCGTCGAAGCGGCGCAGCTCTTTGCCGGTGTCGCGCTCCCACACCTGGGCGACGTAGTCCTGGCTGACGGTCAGCAGCGACTTACCGTCGGGAAGGAAGGCGGTCATGGCGATGGTGTTGCCCGCGCGCCAGCGGATCGTCCCGAGCCGCGCCAGGACGCCATCGGGCAGCGGGTCGCCGTGGGCATCGGTGCGCGGCGGGTCGGCGGCGCGAGCCGGGGTGAGGACAACGAGGCCGGCGAGGGTACACGCCAGGAGGAGCAGCCGCGGCGTCGATGTGGGGGTTCGCATAGTGGTTGGTCCCTGGGGAAGGGGGTGGGTTCTGTCGTTATACGCGCTGTCGCGGGGGACGCACAGAAGATTCCTGGCCGCTTGCGGCTTCGCACGACCTGCCAAGCCGCAAGCGGACAGGCTATTTCCGACTCGGCAGGTGCAGGGCGCAGGTGCCGCCCTCGCACTCACCGGCCGCGAGAGCCTTGCCCATGATGCGATAGCGGTTGGCGGCGACGCGCGCGTACAAGTAATCGAGGAGTTGTCGGAGGCCGGGAAGGTAGTATAGGCAGGCCAACTTGCCGAGGATTCGCCGGGTGGCGAAGGCACGGGCGATGGCCTCGGCCCCGTGATAAACACGGCCGTCGGGGGTGATCAGTTGCATCGCCTGCATGCAGGCGTCGTGAGTGAGTCCCGGATAACGATCGAGCGCGCCGGGCCGCTGAAAGTCGAGCAGTTCCACCTCGACGCGCCTCATCCAGCGCACGAACCGCCGCGCGCCCGCCGCGCACAACTTGCACAGGCCGTCGTAGATCAGGACGTACTTGCCGGGCGGGGTCGTCCGCACCGTCGTCATCGCAGCATCCTCCGCACTGGGGGTGTTCGCCATGATAACCGCGGTGCGTCGCTTCGGTAAACGCTGCAGCCGCCGGTCCCGTCATGGTAACGGGCCCGGCGGCTGTTCGGGGCGTCATTCTCTGTTCCGGTGTCAGCTATCGCTGCCGAGGTGTGGGTAGAGGAAGTGCGGCCTCAACCGGTTGTGCGGGGCGTGGGGCCGCTCCACGAAAACCAGGTGCGCCGGCACCCGCGACAGGGCCAGCAGCTTCTCATGCGTCACCCGGTCGTAAGCGGAACCGCGCGTGACCAGGACTTCTTCGCTCACCAGGCCGTTCGACGAGCGGCGGAACTTGATGCCGACAGGCACGCGTACGGCCTTCCAGTTGCACCCGAGGCCCCAATCCTCGGCGACGTTCCAACTCGGGTCAGCGGCAATGGTTGCGACGAGCGCGGCGTTCGGCCCAGCGCTGACCATCCCGATCAATTGGCTGCTTTCCATCAGTCTCATCCTACGGGTGTTGGGCCACTGATGTTTCCGAACCTGAACGTCATTTACATTGCAAAGCACGTACCGCTTTCAGAATTCCGCGGGCGCCGAATTCCACGCTCACAACGCAAGTCCTTGTTCCATCAATTCTTGCAATCCAGCACGCCTGACGAGCAAAAGTCGAAGCACAAAGCAAGGCGCCCGTTGTATGCTAAGCGCGCCGCAGAAACGTACAGCCCTTTATCTTGTGTTGCAGGATTACACACGACCCGCTCGCGCCTCACGATAAAACTCGGCCATTCCGCGCATTTTTCGCAACCTTGCGGGAGGTCGCCGTGCCGAGCGCCCGCCACCACACTTTCCACCCCTGCTTGCCGTACAGGCCCCATCCCAGGTAGGTGCGCAGGAAGCGGAGGCGGTCGGTCCGCGTCAGCAGTGGGTGGCAATGAAAGCTGGCGTGCAGCCGCGTCAGGTTCCGCACGCGCTGCCGGCGCGACAGGGCCCGGTGACAGGTGACGCCGACGAGATCGATCAGCCACAGCGCCGGGCCCGAGTCGGTCCGCTGGACGAGGACGTTGGCCGCCTTCAGGTCGCGATGCCCCAGCTGGCGGCGGTGCAACTCGCGCACCAGTCGCGCCACCTGTTCGAGGAGGCCGCGCAGGCGCCGGCGGCGCTCCGCGTCCGGGAGGGAGCCGAGGCCGCCGACGTGACGCGACAGTTCCTCGGCATCGGAAACCTTCTCGGTGAGGAGATATCCTTCTTGCGCCAGCCCGTGCCGCCGGCGGTGGAGCACGAGGAGCGGCCGCGGCGTCGGCAGGCAGCGCTCGCGCAGGCCGTGGCCGTGGACCCAGGAGCGCAGGGCGGGGGTGCGCCGTAGCAGGGCCACGAACGGATCGCCGCGCGACGTGAGGCGAAAGCGCTTCCAGATGACGCGGCGCGGCGTGCCGTTTACGGACAGGTCGAACTCGGCGACGGTCGAGCTGCGCGAGTCCTTGAGCAGCAGCACGCCCGGCCGGCGAAATGGCTCGTCGGGGTCGGCCGCCAAGGCGTCGAGGGCGGCGTGGTCCCGGTCGGTGACGGCGTGGCCGGCGGCGGCGGGGGAGCGAAGCCGGCGATAATAGCGATTGTTTTCGAGGCAGCGGCGGTCGCGCGCTTTCCAGAAGCGGAGGTTCGATTGCCAGGTGCGCTCCTCGATGTCGCGGGGGGCGTGCTTCAAGACCGCCGCTTGCGGCTTAGCGTTCGCTTCTGGTGACGCGAGCGCTAAGCCGCAAGCGGCGGTCTGATACGCCTTCCAGAAGCGAAGCCGGTCGCTGCGGGCGGCGCGCATCACGAACCAGCGGTTGAGCAGCACGAGGTTGTCGCGGCGGGCGCGCGGGCCGAGCGGCGGGCCGAGGCGGACGGCGTGCAGGTCGATGAGGTACAGGCGCGGCTCGTCGTCGGCGCCGAGGGCCAGGAGGAGGTTGTTGGCGTGCAGGTCGTCGTGAGCGATGCCGGCGCCGTGCAGGAGCGCCAGGAAACGGCCGAGGGCGACGGCCAACCGCTGCCGCAGCCGCGTGCGGCGCGTCGGCTCCAGGGCCGGCAGAGTCTGCTCGAGGAAGGTGCCGAGCGGCTCGGCATCGAGGCTTTGCGTGACGAGGAAGCTGTCGCCGGGGTGCGGCCCGTGGGCTTCGCCGACGGCCAGCGGCGTGACGGTCGGCACGCCGCGGGCGGCCACGGCGAGGCAGCGCTCGTACTCGCCGCGCGCCTTGGGCGGGCGGACGCACTCGCGCAGCCAGGCGCGGCGGTCGTGGACGCGGCAGTGTTTGACGTAGCAATCGACCTGCGGCAGCACGACGCGGTAGACAGTACGGTGCGGCCCGTGCTTGACGACGCGCGCCTGTCCGGTTTCGAGCCACTCCGCCAGCCGCAGCCCTTCCGGGCCGAGCAGTACGTCGCGGTATTCGGCCGCCGCCTGCCAGCGCAGCGACCCGCAGACCAATTTACCATTTGAAATATCGTTCATCAGGCGGCGCCCTTCGCGGAGGTGGGCTTGCGCAGGCCGTCGAGTACGGCGAGCCAGCGCGCCGACCCCGCGGCGACGCTGAACTCGGCCTCGACGCGCCGCCGCCCCGCTTCGCCAAAGCGGCGGCGCAGGTCGGGGGCGGCGGCCAGTCGCCGCAGCGCTTCGACCCACTCGGCCGGGGTGCGCGCCAGGAAGCCGGTCTCGCCGTGCCGCACCAGGTCGGTCTGCACGCCGACGGGGTTGGCGACGACCGGCAGCCCCGCGGCCATGTACTGCAAGACCTTGAGGCCGCACTTGCCGCGGCTCCACAGGTCGTCCGGCACCCAGCTGATGCCGACGTCGGCGGCCGCGACGGCGGCCGGCTCGCCGCTCTCGGTCCAGGGGCATTCGAGCACCGGCAGATGATTGAGGCGGAGGAAGCGGTCACTCACCAGTTTGAGCCGCGCCCCGGGGACGGCGCGGCCGACCTCCTCGAGCAGTGGCCGCACCGCTTCCAGCCCGCGCAGGGTGCTCGACGACCCGACCCAGACCAACTCGACGCCGGTCCCCTCATGCCGGGCCGGGGAGTAACGCGCCGGTTCGACGCAGGTGGGGACGACATGGACGCGATGGGCTCCGGCGGCCCAGCGGCCGGCCTCGCCGGCGAGAAACTGGTTCCCCGCCACGACGGCATCGACGGTTTCGACCGTGGCCATGAAGCGGTGCAGCCGCGAGGCGCTGTGCAGCCCCTTCGGCGAGTAGGAGTCGCGCAGGAAGACGGCGTCGTCGAAGTCGAAGACGAGGCGCGGCGCCGCGCAGCGCAGCAGGTAGAGGAGCCAGACCGGCAGCAGCTTGCGCTGAAGGATGACCACGTCGGCGCCGCGCAGGGCGCGACCGAGGCGCAGGCGCGACCACCAGCGCTTCGGCCAGGGGCGCAGGTCGAGGCGATGGCCGGCCGCCTCAAGCGAGGGGCGAAAGGCAGCGAGGCGGTAGCGGCAGCAGACGTGATCCGGGCTTTCCACGAGGGCCACCAGATGCACGGCATGTCCTCCTTGCCGCTTGCGGCTTAGCGAGTCCTGGCGAATCCTTTCGCGCACAGGCGCCTGTTGCGGCTGGTGGGCCGTATGAGACTGAATTGCGCGAGTTGTGTCAACACCAGCCTTCGCGGCCGCTTGCGGCTTAGCGTTCGCGCCGTATCCATTTCGCCAAACGGATACGGCGCGAACGCTAAGCCGCAAGCGGCTCACGACCCGTTGCCCAGCGCAGAAAACAGTTTCGCCCCGAGATTCGGATCGGTCATG
>Ga0116219_10000318_pt1 | contig 51692 bp, 44 predicted proteins | sample Sb_taG_4_FD_91019 | JGI IMG/M metagenome (GOLD analysis project Ga0116219, IMG submission 91019) | Peat soil microbial communities from Weissenstadt, Germany - Sb_50d_6_BS metaG | ecosystem: Environmental > Terrestrial > Soil > Wetlands > Peat | place: Germany: Weissenstadt | collected 2010-09-21 | reverse complement strand
GACCCCGGGACCGAGCATCTGGCAGCCGTCGGTCAGCCTGGGAGCCGTGTACGGACGCTGGAGCGGATTGCCACAGACCGGGCGGACGGGCGTCACGTGGGCGGGTGCGCGATGAGCCGTTTGACCGTGCGGAGCCTCGTTGTGGCGCTGGCGCTCGGCATCGGCCTGCTCGGTCTCCTGGCCCCCAATGCGTTCAGTCATGCATCACACTCTCACCACACCTCCCACCGGCATAAGCCGCTGCACCGTCCCGGCCGGGTGCGCGGACTGCGCCTCCTGGCTCAAACCTCCGCCCGCGTGCGCATCGGCTGGCGTCGAGCCCATCGCGGGAGCATTCCGATCGGCGGCTACCGGGTCAAGCGCGACGGCCTGGTCGTCGGCCAGACGCACGGGCGCACGTACACGCTGCGGGTTGGCCCCGGCGTGCATCGCATCACGATCACCGCGGTCGATCTCGACGGACACCTCGGCCCGGCGAGCAGCCCCCTGACCGTCAGCCTCCCGGTGCCGCCCGCGCTCCCGCTCCGTAAAACGGCTCCGAGTGCGCCGCGCGCGCCGAGTGCGCCGCGCACCGCGCCGCCGATCCTGCACACGACCCCCACCCCGCCGTCCGTGCCATCGCCGCCATCCACGCCAGGCGGGCTGAAAGCGAGCGAGGTTGGCTATGACTCGGCGGTGGTGGAATGGGGGGCGAGCACGGCCGTAAGTGGCGAAGCGGTCGGCTACAGGGTGTTCCGCGACGGGACGGCGGTGGGCCAGACTTCGGGTCTGGAGATGACGCTCGAACATCTTGCGCCTGAGATGGGCTACACGATCACGGTCGTGGCGGTCGATTCGCTGGGCGGGGTCAGCGCGCCGTCGGCTCCGCTCGAAATCGAGACCGCGACCCCCACTCCGCCTTCAACCCCGGGCGAACCGAAAGCGTCCGAAGTCGGCGATGAATCGGCCAAGCTCGAATGGGGGGTGAGCACGCCAGGGAGCGGGGAAATAACCGGCTACCGGGTGTTCCGCGACGGGACGGCGGTGGGCCAGACTTCGGGTCTGGAGATGACGCTCGAACATCTTGCGCCTGAGACGGGCTACACGATCACGGTCGTGGCGGTCGATTCGCTGGGCGGGGTCAGCGCGCCGTCGGCTCCGCTCGAAATCAGGACGGCCCCCCCGCCGCAGTCGCACGGGACGGCGCAGGCGGCGCTGCTGGCCACGACCACGTTGAGCTTCGAAGACCTGCAGGCGCACTACCAGCAGATCGGCGTCCTGTACCCGACCTACTTCGAATGCGGTGCAGGGGGTGCGGTGACAGGCGAAAACGACCCGCTGGTTACGAGCTGGGCGCAGGAGCGGGGTATCGCGGTGATGCCCCGGCTGAACTGCCAGAACCCGCTGGATGAGGATCAGATCCTCAACGAACCGGCCGTGCAGCAGAAGCTGATTGAACAGCTCGCCTCGCTGTGCGAAACCCACGGTTATCAGGGGATTCAGGTCGACTTCGAGGGCGCCCAGCCGGCTGAGCGCAATCCGTTCACGGCGTTCATCACGGCGCTCGCGGCCAAGCTACACGAACACGGCGAGAAGCTGTCGACGATCGTCACGGCCAAGTACTACAACATCATGAGCGGCCGGGCCGCGATGTACGACGACGCCGCGCTGTCGGGCCCCTCGGACTATGTGTTCGTGCTGGATTGGGGTCTGCACTGGACGACCTCGGCCCCAGGTGGGATCGACGAACTGCCGTGGTTCAAGAAAGTCGCCGAATATACGGCGACCATGCCGAACAAGAGCAAGTTCGTGCTCGGGATGCCGATGTACGGGATCGACTGGCCGAGCGGGGGCGGTCCGAGCAATCCCGGCACGCCGCTGGAGTTCAGCGAAATCACCGCCTTGGCAAACGAATATGGCGTGACCCCGGAATGGGACGCCGAAGCAGCCGATCCCCACTTCTCCTACGTCGACCGTGGCGGTGTGACCCACAGCGTGTGGTACACCGACAAACAGTCGCTGGAAGCACGCGTGGCGCTCGCCGAATCGCTTGGTCTGGGTGTTGGTCTGTGGCACCTCGGCAGCGAGGATCAGAGCATCTGGGAACTGCCGGGCCTCGGCGGGGGAGGTTGATGGTTAGTGGTTCGGGATACGTAGGAGAGGGCAGGCAGGACAGCGTGGCGAGGGGGTTGCTCGTAGCGGGCGCGATCGCACTTGGACTCGTCGCCGCGGGAGGAGCGGCTCCGGCGTGGGCATCCGCCCCGCGGAGCGGGGCCGTCAAGCGCCCGGCGCCGCTGCAGGCGTTCGTGCTGGCGAGCGCGCCCGACTCGCTGGCAGATCTGCAAGCTCATGGGCAGGCGCTCGGCGTTGTGTATCCGACCTACTTCGAATGCGAATCGCCGAGCGGGCAGATCACGGGTGAAGACACCGGTGCGATCACGGCGTACGCGAATGCCCAGCAGATCGCGGTGATGCCGCGGTTCAACTGCCAGGACGGGCCGACGGTGCACAGGATTCTGACCGAACCGCACGCGCGTGCGCGTGCGCTCGCGGGTCTGGCGCAGATCGCATCGAACCCGGACTACGCGGGTGTGAACCTCGACTTGGAGAACGACCTCGCCGCCGATCGCTCCGCGCTTACGTCGTTTGTCAGCACCCTCGCTCGTGAGCTGCATGCACGCGCCAAGAAGTTGACCGTCGACGTCGACGGGGTGACTCACGAAGACCCGGCTCTCTCCACCGGCTTCTACGACGATCGCGCGCTCGCGGCCGCGGCCGACTACGTGTTCGTGATCGCCTGGGGCACGCACTGGGAAGGCTCCGCGCCCGGGCCGATCGCGCCGCTGTCGTATGTGTCGGCCGTCGCGCGATATGTGGCCTCGCTGCCTCATGGGAACCGGTTCGTGCTGGGGGCGCCGATGTATGGGCTGGACTGGCCTGTGCCCGCTGCGTCATCCCGCCGCCAACGGGCGACCGCGCTGCAGTATGCGAATGTGCTGACCCTGGCCCGTGCGACCGGCGCGAGTCCCGTGCTCGACCGCTCGGTCGACGAGCCGACGTTCGCATACACCCGCGCCGGCGTCACCCACCGCGTCTGGTACATGGACGCCCAATCCGTGGCCGACCGCCTGCGGATCGCGCGCGAGCACGGACTCGCGGTCGGGGTGTGGCGGCTGGGTGGGGAGGACCAGGCGCTGTGGTCCTCGCCGCCCGTCGTCGAAGGCCCATTCGGGTGAGCGCTCTCAATCGTTCACGCCGGTGCGCAGCCCGCTCCTCGGCGATGCTCGCCTGTGCCCTGCTCGCCCACGCCGGCGACGCGATCGCCCAGGGACCCGTGACGCTCGGCGCCGCACATCTCGGCGCCCCGCTCACGGCCCCGGCGGCCCCGGCGCTCTCCGAAGCCGGCACAGTCACGTACGCGTGGCAACGCTGCTCGTTCTATACGACGATGGCTCAGGCCGACGGCGCCACGCACCTGTGGCCGCTCAGCGACACCTCCGCGACGGCCGCCGACGTGCTCAGCTCCGCCGCGGGTCGCTACCTCGGCGCGCACGCGCTCGCATCGAGCGGGCCGCTCGACGAACAGGGCGGCCCGGGGGCGGCGTTCGACGGGAGCACCTCTGCGGTGACGTTCCCGGAGGTGTCTGGCGAGACGGGCGTGAACCCCTACACGTTCGAGCTGTGGGCGCGTCCCACGACGATCGACGGCGTCTACCAGTTCTTGATCTCCCAGGAGGAAACGGTCTCGGGCAAGCGCGGGGGTACCGGCATCTGGCTGTCGAAGACGGGATTGGGGTTCGAGCGCTGGAGCGATGGGGTGAGCACGACGATCACTTACGCCGCGGGGCTGCCCGTGGGTGTATGGAGCCAGGTCGTGGCCAGCTATGACGGGTCGACGATGAGGCTGTTCGTCAACGGCGTCCAGGTCGGCTCCCGGGCGACCACGTCGCCGCTGAGCCCCGTGGGCGCCCCGACCACGATCGGCGCGGGAGTGGGCGGCAGCTCAGGCTTCTTCGACGGCGATCTCGCGGACGTCGCGATCTACCCTCGGGCGATCGCCCGCGCGCACGTGAGCGCGCGCTACGCCGACGGGACGCACCCACCGTGCATGAGCATCGCGGGCGCAGACTCGTCGACCTACACGCCGGCGCTCGCCGACCTCGGCCAGACGCTGTCGGCGACGAGCACCACCACGGGCGCATCGCACAGCGCGAGCGTGACCGCCCAGAGCGAAGGGCCGGTCGACGACGGCCACGGCGACGTCTCGCTGGCGAGCATCGAAGCTCTCAGCGAAGGCGAGACGGTGTCAGGCACGGTCGTGGTGAACGCCTCCGTGAGCGGACTGCCGGCGGACCGCATCGAGTTCGACGTCGACGGCCAGTACCGCTACTCCAAGCCCGCCGAGACTCCGTACCAGTACACGTGGTACACGAAGGCCGAGTCAAACGGACCTCACGTTCTGAGCGTGAAGCTATGGGGTCCCGGCGCGAGCACACCCGTGACTACGCAGCTGACGCTCGACGTGCACAACGTGACGAGCTGGCCCACGCCGCTGGCGCTGGGCGAGGAGAGTGCCTACGCCGAAATGGACGAGGGCGAAGAAGCGACCGCCCAGGATCTGCTGGGCAACGTGTGGCCGGCGCGGGGCTATCCCCTGCCCTACCTGGAATGGCCATTGACCTGGCAGGAGGATCCTTACCACGAAGCCTATTGGGAGTTCTACTTCTACGGCCTTCGTCCTGAGGCGACGCTGCTCTATGAGTGGGAGACCACTGCCAACAGCGCCTACTTGGAAAAGCTGATCGCCATCCTGCGCTCCTACGTCGCCTATGACGCGACTCGACCAGAAGACATTGTCACCTTCGACAACGACCACACCTCGGCCTACAGGACGATGGAGCTGATCAACTTCTACGTGAAGCTGAAGCTCGCGGACGTGTTGCCCAAGGACCTCGAAGCAGGTCTCGCTCGCTCGCTGCAGAAGCTGGGGGTCTTTCTCGCCGAAGCCAAGCACTTCGAGGCCGACTACAACCATGGCTTCAACGAGGGGATAGCGCTGCTGCTGTTGGCGGATAACTTCCCCCACATGCCTGCAGCAGCGAGCTGGCGCCTGCTCGCGCTCGAACGCCTCCAGGAGATGCTCTCCAACACGATCGACGCCGACGGCGTGGAGGTGGAGAACTCGCCCTTCTACCAGGTCTACGTGCTTGGGCTCGTCTACCAGTTAGCCCACTGGGCCAAGCGCTATGAGCCCACGCTCGCGGTCCCCTACTCGGAAGCGGCGACCAAGATGCTCCGCTACACAGCCGACGTGACCCAGCCCAACGGCTACCTGCCGATGCTGGGAGCGACGGCAACGACCTACATGCCGAGCCAGGACCCCAACGTCTACGGGCCGATGGCGGCAGCGGACCCCGAATTCGACTTCGCCTACACCCGCGGCGCGCACGGAACACCCCCGCCCGATGGCACCGTGCTCTTCCCGATCTCGGGCCTGTTCCTGATGCGCTCGCCGCTCGGGCCGGTCGCAAACCTGCAGAACCAGACCTTCGTCACTTTCAACTCAGGCACCTACCGCACGAGCCATTCCGACCTCGATGCGATGGGGATGACGATGTACTCGAACGGGAGTACGCTGCTGCCGACCTCGGGCCTCTACACGTACACCGAAGAACCATATCTCGAGTACTTCCACGGCACCCGCTCGCACAACACCGTCGTGGTCGACGGCAAGGACCAGGCTGAGGGCTCGGCTCAGGCCGGCAGCTATGGCTCCGCCAGCGGGTCGACGTGGGCCAGCGGCGTGAGCGGGCTCTACGCGGGGGTCACGCACCATCGCACGATCGTCGTTCTGCGCCAGGGCCTCACGCTGGTGCAGGACGCTCTTACGAGCTCGTCTAGCCACAATTACGCCCAGACCTGGCACATGGCGCCGGGATCGAACGTAAGCAGCAGCGGTGCAGACACCTACGTGACGAACGCGGCCGGCCAGCCGACGCTCACGATCCGTCAGGCTGATCCCGCGGGCATGACGGAGCAGAGCGTGTTCGGCGCCACCGACCCGATCCAGGGCTGGTATTCGAACGGGTACGGATCCAAGCAGCCTGCCTGGGCGCTGGAAGACACGCGAACGGGCGCGGGAGCGCTGTTCACCACGCTGCTGGCGGCCGGTCCGTACGCGCGCCAAGCGAGCACCGTCGTCGAGATGGCGGTCGCGGGCGGGTACCAGGTGGGCGTCTGCGTGGGCGGCACGATGGGCTATTCGGTGATGATCCCTATCAGTAACGAAACCGCGCCGACGATCTCCAGCGACGCGTGTCCCGCTACTTGATGAACAGCATCTCCGCGTACTTCGGCAAAGGCCACAAATCGTCGGCGACGAGCTTCTCCAGGCGATCGGCCACGTCGCGGACGTCGTCCATTGCGGGGATCACCGTGTCGCGCATGTAGGTTGCCCACTTCTGGGGCGACGAGTCGGGCTGGTTGTCCTTGAGGTTCGCGTCCTCGAGCTTGAGCAGCGCGAAATGGAGCTCCTTGATCAATGGCTCGACCTCGCTGATGAGCTCATCCAGGCCTGAGGCCTTGAGCTCGTTGAGATGCCGCACCGCGGCGGGCAGCAGCATCGTGCGCGCGATCGCCGACGCGGTCTCGGACTCGATGTTGATCGTGACGGCGTACTGCTCGGTGAACACCTCATAGCGGGCGTCGAGCTCGCGCTTGGACAGGACCTTGTACTTCTTGAACGCCGCGATCGTTTGTTTCTCGACGAGCCACGGCAGCGCGTCAGGCGTGGTGCGCAGGTTGGCGAGGCCTCGCTTCTCCGCCTCCTTGTGCCAGGCCTCGGAGTAGCCGTCGCCGTCGAAGACGATCTGCTTGTTAGCGGTCCAGGCTTCCTTGGCGACCTTCGTCACCGCTTTCTCGAGCGTGGCGCCCGAGCCTTTGAGGGCATCCTTCAACTTGCCCGCGAGCTCGTCGACCGATTCGGCGACGATCGTGTTGAGTACGGTGTTGGGGAAGGCTGGAGAAGAGCTCGAGCCGAGCGCGCGGAACTCGAACTTGTTGCCGGTGAACGCGAATGGGCTGGTGCGGTTGCGGTCGCCTCCATGCAACGGCAGCGGTGGCAGCACGGGGGTGCCGAGACCGAGGAAGGAGCCAGGCTTGGAGGCTTGCACTTTACCGGCCTCGATCGCGCTGAACACCTTCTCGAGCTCCGCACCGAGGAAGATCGAAATGATCGCCGGCGGCGCCTCGTTCGCACCCAGACGGTGATCCTGTCCGGCGCTTGCGATCGATGCGCGCAGTAGCGCCTGATGGCGATTGACGGCCTGGATGACGGCGGCGCAGAAGAACAGGAACTGCAGGTTCTCCGCGGGGGTGTCACCGGGATCGAGCAGGTTCAGGCCCGTGTCGGTGCCCATCGACCAGTTGTTGTGCTTGCCCGATCCGTTGACGCCGGCGAACGGCTTCTCGTGCAGTAGGCACACCAGACCGTAGCGGCGCGCGGTGTTCTGCATGATCTGCATCGTGAGCATCTGGTGGTCGGCGCCGACGTTCGAGTTCTCGAAGATCGGAGCGACCTCGTACTGGTTGGGGGCGACCTCGTTGTGGCGTGTCTTGATCGGCACGCCGAGCTTGGCCAGCTCCAGCTCGACCTCGAGCATGTAGGCGAGGATGCGCTCGGGGATCGAGCCGAAGTAGTGGTCGTCGAGCTCGTGGCCCTTGGGGGGCTGGGCTCCGTACAGCGTGCGCCCAGTGGTCAACAGGTCGGGCCGCTCGAAGTAGTACTGCTCGTCGATCAGGAAGTACTCCTGCTCGCAGCCGATCGTCGTGAACACTCGCCGGGCATCCTCCACGCCGAGTAGCTCGAGCGCACGGATCGCCGCGCCGGAAAGCGCGTCCATCGAGCGCAGCAGCGGGATCTTGTGGTCCAGCGCCTCGCCCGTCCAGGAGGTAAACGCGGTCGGGATGCACAGCAGCGCGCCGTTGGGATTCTCGAGGATGAACGCCGGAGAGGTCGGGTCCCAGGCCGTGTAGCCGCGGGCCTCGAACGTAGCGCGGATGCCGCCGGTGGGAAAGCTCGATGCGTCGGGCTCGCCCTGGATCAGCTCCTTGCCGGAGAACTCGGCGATTGCGGTGCCGTCGCCGGCGGGGCCGTAGAACGAGTCGTGCTTCTCGGCGGTCGACCCGGTCAGCGGCTGGAACCAGTGCGTGTAATGGGTGGCGCCCTTCTCCATCGCCCACTCCTTCATCGCCTGGGCCACCGCGTCGGCGAGCGACGTGTCGAGCGCCTCGCCACGCGCAAGCGTCTTCTGCAGCGCCTTGTACACGTGCTTGGGCAGGCGGTGGCGCTGCACGACGGGGGAGAACACGTTGGACGCGAACACCTGGTTGCCCGGAAGGGTCAGGTCGGGCGAGCCGAGCGCGTTGCCGTTGGCGGTCCACTGCGCGGCGGTGACGTTCTGCTGACGGGTCCGTGGCATGAGCGGGGTCAATTCCTCCTGGAGAAAGAGTGGGGCGAAGGGGTCGGACAGACGAGCGGCTGAAAGCAGCGGCTGAAAGCCGCCCGCAATCGTAGTGCCAAAACCCGGCTGTGGGGCATCACCGTCTGGCGAAATCGACGCGACGATCTTTCGACAGCGGGCCAACCCGACCCACGGGCAGGTGGAGAGGAGGAGCAAGGGGGGGCAACTTTTTGGGGATACAGGTTCGCGCATGGGCCCTACAACAGTGCTGGTGCTAGCCCGGGCAGACGGCGGAGCCGTGGCCCGGTGATGCGCGCGGGGAGTCCGGGGTGGGACCGCGAAGCTGTGGCTAGGGCAAGAGCGGCAAGGCGCCTGGGACGATCCGACCCGTGTAGGGGTCCACGTGCTTAGCCGCGGGTGCCGGGGCGATGTCGGCCGTGAACTGTCCCTGCACTGGGGCGCCGGAGGAGAGCTGGGCTTTGGCCTTGCCGGCGAGGCCGGCGGCGACGATGAAGTGGACCGTGTACCGGCCGGCCTTCACGGGCATGACCCGCCAGCGGAACGTCTGCGTGTGCCCCGGGGCGAGCGGACCGAGTGCCCAGGTGTTGACGTAGGCCGTCTGGCCGCCCCCAGCCGGGCTGACGGCCTGGCTCGGGACAGGGGGCTTGGCGATCGCGCCCGGGCTCTGTTCGACGACCCAGATCGGACGTTTGTTGTCGGCCAGTTCGGGATAGGGACGTTCGGTGTAGTTGAAGGAGTTGAGTGTGACCGCGACGTTGGGCATCGTCTGGGCGCCGGTGTTGCGGACCCGCAATTCCAGGTGGGCCGGCCGCGCGATCGACTGCTTGGCAGGGAAGCTTGCATGGACGACCTGCGCCGTGAACGCGCCCGCGGGTTCGTGTGCATCCTGACGAGCGCCGCCACCGCACCCGCTCGCCAGCAGGCTCGCGAGCGGGACGGCGGCTGCGGTCAACATGGCTCGCGGCGCCAATGACCTTGATGTCCATCCTCGACCAAGCGTGCCGCGGGCGCGACGGCATCCGCCGGCACGGCGCGGGACCAGCGAAAAGACTCGACCCTTCCCCCTCACGATGCGGCCACGATACCAACACAGGATGGCGTACGGTGGCCGCATGGCGTAGAGTTCCCGTCGCCGTTGCTTGCCACCTGAGGAGGGGTCAGAAGAGATGGTTCGCAGTGCAGCCGAGCGGACGTTCCTCCCGACGAGGAACCTGCTGGAGGAAGTTGGGGACATGATGATCCTCACGGGCAGGACGATCTGGTCCGCCCTGCGACCGCCGTACCCGTACGGGGGCGAGTTCGTGTCGCAGTTCCTGTTCGCGTTGCGTCTGTGCTGGTTTCCGCTGCTCATCTCGACCGTGTGCATCAACTACGCCGCGCCCGGGTTGCAGGCGGCGAACTTCCTGACGATTTTTGGCGCGCTCGACCGCCTCGGCGGGTTCTTCGTGCTCGGGGCGATCCGTGAGATCGGCCCGAGCGTGACCGCGGTCGTGCTCGCCGGGGTGGCGGGCACCGCGATCACGGCGGACCTCGGGGCGCGGAAGATCCGCGAGGAGCTCGACGCGCTGCAGGTGCTCGGCGTCGACCCCGTCAAGAATCTGGTGGTGCCGCGCTTCCTCGCGCTGATGGTCGCGACCGGCCTGTTCAACATCTACGCGATCCTGTTTGGGCTCTTTGGTGGGATCATCGCCGAGCTCGTGAACGGGCAGCCGCTGGGGCCGTTCTGGACGACGCTGTTTGCGAACGCCTCGACGACCGACTTGTGGGGGTCGGTGCTGAAGACGACGATCTATGGAGCGATCATCGCGATCGTCTGCTGCTACAAGGGCATGAGTGCCTCTGGTGGCGCCGAGGGTGTCGGCCGCGCGGTCAACCAGGCAGTGGTGGTCGCGTTCTTGGCGATCTTCTCGTTTGACTATGTCTTCACCCAGACGTTGCTTGCCACCCACCCGCAGATCCTGGTGATCAAGTAATGAACGAACTGCTGGCGATGCCGCGCGAATGGCTCGCGGCGACGGGCGAGATCGGCGGTTTCACCGGCAACATCGTGCGCAATGTCTGGAGCCTGCGCGTATTCAGGTTCTTCGGCGAGGCGCTACGCCAATCGGGGATCTTGATCGTCTCATCGACGCTGATCATTTGGGCGCTGATGTTCATCCTCGGCCTGCAGTGTGGGATCGAGGGCGCGTACTTCACCGAGGCTCAGGGCGCGCCGGCCTACGCCGGGGTGTTCACCGCTTGGTGCGATCTGCGCGAGATCACCCCTTATGCCTTTGGCTACATCATGGCCGCGAAGGTCGGCACGGGCATCGTGGCGGAGCTCGGAGCGATGCGGATCTCGGAGGAGATCGACGCGCTGGAGGTGATGGGGATCGACTCGGTGACGTTCCTCTGTGCGACGCGCTTGCTCGCCGCCTGGCTGGTCCTGCCGTTTATGTACCTCGCGGGGATCGGCGCGGCATTCCTTGCCTCCTACATCGCGGTGGTACAGCAGATCGGATACGTCTCTTCAGGTGGGTACTTCCTGATCTTCTGGCAGTTCCAGAATCCGCCGGACTTCTTATACAGCCTGATCAAGGCGATGTTCATGGCCACGGCGATCGTGCTCGTGGGGTGCTACTACGGCTATAACGCCAGCGGTGGGCCGGTGGGCGTTGGCAAGGCCACGGCGAAGTCGATGGTGCTCAACTTGGTGCTCGTGCACGTGATCGGGATGGTCGGCACGCAGGTGTTCTGGGGCGCCAACCCGCGCGCTCCGATCGGAGGGTGAGCATGATCGAGGACGAGGTCCCTGAGCCTGAGGAGCAGAGCGCGGAAGAGCACGAGTCCGAGCCGGCCAACGTGGGTGTCGTATTCGAGCCTGCGCCGCGAGAGGGCGAGGAGGAGGAGTTTCGTTTCCACACGGGGACGACCCATCCCTCCAAGGCGCCTGACGCGGTCGAGTTCATCGATGTGCACAAGTCGTTTGGGCGCAATCACGTGCTTCGCGGCTTGAACATGGCGTTGCCGGAGGACCAGATCTCGATGATCATCGGCCCCTCCGGGACAGGCAAGTCGGTGTGCATCAAGCACATCGTCGGCCTGCTCTATCCCGATCAGGGTGACGTGATCGTGCACGGTCAGTCGATTCCGAGCTTGCCCGACGCCGAGTTGTTCGAGGTACGCAAGAAGTTCGGGGTGCTCTTTCAGGACGGGGCACTGTTCGGGTCGATGAACCTCTACGACAACGTCGCCTTCCCGCTGCGTCAACACACCGAGAAGGGCGAGGACGAGATCGCCGAGATCGTCAACGGGCGCATGCGCGAGGTCGGCCTGGGAGGAGAGGGCACGAAGATGCCAAACGAGCTCTCCGGCGGGATGCGCAAGCGTGCGGGGTTCGCGCGCGCGCTGGTACTCGACCCTGAAATCCTGCTTTTCGACGAGCCCGACTCAGGGCTCGATCCCGTGCGCACGGCGCTGCTGTGCGAGCTGATCAAGGAAATCCACGCTGAGCATGGCGGGTGCTATGTGGTGATCACCCACGACATCATGAGCGCGCGACGCATCGCCGGGCACATCTCGGTCCTGTGGAAGGGCCGGGTCGTCGAGTCCGGGCCGGCGCAGGAGCTGTTCGCGTCTGAGAACCCGTTCGTCCGCCAGTTCCTCTCCGGTGAATCTGCCGGCCCGCTGGGCATGGAGTAGGACCCGCTTGCGGGGCTGGTGTCGTGAGTCAGAAATTCGCTGGCGTTTCCCGGCGCCTGCACGCGCCTGACGTCCGCCGCCGCCGGTCATGTGCCACCGGCACACTCGCCGGCACCGTCGGCCGTCGGATCACGTCCATCCATCCGGGAAACGCTGACCGAATTTATGACTCAAGACACTAGCCTTTCCCTGTGACCGCAGCTCGACTTCTCTCCGCCGTCGCAGGCGGCGCGACCCGCAGGCCGCGGCTGATCCTCGCGATCGTGGTGATACTCGGGCTGGGAGGGGCGGCGCTGGCGCTGCTCTTGCGCCCGACATCGGCGACGAGCACGTTCGTGTCCAGCTCGAGCCCGGAGTACAAGGCGACCCAGCGCTTTTATGCGAACTTCGGCGAAGAGCCGATCGAGGTGCTGGTCAAAGGCAACCTGCAGCAGCTCGTGCTCAGCTCTGACATCGAGCGGCTGGTGGGGTTGGAGGGGTGCCTGTCAGGCAACGTCCCCGCCGCCGGACTCATCGACGAGGGCGGCCAAAGCGGGCCGTGCGGACAACTGGCCAGAGCAAAGACGGTGAAGGTCGTGTTCGGTCCAGGTACGTTTGTCAACGAGGCGGCAAACCAGATCGACGAACAGCTGAGCGGCGAAACGAAACGGGCCGAAGCCCAGGCTAAGCAGGCTGAAGTGGTCGTCTCGAAAGCCGCGCTCGCCCGCGGGCTGGGAGCTGAACAAGCGCGGACGCTGGGCAAGCAGGCGAGCAAGGTCATAATCGCGCGCTTCAAGGAGGGCCTGGTGACGCTCGCCCTGCAGTACGGGCTGACGTCGCAACCAAGCCTCGAAGATCCCAACTTCATCTCGACGCTGGTATTCGATTCGAGCAAGCCGGCGGGCACGCCCAAGCAGCGTTTCGCCTATCTGTTCCCGAGCCGCGAAGCGGCTCTCGTGTCGGTGCGCATGAAGGCTGGTCTGTCGCAGTCAGCGAGGACGCACACGATCTCTGAGATCCGCCAGGCGGTGGCGATGCCGCAGTGGCGGTTACAGCACGGAGAGTCCTATCTGGTGACGGGCGAGCCGGTGATCGTCGCCGATCTGAACAACTCGATCACCCATTCGATCGAGCTGCTGCTGGTGGCCGTGCTGCTGGTGATGGCCGTGACCCTCGGCCTGATCTTCTCCGGGCATCCGCGGCTGCTGCCGCTCGCGGTGGCGCTGCTCGCAGCGGCGCTCACGTTCGGCGCGCTGTCGGCGGTGGGAGGGTCCCTGACGATGGCGTCGATCGCGGTGCTGCCCGTGCTCGTGGGGCTGGCTGTGGACTATGCGATTCAGTTCCAGTCACGCGTGGAGGAGGCGTTGGCGGAGGGAGTCAATGATGTCTCCACGGCGGTCAGGCGCGCGGCAAGCATGGGCGCGCCGACGATCGCCACGGCCGCTGCCGCGAGCGTGGGCGCGATGTTGGTGCTGGAGCTTTCGCCGGTGCCGATGGTCCGCGACTTCGGGCTGTTGCTGGTGGTGGGGGTGGGGATAGCTCTGCTGTGCACGCTCACGGCGGGCGCGGCAGCGATGACGCTCGCGGGCACCGCCGCCGAAGGCGGTGGCCGCGACGGCTATGGCCGCGCTGGCGGCCGGTCCGCGGATGCGCTGGTGGGAGCGCATCTCCGAGCCGCCTGGCGGGGGGCACGCGAACTGCTGCGGGACAACGCGCTGACGCGTGGGGTGTCGAAGACGGCGCTTGTGTACGCGGTCCGCAAGCCCGGGCGCCTGCTGGGCGTCGGGCTGGCGCTGGCGGCGCTCGGCTGGGGGCTGGACACGCAGACGCAGGTGCAGACCGACATCACCAAGCTGGTCCCGCAGAATCTGAGTTCGCTGCGGAACCTGGACACGCTGGAGCGTGTGACGGGAGTGGGGGGCGAAATCGCCCTGATGGTCAGTGCGAAGGACCTGGCCAAGCCGGCGACGATCGAATGGATGAGCTCGTATGAGAGCGCGATCCTGAAGCGGTACGGCTACAGCGAAGCGCGGGGCTGCGGGAAGGCACGGCTATGCCCCGCGTTCTCGCTGCCGGATCTGTTCGCGGGGGCGGGGGCGGCGAGTGCGGGCACGGCAGCCGCGGTGGCGGGCTCCTCGTCGAGCGCCGGCGGAGCCAGGCACAAGCTCACCCAGGCGGATGTCAGCGGCCTGCTCGGCGCGATCCCGCCGTACTTCTCCCAGGACGTGATCACGCCTGACCGGCGCGTGGCTACGCTGGCGTTCGGCATTCGGCTGATGGGGCTCTCAGAACAGCAGCGGTTGATCGACGGGATGCGCGCCAGCCTGCACCCCCCAGCGGGGGTGAGCGCCCAGCTCGTGGGGCTGGGAGTGCTGGCGGCCCAGTCGGGCACGCAGGTGGCGTCCCCGTTGCGACGGCTGGAGACGCTGGTGGCGGGCCTGATCGCTGTGGCGCTCGTGCTGCTGATCGCCTTCCGCGGCGATCGTCGCCGAGTGCTTACGCCGCTGGCGCCGATCGCACTGGCGACGGGATGGTCGGCGCTGATCCTGTTCGCGGTGCGGGTGCCGCTGAATCCGATGTCCGTCACCCTCGGAGCGCTGGTGATCGCGATCTCCACCGAGTTCAGCGTGCTGCTGTCCGAGCGCCACCGCCAGGAACGACTCGCTGGACACGACACCATCGAGGCGCTGCATCGTAGCTACCGGCGCACCGGTACCGCGGTAGCGGCATCGGGGGTGACGGCGATCGCGGGCTTCGGCGTGCTCGCGCTATCTGACATCGCAATGCTTCGCGACTTCGGCGTGGTGACGCTGATCGACCTGAGCGTCTCGCTGGTGGGCGTGCTGGTGGCGCTGCCCGCGGCGCTGATGATCGCCGAACGAGACGAGCCGCTCACGCTGCGCCGCGGGCTGAGCGGCCTATTCGGCGGCGGTGCCTCTGTGCTTCGATCGCCCGCCGCAAGGATGCGGCGGGGTGGCGGGCAGATGGTCCGGAGATCTGGGTCGCGCCATGAGTCCATCTGAGGAGTCTCCGGGGCGGCATTACGGGCGCTATGTAGGCTTGCTGGGAGTACTGGCAGTGGCGCTGATAGCGGTCAACACGGTCACGACGAAGTCGAACGGGGCGGGCGGCGTCGAACCCGGCCACAGAGTTCCGCCGTTTGCCGTGCCGCTCGCGCTTGGGAGCCTAAATGGCGACGCCGACGTCGCCACTCACGCTGATGACGGCGCGGCGGGCAAGCACCCTGCGTGCTCGGAGCGGGGCGCGGGGATACTCAACGTGTGCCAGCTCTACGAACAGGGGCCGGTGGTGCTGGCGCTGTTCGTCAACGGAGGCTCGTGTCCGGCGATCGTGAGCGACATGCAGGCGCTTGCGCCCTCGTTTGCGGGCGTGCAGTTCGCCGCGGTGGCGATCAAAGGAGATCGAGGCGCGCTGCGCAAGCTGGTGCGATCACGCGCCCTCAGCCTGCCGGTCGGCATCGACAACGACGGGGCATTGGCCGCTCTCTACAAGGTGGCGAGCTGCCCGCAGGTGACGTTCGTCTATCCCGGGGGGGTGGTGCAGAGCAAAGCGTTGCTTACGCGCCCCCCGCGGGCGACGCTGCGCGCACGCGTGAGCGAGCTGGTGGCGGCGGCGCGGGCCCGCGGGTGGAGGCCTCCGAGGAGATGAGCTCAGAGATACGGCCGGCGCTCGGGTGGTGCGCGCGCGAGGTTGAGGAGGAGTTGCCTGATCTGCACCTGGTGGTGGCCGAGGCGCGGGTTGGCTGGAAGGGCTCATTGACAGGCGACTCGCCGCCGCCGATCCAAGCTCGTCTGCGCGAATTGTCGAACCGGTTGCGCGGCGCCCAGGCGGTGAGCGTCCGCCGGGAGCCCGTGCCGGCGGCCTATCGGATCTTCTTCCGTCATATCGGTCTCGACCCCGACGTTGTGCGCACGCCGATCGAGGCGGCGGTGCTCGAGCGGATGCTGCACGGCGGCTTCCTCTCGTGTGGTCTGCTCGCGGATGTCCTGTTGATCGCGCTGGTGGACACGGGCGTGCCGGTGTGGGCGCTTGACGCAGAGACGGTGGACGGTCCGCTCGGCGTGCGCGTGAGCAACGCAGGCGAGCCGCTGGGGCGGTCCTCTGGCGCGCCGCTGCTGCCGGCGGGCCGGTTGGTGGTCGCGGATGCCTCGGCGGCCCTGGCGATCCTGTTCGGCGAGGTCGCCCCGGGCCATCAGCCGGGCGCGAGAGCGCGCCAACTCGAGCTGTTCGCGGTGCGGGTGGCCGGCGTGCCCGCGCTCTACGTGGAAGAGGCGCTGTGGTCCTGCTGCTCAGCGCTGGAGCAGGCGTGAGCGCCACGAGAGCGAGAGTAAGCGGAAGAGCTTCAGCCGGCGTTGTTGGGTCCTCAGGGCGGGCACGTCCGATGAGTGCCGATGAGGACACGCCCTTGCGGGGCACTGGTAGAATCCTCGCTTCCGACGTTACCGGAGGGAGTCGGGTGTGATAGCCCAGTCCGAGCAGCCTTTATTGGTCATCGATCGCGACGTTCCGACTGGAGAGCTTGGGGCACGGCGCGCTCTACGTATGCAGATCGCGAGAATGGAGCATGAGCTGTCGGGGATCGTTGTCGACAGGTTCCCGCACATCTCTGCGACCCCGACCTTTGGCTGCGGCGTCCTTGCCCCCGGCGAAGCCGATGCGGAGGAGACGGCGCTCGCCGGTCCGTGCCTGCTCAACCTCGCGGAACTGGAGCGGATGCGTGACCGCCTGGCCGGCCGCGTGCAGGAGCTGAGTAGGTTGGCGGCTGAGCGCGATGAGCACGAGCGCCTGGCGCGCGAATTGCTGAAACGGATGGAGCTCGAACCGGGCCGCTACAAGTTTGTGCGTCTGCCGGTGAAGGATCTCGGCCAGGGTGGCTGCGGGGTCTGGGAAGTGCGCCCGCGTCTCGGTCTGGTCGGGATGCTCGCCGGGTGGTGGCAGGTCAAGCTCTCCTCGGGTTGCCCGTTACCCAAGGGCCACGCTCCGGCGTGGCCCTGACGGTGCTCAGCAGCGCAGCGAGCGTGTGGCGCTGGCGGTCGGTCATCGACCCGATGGTCTTCTTCTCGAGCATTGGAATTTCGGCGAGGAACTTGCGGCAGCGGGTCTGACCCCAGCCACGCTGGCTCATCAGCAGGTCGGCCACGGCCATGCTGTACGCCTCCCAGGGACAGTCGAGGATCACCTCGGCGACGTCGATCTCGCCCATGGCGACTCCACGCTTGAGCTCGGCGCGGGCGAGGCGGACCTTGTTGGCCCGCTCCAGGGCACGCATGTACTGTGGAGGAGCAGGGGCGATCGTCGCTGTCGCGTTCATTGGTTGGCACTCTCCCCGTCGCGTGTCGCGAGGTCCCGCGACAGGCAACATCCTTGCTTGAATTTTTACGGGTAAACGCTCGCCATGATCGCCCAGAACCCTGGCCGCGACGAGTCACGGCCGACTCCTCCACCCCTCTCCCGACGGCGTCAGGGGCGAATTCAGAACGGTCATGCAGAGCGCTCCTTGAAGCTACGCGAGCTAAGGGCGTGCGGTCAACAGCGCGCTCGCGCTTCGTACGCTAAAAGCGACCTTTTTTCTTGCCCGATCGACTTGTGAAGAAATGGACAAGTCGCAAGCCTGGGTTGAGCGCTCCAGCGAGGCGAAGCGGTTGGGTTCTCAGCTCGTCCCTGGCCCTGGCAGCGGACCGTGCTCGGCCTCGAACTCGAGCTTGACGCGTCCAAATACCTCCAGCGCGCGGTCGAGCGTAGCCTCATCGTGCGTGGCCATCACGCTCGTGCGCAGCAGCGCCCCACCGGGCGGAACAGCGGGGTGCAGAGCGCAGTTGGTGAACACGCCCCCGTCATACAGCGCCCGCCACAGCAGCGCGGCTTGCCAGTCATCCCCCACCAAGATCGGGACGATCGGGGTCGCCACGGTCCGCATTGGCGCATCCGCGCCGGGTCCCGTTCTCACGGGCTCGCCGCTGAGCGTGCGGTAGCCGAGCGCACGCAGCCCGTCGGCGAGGTAGCGCGCGCGCTCGAGCACGGCCGCGAGCAGCGCCGGTCCCTCATCTGAGCGGACGATCCGGAGCGCCGCCAGGGCTGCCCCGAGCGCGGCCGGCACGCCCGAGGCGGTGAACAGGAAAGGGCGCGAGGCGATGCGCAGGTAGGAGATCACCTCCGCCGGTCCCGCCACGAAGCCTCCACACGCGGCCAGCGACTTGGAGAAGGTTCCCATCCGCAGGTCGACGCGATCCTCGACCCCGAGCAGCTCGGCGGTGCCGGCTCCGCGGGCGCCGAGCACCCCTGCGCCGTGGGCCTCGTCGACCATCAGCCGCGCTCCATGACGTTCGCACAGCTCGCAGATGTCAACGAGCGGCGCGACATCGCCCTCCATCGAGAAGACCCCGTCCACGACCACGAGCACGCCGCCGCCGTCTCCCTCCGCGCGTGCGAGAGCGCGCTCGAGCTTGTCGAGGCGGTGGTGGCGGAAGGGACGCATCTTCGCCTTCGAGATCAGCGCCCCGTCGAGGATCGAGGCGTGGTCGGCGGAGTCGACGATCACGGTGTCAGCGGGGCCCAGGAGCGTGCCGAGCGTGCCGACGTTGGCCTGGTGACCGGTCGTGAACACGATCGCGTCCTCGGTGTCCATCCATTCGGCCAGCTCGCGCTCGAGCTCCAGGTGCAGAGGCGTCGTGCCGTTCAGCAGGCGTGAGCCGGTCAGGCCGGTGCCGTAGCGGTGCAGGGCGTCCTCGGCACCCTTCATCACGCGCTCGTCGCCGGTTAGCCCGAGGTAGTTGTTCGAGGCGAGCATGATCCGCGGCTTGCCCTCCATCTCGACGACCGGCATCGCCGGCGACTCGACCGTGCGGAAGTACGGCATCAGGTCGGCCTCGTGGGCGGCGCGCAGCAGCTCCTCGCGCTCGTGGCCACGAACCTTGGCGAAGACGTCTATCGAGGTTGGCATATAGGGTTCTCGCCGCTATGGCAGTCGAGATCAGGCCCGTGAAGACCCGACGCGAGCTGAATGCATTCATCAAGCTGCCGTGGCGGCTCTATCGTAACGAGCGCAACTGGGTGGCGCCGCTCCTGATGGATTTGAAGAGCCGCTTGGACCAGAGCAAGAACCCGTTCTTCAAGCACGCTGAGGCCCAGTATTTCCTCGCCTACCGCGACGAGGAGGTGATCGGTCGCATCAGCGCGCATGTGGACCGCAACTTCAACGAGTTCCAGGGCAACGAGTGGGGCCTGTTCGGGTGGTTCGAGTGCGAAGACGACGCTGAGGCGGCGCGCGCGCTGCTGGACGCCGCCGAGGGCTGGCTGCGCGAGCGCGGCCGTGACCGCATGGTGGGCCCGATGGACTTCACGACCAACGACGAGATCGGGCTGCTGGTCGAGGGTCATGAGTATCCGCCGATCATCCTCTGCCCCTGGCATCACCCTTACTACCAGCGCATCTTCGAGCAGGACATCGGCATGGACAAGGCGATGGACCTGTACATGTGGAGCCTGTATGTGGACAAGCGCGAGAAGGTGCACCCGGCGATCTGGGAGGCGGCGGACAAGCTCGAGTCCGAGCACGGGATCGTCTGCCGGAACTTCCGCAAGAAGGACCTGCAGGCGGAGGTCACGCGGTTCCTCGAGGTCTACAACGCCGCCTGGGAGAACAACTGGGCCTCCGTGCCGCTGAACGAAGAGGAGGTCCGCCACTACGCCAAGGATCTGAAGCCCGTCCTGGATGAGAACTGGGCGATGGTCGCCGAAAAGAAGGACACCGGTGAGGTCGTCGGGGCAGCGCTGACGCTGCCTGACTTCAACCAGGTGCTCGCCAAGCTGAATGGGCGCCTGCTGCCGTTCGGTTGGATCACCGCGTTGCGCGAGAAAAGCAAGATCGACGCGGTGCGCGTGTTCGCGCTCGGCGTCAAGCCGGAGTACCAGCACACGGGAGTGGCGGCGCGCTTCTACCAGATGCACTTCGACGCCGCCGAACGCACCCCCCAGAAGGGCGGCGAGATGGGCTGGATCCTCGAGACCAACAAGCCGATGAACCGCGCGATGGAAGGCATGGGCGGCGAGATCAAGCGGCGCTACCGCGTGTATGAGCGCACTCTGTAAGAACCTGTTTCGAAAAGATCGGCACGTCCGGATGCGGGTGGGTGGGATCTTGACATGCGGCGCTGGACCGGTCGAAGATCCCGTGGATCTTCGACCGTCGCCACGTGACGGCTCGCACATGCCACCAGCATGTGCTTCGCCATCCCGCGACGCCCAGCTTGATCCAGAAACGCCCCGACCACACCGCCTATTTCGAAACAGGTTCTAGGAACGGTCTGGAGCGCCCTCTACACTTCGCTGGGTGAGCGAAGCTCCAGAGCCCGACGTGGTCACGGGAGACACCGAGGAAGTGGATGCGCTCGTGGTGCTCCCCGGGGATCAGGCACTGATGGCGGCGACATCCGCGCGCTCGATGGTTCCCGTCGCCCAGGCCGCGGCCGTGGCGGCCGGTGGGTTCGTGGCTGGCGCCGCCGTAGTCGGCATCGTCAGTCGTCGTCGCGCCCGGCCCCGTGGGCGGTTGGCCGCTCGCCGCCGGGGCAAGGAGCTCTCGCGCGGCGCAGAGCTACTGCAGATCGTTGGCAGTCGCTCGCTGTTGGTCGATGTGCATCTGCTCGGTGGCCGCGACTAACACCGCGCCCGCCTGTGCCCCGAACGGGGTGGGGCGTCTGCGCGAGCTGCGGCTCGAGGTCAGGCCGGCGAGTCCTTTTCGCCTGCCACGAAGGGGAGGGATGGACGGCGTGCTGCGTCATCGTGGCGGAGTGCTGGAACGTCTGCTGCACTTCGAGGAGGAGCCCGTGCTGGTGCGGGTGGCGCAGACCGCGCCCGAATGCGTGCTGTTCGGCGCGCGCGCCCGCACGCACTCGGGCGCGGCCCACGGCATCGCGCGCATGCGCTTCGCGCTCGGCGTCGACGACGAGCTTTGCGACTTCCACGGTCGCTTCGCCCACGACCCCGTGATCGGCGCCTCGGTGCGCCGCCGCCCCTGGCTGCGGGTGATGCGCCGGCCCGAGCCGTTTGAGGCGCTCGCGTGGGCGGTCTGCGAGCAGCTGATCGAGTTCGAGCGGGCGGCCGCGATCGAGCGCCGCGTCGTCCGTGGCCTCGGACGCAGCTGGGTCGACCGGGACGGGGTCGTGCTGCGCGACCTCCCGAGTGCGGCGACGCTTGCCGGGGTGGCGCCCGCGCTGCTCGAGTCCTTCGACCTGGCCGGTGTGCGTGCGCTCACGCTCCTCCGCGCCGCTCGCGAGGTGGCCCGTGGGCGGGTGGATCTCAACGACGCCGATCACGAGCGAGGTTGGCGGCGACTGCGCGCGATCCCCGGCATCGGCGCGTGGACTGTCGAGATGCTCGCGCTGCACGGTCAGGGCCGCAACGACCAGGTGCCGGCCGCGGATGTGGGACTGCTGAAGCTCGTTGGGCGCCAACTCAGCGGCGGCGATCCCCATGCCCGCGCACGGGAGCCCGAGGTGCGCGAGTTCTTCGCCTCCTACGGAGGATGGGCGGGACTGGCCGCCGCGCACATGCAGGGTTTGTAGGTGCCGCTGACGTATCAGGCAGGGGCTTATTCTTCGCTTTTCCCCAACCCTTCCCCCGGCAGAAACTCGTTGGTGAACGGCGGCAGGGCTGTGTTCGGGCTGTGGTGGAGGAGCCCGTGCGCGAACATCCAGCTGCTGAAAGCGGACCACGCCGTGGGGTCTTGATAACCGTAGGGCTTGCCGCCGGCCGGAAGCGCCGCGGGCAGCGTCTGTTCGATCGAGGCGAGCTGGAGCTTCGCTTCGAGCGAGGGGTTGGCCTTGACGACGAGCGCAGCCGCCGCGGCGGGGTCGGCGCGGACCTCGCGCTCGCCACGCGTCAGCGCCTGCATGAACGCGCGCAGGTCCTGGCCTCGGGTGCGCGCCTCGTCTTCGCGCACGACGAGCACGAGCTCGTCGTAGTTCGGCACACCGGCCTGGTCGATCGGGATCACGACTGGATGCTTGTGTAAGAGCCGAAGCTGGATCGCCTCGTAGTTCCAGTAGCCGCCGAGCGTTGCCGCAACCTTGCCGGAGAGCATCGCGGGCACGAGGTTGAAGCCGACGTTGACTTCCTTGACCTTCGCCGGGCTTACGCCCGCCGTCTGAAGCGCGGTGCTCAGCTCGGCTGCCTGATATGGGATCCCGGCGGTGCCGACGGTCTTGCCCGCGAGGTCCGCCACGTCTCTGACGTGCTGTCCAGGTAGCGCGATGATCGACGTCAGCGGGCGCTGGACGAGCGCGCCGATCGACACCAGCTTCAAGCCCTGATCGCGCGCGAGCAGCAGCTCGGGCTCATAGGAGATCGCCATATCCACCTTGCCCGCCGCCAGCAGCTTCAGCGGTTCGGCCGTTTCGGCCGGGACGACCGGACGCACGTCCAGGCCGACCGCGCGGAAGTCGCCGTGGGCGATCGCCGCATACAGCGCCGCGTGGTCGGCGTTCGGAAACCAGTCGAGCATCACCGTGAACGGCTTCGTCTTGGCTGCCGAGATCGTGTCCTGCTTGGCGCCGCAGGCGGATAGGGCCAGGGTCAAGGACAGGGCCAGCAGGGCGGCTGCGCCGCCACGACAGACAGTGAACAGGGCTCTCAACGGGTGTCTCCTCTTGAGTCGTGCGCCCACGGAGCCAGACGGCGCTCGGCGAGGGCGAGGGTATAGAAGCAGGCGATCGCGAAGGCGAACAGCACGACTGTGCCTGCATACGCGCGTGACGTTTGGAAGTTGATGTCGGTGATGATCTCGCGTCCCAGGCCCGCATAGGGCCCGGAGGTGGGAGTGGTGGTCTCGGCGATGAACGCCCCGATCACGCCGATCGTGAGCGCGATCCGGGCGCCGCTGATCGCTGCCGGCAGCGCTGCCGGCAGCTCCGCGAAGCGAAACTCCTGCCAGCGCGACGCGTCGAGTGTGCGCAGCAGCTTGGGCTGGTCGGGATCGACGGCGGCGAGACCGTCGACGGTCGTGACGAGGATCGGAAAGAAGCAGATCAGGGCGATCACGACGAGCTTGGGAAAGATGCCGAATCCCCACCAGAAGACGAGCAGCACCCCGATCACCGGGATCGGCACGGCCTGGGAGCCGACCGCGAGCGGATAGACGGCGCGGCGCATGAGGGGGGAGAGATGGATCGCCACGGCCAGCGCGAGGCCGCATGCCATGGCCAGCGCCAGACCGAGTACGACCTCCTCGGCGGTCACCGCGAAGTTACGCCACAGAAGGCTTCCGCCGTCCCACAGTTCACGCGCCACCGCGTGCGGCGCCGGGAGCAGATCTTCCTGGACGCCCGAGAGATCCACATAGGCCTCCCAGGCGCCGAGCAGGGCACCGCTGAGGAGCGCTGCCGGAAGCACGCGTGCGACGATGCCGCTCCTCATCGCTGAATGCCCATCTGAAGGACGTTCAGCGCGCGCTCGCGCAGCTCGATTATCTCGGGATCCGTTCGCTTGCGCGGACGCTCGAGAGCGATCTCCAGCGAGGCGATCACCCGTCCGGGACGCGGGGAGAGAACCGCGACGCGATCCGCGAGCAGGATCGCCTCCTCGACATCGTGGGTCACCAGCACCACGGTTCTCGGCTCCATTGACAGCGCGTCCAGCAGCCATGTCTGCAGCTCCGCGCGCGTGATCGCGTCGAGCGCGCCGAATGGCTCATCCAGGCACAGCACATCCTTGCCCGAGAGCAGGGTCCTCGAGAACGCCACGCGCTGGCGCATCCCCCCCGAGAGCTCATGCGGGCGGGACTGCTCGAAGCCCTCGAGGCCCAGCTCGGCGAACAGCTTGGCGGCGCGCTCGCGTGCCTGGGTGCGGGGCACGTGCGCGATGCGCAACGCGAGCGCCGCGTTGTCGACGGCGCTCAGCCAGGGGAGCAGCAGGTCACGCTGGGGCATCAGCGCCGCCGGTGCGCACTGAAGCGAGCCGGCCTCGGGCGCTTGCAGGCCGCAGATCAGCTCGAGCAGCGTGGTCTTGCCGCAGCCGCTCGGTCCCACCACGGCGAGCAGCTCGCCGCGATCGGCGTGCAGGGACACCTCCGCGAGCGCTCCTACGGTCGCGCCGCGGCCGTCACGGTAGGCGCGACTCACCCCGCTGACGCTGACACAGCGATCGGGTGGCTCAGAGTCGAGCGGGTCCGTCTCAGGCGATCTCGGGCTGTCCTTGATGAGTCCCGTGAACACGTCTCTCCCTCCGCGGGCATTACCCCACAGGTTCGAAGGGTCGGCGCCGGGGGAATTGCTTCCCGTGCGCCATCTCAGCCAGCCTTACCCGCCAGCTCCCCTGGTATCTGATCTGCTCAGGTTTGATGATGCTACCGCGCGGTGGCGATTACCGGACGGGTCAGCGCCCGCACGAAATCCTCCAGCTGCGCGGTCGTCCAGCACTCGAACGCCGTGCAGTACTGCGCGTAAGCGGAGATCACCGAGTCGCCGTAGTTCCAGTACAGCCGGGGCTCGGGGTTCAGCCAGAATGTGCGTCCGGCGCGCGCGGCGATCTGCGCGAAGACATCCGCGCGTGGGTCGCGCCCGTTCGTGCGTGCGTCGCCGAGCACGATCACGGTCGCGCGCGGGTGCAGGTCGTCCTGCACCTGCACCAGAAACTCCGACCACACGCGGCCGTAGTCGGTATAGCCTGAGATGTCGGCCACGCCCGCATCGCCCGCGATCCGCTCGCTGACGGCTTTGAAGTTGCGCTCTCCCGCGAAGATGTCCGTGACCTCGGAGATGCGCTCGATGAACACGAACGAGCGCATCTTGCGAAATGTGTCGTGCAGCGCATGGAGCACCGACAGAAAGAACACCGACGCCGAGGTCACGCTGGTGGAGACGTCGCACAGCACGTAGATCTCTGGGCGTCGTGGGCGGCGAGGGCGGTACTTGAGCACGACCGGCACGCCGCCGGTCTGTAGCGAGGCGCGCATCGTGCGACGCACATCCACGTGGGCGTGGCTGCGGTGGCCGCGAGCCTGCAACCCCTGCGTGGCCAGGCGCCGGCGCAGCTGGGCCACCACGCGGTGCACGGCGGCCAGGTCGGCGAGCGGTCCGGAGGGCAGCGCCCGGTCCAGCTCGCCCAGCGGCCGCGCCGGGGGCAGGCTGCCGGTGCGCTCGATCTGAGAACGCTCGAGCTCCCGCCGCAGCAGCGCCTCGAAACGGCGCAGCGCATCGCGCGGCAAGCCCTCCCGGCGTGGGTCATCCACCGGCAGATCCGGCTGGGGCTCCGAACGCAACCCGAGCGCCCGGCGGATGCGCTGGACGTCCACCCCGATCACTCCCGAACCCTCCTGCCGGCGAGCGAAGGCCGCGATCGCCATCCGCGCGAGGTCGCGCATCGCCCCCTCCGCGCCGTCGCGCAGCGCGGCGGCGATCTGCGCGCGCAGCGCCTCCAACTGTTCGTCTGTCAGCTCGTCCAGATCAAGCCCCGCGGCCGTCGCTGAGTCCTGCTCGCGAATGCCCTCTCGCGCCGCCGCGAGCTCCACCGCGCGGAAGAAGAAACGGTCGAACACCAGCTCGAACACGCGCCGGTCCTCTTGGCTCTTGGCGAGCGTCGCCGCCAGCGCCTCCCTGAAGTCCGCCTGCGCGGTCCAGTCGATCTCCTCGAGCACGGCGAAGGCGTCGAGCAGCTCGGAAGTCCCGACCGCCACGCCTTCGCGGCGTAGCTCCTCGCCGAGCTCGAGGATGCGCGCCGGCAGGCCCTCAGATGACATCGACGGCCGCGTGGGCGGGTGGGGTGGGTGGGCCCAGCTTGATCCCCACGCGCTCTGAGACCACGTCCATGTCGGCCCGGTGCTTGACGATCACAGACATCGTCGCTGTAAACGTCTCTGCGTCGATGTCCTCTACGCCCAGCAGCAAAAGCGCGCGCGCCCAGTCGATCGACTCGGCGATCGATGGTGGCTTCTTCAAATCGAGCTCTCTCACCATGCCGATCACCTCGACCAGCTTGCGCGCGACCGTCTCGGACAGCTCGGGCGCGTGCAGCCGCACGATCTCGAGCTCGTGCTCCAATGCCGGGTAGTCGAGCCATAGATATAGACAGCGGCGCTTCAGCGCCTCGGTCAGCTCGCGCGAGTTATTCGAGGTCAGCAACACGATCGGGTGCGTGCGCGCCTCCACCCGGCCGAGCTCGGGGATCGAGATCTGAAAATCCGAGAGCACCTCCAGCAGCATTGCCTCGAACTCCTGGTCGGTCTTGTCGATCTCGTCGATCAGCAGCACCACCGGCTCAGCGGAGGCGATCGCCGTCATCAGCGGCCGCGCGAGCAGGAACTCCTCGCCGAAGATGTCCTCCTGCACCGCGTCCCAGCCGGCGCCGTCCGCCTCGGCCTGGATGCGCAGCAGCTGCTTGCGGTAGTTCCACTCGTACAGCGCCTTCGCCTCGTCCAACCCCTCGTAGCACTGCAGCCGCACGAGCTCGCGGCCGAGGTAGTGAGCGAGCGCCTTCGCGAGCTCGGTCTTGCCGACGCCCGCCGGTCCCTCCACGAGCACGGGCTTACCCAAGCGGGTCGCCAGGTAGGACACGAGCGCGGTCGACTCACCCGGCAGATACCCCACCGCGCGCAGGCCCTCGGCGACTGCTGTGACGGAGACGGGCGCCGTAGACGGTGAGGCGGGCATCTGCAGCGCAATGATACGGAGGCATCAGTCCGCGTCAGATGGTGGGTCCTCGAACGACAGCTGCTCGGACGGCGCCGGTGGATAGCGCGGGCGCCCGCGTGCGGGTAGTAGGGGGAGCTGTTTGGGGCGTGTGGGCTCCGGAGCGTGCCTCGCTGCCCCCTCCTCCCGACTGGGCTGCCGCTGCCCGCCGTCTGTCTCGGCGCCGGGGTCTGGCGTCGGTGAGCGCGGGCGGGTGCGCCTCGCTGGGGCCTCGGGTCGCTCGGCCGCGCGTATGCGTCCGCCGGCGTAGACGAGGCCGAGTGCCAGCAGCAGCGCGATGAAGATCCCCCACTCGACCCCCACGGCGGCGGTGACGCGTTCGTTGCCCTCGAGGCCTGGCTTGTCCAGTAGCCGGTAGAAGATCAGCAGCGCCGTCCAGCCGCCCGCGCTCAGCACGATCAGCCCGTCGCCCCCGGGAAGCTGGAACTGGCGCTGCTCGGCGCGCCCGAACAGGATCGCGAGCACGCCGGCGCTGACGAGCAGCACGGCGGCCTCGACGAAGGAGAAGGCCTGAAACGCGCTGAGGCTGGTTTCGGTGGCCTTGGCCGCGCCATGCACCACGACCGTATCCGTCTTGCTGTACCAGGGCAGGAACATCGACACGAACAGCCCGATCGCCGCGATCGCCGCGAGTCGCTGCTCGGGCTCGAGCGCGCGCCAGGCATGCGCGAGGCGGGTCGTCATGCCTGCTGTCGGCTGGTGTGAGTGATCGATCGTCTCGGGAGGCGCCATCTCTGCGCCTAGTCTAGGAGTGGCTAGTGGTGTGCAACGACGATAGTGCCGCTCGCGGTGGCGAAGTTGCCGGCGAGGTCCGTCGCGGTGAGCGTGACCGAGTACGTCCCACCCTTGGCCGGCGTCGTCCACAAAAGCCTCGGCTTGCCGCGTTCCACCGTGGCGCCGTTCGTCCACACCACCCGGCTGCCTTGGCGAATGGTCATGCGAACATTCGAGATCTTCGACAACGACATCTGCACGCCCGCGCGTGTGCCGCCGCGCAGAGTTTTCGTGAGCAGGCCGATCACCGGCGGGGTGCGCAGGTCGGCCGTGAATTCTTCGGCGATCGTGCAGTAAATCCCATCGCCCGCGATCGGTGTGGGCGGGGTCGTTGTGGCAGACGTGGTGGATGACTCATGCGCGACGGCGCTCGCTGCGCTGGCCCCCCCTGTTCCGCTGCCGCCGGTCGCTCCGCTTTCGCTCGGTGGCATGGTCGTCGGGGGGGTCGGTGTCGGGGTTGGTGCCGGTGCCGGTGTGGGTGTCGCCGGGGCGATGGGCGGCCCTTTGCGCGTGCGTTCGCACAGGTGCTCGAGGAATTCCGTGAGCAGTTCGTGGTAGTTGAGATCGGATTCCCCGAACTGGTCGTACAACGACCAGGCCCCTGTGTCATAAGCGGGAACGATCGCCCGCGCCTCGGCGTCGCCTTCTTCGAACAGCTTCAGCCCGAGCGGGTCTTTGGTGATCTGCGTGTAGTCGTACAGCCCGACGTCGGCCTGAATGAAGCCGTTGAGGATCCTGTCGCTGGGGGCGTAGGTGTACTCCGCGTAGAGCGCGCCCGCGGGTGTCTTGACCTGCACTCCCGCCGGCGGTGGGGTCTCGAAGATGCCGAGCGCCTGCTGGGCGGCGGTCAGGTAGACCTGTTCTTTGAACCGCGACCACGCGCGTGCGAGCACTTGTAGGGCGGTGCCCTGCGACAACCCGCTCGTCCACGGCGGTGCGCCTCCGTCGAAGTGGAACATGTACTCCCACGCGATCCCCCCGGCACGGTTGGTCGCCAGTGGTAGGACTTCTCCCAGCAACTGCTTCAGGTTGGCGTTTTCGTGGCCCGATAGGTAGTAGCCGTTGGCCTCGCCGAACGTCCCCAGCCACTGGATCTGGACGCCCTGGCCGGCGTAGTACTCCCACACGAGCTTGCTTTCAGGAAAGCTCACACGCTCGCGGGATGCGATCAGCGGCTCGGTCGTCCACCACTGCCGGTTGCGTTCGAGCGTGAGAAAGATCGCGGGCAGCCTCGTCGGCGTGAACTCGCCGGCCGCCGCCATCTGCTGCGTGTTTACGATCACGCTTCCCAGTTCCGCGCGCCGCGTACCGCTCAGCTTCTTCAGCGAGCTCCGCGCCGCGGCATATGCGGCGGTGTACTGCTGATAGGACGCTTCTGTGATGGCTGCGCCGCTCTTCAGGCTCGCCAGCGCGCTGGACACGCTCGGGCCACGGGCGGCTGAGGCGGTGGCGGCTGTGAGCCCGCCGCATGTGCTCAGCACGACGAGGAGGAGCGTCCACAGCTGCTTTGCGCGCATCGCGCGGATGCTATGGACGGGCGCGGTGCTTGCCTGCAGGGCACGTTGCAGCGGGAGCGGGCGATTCGCGAGCCGGGGCACGCCCCCTGAAACCCGCCCGCGCGCGACAGTTGCGCCGCGTTCCGGCCCGACTATTCAACCTCCAGCTCATCCGGTTCGAGTTCGTCGTCCTCGTCCTCGTCTTCGTCCTCCAGATCGCCCTCGATCGGATGGTCGCCGCCCGGGTGATGGGTGACCTGGAAGCGCTCGACCAACTCGTCGCGTTTGTGCTCGTCCAGCGGCGAGTCATCGGAGATCAGCACCCATTCGTCGCCCTCGAACTCTTCCATGTTGAAGATCTCGTGGTCCAGCTCCGGGGAGTCGTCAACCACGATCAGCACCTCCGTCTGGGGGTTGAAGTAGGTCCCCGGACGGATGCTGAGCTCATCGAGCTCGTATCTGCGATGGTCGGCCATGGCGCGTTTATACCCGACTCGGCGCTCGCCGTGTTCCCATCTTGCTCATCGGCATCGCATCGCGTCCCCGCATGCACGGTGAGCTGGTCCAGGATCTGGCCCTCCACCCGCAAAGTGGGCTTACGGATTCAGCTCAGCCAGGGTGCGTGCCACCTCTGCCTCGATGTCGAGGGGCTCCTGTCCCTGGCGCGCGCGCCGCTCGTTGCGAGCCACCACCAACTGGCGTACCTCCTCGGCAATCCCGTCGTCGTCCACGCTCGGCCCCTCCGCCGGCTGCATCAGTTGGGCCACCTCGGCGTTGACGTCCAGCGCCGGCAGTCCCTGCCCCACCAGCCGTTCCGAGCGAGCGTTGAGCATCTGGCGGATCTCTCGCTCGCGCTCAGCCCGCCCCGCGAGGGAGTCGAACGCCGGTTCCATCGATCCACCCCCAAGGTCGCTGTCTCGCGAGAGACCCTCTTCTCCGATCTGGTCGTACACGCTCCCGCGGCCGAGGAGGAACACCACCGACATCACGACCGACAGTGCCACGGCTCCGAACACCACGAACGGGAAGGCACTCTGCATGTCTCGATTGTTGCGGAATTCAGCGAGATCGGTGGGTTGGGTGGGCACTGGATGTGGAATGTGGGATGTGGAATGTGTACCCGCGCGCTCCGCTACTCTTTGGGGATGCATAAGTGATTGACTGATCAGTCAATCTTTCCCCTTTTGAGGAGATCAAGAACAGAAATGGTCGATTTCACGCTCACAGACGAGCAAAAGAATTTGCGCGAGATGGCGCACGATTTCGCCGAGAAGGAGATCCGCCCGGTCGCCTGGAAGTACGACAAGGAGGGCACCTGGCCCCAGGACATCATCGAGAAGGCCTGGGATGTCGGGCTGATGAACTCCCACATCGAGGAGGAGTACGGCGGCGCTGGGGCCGGCTACCTCGATGGCTGCCTGATCGAGGAGGAGCTCTCCTGGGGTTGTTCGGGCATCCAGACCTCGCTGGGCTGCAATGGCTTGGCGACTGCGCCGATCGCGCTGGGCGGCTCGGAGGAGGTCAAGAAGAAGTATCTGGGCATGCTGACCGAAGCGCCGAAGCTGGCCTCCTTCTGTCTGACCGAGCCCGATGCCGGCTCCGACGTTTCGGGGATGCGCACGACGGCCGTGAAGAAGGGCGACAAATACGTCATCAACGGCTCCAAGTGCTTCATCACGAACGGCGGCTACGCCGACTACTACACGGTCTATGCGAAGACCGACAAGGACGCCGGGCACCGCGGCATCTCGGCATTCGTGGTCGAGCGTGACTGGGGGGTGGTGGTCGACAAGAAGGAGGACAAGCTCGGTCAGCGCGCTTCGAACACCGCGACGATCTCCTTCAACGACGTCGAGGTTCCCGCCGAGAATCTGCTCGGCGAGGAAAACGCCGGCTTCAAGCTCGCGATGATGACGCTCGATCGCACGCGTCCCGGCGTTGCGGCGATGGCCACCGGCATCGCTCGCGCGGCGTTCGAGTTCGCGACCGACTACTCCAAGGAACGCGTCCAGTTCGGCGTTCCGATCGCGATGCACCAGGCGATCCAGTTCATCATCGCCGACATGGCGACCGAAATCGAGGCCGCGCGTCTGCTGACCTGGAAGTCCGCGGTGATGCTGGACAACGGCGAACGCAACACGCTGATCTCCTCGCACGCCAAGCGCTTCGCCGCCGACACCGCGATGAAGACCGCGACCGAAGCCGTGCAGGTCTACGGCGGCTACGGCTTCATCAAGGACTACCCCGTGGAGAAGCTGTTCCGCGACGCGAAGATCATGCAGCTCTACGAGGGCACCTCGCAGATCCAGCGCCTGGTCATCGCCCGCGAAACGCTGCTGCCGCGCCGCGTCGAGGAGCCGACGGCCGTGGCGGTGTAGGGCTGAGTGGTCGTGGGCCGGCCCGCGCGGGACCTGTGCGGGGCTCGTGCAGAACCAGCGGGGACGTCGTCGCTATCGGCGGCGTCCTCACGCGTCCTCACTCTCCTAACAGGGCGACGTGGTTCCATAAGAAGTGATTAAAGGAACCCCCTCCATGTGCCGATCCATCCAACTATGTCGGGTCAACGCGGAGGTTTGCAGGCTGAGGACCATCTCCGCCGCCTCGGAGAGGCGCTGAACGCCCGCACCAAAGACGTGGTCGCGGGAATGCTCAAGCGCTCCGAGGAATCGGACAAATCGCTCGACGCGATGGTCGAAGACAGCTTCACGCGGGTGGGCACCGTCTCCACGATTGCCGTCGCCCGCTGGATGGCCGGCGAGGGCGCCGACGTGGCGCGCGAGGTCGGTAAGGAGTCCTGGCGGATCTTCGGACACCTCGCCGCCCAGCGCGAGGCGCCGTTGAATGAGGTCACTAAGCGCTGTCTGCGCTGGCGCGATGCCGCCACCGATGTCGTGCGCGACACCGCCGTGGAGCTCGAGTTGCCGCCGGAGGTGCTGGCGCAGGCCTTGAGCATGCTGCAGCGCAGCCTCGATGTGACGCTCGTGCGGATGTGTCAAGCGTTTGAGGACGAGCGCCGCAACGCGCATGAGGAGCTGACCCGCCGCCAGGAGGAGCTTGCGTTCCTGGCGACCCACGACGCGCTGACTGGGCTGCCGAACAGGACGTTGATCTTGGACCGCGTCGAGCAGATGCTGGTGCGCGCGCGCCGCAACCAGGCGCCGGTCGCGGCGCTGTTCATCGACCTCGACAATTTCAAGTCGATCAACGACACGCTCGGTCACGGCGCCGGGGACGAACTGCTGCGCGGGGTTGCGGCGAGACTGCAAGGAGTGGTGCGCGATATCGACGCGCTCGGGCGTCTCGGCGGGGACGAGTTCGTGGTCGTCGCGGAAGCAATGTCGCTGGCCGCCGGCCCCGAGTTGATCGCCGAGCGCCTACTCGAAGCGCTCAAGCAGCCATTCGAGCTGCAGGGAAACGACTTCGACCCGAAGGGCGCGCCCGCCAAGAGCCGCTTGACCGTCACGGCGAGCGTCGGCATCGCCGCGGGCGACCGGGAGTCGGCCGAAGAGCTGCTGCGCGACGCGGATATCGCGATGTATCGCGCCAAGTGGGCTGGAAAGAACCGCTACGTGGTGTTCGAGTCGGGGATGCAGGACGCTGTGCAGAGCCGCATGGAACTCGAGATGGACCTGCGCGAGGCGCTCGAGCGCGAGGAGTTCTTCCTCGTCTATCAGCCGACGTTCGACCTGCAGACGATGAGCCCGACCGGCATGGAGGCGCTGATCCGCTGGCGCCACCCAACCCGGGGGGTCGTCCAGCCGGACGACTTCATCCCGCTGCTGGAAGAGACTGGGATGATTACCGAGGTAGGCGAGTGGGTGCTCAGGGAAGCCTGCCGCCAGGGCGCCGTGTGGCGCGCGCGCGGGTATCCGATCGGCATGGCCGTCAACGTGTCCGCGCTGCAGCTCGACACCGACGAGTTCGTGCACACCGTGCGTTCCGCCCTGTCAGAGAGCGGCTTCGATCCGGGCGCGCTCACGCTCGAGATCACCGAGACGACGATCATGAGCAACGCTGAGGAGACGGCTGTGCGACTCGTGGCTGTCAAGGAGATCGGCGTGCGGATCGCGATCGACGATTTCGGCACCGGTTATTCATCGCTTGCCTACCTGCAGCGGTTCCCGGTCGACGCGTTGAAGATCGACCGCTCGTTCATCTCGCGGCTCACGCACGATCAGGAAGGCGAGACGCTGATTCGCACGCTGGTACAGCTCGGCAAGTCGCTGTCGATCGAGACGCTCGCCGAGGGCATCGAGCAGTCGAGCGAGCTCGATCTGCTGAAAGACGAGCAGTGCGACTCAGGCCAGGGCTTTCTCTTCGCTCGACCTCTCGACGTGGCCGCCTGCGAGTCGTTCCTGCAGGACTGGATCGGTGGCGCTCACCTCACCGACGAAGTGGCGCCTCCCGCCCAGGCTTGAACCCGGGTTCGTCTCTGAGTGTGGCTATGGAGGGTCTCTCCGGGAGACAATCTCGCGTGGTCCCCGAAATAGGGGTTCGTGTCGCCGGTCACAATAGGGGCTCCTCGCGCCCGCGCGTTTTTGCTGACCTGTACTAGGGTTCGCGCCTGCAAGCCCTAGTGGAGACAGCAGAGGAGACCGACAAGCATGTTCGTGTTTAAGGCCGCCGTCGTAGGCGCCGGGACGATGGGTGGGCAGATTGCCCAGACGATCGCCGTCGCCGGCATTCCAGTTGTGTTGAAGGACATCGACGACGCGCTTGTGCAGGCTGGTCTGGATGAGGCTCGCAACGTCACCAGCGGCCAGGTGGACAAGCTCGTCGAGAAGGGCAAGCTCACGGCCGAGCAGGGACAAGCGCAGATCGAGGCGGTGCTCGGGCGGATTCACGGCACGACGTCTTATGAGGGCTTCGGGGACGTCGACTTCGTGATTGAGGCCGTGCCGGAGAAGATGGAGATCAAGCAGGGAGTGTTCGCCGAGCTCGATGCCGCCACCCCGGGTCACGCGATCCTCGCTTCCAACACCTCCTCGCTGTCGATCACCGAGATCGGCGACGCGACGCTGCGCCCAGAGAAGGTCGTCGGCTTCCACTACTTCTACCCGGCCTCGATCATGCCGCTGATCGAGATCGTCGAGGGCGAGGAGACTTCGGCCGAGACCGTCGCTGCGGCGGTCACCTTTGCCCAGGCGATCCGCAAGCAGCCGATCACCTGCGCTGAGGTTCCGGGCTTCGTCGTCAACCGCATCCTCAACTCGGGGATAGCCGAGGTCTGGCGTGAGCAGGAGGAGAAGGGGTTGTCGATCAAGCAGATCGACGCGGGCGTGGGGGCCGCGAACGTCGTCCCTATGGGTCCCTATTTCCTGGTCAACCTGCTGGGCCTGGATACCGTGCTGCATGTCGCCGAGCATCTGGTTGAGTCCTACGGCGAGGAACGCTTCTACGTGCCGAAGGGCATGCAGAAGCTGGTCTCCCAGGGCAAGCTTGGCGCGAAGGCCGGCGGCGATGGCTTTTATGATCCGCAGGGCGAGCCGAACATCTCCGGCGATGGGGAGCCCGACATCGCGGAGCTGGTCGAGCTGCTGTCGTTGAAGACATTCCTCGAGGCATGCCTGGTGCTCGAGGAGGGCGTGGCCACCCACCGCGATATCGACTTCGGGATGATGGCCGGCGCGGGCCTCGACCCGCGCCGGGGGCTGTTGCCGCCGTTCATGAAGGCCGACACAGAGGGCCTCGACGCGGTCCTCGAGCGCATGGAGAACGCCAAGGAGCGCTACGGGGAGCGCTTCACGCCGCCGACGATCCTGCGCCGGCTGGTTGCTCAGGGTCGCCTCGGGCAGAAGAGCGGGCAGGGCTTCTACGCCTACCCGCAGGCTGACGCCGAGCAACCCGCCGAGGTCGTCAAGTTGGAGACGCGTGAGGATGGGGTGGCGATCGCGTGGCTGGCGAACGGTCAGATGAACTCGATCTCCCCCCAGGTGATCGAGGATCTCGGCAAGGTCTGGGCCAAGGCTAAGGATAAAAATTCCCACCCACCCATACACGCCTTGGTGATTGCTTCCTCCAATCCCTTTCTGTACTCGGCCGGAGCGGATATCAAGGCGTTCACCTCGATGGACGAGTCCTCCGGAGCAGAGCTGATCAATTCAGCACACGCGCTGTTCCGGGAGCTGGGCTCGGAGGGCGTAGCGACGATCGCCGCGGTCAACGGCCTCGCTTTCGGCGGCGGCTGCGAGCTTGCGATGTCTTGCGACGTGCGCATCGCCGCCCGCTCGGCGCTGTTTGGCCAGCCCGAGATCAAGCTCGGGATCATCCCCGGCTTCGGCGGCACCCAGCGCCTGCCACGCCTGGTCGGTTCCAACAAGGCGCTCGAGATGAATCTCGTCGGCGACCCGATCCTCGCTGAGGAGGCGTTCGAGATGGGCCTCGTCAACCGCGTGGTCGAGGATCATGAGCTGCTCGACACCGCGCTCGCCTGGGCGCGCAAGCTTGGCGCACAGGCGCCCATCGCGCTCGAGCAGATCAAGCGCGTCTCCGCCGCGGGCGACCTCGACGAGGGGATCGAGGCCGAGAAGCGCGCCTTCGCCACCGTGTTCGCCTCGGCGGACGCCATGGAGGGCATCGCGGCCTTCCTCGGCAAACGCGCGCCGGACTTCCAGGGCAGGTAGCGGGGCGGTGCCCCCGCGCGCCACCCCGCCTTCGGACACGATCCGCCTGGCCGAGCTCGTGCGTGGCGCGGGCTCGGTGGTTGCGCTCACGGGCGCCGGGATCTCAGTGCCTTCTGGGATTCCAGACTTCCGCACCCCGGGCACTGGCTTGTGGGCGAACGTCGACCCGATGGAGGTCGCCCACATCGAGGTATTTCGTCATGAGCCCGAGCGCTTCTGGGCCTTCTACGGGGAACGCTTCGCGACCCTGGGCGACCGCGAGCCCAACGACGCCCACCTCGCGCTCGTCGAGCTCGAGCGCTACGGGCTGCTGGACTGTGTGATCACGCAGAACATTGACATGCTCCATCGCAAGGCTGGGACGCGTGAGCTGGTCGAGGTCCATGGGTCGATTGAGTCCTGTCGCTGTCTCGGCTGCGGGACACGCGTGGGGTTGGAGGGGGTGCTCGAACTGCTCGCCGGCGCTTCCGACGGGGTGCCCAGCTGCCGCGACTGCTCGCTGCCACTGAAGCCCGAGGTCGTCCTCTTCGGCGAGATGCTTCCGCAGCGGGCGATCAGGCGCGCCGAAGAGTTGTGCGCGGGCGCCGATCTCCTGTTGTGTGTCGGATCCTCGCTCGAGGTCTACCCGGTGGCCGCACTACCTCGCATCACCGCGGAGGCCGGTGGAGCGCTCGCCATCATCACTCAAGGCCCGACTCCGCTGGATGACCTGGCCGCTATTCGCTTGAATGGCGACGTGGTGGATGAGCTCGAGGCTCTGGCCAGCGCGTTGCGTGTAGGTAGGAGCCAAGCGCCGGGAAGAGCGCCCGCCTAGGCTTGCCACGCAGGTATCTGGCTGGGTCCGGATTGGTGCTCCCCCACAGGTGCAATGCGCGGAATCCGCTCATTGATCTCCGTTCCTCATTGGTTGACTGTGGAGAGCTCCCGTTTGCGCAGGTCGCGCTCAGGGTCGATGCCCCAGCGTCCAGCCAGCTGGGCCGAGCACTCGTCGAGCTCCCATCGATCCGGCCTCTCCGGCCCCTCGTGCTCGGGGCTCGCGCCCTTCAGGGCCATGCAGCCGGCGTTCTCGCCGATCGCCCTGATCGCCGCCACCTCCTCCGGCGAGATCACACCCTCGAGCCCTGCCACCGCGGCCAGCTCTGCACGCTTGTCCTCGATCGTCCGGGGTTGGGTGGGTCCGGTTCTACGCTCCTGGATCAGCGTGGGGGCCACGCAGCACACCGCGGGCTGAGCGAGGTTCCACTGACATGCCAGCTGAAGCAGCGACAGGCCGTGACGCTCGGCATAGGGGCGCATCCGCTCGAGCTTCCGGATACCGCTCTCGACCCAGCCATCCGGGCGGAACTTGCGATGGTCATGCTCGGCGAACGCATGTCCGCTCAGCACGTCGTCGTGGAACAGCCCGCCATAGTCGACGACCCGCGTGATCAGGCTCACTTCGTGAGTGACGGCGGCGTCGAGAACAAGCTCGCCGGGCCAGGGCTCCATCGGGCTCAAGATGATCATCGCCCAGTCGATCAGTGAGCCAAAGCGCTCCAGGCAGCCGATCAGATCGAGCGTGAAGCCATTGGCCGGTCCGGGCCCCACCCCCAACAGCCTAGTGAGCCCGGCGTCGCGAACTGCCCGCATTCCCTCCCACACCGCCGAGCTCGAGTAGCCCACGCGATCGGGGTTGTGGAGCAGTAGCAGGTCAAAGCGCTCGGCGCCCAGGCGCTCGAGGCTCTGCTCGGTGGCCATGCGGATGTAGTCTGCGTACCCGCTCTCTGCGCGCAGCCGCGGGTCGGTGAAGCGGGGGAAGCCCTTCGCGCCGTCGCGCTCCCCCTCGTAGAAGTCGTGCCCGATCGCGCCGACGAGGCAATAGCCGTCGCGATTCACCCCGCGCAATGCCCGTCCGAGCAGGCGGTCGGCCTCGCCGGCGCCATACGCGTCGGCGGTGATCACGGTCTCGATGCCGTCGCCTGGGCGCAATAACGTCGTGAGACGCTCTTCCTCGAGCGGCTCGCCGAAGTGCATGAAGCGCCCGCCGCTCCACGTCCCGATCGCTGTAGTGGTGGGATCCATCGTCGTCACTTCAGACTAAAGCCCGTGGCCGTGCGTGCGCGTAGCGCTGCTTCCAGGCGCTTGAGTGCATGGCGGACGACCTCCTCGTCAAGCTCGGTGGCAATCTCCTCTTCGGGCTCGGCGGCCGCGTCAGAGGGATCCGTCGCGCTCGTGTCGGGTCTGCCTGTCGCAGGGGTGGAGTCGCGTACCTCCGTCGCGCCGGCCGCGGTCTGAGTGCCGCTTGAGTGCCGTATGGCCGCACGCGCCTGCAGGGCCACCCCGGTGCGCAGCTGCTCGAGCTCGGCGATGCGGATCGCCAGATCCTGGCGGTCCTCGACACGCAGCTCTCCAATCGCCACGGCGTAGGCGCTATCCAGCTGGATGGCGGCGAGCGCCAAGCGCTCGTGGTCGAGGTCCAAATGCGCGCGCAGAGCGAGCTCCTCGCAGCGCAGGGTCGCGCCGCGCGCGCCGAGCAGCTCCGCCAAGCGCTCCATCGGACGCAACGCCGCCACACGCCGCTGCCTGCGTGGCGCTGGCAGGGGAAGCTCGCGCGCGTACAGCCAGCGCCCGTCAGCCACCTGCTCGCCCTCGCCCCATCCGGCCCTGATCACAAGCGCCTGGCCGGGGGAGACCTCGTGGACGTAGGGGTCGGCGGAGGCGATGCGGTGTGCGTAAAGCACGCGATTGAGCACGGCCGCGGCTGCGAGCGATTCGCGCTCAACGTCCAGATCCGAGAGCCAAGCGTGGGCTTGGCGCTCGGCGGACAGGGGGATCGGGTCGACAATCGTCGCCCGCGCGGTGCTCACCGGGGTCGGCTCTGGCGTGGCCTCGATCCGCGCCCTGGGCCGCCGTCGCGCGGATGCACGCCGAACGGTCGAGGCGCGGGCGGCGCCGAGCGTGCCGAGCACCACGACGCGCTCGGGCTCTGAGTCCGGTAGCGCTCGCAACAAATAGCGGCCGTCGGACGGGCCGAGCGCCCAGGGAAACTCGAGCTGGATGAAGAGGAACAGCTGTTCAGGCATGGCTGCACCGTATCCTTCCCGGAGATGTCCGACGCGAGCAACGCCGTGAAGAACCTACGCGAGCGCCTCACCGGTGTGGGCGAGGACCGTCTCGGCAAGGCGCTGTCCGACCTGCTCGAGAACCCCTTGCTGACTGGGGCGGTCGGCCGCGCGTTCGACGCGCGCGAGAAGGCCGCGCAGGCGCAGGAGGTTGCGATGGGTGCGCTGAACATTCCCTCGGCCGCGGACATCGAACGGCTGACGCGGCGGCTGCGCTCGGTGTCACAGCGGCTGGAGGGCATCGAGGATGGCGTTCATCGTCTGGACCGCGCGCTGTCACCCAGCGGCGTCGACCGCTCGGAGATCGGCCAGCGTCTATCGGCGATCGAGGAGCAGTTGGGGAGCTTGACGAAGAAACTGGGTCAGGCGGCGTCTACGTCCACGTCCGCGTCCGCCGCCAAGCCCACCTCTGCATCCAAGCGCGCTCCCACGTCCAAAGCCGCTGTGAATCAAGCCCGCAAGCGGGATGCGCGTTCGACGGCGAGCCGGGGCGGCAAAGCCAAGTAGGTCAGCCCGACAGGGCCGCTACCGCGACAGCACCCATCGCCTCAGCGCCGTCCAGCAGCGCAGGATCGTCGATTCGTTGCCGTGCGCCTTCGGCGGAGAACGTGTCGGACACCGTCAGCACACAGGCAACGGGTATTTCCGCGCGTGCTCCGACCGCGAACAGCGTGGCCGCCTCCATCTCGACTGCCAGCGCCCCTTCAGCGCCCTGTCCCCGCGAGGCCCCGCCGGCGGGGTCCGGGTCATAGAAGAGATCGACGCTCACCACCGTGCCGGTGTGCGCGCGGCGCCCGGACGCTCCCGACTCTGCCGCCGATACCGCGGCGGCGGAGAGGGCCTCGGTGAGCGGTCCGTCTGCCGCTATGCGCGCCTCCGCGCAAAGCGCCCGGGAGGCGCCGTCGGCGCAGATCGATTCGCGTGCGACGACGAAGTCTCCGAGGGCGAGATCCCGAGCCAGTGCGCCGCAGGTGCCGACGCGAATCGCGCGGCGCGCGCCCAGGGCGATCAGCTCCGTAAGGACGATCGCCGCTGAGGGGCCGCCCATGCCGGTGGACTGGATCGTCAGGAGCTCGCCGTCGGCGACGGCCTGGCCGGTGTATCCCCACAGGCCGCGGTGATGGTTGAACATGAGCGGCTCGGAAAGCAGCGACTGCGCGAGCGCGAGCGCGCGGCCGGGGTCGCCGGGCAGCAGCACGCGCTCGGCGAGGGTGGCGGTGGGATGCAGGTGGATGGGCTCAGCGTGGGCCACTGGCGGCGACTCTAGACTGCCGCGAATGGGAACGCCCCCCGCCAATGAGTCCCCCGCGAAAGGGTTCACCCTCACGGAGGTAGCCGCGCGCGCGGCTGTGTCGCCGGCGACCGTGAGGCGTTGGGTGAAGGAGGGGCTCGTGCCGCAGTACGAAGGGAGCTGGACGCCGGCGGCGGCCTCGCACGTGCGGATCGTCGCGCGGCTGCGCGAGCGCGGGCACAGCGTGCGGCGGATCAGGGAGGCGAGCCAGAGCGGCAAGCTCGCGTTCGGGTACGTCGACGAACTGCTGCCGAGCACCGAGGCGCGCTACACGCTCGACGAGACCGCCCGCGAGATCGGTCTGGAGCCGGCGCTGATCGAGCGGCTCATCGGCGCGCTGGGCCTGAGCGCGCTCTCGACCGAGGAGATCTCCGAGGAGGACCTGCAGATGCTGCGCTACGGCGCGGATGTGTTCAAAGCGGGCCTGCCGCTGCCGGCGCTGCTGCAGCTCTCGCGCGTGTACGGGCAGGCGATGGCGCAGATCGCCGACGCGGAGGTGCGGCTGTTCCACCTGTACCTGCACGAGCCGCTGATGCGCGACGGCGTGCCCGGGGTCAAGGTGGCGGAGGCGATGGAGGGGATGACGCGCGACATGCTGCCGTTCGCGATGCCGATCATCAACTACCTGCACGGGCGCATGCTCGGGTACTTCGTCGAGCAGGACGTGATCGGCCACATCGAGTCCGACCTCGACGACGAGGAGACCGCGGAGGAGGGCCGCATGCGGGTCGCGATCGCGTTCGCCGACCTGGCGGGGTACACCAAGCTGACCGAGGAGCAGGGCGAGACGAAGGCCGTGAGCGCGGTCGAGCGCTTCGTCGAGACGGTTGAACGGACGTTGCCGATCGAGGCGCGCGTGATCAAGACGCTGGGGGACGAGGTGATGATCGTCGGCGCGGACGCTGGCGCCTTAACGGGATGGGCGGTCGGACTGGGCGGGGAGCTGCCGCCGGGCTCGCCGCCGCCGCGGATCGGGATTCACAGCGGGGCGGCGCTGTACCGCGACGGCGACTACTACGGCCGCGAGGTCAACCGGGCGGCGCGCGTGGTTGCGCGCGCGGCGGGGGGGGAGGTGCTCGTGACGCGCCCTGTCGCCGACACGGCTGGCAGGGTCGACAGCCTGGAGTTCGAGCGGATCGGCGAGGTGGTGCTGAAGGGCTTTACCGAGCCGACTGAGCTGTTCATTGCAACGCTCCGGCAATGACATCGGAGGCGTTGTGCGAGCGGGTGCGGGCGGAATGCCTGCTGGCAGGGGAGGGGCAGATCGTGGCGATGGTCTCAGGCGGGCGGGACTCCGTCTGCCTGTTGGACGTCGCGGTCGCGCTGCGCGGCGCCGAGTGCGTGAAGGCGCTACACGTGAACTATCTCCTGCGTGTCGAGGCGGACGGCGACGAGCGGTATTGCGCGGAGTTGTGTGCGCACTTGGGGGTGGAGCTCGAAGTCGTGAGGGCGAAGCCAGACGAGCGCGAGCCGGGGAATCTGCACGCATGGGCGCGCGAGCTGCGCTATGGGGCGGCGATGCGAATGGCGGCGGAGCTGGACGGGCGGAGTGAGCCGGGGGGCGGCCAGTCCAGGCAGCATGAGTCGGGGGGTACGGGGGCGCCGGTGCGGTCAAAGTCAGCGGGTGCGCAGGCGCTCATCGCGACTGGGCACACCGCGTCAGACCAGGTCGAGACGATCCTCTACCGGCTCGCCGCCTCACCGGGACGCAGGGCTCTGTTGGGGATGCAGGCGCGTGAAGGTCGGATCGTCCGTCCCTTGTTGGCGGTGACGCGCGCGCAGACGGCTGCCTATTGCGAAGCCCGCGGATTGGCATGGCGTGAGGACGAGAGCAACGACAGCGAGGTCTACGCGCGCGCGCGCGTGCGTAACGGGCTGGTGAAGGCGCTGCGCGCCGTGCACCCCGCGGCGGAGGCGAACGTGCTCCGCACCGCGCAGCTGTTGCGCGAGGAGACCGAGCTGTTGGAAGGTCTGGTGGACGCCGAGCTGGCCGGAAGGGGGAGCATCGCGGTGGCGCGTCTGGAAGAGCTGGGAGTGGCGCTCCAACGTCTGGTGTTGATCCGCCTAGCGGAGGCGGTCGCGGGTACCTACGTGCCCCAGGCGGGTGGCCGCGTGGGGGAGATCCTCGCGCTGGCTCGCCGCGGCGGCAGGGCGGAGCTGCACGTGGGCGGCCAAGTCGGCGCGGTGATCGAGGGCGGGGTTCTGAGCATGGTCAAGCTCCCACCGCGCGAGGGCTCCTGAGCAGCGACTACACTGCGCCCCGTGGCCACTCCCGCGCGTCTCGCAGTTGCCCCCGCAGTCGGAGAGGTGCTCGTCACCGCCGAGGATCTACAGCGCCGCGTCGGCGAATTGGGCGAGGAGATCTCGCGCGACTATGCCGGCCGGCCGCTGTTGCTGGTGGGGGTGTTGAAGGGCGCGGTGTTCTTCCTGAGTGACCTGATGCGCTTCATCGACATCCCGGTCGAGGTCGATTTCATGGCCGTCGCTTCCTACGGATCGGCGACCGACTCCTCGGGAGTCGTGCGGATTCTCAAGGACCTCGATGCGGCGATCGCCGATCGCGACGTGCTGATCGTCGAGGACATCGTCGATTCGGGGTTGACCTTGCAGTACCTGATGCGCAACCTGGGCTCGCGCAACCCGCGCACGCTCGAGGTATGCGCGCTGCTGACGAAGCCGGAGCGGTGCAAGGTGGACCTGCCGACACGATATGTGGGCTTCGAGATTCCCGACCGGTTCGTGGTTGGTTACGGGCTCGACTATGCTGAGCGCTACCGCAACCTGCCGTTCGTCGCGGCGTTGGAGAGGTAGAGCCGGCCTGTAACGGCCGGAAAATGGGGCCTGCGTGGTACGCTAGGGGACTGGTGGCCACGACTTCAGACGGCGCCGAGACACTCAGGATCAAGCTATGAGCCGTTTCTTCAAGAGCGCTGCGTTCCCGATCCTCATCGTCGTGGTGCTGGCGTTTCTCGCGGTCAAACTCGTCAATAACGGCTCGAGCAACCACCGCTCGCACAGCTACCAGACATTGGTCAGTCAAGAGCTGCCCAAGAGCGAAGTCGAATCGGTCGAGTTCAAGAACAAGGGCAAAGCCCTCGAAGTCAAGCTCAAGAACAAAGAAGAGTACGAAATTGGCTTCGTCGACCAGGCGGCTCCAGAGCTGATCGCGCAGCTCGAAAAGACGCCCGGCGTGAAGTTCAACGTCGAATCGGAAAAGAGCAGCGCACTGCTCGCTCTGCTGACCTACATCCTGCCGTTCGTGATCTTCCTTGGGTTCTGGATTTTCCTCATGAACCAGGTCCAGGGTGGAGGCTCGAAAGTGATGTCGTTCGGCAAGTCGCGCGCCAAGCGCATGTCGGCCGACTCGCCGAAGATCACGTTCAGGGACGTCGCGGGCGTGGACGAGGCCGTGGAGGAGCTGCACGAGATCAAGGAATTTCTCGAGAACCCCAAGAAGTTCCAGGCGCTCGGCGCGAGGATCCCGACGGGTGTGTTGCTGTATGGGCCTCCGGGTACCGGCAAGACGTTGCTCGCGCGCGCTGTCGCCGGCGAGGCGGGAGTGCCGTTCTTCTCGATTTCGGGGTCGGACTTTGTGGAGATGTTCGTCGGCGTCGGCGCCTCGCGTGTGAGGGATCTGTTCGAGCAGGCCAAGCAGAACAGCCCGTGCATCATCTTCATGGACGAGATCGATGCCGTCGGGCGCCATCGTGGCGCTGGGCTTGGCGGGGGCCACGACGAGCGTGAGCAGACTTTGAATCAGCTGCTCGTCGAGATGGACGGGTTTGAGGCGAAGGACAACATCATCATGATCGCGGCCACCAACCGGCCCGACATCCTCGACCCCGCGCTGCTGCGCCCGGGGCGCTTCGACCGTCAGATCGCGGTGGATCGCCCCGACCGCAAGGGCAGGGCAAAGATCCTCGAGGTCCACACGCGCGGCAAGCCGCTGGCGAAGATCATCGACATCGACGCGCTCGCCGGACAGACGCCGGGCTTCACGGGCGCGGACCTGTCGAACTTGATCAACGAGGCGGCGCTCCTTTCCGCAAGGACGGGCAAGCGCGAGATCGGACAAGAAGAGCTCGAGGAGGGGATCATGCGCGTGATCGCCGGCCCCGAGAAGAAGACACGGGTGATGAGCGAGAAGGAGCGGCTGATCACGGCCTACCACGAGATGGGACACGCGCTGGTGGGTCACTTCCTGGAGCATTCCGACCCCGTGCACAAGATCTCCGTGATCTCCCGCGGCCAAGCGTTGGGCTACACGATCTCGATGCCTCAAGAGGACCGTTTTTTGACTACGCGCGCTGAGCTGAAGGACACGATGGCGATGACGCTCGGCGGGCGCGCGGCCGAGGAGATCGTGTTCAGCGAGATTACGACCGGCGCATCGAACGACATCGAGAAGGTGACCGCTACGGCGAAGCAGATGGTGATGCGATTCGGCATGTCAGAGAAGCTCGGCCCGCGCGTGTTCGGCCACGATCATGGCCAGCCTTTTCTCGGCCGCGAGTTCTCCACCGAGCCCGACTACTCCGATGAGATCGCGCGCGAGATCGACGATGAGGTGCGCCGCATCATCGAGGCTGCCCATCAGCGCGCGCGCGACATCCTGACTGAGCACCGCGAGAAGCTGACCACGATCTCCGAGATCCTCGTCAAACGCGAGACGATCGAGAAGGAGGAGTTCCTCGCGCTGCTGGCCGGGAAGAGCGAGGAGGAGGTGTTCGGCCTGGAGGAGGAGACCACCAAGCCGGAGCTGCCCGCCCCGCCCGCGCCGGCCGAGCGCGTCGAGCGCGAAACGCCGCGAACGCTTCCACGCCCGGGGTTGGCAGGTGGCACCGCGGAGATGCGCGGCTCGGGCCCCGAGCGCCCCGAATTCACCTGACCTCAGCCGGTCCCGCCCGGCTGTGTCCCACGGCGCCCGTCACCCCTCTCGTCTGGAAAGTTGCTCAGTGGACTTGCCGTTTCGTCTGATGGGGATCGTGAATGTCACCCCGGACTCGTTCTCTGACGGGGGGCTTTTCCTGGAGGCGGATGTCGCGGTCAAACATGGGTTGAGCCACGTCGCCGCAGGGGCTGACATAGTCGACGTCGGCGGGGAGTCGACCCGGCCAGGCGCCGAGCCCGTATCTGTTGAGGACGAGCTTCGACGCGTGCTCCCGGTCATCGAGGGTCTAGCCGCCGCGGCCACCGATACGCAGATCTCAATCGACACATCCAAGTCCGTGGTGGCCGCGGCGGCGCTGGGCGCGGGCGCGAGCCTCGTCAACGATGTGAGCGCGTTCAGAGCCGACCCGGAGATGGCGGGACTGGTTGCGGACGGCGGCGTGGAGTGCTGTTTGATGCATATGCTCGGCGAGCCCCGCACGATGCAACGCGGGGTGGGCGGGCCTCAATACAAGGATGTGGTCGACGAGGTGAAGAGGTTCCTGGAGGAGCGGTTGGCGTTCGCGCTGGGAGAGGGGGTGCGCGAGGAGCGCGTTATGCTCGACCCCGGCATCGGCTTCGGTAAGACCGTCGAGCACAACCTCCAACTGCTGCGTCGTCTGGATGAGCTGCTGACGTTGGGCCGCCCGATCGTGATCGGCACCTCCCGCAAGAGCTTCCTTGGCCGTATCGCCGCCGCGGCTAAAGGACAGACCTCGCCGCAAGATGCCGAGCACAGGCTGCCGGGCACGCTCGCATCGAACGTGCTGGCATACGAGCGCGGCGCGAGCGTGTTCCGCGTACACGACGTCGCTCCGGTTCGCGATGCGCTCGCGGTGGCGGCTGCTACGTTGGGCGGCAGATGATCGACGGTGAGGGGCACGACGAGGACGACGCGGACGAGCTGGACGACGACGATCGAGGCCTCGATGAGGAACGCGACGAGGAACGCGAGGGGGTCGCCGAGTCCGTCACCGTCGAGATCGGTGGTCTCTCGCTGTATACACATCACGGCGTCAGCGAGGCCGAGCGCGAGGTCGGCCAGCGGCTCGTCCTCGATCTGCGCCTGGACATCGGGGAGACGGACGCGACCGTAACCGATCGTCTCGAGGACACGGTCGACTACGCCGAGGTTTGCCAGCTCGTCGCCCTGATCGCTCAGCAGCGCTCGCACAAAACACTCGAGCGACTGTGCTCGACGATCGCGGACAGGCTACTGGCGGACTACGAGCTCGAGGGCGTGTGGGTCAAGGCGACCAAGCCCGAGCCACCGATCGCTCTGACGGTCGACGAGGTCTCCGTCGAGGTCTGGCGCGAAGCGGAAAGTTAGGCGCGGCCCTTTGGGGGCTTTGTGTTTGGTGGGGAAAATTTCCCTTGACAAATTAGTGAGTAGTCACTCATAATACTGGACATGTGTTGGCTGTCTAGCCAGGAACGGCCTTGATCGCGCGGCTCTCCGCGCTCGCCACCGGCGCGGGCAATGCGCGCCGCGTGCTGATCGGCGCGGGCGTCACGTTCCTGCTCGCGGCGGCATTTGGGGCGCCGGTGACGACGATCCTGAAGAGCTCCAACACCGACTTCCAGAACCCGAGCGCCGAGAACCAGCAGGTCGAGAAAACGATCGAACGGGCGACCGGCCAGCGGGCCGCCTTCGGCGTCGCGGCGCTCGTGCCCAGCGCCGGCGAAGTACGAACAAACCACGCCGCCCAGCTCGAGGCGGCGCACGTGGCCGCAATGTTGTCGACCCAACCCGGATTTCAGCGCGTGATCGACTATCCGGCCACGCACCTGGCGGCGCTCGTCTCGCGCGACGGCCGCCTGACGGTGGTGCTTGCCGCGTTCTCCACGCAGGAACGCTCCGCCGCGGCGGTCGCGCGGCTGCGCCCGGAGCTGGCCGGGCAAGGGGTGCGCTTCGGCGGTCCCGACGTCGCGTTCAGCGAAATCAACAAGCGCACCTCCTCGGACCTGAAGAACGCCGAGCTCCTGGCCTTCCCGATCCTGCTGCTGCTGTCCTTCTGGGTCTTCCGCGGCCTGATCGCCGCCGCGCTGCCGCTGCTCGTGGGCGGCTTCGCGATCGTGCTCACGTTCCTCTTCCTGCGCCTGATCAACGCGGAGGTCACGGGCTTGTCGATCTTCGCGGTCAACCTCGTCACGGGGATGGGGCTAGGTTTGGGGATCGACTACAGCCTGTTCGTGCTCTCGCGCTACCGCGAGGAGCTCGCCAGTGGAGCCGACACCAATGTGGCGATTAAGCGCACGCTGCAAACCGCCGGGCGCACCGTACTGTACAGCTCGTTGACCGTCGCCGGAGCGCTCGCGTCGCTGCTCGTGTTCCCGCTGCGGTTCTTGTACTCGATGGGCATTGGCGGCATGGTCGTCGCCCTGTCGGCCGGATTCGTCGCGCTGGTCGTGCTGCCGGCCGTGCTCGTTGCGCTCGGACCACGGGTCAGCTCGCTCGCCCCGGCCTGGCTGCAGCGCAGCGCCGCCCGCTCGGCGCAGGCGAGCGAGGAAGGCGCCTGGTCGCGTCTCGGACGGGGCGTGATGCGCCGGCCCGGCGTGGTCGCGCTCGCCACCGCCGCGGTGCTGCTCGCGATCGCCTCGCCGGCGCTTCATCTGCAGCTGATACCGGCCGACGCGCACGTCCTGCCGGCCTCCTCGCAGAGCCGCCAGATCGCGGAAACGCTCAGCAAGGATTTCGCGAGCGACGGCTCGCAGACGATCACGATGGTCGTGCCCGCATCCGCGGGCTCCGGCGCGAGCGTCGACGCGCTCGCGCTGCGCGCGCGGCAGACCGCCGCGGGCCAGGCGAGCGAGGCCGTCCCACCACGCTACCTCGGCCGCGGCACCTGGGAGATCGAACTGCTCCCGCGCGGCTCGGACGGCTCGGTGGCCAACCAGCAATTCGTGCGACGGCTGCGCGCGCTCGCCCCGGTGGGCGGGACTCCAAGGGCGTTGGTCGGCGGCACGACGGCCTGGTTCATCGACCAGAAGGCCGCGGTTGCCGCCAGCCTTCCCCTGGCGCTCGCGATCCTCGTGTGTGTCACGCTCGGCACGCTGTTCCTGATGACCGGCTCGGTCGTGCTGCCGCTGATGGCGCTGCTGATGAACATTCTGACGGTCGCCGTCGGCGCCGGGCTACTCGTGCTGATCTTCCAGGATGGACACCTCTCATCGCTGATGGGCTTCAGTCCGATCGGCGGCCTGGAGGAGTCGAACCTCGTGCTGCTGTTCACGGTCGCGTTCGCGCTGTCCACCGACTACGGCGTGTTTCTGTTCGCGCGTATCAAAGAGGCTCACGACGGCGGCCTTGCCACGCGTGAGGCCGTCGTGCAGGGATTGGAGCGGACCGGCCGTTTGATCACCGCCGCCGCGCTGCTGTTCTGCGTTGCGGTCGGCGCGTTCGTGACCTCGCATATCTTCTTCATCAAGCAGTTCGGCGTCGGCACCGCGCTGGCGGTCGCGATCGACGCAACGGTCGTGCGGGCGCTGCTCGTCCCCGCGCTGATGGGCAGGCTCGGCGAGCGCACCTGGTGGGCGCCGCGATCGCTGCGTCGCCTGCACGCGCAGATCGGCCTGCGCGAGGCGCCGAGCGAAGGTCGCGGCGAAGGACCCAACGAAGGTCGAGGCCAAAGGCCGAGCGAGGTACTGGGCGAGCCCACGGGGGCGTAGCGAATCGACGGGCGCGCAGATACCGTCCCGGGAATGCCCGCCCGGATTGGCCTGCTCGGCCTCGGCTCCAATGTCGGCGACCGCCGGCTACACCTGCAGCAGGCGGTCGATGCGCTGCCCGCGGCCGGGGTGGAAGTGCTCGCGGCCTCCTCGGTGTACGACACCGACCCGGTCGGGGAGGTGCTCGACCAGCCGAGCTTCCTCAACGCCTGCCTGCGCGTCGGGTCAGAGCTCGAGCCCCTGGCGCTGCTCGACGCGGTCAAGCGCCTGGAGCGTGAGCTCGGCCGCCGGGACAACGTACGCCACGGTCCGCGCGCGATCGACATCGACGTGCTGTTGCTGGGCGAGGTCGAGCTGCGCCACGAGCGCATGTCGCTGCCGCACGAGCAGCTGCTCAGCCGGCGCTTCGTCCTGATCCCCGCGCTCGAGCTCGACTTCGGCCTATCGGTCCCCGACGGCAGGCGCCTGGCGGATGCGCTGGCAGGACTCGGACTGGACGAAGGTGTGCGCTGGGCCGGACCGCCGCTGGTCTGCCCCTCGGCTTGAGCGCCGGGCGCCCGACGTCGGCCCGGTGGATGTCCCTGGTGGTCTGCGGATCGCTGAGAGCGCCTATCAAGATAGGCGGTGTGGTCGGGGCGTTCATGGATCAAGCTGGGCGACACGAGATGGTGAAGCGCATGCTGGTGGCATGCGCGAGCCGTCACGTGGCGACGGTCGAAGATCCACGGGATCTTCGACCGGTCCAGCGCCGTGTCCATGGACGCATCCGGACGTGCCGATCTTCTTGATAGGCGCTCTAAGAACGCGATCTGCGCAGGGACGGCTCGCGGTCAGTGAACGACGATCTTACCCCGCATGCCTTCGCTTTCGTGAATCGTGCAGCGATAGCTAAACGTGCCGCTGTGCGTGAACTTGACCGTGTAGGAGCCGCTCGCCTGGGTGCGCGAGTGGAACCCCTTGAAGGTGACGTTGTGTTCGGTTCCCCGTTCTCCCCAGACCCACCTCACGCTGTCGCCGCGGTCGATCGTGAGCGTTCCCGGGTGGAAACGGATGTTCTTGAGGATCACCGTGTGGCTGCTCGCGGTCTTCGCTCCGCCGAAGGCGGGCGCGACCGTGGGGATTGTCGTCCCGATCCCCACTGCGAGAACGGCCAGCATCCCGAATGTCTTCCTGCTCATCGTGCGAAGCTCCTTTCCGGGTCGTCGCTCCGGCGCGTCTGCCGGGCTTGCTCGTACCCACAAGACCCCGCGTCGCGGCGGAACTTCCCGCATGTGCGCCGGTGGCTTCATCAGGAAGTCACGGATGAGCGCTCGCCCCAGCTGGCCAGCCGCAACAGAGTCGCACCACTCACGCCCCTGCCCGACAGCACACACAGCCTGCCGTCGCGCTGCCACGTCACCACAGGGACGCCATGATCGCGCAGCAGCCGGTACGGCACGGTGCCCCGCCAGGCGACGGTGCCGCCCATGGCGCTCGGCGTCGGTAGCCCCGCGATGATCGCATACCCGATCCGCTCGCCGCCGTCGCCGTTGTAGAAGACGGTCGTGATCGACCGACCGCCGACACGGTCGGTGCGCGCGCCGGTCGAGCGCCAGCCGAAGCGCTCTTCCCAGTAGGGGAAGGGAACGCCGTCGACCGCTGCGGCGAGCTGGGCGGGGTGCGCGTGACTCTCCGCGGGAGCGGCCATCGTTGCCGGCTTGAGGGTCAGCGCGGCCGCCTCGCGCAGGTTCAGCGCCGCGCCACCGCCGCCGGTCAAGCCCACGGCGAGCGCAGCTGTCGCTGCGGCGGCAGCCACCAGCGCTCCGCCGAGTCTCAGCCTGGCCGCGGAGTGGCCGGCGCCGAGGAGCCGATCGCGGATCGATCGGCTCCGAGCGATCGGAGCATGACCGGCGATGAGCGACTCCACGGCGCGGTGCAGCGCCTCGGGCGCCCGCACATCGGCCGCGCGCACAAGCTCGACGAGCTCGGATTCCGTGCGTGGGCGTGGTTTGTTCATGGTGTTCCTCTACTAGGCAAGACTCCAGCGGACCGCGTCTCTTCCCGACCACCACTGGAGGCAGAGGCGGTGGTGGTGTCCCGGCCCGCGGCTCGAGCGTCCTTGCTTCCCTCTGCCTTCCGCGCATCCCCTCCTGTCATCGCGGCGGGAGCCGACTCGGAGACGAGCAGCTCAGCGACCTGCTTGCGTGCGCGGAACAGCCTCGTCGTGATGGTCGCCTCGCGCACTCGCAGCGCGCGCGAGGCTTCCCGGTAGGAGAGGCCGAGCACGTCCACCGCCACCAGCGCCAGACGGAAGTCCTGTGGCAACGCCGCGATCGTCGTGTACACCTCCTGCATCTCCAGCGCCCGCTCGGGCTGTCCCGTCGGCCGTGGGTCGGCAGTGACGACGTCCTCGAGCGTCGCCACCGTGACCGGCCGCCGGCCGGCGGTGCGACGGCTCGTGAGGAACGTGTTGCGCAAGACACGCATCAGGTAGTAGAGCTCGTCGTCGCCGCTCAGCATGCGTGGCCGTGCGAGCACGCGCGCGAACGTCTCCTGCACGAGATCCTCAGCATCCTCGCGCGAGCCGCACAGCGCCCATGCGGCGCGGTAGAGACGGTCCACGTGCTGGGTCAGCGATTGCGGGTCTAGAGCACGCATGGGGCTTGGAGGCGGAGCGCCGTTCGAGTGAGCAAAGCGGTCGATCCCCGTTCCGCGACTGTAGCGCCGCAGGCGATCACGTTCACGCCTCAACCGCTGGAGGGTGCGCCGCGACAGGCGCCGGGAAGGATCGCGCCGGGTCGGAGTCCTGGGTCGTTAGAGCGTGCTATCGGCTTCATTGCACGAGCACGCGGGACCGACTGGGTACTCGATTGAGAGGTGGGCTGAGATTGTGAAGCTGCGTAAGCGTTACCTACCCGTAGCAGCCGTGCTCGGAGCTGCCGTCGCGATCGTGCCCGCTCTCGCTGCTGGCCCGTCTGAAGCGAAGCTTGAAGTCAACGAAAATTGCGT